>Ga0073928_10005047_pt1 | contig 18832 bp, 22 predicted proteins | sample PaiPotPPA55metaG_FD_76969 | JGI IMG/M metagenome (GOLD analysis project Ga0073928, IMG submission 76969) | Iron sulfur acid spring bacterial and archeal communities from Banff, Canada, to study Microbial Dark Matter (Phase II) - Paint Pots PPA... ... | reverse complement strand
TGCGCTGTGCGTCCCGCGGCGCCACCGACAGGGTCAAGGACGCCATCGATCACGTGCATGCCGTCCGCCATCGCGCTGATGTGCAGCCGCCGGCGCTCGAAGTTCTGCTCCTCATCGCGGCAGAAGCCGTCGGGGTCGGCGGCACAGCGGGCGTAGCGACAGAGCAGCCGGAGCTCGGCTTCTCGTCCAGCTGCTCGCGCAGGTGGCAGAGCACGGCGGTGGACTGATAACCAATCTCTCCCGAGGCGAGGGCCTGGGCAATCCGCGGCAGCGATTCCAGCTCCTTACCCACGCACACCCGGTCTGCGGCCGACGTGCCCGACATCTTGCAGTTGTTGCGGAGCCAGGCCACAACGCTAACAGCGCCTTCGGCCAGGTGACCGCCGCTGAGCTGAAACATTCGCGCCTTGGAGCAGAAACTCTCTTCAAGCGAATCCATCGCCGCGCGCAGACGCCGCAACTCTTGAGGCGACGGGGCACCCGCGCTTGCCTCCCGATACTCGGCAATTGCCGCCTCAAGCAGGGCAATCGGCTCCATGAAAGTACTCTACAAACAGACGTTCCGGATGTCAATAGCCCATTTACGCACCGTATGGCAGCCAGCGTCCCAAGCGCCTCCGGGCGATTCCCCACCCACCCTCTTCACCGTCCGGTCTCGCGAGGCATCGCCACAAGGCTCCGTGTGAAGTCTCCAGGCCCTCGAACCCTAAGAAGACCTCCCACTGAGCCGACGAGCGATCTGGGCCGTATGCATGGCGTCGTGCGCCACCAGGTGGCGGATCAAGGAGGCGATGGTGATCCGCCCGACCGGCGTGAGCGACCCCGACCGCCTCCACTCCTCCGCCTTGAGCCGCCGCAGCACCCTGAGATGCTCCTGCCGCAGCTCATGGAACCCCGTCCACGCCTTCAGCGCCGACAGCTTCGTGTAGTCCGCGTCCGGCAGGATCTTCATCCTCGGCCGCCGCTCCCGCCTCATCCGTCGCACCCGCCCGAGATACCGCCGCTCGGTGTCGAGCAGGTGGTTCAAGATCTCGGCGATCGTCCACGACCCGTCGCGGTCCTGAACCTCCTCTTTGATGTCGCCCATCAACAGCCCCAGCGTGTCCAGCGACGCCTCGCATGACCCGATCAGGTCGACCGGCTCGTCGTAAGCCACGGGCCCATTTTGGAGCCGACGGTGGGATTCGAACCCACGACCTGCCACTTACGAGGCGGCTGCTCTGCCAGCTGAGCTACGTCGGCGTGCCAACGCCGAAAAACGGCGGGTCCCTACGCTACCATCGAGTGGGATGGGGACACTCACTGTGGAGCGCCTTGCGCAAGGCGAATACACCCTGATCAAGCCGCTTCTGGTTGACCTCCATCTGGCCGAGCAGAGCCACTACGAGGACCACCCCCAGCTCAGCCGCTGGGAGATCGAAGACAACCTCGCCACGGTGCCTTCAAGCTTCCGCGGCGAGAACGTCGTCTTCGCGGTGCGCGACGACGGCGGTGAGGTCATCGGCTTCTGCTGGATCGTCCTCTTCGACCCCGGCACCGGCCTCGAGGGCGAGGTCGCCGAGGTCTGCGTCGCGGCCGAGCACCGCGGCCACGGTATCGGCGAGGTCCTGATGGCGCAGGCGGTGCGCCTGTTCCGCGAGCGCGGCGTGACCCTCGGCTACGTGTGGACACGCTCCGACAACGACGCCGCGGTGAGGCTCTACCGCTCCGCCGGCTTCGAGCCCAGCCGCCAGCTCGTCCTCACCTGGTACCCGGTCGACCAGAAGAGCTAGCTGATCAACCCACCGCCGGGCAGCCCCCGAGGGGGCAGTAAGCTGGCCTGGTGATCCGCAGCCGGCCGATCTTTTCCGCAATCGGGGTGGTCCTGCTGGCCGCCGTGGTGGCCGCGGGCGTGACGGTGGGAGTCCTCCGCCTGGTGTCGCCCTCCCGCACCAATCCCCAGTCGGTGGACATCCGCTCCGGCGTCACGATCTCCGAGGATTCCGCGATCGTGCAGGCCGCGGCGCGGGCGAAGCCGGCCGTGGTCAGCTTGGTCACCGCGCAGGAGCCACAGCTCGTCGCGGGCTCGGGCTACCTGGTGACCAGCGACGGCTACATCGTGACCAACATGGACGTGATCGCCGGCGCCGCGAGCATCACCGTGCTGATCACGGGCGACGCCAAGCTCCACCAGGCCCGGCTGGTCGACTACGACTGCCAGACCGCGGTGGCTGTGCTCAAGATCGACCAGGTCAGCGGCCTGCCCACGCTCGCCTTCGGCGATCCGTCATCCGTCGTCAGCGGGCAGGTCGTGGTTGCCGTTGCGGGCCCGCTCCAGGGCGGCGCCGTCACACGTGGGATCGTCAGCGCGCTGCACCGGGGCGCGACCGTCGCGAACCCGTCGGCCCCGGGCGCAACCATACAGATCAGCGACACCATCCAGACCGACGCGACCATCGACACCGGCACGGCGGGGGGACCGCTCCTCAACGTGGGTGGCCAGGTCATCGCCATCGCCATGCAGGGCGCGGCCGGCGAGAACGGCTACGGCCTGAACGCCGCCGACGTCCAGGACGACGTGCAGCAAATTCTGCTGACAGGCCAGGTCACGGTACCGTCGCTCGGCGCGGGCACCATCGACCTGGGCGCGCAGGTCGCCGCGCTGCGCAGCCTGCCCGAGGGCAGCCTCGTCGACTCCATCACCGCAAGTGGCCCCGCCGCCATCGCAGGACTTCAGGCCGGGGACGTGATCACCCAGCTCGACGACGTGAAGATCGATGCGGCGCACCCCCTGGCGCTTCTGCTGCGCTCGCAGTTTCACGTCGACCAGCGCGTCACTCTGACCTACACGCGAGCCGGCGCGTCAACGCAGGTCCAGCTGACGCTCAGCGGCCAGCACCCGGCCTGCTGATGAGCTCCACGCTCACCGCCGGCATCAGGGCGCAGCTGACGGCTGCCCTGGAAACCGCGGCCCGGACTCTGGAGGTGGCGGACGTGCCGGACCTCGAGCTGGGCCGGGCCAAGGGTGTCGAGCACGGTGACTACGCCAGCTCCGCGGGCTTGAAGCTGGCGCGCGAGCTTCGTCAGGCCCCTCAGCAGATCGCGGAGCGCCTGGCCGCGGCCATCGAGATCCCCGATGGGGCCGCAGAGGCCGTGCCCGACCGCGGGTATGTCAACTTCCGGCTGACCACCGCGTGGCTGCAGCGACTGGTCGCGGAGATCGCCACCCACGGGCCGGGCTACGGCTCGTCGGACCTTGGCCGAGGCGAGCGCCTCCAGGTCGAGTTTCTCAGCGTCAATCCGACCGGACCGCTGCACATCGGCCATGGGCGCGGGGCGATCCTCGGCGACGCCCTGGCGCGGCTGCTCGAGTTCACCGGCCACAAGCCCGAGCGCGAGTACTACGTCAACGACCAGAACACGCAGGCGCGCATGTTCGGAGAGTCGGTGTACGCGCGGCTGCACGGCGAGCCGCCACCCGAGCGCGGCTACGCCGGTGAGTATGTGTCCGAGCTGGCGGAGATGGCTCGGCACGACCTGCCCGGCATCGAGAAGGTGCCGCACGACGAAGCCGAGCCCAGGCTGCGCGCCTACGCGATCGGCGTCATGGTCGACCGGATCCGCACGACCGTAGGCCGGCTCGAAGTGGGCTACGACGAGTGGTTTCCCGAGTCGAGGCTGTGGCAGGAAGGCCTGCCTCAACAGGCGATCGAGCGCCTGCGCGAGTCGGGCCACCTCAAGGAGCGCGAGGGCGCCCTGTGGTTCGGGGACGAGGAGGGCGACGAGGAGGACCGCGTCGTCATCCGCTCCAACGGCGACCCCACTTACTTCGCCTCGGACATCGGCTATCTCCTGAGCCGGTTCGAGAGCCGCCAGTTCAATCGAGTGATCGAGGTATGGGGCGCCGACCACCATGGCTACGTGCCCCGCATGAGGGCCGCGGCGGCGGCGCTTGGCCTGGACCCGCAGAAGCTCGTGATCATCCTCAACCAGATGGTCAATTTGAAGGAAGGCAAGATGTCCAAGCGCGCCGGCCGCTTCGTGACGCTGGACGAGCTCGTCGACCAGGTGGGAGCGGACGCGGTGCGCTACTTCTATCTACTGCGCTCCCCTGACACGACCATCGAGTTCGACCTCGAGCTCGCGCTCAAGCAAAGCAACGAGAACCCGGTCTACTACGCCCAGTACGCCCACGCACGACTCTTCAACGTGGAGCTGACCGCCGCCCAGCGGCACCCGCGCCTACGCGACGACGCCGAAGTCTCGCTCTTAGTGCATCCATGGGAGCTGGACGTCGCGAGGCAGCTGGCGTTCTGGCCGGAGGTGGTCGAGGACGCGACCCGCCTGATGGAGCCGCACCGCATCCCGTACTACGTGCACGACCTGGCGACCGCGGTACACCGCTTCTATCACGCCGGCAACGAGGAGGGGGATTACCGCGTGGTGGTCGACGACGCACAGTTAACACGCGCGAGGCTGGAGCTGTGCCGCGCCGCGCGTCACACTTTGAAGACAGCGCTCGACCTGATCGGCGTCTCAGCACCGGAACGGATGTAGGAGGAATCAAGCACAGTGGATGTCACCTGGCTCGGACATGGATGCTTCCGGCTGCGAGGCAAGAACGCGGCCGTCATCACCGACCCGTACCCGCCGGCCATCGGCCTGAAGCTGCCGCGGCAGGAGGCCGACCTCGTGACCATCAGCCACGGCCATGAGAACCACAGCTACTCGCAGGCTGTGCGCGAAGGCGCTTACGAGATCACCGGTCCAGGCGAGTACGAGGTTGCGGGCGTGAGCGTGGTCGGCTTCCCGACCTATCACGACACCGAGAAGGGCGCCAAGCGTGGTCCCAACACCGTCTACCTGATCGAGATCGACGACGTTCGGATCTGCCACCTCGGCGACCTCGGGCACGGGCTCGACGACACGGACGCCGAAACGGTCTCGTCGGTCGACGTGCTGCTGGTGCCGGTGGGCGGCCGCACGGCGATCAACGCCGCCGAGGCCGCCGAGGTGGTGCGCCAGCTCGAGCCGCGCTTCGTCGTGCCGATGCACTACGCGATCCCTGGGCTGAAGCTGGAGCTCGAAGGGGTCGAGCGGTTCCTCAAGGAGATGGCCGTCACCACAATGGAGCCGCAGCCGAAGCTGTCGGTACAGGCCACCTCCGCGGGCGAGTGGGAGACGAAAGTGGTGGTTCTGGAGCCGAGGGCTGAACCGAGGGGGTAGGGCCCGCGGCGCTTGCGACACGGAGGTAGGGCCCCCACCCGGCGTCGCTTGGCGACGCCGACCTCCCCCCAGCGGTGGGGAGGTTCCCGGGTTTCTTTCGGTGGCACGCCTCTCACCCGGTACAATTTGAAAAACCGCCCTGGAGGTCTTGCATGTCGAAGTACGTTTTCGTGACCGGGGGTGTCGTCTCCTCGCTTGGGAAGGGCATCACGGCGGCGTCGATCGGGAACATCCTGAAGGCCCGCCACCTCTCCGTCTCCCTCCAGAAGCTGGACCCATACCTCAACGTCGACCCCGGGACGATGAGCCCATACCAGCACGGCGAGGTGTTCGTCACCGACGACGGCGCTGAGACCGACCTCGACCTCGGGCACTACGAGCGGTTCGTCGACGAGAACCTGACCGTCGCCTCCAACGTGACGACGGGGAAGATCTACCAGGAGGTGATCGCGCGCGAGCGCCGCGGCGACTACCTCGGCGCCACGGTGCAGGTCATCCCACATGTCACCAACGTCATCAAGGAGAAGATCCTCCGCGCCTCCCGCGACCCCCAGGCCGACGTGGTCGTCGTCGAGGTGGGTGGGACCGTCGGCGACATCGAGAGCCTCCCCTTCCTCGAAGCGATTCGCCAGATGAAGAACGACCTCGGCCGCCAGAACGTCTTCTACGTGCACTGCTCCCTGGTGCCCGTCGTCCACGGCCAGGAGATGAAGACCAAGCCGACCCAGCACTCGGTGCAGGCTCTGCGCGCGATCGGTATCCAGCCCGACGCGATCATCTGCCGCTCCGAGAGGGCGATCGACGACGACCTCAAGGAAAAGATCGCACTCTTCACCGACGTCCCGCGCGAGGCGGTGGTCTCGGTGCCGGACGTCGACTCCATCTACGAAGTGCCGCTCATGCTCGAGGCTTCGGGTCTCGGCAAGGTGATGGCCAGGCATTTCGAGATCGACGACGACGCGCACGTGCCCGACAACGGACCCTGGGTCGAGCTCGTCAACCGCATCCAGCATCCGCGAGCCACCGTGCCGGTGGCGGTGGTGGGGAAGTACGTCGCGCTCCCCGACGCGTACCTCAGCGTGATCGAGTCTCTTCGCCACGCGGGCATCCACCACAACGTCGCGATCGACATCCGCTGGGTCTCCTCCGAGAAGCTGGACGCCGGCGACACGTCGCCCCTGATGGGCGTGGCCGGCATCGTCGTGCCGGGCGGCTTCGGCTATCGCGGCATCGAAGGCAAGGTGATCGCCTCGCGCTATGCGCGGCACAACCGCATCCCTTACCTCGGCCTCTGCCTGGGCCTACAGTGCGCCGTCATCGACTTCGCCCGCGAGGCCCTCGATGCCCCGGACGCCAACTCGACCGAGTTCGCGGCCTTCACCTCCACGCCGGTCATCGACCTGATGCCGGAGCAGCGCAACGTCGACCAGATGGGCGGCTCGATGCGGCTTGGCCTCTACCCGTGCAAGCTGCTGCCGGGGTCGCTCGCGCACAAGGCCTACGGAGAAGAGGTCGTGTACGAGCGGCACCGGCATCGCTTCGAGTTCAACAACGAGTACCGCGAGGTGCTCGGCGACGCGGGCATGGTGTTCAGCGGCATGTCGCCCAATGGTCGCCTCGTGGAGATCGTCGAGCTCGCGAACCACCCGTGGTTTGTCGCGAGCCAGTTCCACCCCGAGTTCCGCTCGAGGCCGAACCGGCCGCACCCGCTGTTCCGCGATTTCGTGCGGGCGGCCTTCCTCCAGAGCGGAATCGACCAGATGGAGCTGCGCCCAGCGGAACTGCTGCAAGAAGAGAAGGAAAGCTAGGGTCGTCGAGCGGTCCAGGTACGTAGCGTTTGTGCTGGCTGCTGCCTGCGTGCTGGGCGCGTGTGCCTCCAGCACCACGGCCCAGGCGCCCGCTTCACCGTCGCCCTCGCCGGCTCCGACTCCGTCGCCAAGCCCGCCGCCCTGCGTGCAGCCGGCGGCCCGGCCGGTGGCGCCTGGCGTCACCTCGGCCGACCCCGTCCTACTGCTGGCATCAGGCCTGAACGGGCCGGATGACCTGTATTACTACGACTCAGATGGCTCGGTGCTGGTGGGCGAGCACGGCAATGGCCGCCTCGCCAGGGTTGGACCAGCAGGTTTCACCAGGCTGCCGCAGGTGGTGGGCGAGGCCGAGGGCATCACTGAGATCGGAGGGACGACCTACGTTGCCGATCAGCTGCACGCCCGCGTCGTCGCGCTGACCGACACCGGGGTCCGGACCGTGCTGCAGCTTCAGCCGGACCCCAACGGCCTGAACCTGGACGGCATCTCGTCTGACCTCAATGGGACGGGTCTGGTCATCCCCGACAGCCCCCATGGCACGGTGCTGTTCGTCGATACGAGCGGCCACGTGACGAGCCGGGTTGGCGGCTTCAGGCGGCCGGCCGGCTCCGCACCTGACCCCAGCCAGGGCGGGTATCTCATCGCGGATGAGAACTTCAGCGCCGTGTTCGAGATCGTGAACGGCAAGGTCACCCGCCTGGCGGGCGGCCTGGCCGGGGTGGACGACGCCGTGCGCACCCAATCCGGCCACGTGCTGGTCACCCTGCCGGCTTCGGGGCGCCTCTTCGACGTGAGCAGCGGCCGCAACCTCGCCTCCGGCCTGCGCAACCCACAAGGCCTCGGCTTCGACGGAGCGCAGAACGTGCTGGTGACCGAGAGCGATTCCGGCCGGCTCGACCTCGTAGTGACCACCTTCGCCGTGGAGGTTCCCGCCGGCACGGTGCAGCTGGCGCCGGGCCAGGGCGTATGCCTTCGGGTGCTCCGGGCCCCGGGCAATGCCGAGGACCTGAAGGCCTTCGGGACCGCCGGGGCCGTGACCCTTCTGGATCCCGGGACCGGGGCGACCGGCGAGGTTGTCCCGCCGCGGTGCTTCCTCCCGGCCTGCGCCGTCACGGTCGAGGTTCGCGGGGCCAGCGGCAGCGAGTTCGCCCAGCTCAGCTACCGGGATTAGAGCGTTCCAAGGGCGGGTATCACATAAAGGAAGTGACAAGAACACCCCCACCTGACCTCCCCCTCGGAGGGGGAGGGCATTGATGCAGGACCCAATGGACCCCCGCCCGCAGTCAGGCGAGTACATCCCACCCCCGCCGCTCTATCCGGTCACGGCCGACATCCCGCCGCAGTCGCCGCACCACTACTCGCCCGCGCCCAACCGCCAGTCGAGCGCCGGTTGGCTCACTGGTGGGCTGGCCGCGATCTGGGCGTTTGTCAAGTTCGGCGGCCTGTTCATCCTCAAGATCCCGGCCGCCTTGACCCTGATCTCGCTGGTGATCAGCTTCGGAGGCTACGCGCTGCTGCGCGGCCCCTGGTTCGCGCTCGCGCTGGTATCCATGATCCTGGTCCACGAGATGGGACACGTGGTCGAGATCAGGCGCCAGGGCATGCAGGCGACGGCGCCGATCTTCATCCCCTTCCTGGGCGCGGCCATCTTCCAGCGCTCGCACCCGACCGACGCGGTCAAGCAGGCCCAGATCGGTATCGCCGGCCCCATCGCCGGCACGCTGGGCGCGACTGCGGCCGCGGTGCTGTACGGGGCGACCCACAACGAGCTCTTCCTGATGGCCGCGTGGCTGGGGTTCTTCCTGAACCTCATCAACATGCTGCCGGTCTGGCAGCTGGATGGCGCCTGGGTGCTGGCGGCCGTGTCCCCCTGGTTGCAAGTGGCGGGATATGCGCTCATCGTCGTGGGTGTCCTCGTCCTGCACTTCGTGAGCCCGTTCCTGATCATCATCGCGGTGCTCGGGATCCCAACTTTGATGCAGCGCTTCCGCGATGCCAAGAATCCCTACTATTCCTCGGTCCCGACCCGGGCCCGCTGGGCGCTCGGCGCCGCATGGCTGGGGCTGGTGATCTACCTGGGGGTTGCCTTCGTGCAGGCCTCAGACTTGTTCACGGCGTTCGTTCAGTAAACTAGTCACCCGCTTGGAGCGAAAACTATGAAAGCAATGATTCATCCCACCTTCTACGAAGACGCGCTCGTCACCTGCGTGTGCGGCAACACGTTCACGACGGGCTCGACTCGCAAAGAGCTCAAGACCGAAATCTGCTCGGTGTGCCACCCGTTCTTCACCGGAACGCAGCGCATCGTGGACACGGGCGGTCAGGTCGAGCGCTTCCGCAAGCGGGCCGCCAAGGCCCGGTAATGGCGCCCCTACCGGAGGAGGTTCCTACTCCGGAGGTTGTAGCTCCAGCCAAAGAAGTCTTCTTTTATGGCGGCCAGGCGGTCATCGAAGGCGTGATGATGCGCGGCCGCCAGCACTACGCCGTGGCCGTGCGGCTGCCCACCACCAAGGAGATCGTCGTCCAGCGCGGTGAGCTGAACGCCCCGATCTACGTCAACCCGTTCTGGAAGCTGCCGTTCGTGCGCGGCCTCGCCCTGATCGGCGAGCAGCTGCACCTCGGCATGAAGTCCCTGATCTGGTCGGTGAACATGAACGCCGGCGAGCGCGACATCCAGATCGGCAAGCGCGAGATCACAGGCTCGGTCGCGGTGGCCGCCGTTTTCGCCCTCGGGCTTTTCTTCGGCCTGCCCCTCCTGCTCGCGGGCCTGGCCGTGCACCGGAGCGGCAGCTTCTCGTTTGTTCTCGTCGAGGGACTCATTCGCGTCGGCCTGGTCCTCGGCTACCTGACGCTCATCGGCATGCTGCCCGACGTGCGGCGCGTCTTCCAGTACCACGGCGCCGAGCACAAGACCATCAACTCGTTCGAGTCCGGCTGGCCGCTGGACATCCCAAATGTCCGCCGCGCCAGCCTGCTGCACCCGCGCTGCGGCACGGGCTTTCTAATCGTCGTCCTCGTGGTGAGTGTCGCCGTATTCAGCGTCGTGGCGATTTTTCACCCGAACTGGTTCTGGCTCATCGCGAGCCGTCTGCTGGCCATCCCCATCATCGCCGGCGCCGGTTTCGAAGCGATCCGCTTTATGGCCCGCCACCGGCGCAACCCGGTGGTCAAGGTCCTTCTGCTGCCTGTGCTCGGCACGCAGAAGTTCACGACCCGCGAGCCGACCGACGACATGCTCGAGGTGGCGATCGCCGCCTTCAACGCCGCGCGCGAGGGCGAGGAGGAGTCGGCAGCCGCGTGAAAAGGCGCAGGGGGGGCAGGCCCCCCCTACGGAGACCCCCCCAGCAGCCCGAATGGTTATTGGCTGCGCTCGCTGGGGGCGGTGGCGCGGCTAAGCCGCGCCACGCGGAATGGCCGCTGTGATCGACCGACTCGAGTCGATCAAGAAGCGCTACCACGACATCGAGGTGGAGATGTCCAGGCCTGCGGTCGCTTCGGACCACAACCAGGTCACCAAGCTCGCCCGGGAGCAGCGCACGCTCCGCGAGATCGTCAACACGTACGACGAGTACCGCCGTGCCCAGCACGAGATGGAATCGGCGCGCGACATGCAGAAGCACGAGAAGGATCAGGAGATGCAGGAATATCTGCGCTCCGAGGAGCGCCGCGCCGCCGCCAAGTTCGGCGAGCTTGAGGAAAAGCTCAAGGTCCTGCTCCTGCCCAAGGACCCGAACGACGACCGCGACGTCGTGGTCGAGATCCAGGGCGCGGAGGGTGGGGAGGAGGCCGCGCTTTTCGCCGCCGATTTGTTCCGCATGTACGGCAAGTGGGCCGAGAAGAAAGGCTGGAAGATCGAGGTCGTGGAGGTCTCGCCGAGCGAGAAGGGCGGCTTCGACAAGATCGCGTTCGAAATCCACGGCCACGGCGCCTACTCGCTGATGAAGTACGAGGGCGGCGTGCACCGCGTGCAGCGGGTGCCGAAGACCGAGGCGCAGGGCCGCATCCACACCTCGGCGGCCACGGTCGCGGTGATGCCCGAGGCGGACCCGGTGGAGGTCGAGATCAAGCCCGAGGACTTAGAGATCAAGACCTCAACCTCGACCGGCCCTGGTGGCCAGAGCGTGAACACGACCTACTCCGCCATCCGCATGACCCACAAGCCCACCGGCCTGGTGGTGAGCATGCAGGACGAGAAGTCGCAGCTCCAGAACAGGGAGAAGGCGCTGCGCGTTCTCCGCGCGCGCCTCTACGACCTGAAGCTTGCCGAGCAGCAGGCGGCGATCGGCGCGGAGCGGCGGTCAATGGTCGGCACCGGCGGCCGCTCCGAAAAGATCCGCACCTACAACTTCAAGGAGAACCGCGTCACCGACCACCGCATCAAGCTGACGCTGCACAAGCTCGACCAGGTGATCGCGGGGGACCTCGACGAGCTCAACGCCGCGCTCGTCGCGGCCGATCAGGCCGCGCGGCTGGAGAACCCACCCGACTGACCACCGTGCACCAGCTCAGCGTGCTCGAGGTGCTCAAGCGCGCCACCGGCCACCTTCAGAAGCACGGCTCGACCTCGCCCCGCCTCGACGCCGAAGTCCTGCTCGCGCACGCGCTGGGCATCCGCCGCCTTGACCTTTACATGCAGTTCGACCGCCCGCTGCCAGAGCCCGAGCTCGCGCCCTACCGCGATTTGACCGCCCGGCGCGCACGCGGCGAACCGGTTGCCTACCTCGTCGGGCACAAGGAGTTCATGGCTCTCGACTTCGAGGTCACGCCGGCCGTGCTGGTCCCCAATCCCGACACGGAGGTGCTCGTGCAGCGGGCGGTGGCGATCGCCCGCGACGCGGCCGGCGGCGTCAGGGCCGCCGACATCGGCACAGGGAGCGGCTGCATCGCCATCGCGCTGGCCCATTACGCCCCGGCCGCCGAGGTCTGGGCGAGCGATATCAGCTCCGAGGCGGTCGAAGTGGCGGCGCGGAACGTGGTGAAGCATGGCCTCGGCGCACGCGTTCATATTGTGTGCGGGGACTTGATGGAGCCGGCTCCTGGCAACCTGGACCTGGTCTGCGCAAACCTGCCGTACATCGAGCCCGGCACGCTGCTTTCCACTGATGTCCTGGCTCAGCCGGCGGTGGCTCTGTTTGCCGGCCAGGGGGGATCCGAGCTGGTAATCCGTCTGCTCGAGGCCGCGCCGGCCCACCTCCGCGCAGGGGGCCGGGTCCTGGTCGAGATCGATCACGCGATGCTCGAGCCGGTGCTCGCCGTCGCGGGGCGCCTCTTCTCCGAGCACCGCGTGCATCGCGACCTGGGCGGACATGAGAGGGTGGTCGAAGCGGGGTCCTTCATCCCCACGAACTCAGAGCCTTCGGCGTGAGTTCGCGGGGACCCCTTGTGTTGAAGCCAGATCGAGACGGCCTGACGCGCGCGGCGCAGCTGCTGCGCGGCGGCGGCGTGGTGGCCTTTCCGACCGACACGGTCTACGGCCTCGGCGCGGACGCCTCAGACGAGCTGGCCCAGCGCCGCATCTACCAGATCAAGGGCCGCCCGGTCGGCATGCCGCTGATCCTGATGGCCGCCGCCCCCTCACAGCTCACGGGCTGGGTGCATGTCGACTCGCGAGCCGAGGAGATCATCCAGCGCTGGTGGCCGGGGCCCCTGACTGTGATCCTGCACGCGCTTGGCGGCGGGACGCTCGGCGTGCGCATCCCCAACCACGACGTGGCGCTGGAGCTCCTGCGCGCGTCGGGGCCGCTGATGACCACCAGCGCGAATCTCCACGGCAAGGACCCTGCGATTACCGCCGGCGAGGCGGCCGAGCTGCCCGACCTGGCCGCGATCCTGGACGGCGGCCCGGCGCCGGGCGGCACGGCCTCGACCGTGCTGGACCTCACGGGCCCCGAGCCGCACATCCTGCGCGAAGGCGCGATCCCGGCCGACCACGTGCTCGGCCCGCCGCCGCCCCGCGCGGGATAACATCGGGGGGCATTGGCTGCTCCCATCACGACCATGTCGTTCCGCGCGCTCGACAGGGCCGACCCTGATATCGCCAACCTGATCCGCCACGAGTACAAGCGGCAGTCGGAGACGCTCGAGCTGATCGCGTCGGAGAACCTGACCAGCCCCGCCATCCTCGAGGCGCTGGGCACGCTGCTGACCAACAAGTACGCCGAGGGCTACCCCGGCCGCCGGTACTACGGCGGCACGGGCGAGGTCATCGACAAGATCGAGCAGCTCGCCATCGACCGCGCCCAGAAGCTGTTTGGCGCCGAGTACGTGAACGTCCAGCCCCACGCCGGCTCGCAGGCGAACGCCGCGGTGTACATGGCGGTGTGCCAGCCGGGCGACCGGGTGATGGGCATGGACCTTTCCGCCGGCGGCCACCTCACGCACGGCAGCCCCGCGAACTTCAGCGGCAAGCTCTACGAAATCCACTCCTACGGGGTCACCCGCGACACCGAGACCATCGACTACGAGGCGATGCAGAAGATGGCCGAGGACGTGCGGCCGAAGATGATCATCGGCGGCTTCTCCGCCTACTCGCGAATCGTCGACTGGGCCCGCATGCGCGAGATCGCCGACTCGGTCGGCGCCACCTTCTTCGTCGACATGGCGCACGTCGCGGGGCTGGTCGCGGGTGGCGTCTACCCCTCGCCGATCCCACACGCGGACATCGTCAGCACGACCACCCAGAAGACCCTGCGCGGTGCCTGGGGCGCCATCATCCTGTGCAAGCTCGACCGCCAGAAAGCCATCGACTCGGCCGTCTTCCCCGGCATCCAGGGCGGCCCGCTCATGCACGCGATCGCGGCCAAGGCCGTGTGCTTCGGAGAGGCGCTCAAGCCGGACTTCAAGGTCTACGCCAGGCAGGTCGTGACGAACGCGAAGGCGCTGTCCAACCGCCTCATGGAACGAGGGCTCCGGTTGGTCAGCGGCGGCACCGACAATCACCTGATGCTCATCGACCTGCGGCCTCAGAAGCGCACCGGCAAGCAGGTGCAGGACGTCGCTGACACGGTTGGCATCACCCTGAACCGCAACTCGATCCCTTACGACGAGGCTTCGAAGTTCAACCCGAGCGGGGTTCGCGTCGGCACACCCCTCGTCACGACCCGAGGCATGAAGGAGCCCGAGATGGCGGTCATCGCCGACTGCCTGGCCGACCTGATCGAGCGCATCGACGACGCCGCCGTTCGCGATTCCGTCCACGAGCGCGCGCTGGACCTATGCCGGAGGTTTCCGCTACCGTACGCCTTCGACTGATTTCCCAGTGATCGCAGCAATCATCCTCACCGTGTCGTCCTCGGAGTCGGATTTCTTCAGCATCGACTCGCTGATCGCGATCCGCGATCACCTGCTGCCCGGCCTGATGACGATGCTCTTCGCCTTCGCGATCTGCGCCGTGGTCGTGCCGTTGATGATCGTGCTGTCGCGACGCCTCGGCGTTATGGCCATGCCGAGCGAGCGGCACCCGCACAGCAAGCCGATGCCGCTGCTCGGTGGGCTGGCGATGTGCATCGGCTTTGGAGCCGCGGTCCTGCTGTTCCTTCCGCAGGTTGCGGGCCCCGAGCGGACGGGCGTGCTTGGGGTGCTCTTCGTCTCCGGGCTGGCGGCGGTGCTCCTGGTGGCGGACGACCGCTGGTCCCTGCCGCCGCTCATAAAGTTTGGCTTGCAGCTCCTGATCGCCCTGATCGCGGTCGTCGGGCTCGGCAAGGAGTTCCAGATCACCTTCGTGTCGCTGCCGGGCACCGGCATCATCCAGCTCGGCCTGCTGGCGGTCCCGATCAGCCTGTTCTGGCTGCTCGGAATGCAGAACACAGTCAACCTGCTGGACGGGGTGGACGGCCTCGCGGCCGGCGTCGTGATGATCGTCGCGATCACGCTGATGTTCGCCGCCGCCGGCAACGGCCAGGCCGACGTGGTGCAGATCTCCGGCGCGCTGGCGGGGGCCTGCGCCGGGTTCCTGCTCTTCAACTTCTCGCCCGCGCGCATCTTCATGGGTGACTCGGGCGCGCACTTCCTGGGCACAGCGCTGGGCGTGATCTCGATCCTGGGCACGGCCAAGGTGGCCGTCGCGTTCACCCTGGCGATACCGGTCCTGGCCCTGGCCCTTCCCATCGCGGACACGGCTTGGGCGATCGTGCGCCGAGGTCGGACGAGGTCGTCGGTCGCCCAGCCCGACCTGAAGCACATCCACCACCGCCTGCTCGACTTCGGCCTGAACGCCCGCCAGACCTGCTTTGTCTTCTACAGCGCCAGCGGGCTTCTCGGCGCAGTGGGCCTTACGATCTTCGGCCACCGCCGGATCATCGCGGTCGTGTTCGTGACCTGGCTGGTCCTGCTGTCCACGCTGGCCGCCGACCGCTTGCAGAAGTCGGGCTGGCTCATCGACTTCCCGTACCTTCGCCGCCTCCTCGACGAACCGAGCACCCGGTAGGATTACTGCGGGCATGCGCCCATCGAATCAGGGTCCGGCCGGCGCTGAGCTTGCGGGCCTCGGAATGGCCCTGGCGGCAGCCGTCGTTGGGCCGATGATCCTGGGGTTCGTCCTCGACGGTGCGCTACGCACCAGCCCCCTTTTCCTGTTCGTTGGGCTCGCGGTCGGCATCGTGGCGGCGGTGACATTGGTCTACGTGAGGTACGTAAGGCGGTACATGTGATCGGGTCCGGGATCCCTCGCTTGACGGCGGCGATCTGCCTGGGGGCATCGATCGTTGCCTTTCTGGTCTTGGCTGCATTCGCCGGACCTCGGGCCGGATTGGCCGTAGCCATTGGACTCGCCATCGGCGGCGCCAATGCCTGGCTCGCGGCCAAGTCCATGAACGCGGGATTTGGCTTCGGCATGACCAGCATGGCCCGCATAGGACTGCTCTCGGCGGTCGCTCTTGCCGCCGGCCTTGCGCTCGATCCCACAATGGCTTGGCTCACGGTGTTGGGCGTCGCCGCGTCGCAGCTTGTGATGTCCGCGGTGGCCATTCGATCGGTGCTTCGCAGTTGATTCACATGACCGAGTCGCCGCCTGTAAACCACCCGACTATCGATCTGGGCTGTGGAACCTGGTGCACCATCAACTACGACAGCGTCATCTCAAGCGCGCTGGCGATCCTGGTCACGATCGCTCTTGCCATCGTCATCGCGAGGTCGCTCAAGCCGGGCCAGCCAGGACGACTTCAGGCTCTTGCAGAGTGGATGTTCGGGTTCGTGCGCCGGACTGCTTTGGAGAACGCACCCGACGCCGGCTTCGTGGTCCCGCTGGCGGCCACAATCGGCTTCTACATCCTCATCGCGAACTACCTGGACTTCTTCCCCATAACCCTCATCCCCAACCTGCATCCGGCTAATACAGACGTGAACCAGACCGCCGCGATGGCCATCGTCGTTTTCGTCGTCGTCAACGCGTACACGATCCGAGTCCGTGGCGTTGGGGGCTACCTTCACCACCTGACGCGGCCGTTCGAGCTGCCGATCTGGGCGCGCGCACTCTACACGGTCCTGAACGTTATCGAAGAGATCGCGAAGCCGGCCACGCTCGCTTTGCGCCTGTTCGGCAACATCCTTGCTGGTCTTTTGATGATCTACGTGATCACACTTTTGCTCGGCGGCGTGCCCTATGTCGGGTCATGGTTCTTGGGGCCGATCGCGCTGGCGGTGTGGAAGCTCTTCGACGTTCTCTTCATCGGTCTAATCCAGGCATTCATCTTCATGTTGTTGACCATGGTCTACTTCGGGCTCGCACGCGAGGGGCTCGAGGAAGAACACGCACACTCGCATTAAGGAGGAGCAATGGACCATTTCGCAGCCGCCATGATCGCCTTCGGAATCGCCCTTGGCGGGGGCGCCATCGGAGCCGCAATCGGTGACGGCCTTGTGGGCAACGCGACCATCAACGGAGTGGCGCGTCAGCCTGAATCGCGCAGCACCTTGCAGGGCATCATGTTCATCATCATCGGCCTGGTTGAGGGCATGTACTTCATCAACCTCGCCTTTGGTGCGCTGTTCGTTTTCGCAATCGGCAAGTGACACTCACCGCCCTCTTCCTCGACGCGGGTCCGCTGACCCTGAACGGCACGTTCATCGTCGAGGTGATTGGTTTTCTGTTGATGCTCGCCTTTCTCAACTACGTGCCGCTCGGGTTTGTCGGCATCCCGAAGCCTGTGTTCAAGTGGATCGTCGACGTCGCTGAGGCAAGGCAACGCGAGATCACCAGTGAGCTGGAGGCGGCGAAGAAGGAGCGCGAGGACGCCGATGCGCGGCTCAAGGAGGCTGAGGCGAAGCTGGCTGAGGCACGGGTAACTGCCCAAACGGTTGTGAATGCGGCCTCCAAGTCGGCCGAGCAGCTCCGGACGGAGATCAAGGAGAAGGCCGAGGAGGAGGCCAAGCGCATCGGCGAGTCGGCCCGCAAGGAGATCGAGGCCGAGCGCGAGCGGGCGCTCCAGTCGGTGCGCAACGAGGTGGCCCGCCTGGTCGTGTCGGCGACCGAGAAGGTCATCGGCGAGACCCTTGACCTGACCAAGCACAAAAAGCTCATCGAGCGGGCGATAGCGGAGGTCGGTAGTGGCGACGGCAGCCGCTAAGCGCTACGCGCGGGCCGTGTTCGAGGTCGCCACGGGCGAGGGCCGAGTCGACGAGTGGGCGCAGCAGCTCGCGGCCTTGCGGCTGGTGCTGTCCAATCCCCAGATGGTGGCCGTGCTTCGCAACCCCACGATCCCGGTCGAGCAGCGGATGGAGCTCGTGACCTCGATGAAGCTGGTGGACGAAGAGGCCGCCAACCTCGCCAAGCTGCTGATCGAGGGGCACCGCGTGGACGAGATCGGCGGCGTGGCCGACGAGTTTGAAAGGCTCACCGACGACGCCGCGGGCCGCGTCCGCGCCGTGGTCACCACCGCGGTCGAGCTCGAGCCGGATGACCGCGATCGCGTGTCGAGCGGGCTGTCCAAGCGGCTCGGCAAGGACGTGAGCCTGGACGTGATTGTCGACACCAGCATCCTCGGCGGCCTCAAGCTCCAGTACGGAGACCGCCTCATCGACGCCAGCGTGGCGACCCGACTGCAGCAACTGCGCCGCCAGCTGGCGGACGCCTCCTAGGAGAGAAGAGAAGAGTGGGCATCAGCACCAAAGAGATTTCGGAGGTCATCAAGGAGCGCCTGAAGGACTTCGACGCGAGCATCGTGTCCGCCGACGTCGGCCGCATCGTGGCCGTAAGCGACGGCATCGCGCAGGTCTACGGGCTGCAGAACGCGATGGCCGGCGAGCTGCTCGAGTTCCCACACGACACCTACGGCCTCGCCCTCAACCTCGAGGAGGCCCAGGTCCGCGCCGTCATCCTCGGCGAGTTCGGCCACCTGCACGAGGGCGACGAGGTGCGCACCACCGGCCGCCTGCTCGAGGTCCCGGTCGGTCCAGAGCTCATCGGCCGCGTCGTCAACCCTCTCGGCCTGCCCATCGACGGCAAGGGCCCGATCAAGACAACGAAGACGATGCCGGTCGAGAAGATCGCGCCCGGCGTCATCACCCGCAAGCGCGTCGACAGCCCGGTGCAGACCGGCATCAAGGCGATCGACGCCATGATCCCGATCGGCCGCGGCCAGCGCGAGCTGATCATCGGCGACCGCTTCACGGGCAAGACGACCGTCTTGCTCGACACGATCATCAACCAGAAGGGCAAGGATCTCATCTGCATCTACGTGGCTATCGGGCAGAACGCGGCCTCGATCGCGCGCGTAGCGGCCACGCTCGAGGAGCGCGGCGCGATGGACTACACGATCATCGTCGCGGCGACCGCCTCAGAGCCGGCCTCGCTCAACTTCATCGCACCGTACTCGGGCTGCGCG
>Ga0073928_10005046_pt1 | contig 18838 bp, 20 predicted proteins | sample PaiPotPPA55metaG_FD_76969 | JGI IMG/M metagenome (GOLD analysis project Ga0073928, IMG submission 76969) | Iron sulfur acid spring bacterial and archeal communities from Banff, Canada, to study Microbial Dark Matter (Phase II) - Paint Pots PPA... ... | reverse complement strand
GATGCAGAGCACCCGCAGAACTCTTCCTCCCACAAGGGGCTTTCGACTTCGTCCAGCACTACTCCGCTAAAATCGTCCCTGTTGCACTTGGACCTTGAGACCGCCGACCTTCGCTTCGCTCAGGATGAGAAATATATCATAAATAACTAGAAATAAAGTACATAATTTTCTATAATGTTCCATACAAAGTCCGCACAGCCGCCAAGAATTAGTGGCTTGCACGAGGAATCTACACGGAAACTGCACAGAACGGAATAACCGCAGGAGGCGATCATGGCGTTTATTACCGAGAAAGAGGAGCTGAAACCCGGCCTGATTCTCTTCCGGCGCGGCGACGTAGACCACCGGATGTGGTACTGCCGCATGAAGATGCCGAAGGCCGACCGCTACAAGACGGTTTCGCTTAAAACAACCGACATCAGCGCGGCCCGTGAGCGGGCCTTCGATCAGGACGCCGACATACGGTTTCGCATCAAGCATGACGTTCCCGTATTCAATCGCCCCTTCCGCGACGTGGCGCGAGAGTATCTGTTGACGCAGGAGGCGCGGTCGAAGTGCGGAGAGATCAGCGCCGCGCGACCCAAGAAACTCCGCGCCGTCATCGATGGCACTTTAGACAGGTACGCAGGTTCCACTCAGGTCCATCTGATCGGTGACGAACGCTGGGGCGGCTATCCGGCATGGCGGCGGGAGAACGGCGCGGGACGCCACCGGCGCAACGGGTCGTTCCTTTTATCAGCGATTCCACCATCCGCTTCGAGATGTCGATCTTCGGGGCGATCATGAACTATGCGGTGAAGAAACGCTATGTTCCCGCAAGCCAGCGTTTCGACGAGCGCCCGAAGCTCAAGACGATGCGGCGTGACGAGTTTACGCTGGAGGAGTATCGCAAACTCCACACTGTGGGTCGCAAGTGGATTGCCGAAGCTGATAAGCCGTCAAGCGTTTGGTATCGCACCGTCACCTACAACTTGATTCTGATTGCCTGCAATACTGGCATGAGGCCAGCGGAGATGAAGAATCTCCGCTGGCGCGACATCATGCCCGCAAAAGACCGCGAGGGCCGCGAGATTGTTGTCTTATTCGTGCAGGGCAAGGGCAAGTCGCGCAAGTTGGTTGCCCCCAGGAGCGTTGGTGATTATTTAGAACGCATTCGCGCAATCTCCAAAGCCACGGCACCGGACGACAGAGTATTTACCAACACTACAGGCAAGCCCGCAAAAACTCTTTACAGCAGTCTGATTGCCGACCTTCTGAATGAAGCGAATCTGCGCGAAGGAACGCAGGGCGTTCCACGCTCGACGTATTGCTTCCGGCACACGTATGCTACGCTCCGCTTGCAGGAAGGCGTGGACGTGTATTTTCTTGCTGAGCAGATGGGAACATCCGTCCACATGATTGAAAGCCACTACGGACATGTGAATACTATCAAGCACGCCGACCGCGTGTTGCAGGGCATGGCTGGTTGGGAGTTGCCGCAACCGGACGATACCAAGGCCAAAGCGTCGAAGGCGGCAGAGACACACGATAAAAGCAAACGAGGTCAGCGCCACAGGCCGCGTTGACCATGAACCTCCCGAAGCCGTCTTTTGCCGGAGCCGCTGGCGGAGGCTGGCGCAGGGAGGCAATCGTCCCAATGTCCGCCCGGACATTCCTCATTGAGTTGGTTTTGATTTGCCGCTGCCCCGCCGGGGCGTTCTTAGCGGCAAATCTCCGCGCACGAGCCGCCGCTGGCGGCTGTTCTTAGTGCGCTTTGTGTGAGCCTTCCTCAACCGCGCCGTTGAGGTTCCCGGCATCTCACTTCGCTAATGCGTAGCGGCCAATACGGAAATGCGCGGCACACGGATTTGATTTTCTCGCTTGCGTGTTTGGGCAATGTCGTAAGACAACTGCATACGCATCAGCGTATCCATCTTTACTCCAAAGGCTTTCTCGATGCGGAGCGCCATATCCCCTGAAAGGTCGGCTTTGCCATTGAGCAGGCTGGACAACGTAGGACGCGAGACGCGCAACGCTATCGCCGCCGCCGTGACTGTCAGCCCTGCGGCTTCGATAATCTCCGTCCGAATGAAATCCCCAGGATGGGGCGGATTCTTCATGGGCATGGTCTCTTCTCCTTCGGCCTAGTGGTAGTCCTCTAAATTCACGTCGTAAATCTACCGCTCGGCGGTGTCGATACGAAACGTCAACCGCCGATTGGCCGTTACGCTCAGGCTCCATGCGCCCTTGCGGTCACCCGTCAAGGTATGCGCCTTCCATGAGGGAAGCATCCGCAACTCTTCCGGGTCTTCCATGTCATCTAGAAAGGCGAGCATCTTGCGAAGCTTGTCTACCGTATCGGGCGGCACGCCCTTGGTGGCATCGTCCGCGTAGAGCTTCTTCAAACCTTTATGGATGAAGTTGCGTATTCTCACCTAAATAACTGTAGCCCGTAGCCTAACACTTGTCAAAGGAAGAGATGCCATTTCCATACTGTTTTGGGAAGGGTGCTGCGCCCTTCCCGCGCTGCAACCGCCCATAGTACCGGGCGTTTTCCGCTTCCCATCCATGCGGGGCCGTTCCTTCCCCGCAACGCCCCCTCCCTAAAAACCATGCGGAAGTAGACCGAAATTTCTTCTTTTATCCAGTGCCCCGCTTCATGCGGCTTTATGGCAGAGCCGCAAAGACATGAAGCGGGGGCACTCAACAAAAGAAATTTGGTTGAGAGCCAAAGGCGAAATGCCCTCCTTCAGATTCCGCCCCACGCGGGCAGCACAGGAGAGCGAAACGTCATGGCATACCGGAACCATCGCAAATGCAGCCAGCAGGCCGAGCATCTACCAGATCGTCACCGACCGCATCATTTCCAGCCTCAAGGCGGGCATGAAGAAGTGGTTCCGATTCTTTGGACAGTGTTTCCTAAGTGGAAGAACTGTTCTTCGGGTTAGGCTGCCGGAACATAACTTCCGGTTAGCCAGTATCTGACGGGAAACGTCGAATTCTAGCGAAAAGCGGCATTTTCAAAACGTATGCGGACATATGCGGAGCTAGGCGCGTGAGCCGCGGCCCGCTGGAAATTCGTGGTCGCCAATCCATCCTCCTCTACGCTGCCACCGGCTTGATCGGCTAGGTCAGCGTATATATCCGCTAGCAGTCACAGTCGTTTGTGACCCACCATAGACCCCTAGCGGATAGGTGGTATTGGTTGATAGTGTATAGCTGCCATCAGGGGCAGGTGTCGCCTGGATCACTACACTTGGAGTGCTGTAAGAACCACCCCATGTCGATGAACCAGGACCAGTCGTTGCGCAATAATTAAGCCATGTTATTGGCACAGAGATCGTAAAGGACCATGGAGACCCTGGCTTTGGCGGTTGAGGTGTACCGAACCCTCCAGAGCCGGTCTCTTGTCGACTGAGGTTACAGCTTGGGTCGGGTTTGCTGGCGATATACACATACGCCAGGGCGGCTGAATAAGTATATTGTCCATTTGCAATCGTCAGTGTACCCGTCCCATCCCAAGCATCCGACGTGCCTTGCCCTAGCGGTGTGGACGTCCATACCAATTTTAAAGATAGTTGGGGGGTGCAGGAGCCAAGCTGTCCATTGGTTTCGCAGACGTTGATGTCGACGGATTTGTTCCAGTAGTAGTATGTCGCGGACAGCTCAGTTACGGGACCGCTGGCGGCGTATATCGTGCTCCCCACGGTGTATGCCAGTTGGACTATCTCCCAGTAGGGAGCCAGAAATGCTTTCATGGTGGTGGTTAAGGCGGTCTGGATGACGGTACTTGCAGCCACCTTTGAGGCAGTCGAGCCGGTGCAGTTAATGATGCCCTGGATTGCCAATGTAACCACTTGCGGGGTCAAGGCAGATTTCAAAGCCTTACCAAAGTCTTCGGATGTGGCTGTAGCAGTAAACGAAGCGATGACCGGCGCCATGATCGCCTGCGCCGCCGTTTGCGAACAGGCTGACAGCCCAGAGTCCGATATATTGAATGCTTGGCTGATCGTGAATTGCAACGTATCTCCGATGGCTTTGGTCGCATTCTGTGCCTCGGTTGGCGTTGCATCGACGGTCACGACAAACTTCTGGCCGTTGCCTGTAACCTTTGCCGGCGTTGGAGATGTAGATAGGGTCTTGTTGTTGTAGAGGTTCGAGAGCACGCTGGAGGCCAGGCTATATGCCTGCAGGGTCTGTGTATTACTGAGCGGGTTTCCGGATGTATCTTTGCTGGACACGGCGAACGCTATTGGAAATGTATTCATGATATTCAGGCTTGCGTCTGTGTTAGTGCTGGGGGCGATGTAGACGGAGCCAGCCAGCGATCCCTGGAGTCCGAGGATCGTAAATGGCAGCGGTGGCGCAGCGGTCTCCGTTGGTAAAGCAGCCTGTGGATGCGCTGCAAACGGTTTGACTGTCAACTGCTGATATGCGCCGGTGATGGTGTCGCGCAGGACGGTTGCGAGGTCCTGGGCTACGCTCGGCGAGGTCAGCGGCGATGCTCCCTGAGAAAGCGCGGTCTGGACGTCGGAGACGAGAGTGGAGAAGCTCGGGGCTGCATCGATGGCGGAGATTAATTGGGAGACGGTGACACCATCCGAGACGCCCAGGGTTGTTACCGCAAGCGTCTCAGCTGTACTCTTGGCGCTGAACTGTGTCGTTGCCGTCTGAGAGCTGGAGAGTGCGGCGAGGATGAGATGCTGGTTCTGATCGACAGCGAAGATCGGCGTTGAGAAGCCTGTGCCGTCGGATGGGATGGAGAGGGCAGAGCCGAGAGGTTTTGCATCGACGACGGAGACGATCTGGCTGACCAGTGCCGCGGCCGGTGAGGGAACGGAGCTGTCGAGCGAGGTTGCCGTCGTCGAGGTTGTGAGGGCCGGAGCGGACGTGGGGCCGCTGGATGAGGTTGATATTCCATTATCTCCAGGATGCCCGCCGCAACCTTCCAGGAGACAGGTGGCGCAGGACATAAAAGCGAATAGATGTATCAGAATCGCCGTCTGAGCTCGGGTCATCATAGGTTCTCTTTGTGAAAACACCAATCTGTCAATATGGCTGATTAGAGTGCCACGATTAGCATCCGCCTTGCCTCGATGAGCGTACACCTCCCAAATGGGAGGTATTTTGCCATTGTTGAACCTGAAGGGCCTAGAGTGTGACAGAAGAATGCCTGGCGTTCATCTGCTCAGAAAGAGCGCTAGCAGCCGCGATTTGGGGCGGATCAATCGGCAGCTCAGAGATTGTTACATGTGATCCCGAATAGTTGGTTTTTCGTTAGTAACTCTGCCCATTCTGGCTCCGAATGCTGGTGATTGCGCGTTCCAGCTGACCGTCCATTCCGATTCGCCTCCGCTGCCAATCGAACCGATTCGCATCGTCAGGTTCGATTGGACTCCCTCTAGTACACTGCCGTTCCTGTGTAGTAGGCCCCGATAGGCAACGCCAACCTGAATCCGTGGCCAACTTTTACCCAAGTGGTGGAAAGGAGCCTGCCAGCAGTATTTTCACCGATGGCTCTGGCCAGGTTGTTCTCCCTCGCAAACGCAAAGATCATCTCCGCAGCGCTCGCCGTGTGGCGGTTCACCAAAAGACATACCTTTCCCTGAAAAGCCTTCGCGCCTAGTCCCTCCGTTTTTGAGGACGATGGGCTTGGTCAGCATCGCAGGAGCAAATCGCGAGCAAGCCCCCATAGGGCCTTCTTCGATTGCGGAATCTGCCCAAACTCCATCATCGCAAGGTCAATTGGGTTTCGCCCCCCCGGCACCAATAATCAATGATTTACGAAATCCACGCATCTTTCGGATGTTTTTCTGTACCCAAGGATGGAGCACTTTAGCATCTGCTCCAGTCGCGACAAAATGCTGGTCAAGATTTGCGATATTTATATATCTCCCAAATGGGAGGTATACGGGGCATCCACACCGTTCTAAATTCCTTCCTAGTCGCACTTGAATGTCGGACGATCTCCATATCCGCTTCACTGAAGGATGCCTCCATGTTCCGTTTGCCTGCCAATAGACTCACCGTGTTCGTTATCTTCTTTTGCTTTTGTCGATTGGCTGCGATAGCTCAGGAGTCGCTAAGTCTACAGCGAGCTGAGGATCAAATCCGCTCTCCTATAAACACCGGCGATAGGAGGTATTTAGCTGGTTTAGTACCAAGCTTTGCTAGTTCTTCGAACGACCAGGGACACTTGTCACCCAACGAGACAATCGGGCACATAATGATTACTCTCAGACGTCCGCCTGCACGACAGCAAGCCTTCGAAGCCTTTCTTAGTGACCTGCAGAATCCAAATAGTGCCCGCTACCACTCCTGGATGAATCCCTCGGACATCGGGAGCGAGTTTGGTCCTTCTGATAGCGATATCACCAAAATTACTGACTGGCTTACATCCCAAGGGCTTCGTGTTGAAGAGGTGTCCAGCAGCCGTACCATCATAACTTTCACGGGCACAGTCGACCAATTAGAAAAAACTTTTAGTTCTGAATTGCACAGGTACATCAAGAATGGCAGATCGCGTATAGCTATTAATCGTGATCCATCAATCCCTGCCGCCATTGCAGCAATTGTTCAAGGAGTTGTTGGATTATCGACTCTCAGCTCACGATCAACATTGTCTGGCTTTGATTCACCGCCCTCAGTTTCACCAAGGCCATTGCTTACCACACCTACTGGTTCACACGCTATCTTTCCTGCTGACTTTGCAGCAATATACGACCTCAACCTCCTCTATTGGTCCCAGATAACCGGCGCAGGACAGACGGTTGCCGTCATAGGAGATTCGCGTGTCGAAAACTCAGATATTGAAGATTTCGAAGCTCTTGCAGGTCTGCCTATTGTTGACCCAGTTGTCGTTATACCCCCATTGGGCGCTGACCCGTTGACAACCAGAGACCAGGAACAATTAGAAGCCACTCTAGATGTAGAGCGCGTGCTTGGCACAGCTCCCGGTGCAAAGGTAACTCTGGTCGTTAGTGCGGATGATGCTAACGGAAATGGAGTCAGCCTTGCAAGTCAATACGCTATTCAGCAAAACTTGGCACAAGTGGTTAATATCAGCTTCGGCAGTTGTGAAGCTGAGGCAGGTCAGTCCGCCACGACTCTTTATAACAACCTGTTTTCTCAGGCCGCCGCTCAAGGCATCTCTGTTTTTGTTAGCTCCGGGGATGCGGGCGCGGCGGGCTGCGATACCACTGCCGTGGCTCCGCCACTCGTTCAGCAAAAATCGCCCAACTATATCTGTTCAAGTGGATATGTGACCTGTGTCGGCGGTACAGAATTCGTTGAAGGATCAGGGCAATATTGGGCATCGAGCGGAACCGCTACGGGCTATATTCCTGAAGGGGCATGGAATGACTCAACGAGTTTGATGGTTTCGGGGACCGGAGGCGGGGCCAGCCAATTCATTTCGAAGCCCAGCTGGCAGACAGGCGCTGGAGTTCCGGCTGATGGAGCTAGAGATACACCCGACATATCGCTCTCCGCCTCTCCGAATCACGACCCATATGCAATCTGTGCTGCATTCGCCGGTTCGTCCTGTTCCACGGGAATATTTCACTATGTCGGGGGCACGTCCGCAGCGGCTCCCGGAATGGCTGGCATTCAGGCACTAATTAATCAGAGAGTGGGGAAAGCGCAAGGGAACATCAATTCATTTCTGTACACTACAGCCGCAAACACTTCTCTAAACGCGTTTCAAGATGTAACACTCGCTTCAACCGGGATTGCCAACTGTATCATTGGCACACCCAGCCTTTGTAATAATTCAACCTCTGGTCCGTCGGCATTGCCGAGTAGCGGGGTGCAAGGCTATACGTTAGGGACAGGATATGACCAAGCGACAGGGCTTGGATCTATCGACGCCTTCAACCTTGCGCAAGCCGCAGATGGAAACCCTACTCGAGCCGTCCCGCTAATCAGCTTAGCCACCGACCAGCAATTAGTGGGGGACGGCGAAAATAGCCAAGTATCTAATCTTACAGCTACTCTCGGCAAAACAAGCAACACAAGTCCACTGGGTACCGTAAGCTTCGTGGCTACCTGTCTGCTCGGTTGCCGCGCAAGCACTACTTCCCTCGGCCCTCCAGTTATACTCACGAATGGCGTTGCTAAATTGGCCTACACCTTTCCTGGAACGGAATATGGCTCAATTTATTCGATCGCAGCAATCTACAGTGGAGATCTCAACAATGCAGCCGCAACGTCATCACCGCTTATTTTCACGGTCAGAGCGGGTGGCACACTTCAGTCAAGTACGTCCATCTCCGCAATCACGCCAAAGGCTGGAACCGTCCCAAATACATTTACTGTCAACGTTGCAGTTACCTACTCTGTAGGCAGCTTTTCTGTACCATGTGCGCGGCTTTCTGGAACGGCCCAGCTCCTGGTAGATGGTATACCTACAAACAGCTTCACGAGTGTGGCATCTCCTACAGACCCTGAGGGTTTCAGAACTTGTAGCTTCACCAGCTATGGATCAGTGATCTCTGGCATCGTCAGTCCGGGGCCACACCAATTTTCCGCCCTATTCGTCGGCGGAGATGGCGACGTTCTCTACAATGCTGGCGGTTCACTGGAAGATCCTGCGATAAAGTCGTCGATTTCCAGCGCAACAGCGATGACCGTGACCGGCCCCGTGGTAACGCTTTCTGTTTCCTCTCTAACGTTTGTGTCAGACACTATCGGCACGACAAGTGCAGCACAATCTGCGACTCTAACCAATTCCGGCAACGCAAGTCTCACGATTTCCCCGATTTCCGTTTCAGGCGATTTTTCCGAAACCGATAATTGTGGTACGACCGTGGCCGCGGGATCTCAGTGCAAGATTTCTGTCACATTCACGCCAACGGTGGTAGGGACTCGCACTGGAACAGTAACCATCACCAACAACGCCAGCGGTTCGCCGCAGACCATCGCTTTGAGCGGCATGGGCGTGGCTCCGGGAGCAACGGCTCCCACAGTGACGCTCTCACCGACCAGCCTTACCTTCGTTTCGCAGACGGATGGCACAACCAGCGCGGCTCAGACCGTAACGCTAACCAACTCCGGCACAGCCGCCCTGGCAATCTCTTCGATTACGGCATCCGGGGACTTCGCACTGACACAAAACTGCGGCGCTAGTGTGGCGGCGGGTGCGAGCTGCGCGATCTCAGTGACCTTCACTCCAACAGCGGCGGGAACGCGTACCGGTACCGTGACGATCACGGACAATGCCGGTAATTCTCCACAGACGGTATCACTGAGTGGTGGTGGCGAAGCATTCTCCCTCTCTACCGCTTCTACAGGAATCACAATTCCGTCTGCGGGAGGATCGGGAACCGCTGCGGTTCAACTTTCATCTATAAATGGCTTTACAGGGACAGTGAATCTTACATGCGCCGTGACATATCTGGGTCAGGGAACGCCAACGAGTCCGCCTACCTGTTCTCTGAGTCCCTCGCAGGCTCAGGTGACTGGTAGTTCCCCAGTTTCGAGCACACTGACGATAGCCACAACAAGCTCAAGTGCGTCGCTGGTGCATGAGCGCGAACTGAACGGCGCGAAGTTGGCACTTGCAGCGATGTTCTTCTTCGGATTATTGCCACGCAGACGGTATAGGATAGGGTTTTTCTCGGCTCTATGCCTGATTGCTCTGTGCTTAGGCGTTGGGGTTGGAATGATCGGCTGCAGTGGTTCTTCTGGAGGTTCAAATGCAGGCACAACTACGACGGGTCACGGTACGACGACTGGAAATTATCAAGTATTAGTGACGGCAACAAGCGGAACAGTGGTCGCATCGACAACGATTCCGATAAGCGTTCAGTGAGAGTGGGACAGTTTGTCGGCGCATGTAAAGCCAGAGCAATTGAGCGAGGAGAACCACCTATGAGACCCGAGCGTACCACACCTTGTCGTATCGGATTTTTCGTTGTAGTTGTATTTATTGCTTTAGTACATACGATTCCGACGTGCGCTCAAACCGCGCTGAACGCAGCAACGGCAAGAAACACGTATGACCGTGGGCTCAGGCATTTCTACTGGCTATATACCTTTGATCCCGTAGGTCATCAACGCAGAGATTGGTATCAAGAATCGGCTGCGACATGGAACGAGACCTATGAGGATGGCCGTTACAACCACTCGCGCGTCATTGACGCCAATGCGACAGTAGATGGTAACAACGGTATTATCTGCGTCGGCGATACGTCCACGCTCTACCTGTTCATCCCGAATCCAGACGCTCATGGTTCGAATCCGAATTGGCTTCGCATCCAGCAGTCCGGGGCCACCAGTTGGACTCTGTTCGCTCCTCGCATTGAGGTTAGCGAATCTCAGGATCATGGAATCGCAGGCAGGATTTCGTCCAGCCAATCAGATTCCTCGAATACCCAATCGAATGCGCGGGCTGAAGCGCAGACGCGGGCGGACGCCCGCGCAGACGCCGATGAAGAGGCACGGGAACGCAGAGAAGAGATCAAGGGCAAGATCGACGATCTGAAGAATGACATCGATAGTGATGAAGAAATGGTGGAGCACACCCAGAACGATATCGATGACCTGAACTCATGCTCAGGGATCGGTGCCGCAATCTGCCAGGCCGGAATGCCAAGCCTGCGCTCCAGATTGAGAGAACTCAAGGAGGAGATTGCAGACAAGCGTCATGAGATCGCAGAACTGCGTGGTGAGCAAGAATCCGTCGCGGCTGATAACGATGCCAGCTCTTCACAGCAAACCCCCTCGACAGCTGATTCTATAGTCGACAACTTCCGGGTAGGAATGCAGCGCGCCCAGCAGATGCAGCCCCCAGCGCCCACACCACCCCCGGCGAAGTCCGCAAATAGTAATTCGAGCACCACTTCTACTTCCCAATGTCATCCGCACGGCGCAGGAAACGCAGTCACAGGCTATCAGCCTGGTTGTCCTCAATAGGCGGCGTGTGGGTATTGCTAACATCTCCGTTTGCTAGTTTGGCTTTATCGCATCCACCATCATCAATTCCATACCGCACATCGACTGTGTCGAGTGGCACCAAGGAGATCATAATGCTGAGTTTACGAAGAGCAACGCTGTTATTCGCTGCCCTTGGGTTTATGGGCGTTGATAATGCAGATGCCCAGCAGTATGTCGCCCCCAACTACAACAACTGTGTCCAGCTCGTGGACGGGGGATTTGGCACAATTGCGATTAAGAACATATGCACCATCAGCATATCAGTGACCACTATTCCTTTTAGAGGCGAGGGCGGTGGTGGCCAGTTGGATATCAGACCTGGCTCGTCTCAAGGAACTGGGAGCACTTGGAAAGAGAAAGCAGACGCAGGTGGCTGGGACTACTATGTCTGCCCAAGGGATTACTCTCCAGTGGACGGAAACGACCGCCCTATATCAAAGCCAAACACTCAATTTCACTGCAAGAAGATGTTCTAGCAAATTGCCGAATGGTGAACAGGAGAGCAGGGATGAGACCTTACGATAGATGGCAGAACGCAATCGGATTTGGCGTCGCCGCCGCGCTGGTGGCCATACTGTACCTCCCTGTTGCAGCAGCTCAATCCACCGAGTGCGACACTGGTAGCTCACCCTCTGTAGCGGAAAGTACCGCGTGCAGCATAAGCACATTGCGCGACATGCTGCATAGGCCAGAGAAATACCAAATTGATGCCAGCTCGGTCGAAGCAGTGGGTCATCTCTTGACCAGTTTCCAGCAACGAGTGACTTATAACTCGGAAGCTTACCTGACAACAAGCGCCGCCGATGGACCCCGCATCCGCTTCGGACGGTATAATGGAGAGCTGGCCTTTATCATGCCCGTGGTGCATAAACACAGTAGTTACATCAGTAGTGACAGATATAAGTGCAACGGCATTCTATATGTGACTCCCACCAAAATGGCGTTCGAGCCAACTTCCAATTCGGATGGCTTCTCCTTCGCGCGGAGCGAGCTTAGCGAAAGCGAATACCTCATCGAACGTGGGGAATTTGGCAATCGAATCCTCAAAATAAAAGCCGGATCTCAGACGTTTATCATGGCTCCGGACTGCTTCTACAACAAGAGCGGTCACGGGCAGTGCTATGCGAACAACGGGTTTTTGTTGTTCGACGCCGCAGTGCAGAACTTCAATGTGCTGGCATATGCGTTTGCCCAGAAGACCCAGTCCGTGCACTAATTTGACAATGTTGCGTTAAAGGAGACGCCCACAGCAGGTGGCTATTCGCAGAGCATCGCCTGTCCGGAGCACTAGCTACCAGATAATGAAACCTCTAGGAATATGCACAAAGCCAGTTACCGCTTGTCGCTGCGACTATCGAGGGTATTGATGAGAATATCAACCACGTGGCCGGTCATATCGAGCCTAATTCTGATTGCGCTAACCCTTCCTGGAAGAGCATCTGCACAAGCAGCAGACACAGGACCCACTCTTACCGAAACGATAGCCTACATAAGCGACAAGAGCTCCGATTACAACGTATCGATCTCTGCTGATCGAAAAAACATTATTTTTGCTCAAAAGATTCATGGTAATAGTCGACAGAGGTGTAACACGAACCTAAACGCGTTTTGCGCCACCTACTACGAAGTTCCGTTTAGACTCGCCTCAATAATGAGGTTGACCAAGACTGAAAATACAGACCACACATCGAACGTGTTTTTAAATTGCCCAGTGGGTGCCGACGAATGTATGGACCGAACGTTTTGGAATGGAAATGTGGATAAACGGTCCTCTGTGGAGTTAGGCGTGTTTGATGACGTCGAAATGTGCAATAGGCTGATCCGGGCCGTGGAAAGATTGATAAGCCTGGTTGGTCAGCAATTTGAAGTCGAGAGTCGACAAAAGAAAGAACGCGACAATGACCCATTCAAATAATATCGTTCAGCAAATATAACCCGCACCACAGAAATGTTGGAAGAGGAGCAACTATGAAGAATGCAACTTTTATTTTGCTAGTTGGTTGTGGGGTTATGACAGCGGCTCGCGCTAGCGCCCAGGAACCTGTTTATGTCCCGAGTGTTGAATCCTGCGTCTCCATAAGCAACAATAGCGGCGGCGGCAAGACGTTCGAGAATACTTGCTCCAGAAAGATATTTGCCTCTGTATACATTAGCACCGGCCTTATCTTCGGCGGCTACTACAACAGTGGCCACATGTCCGACCTTCCGCCCGGCAAGGGGAGATATTCGTATTTCGCCTGCCCAGCCAATGCGGAGCCGGAGGACAGCGACACAAGAGAAAGGGTGACTTTCAACACCACGTCGTATAAGTGCCGCGAGACCGGCACATAGGCTTAGACACAATCTGCGCGGGTGCTCACTCGAAGCTTTCGGAGACCATAAATGATCTATCTGTCGAAGATATTTAGTGGGGTGGCATGCTTGCCATTGCTTTTCCTCGCAATTGGGGCTGTTACGGCCGTTCCTCAAACCACGCAGCAGCCGGCCGACGGGCCATCTCTGGAAGTGACCTTGAAATTCATAGGCGACTTCATGACGACAGAATCACCGGTCAGCTATACAAAAACCGACGTCGACTTCAAAGACATGCCTGACAGTTACTCCTACTCATATCGCGAGTTTCGGCAAGAGGGGTGTGTTCTTCATTACGTAATCAACGAAAAATTACAACATCCGGCAAATGTCGAAAGTCTCAAATATGCGAGAAGGGCAGACTTCTCAAAGCTGAATCCACTTGCCATCCGGGTTCAGACTGTCGCTGAGTTCGAGGCTGAAGTGGTTGCGAGCGTGCCCCAGCTTAGAGGCACGACCTACACTATTACCCCCGAGACATATAAGGTTAGATCGACAAGGTCTTTGGACGATGATAACGAGTTTTTTCTCGCTGACCGGCAAAGGGCAGACCGTCTGGCAAAGGCAATCAACCACGCGATTGTCCTCTGTGGCGGAGCCAAGGACCAGCCGTTCTGATCGGGCTTCAGCTCGCAGGTGGCCTGCAGCGGACACCATAAACTCGGGTGGCGAATGGCCCATATACCCTGTAAAGGAGACCATGATGGCGGCAGCCTGGCATCTTGCACAGTCAGGTTCGTAGCATAAGTGAAACGCAACATGCAGCGCAACAACTAACATTTCAGAGATTTCATTGTTTGATCAAAGGAGATTCGAGCGTGAAAACACTTAAGATTGACTTTGTACGTATTTTTTTATTTCTTATAGCTTTGATAGCAGTTCCGCGTGCATACAGTCAGGGGAACTGCGCGGCAGTTGTTCAGCAGGAGTCCTACAACACTACCCAGGGAACTCACTATTTCTACGGTTGGGCATCCGGCCAGGTGACCGTCGAAGCGGCTGTGTCGGAGGCTCGAAAGTATGCCACGCAGAAAAGAGGTGGAGAGTCTTTGAAAAACGACCCTGCCAGCTCTGACGTGGTAGTGAAGAGCTCGTGTGGCCAGCCACACGGCGCGTTAGCGGTGCAACCCAACAGTCAATTGAACGATGGGACCTTTTGGTATGTTAATGGCATAGTCTTCGGCTCTTCTGAAGAGGATGCAAAGTCCGAGGCAGTCACGAGGTGTGTCGCCCGGAACACCCAGACGAGAATAACCTGTGTTGTGATCGGGTCATGGTGACCAAGTCCCTGTGAAAGAAGGTGGACTCTCTGCAATCGGGCTATCGTCCCGGAAGGGACAGCATCAGTCGAATCAATTCAGATTGACGATGAGTGCCAGTTTTGGCTAGGACTTGCTTCAAGTGATAGCGGGTAGTTTCGAGCGTTAGCTTGAGTCTGTCGGAGACCTCATTGACTTCAAGACCATGAAGAAGCAGATCAGCGAGCCGGGACTCAGTTGGGCTCAGTCGATACAACGCACGGAGCGTAGCCGCCCGTGACTTTGGGATCGATGTTGGATCACTAAACTGGATCAGTGCAGTCGCCTCCGGCTCGTTCATCAGCGAACCGGGGCAAAAGGGCGAGATGACGACTTGCAAAGGACCGAGCGGTGGACGACGGGTAATCAAAAGTGCTCCGCCAGCTTGTGCAGTAGAACTGCGAACAGTGGTATTGCCTGCCGCCTGCGACTGTATTTCAATGGCATAGTCCATACCCCGGTTTGCGCCAGTTTGGCAGGCTCCGATGATAATGGAGTCCAAAGTCTTCTGTTCAGCATTTACAGCAGCTTTCAGTCTTCCATTGTTAAGCCAGATTCCGTCCCTCGTCTCAAGTATGCGATCTGCTCCCTCGGTTGAACGGAGAATCGATCCATCCTGACGCGCCATACAGATGGCGATCTCCATTTCTCCCATGCTTCTGGTCAGCATTGCATTAGAAGCTTGCAACTCGGAGAGGGATCTTGAAAGTCGGAAGGCTTGCCGGAGATGCGGGGCGAGTGCGGTGAGGATTTCGAGTTCGGGCGTATCGAAGAATGGGGCTCCGTTACGACGAGTGATGCTGATCGAGGCGTGATAATCGGGTCTTTCGGCCAGCTTCTGCCACATCATCGGACCAATGTCGAAGGGTACTTGATAGTCCGCATATGTCTCTGAGCGCTTTCTTTCGGATTCGGTCATTAGCGATTGACTAACCCCGCAATCAGCCGTGCGGAAGCGTTCGAGAACCCTTTGGAGATAGAAGTCCTTCTGCCATATATATTCTCTGTAAAGGCTCAGGGCTTCTTCGGGGTAGCCGACTGTCTCATTGAGTGACGAAATTTCGATGCGTACATTCCGGTCCGTGCTGAAGACATGCTCCCGGAGCACTGCTCCCTTGGCATCGACCACATCCACCAACTCGTTGAGGAATGCTTGCGTCCGCCCAGGGGTAGATGCGCCTTCATAGAGGAGAAGGAGCAGCCTAGACAGGCGTTCTGCGGTTACCATCCGTGGCCTCGATTCCGATGTTTTATGAGGCTACAGAATAGGCTAGACGGATCGATTTACCAAATCAATTGGTGAACTGAGCATTCGCCAGGACGACTGTGCAGAGATTTGCGGTTAGGAATATAGCGTTTCCATATGACCGCCGAGCACACATTAGCAGCGCCAAATCAGGAGGTTGCAAACCGTAGCAGGTCGCAGCTTAGCTTGGTCCGTTCAATGAGCGGCAAACCATGTCCCGTTCCTTCATAAATCTCCAGCCGGGAATCAGGAACGGAGCCCGCCGTGGGCTGACCGCTTTGTTCCAATGGGAGGATCAGGTCTCGGTTTCCCTGGATTACCAGAGTTGGGACATTGAAGGCAGTCAAATCTGCTCGAAAGTCGGTCTGCCAGTTAGCTCGAATGCAGGAGGACGCAGCAATGAGCGAGGTTTGCAAACCCATTTGGTAAACCCACTCTTTCATATCCGGGGAAACCTGACCACCATCTCCCCAGAAGCTGGACGCAAACTGTCTCAATGCGTTCGGATAATCTGCCACGATCAGTTCAACGACTTGGTCAAAGATGGCCGGATCAAGACCGCCCGGATTGTCGATTGTCCTGAGCATAAATGGCGTAATGGGTGAAACCATGACGGTGCGTCCGATCTTGGAACTTCCGTGTCTGGAGAGGTATCGGGCGATCTCTCCTGCTCCCATTGAATGGCCGACAAGCATAACGCCCCTGAGATCGAGATGGGAGATAAGAGCGGCGAGATCGTCCGCCAGAGTGTCGTAATCATAACCATGACCCGGATGGTCAGATCGTCCGTGACCCCTTCGATCATAGGCGATGCATCTCAAGCCGTTTTGCGATAGAAATGCCATTTGGTAATCCCATGCGTCGGAGGTGAGGGCATAGGCATGGAGAAAGACGACCGGAGCACCATCGCCCCAATCCTTGAAGTAGAGACGAACCTTGTCGGCAGTGTGAAATATCGGCACAACCCGAGTATAGGGGCGAAGTCAGAATCGCGAGAAATTTGTATATGGGACGCGAACTGAGTCAGAAATATAGCGATGCTTCGCATCGGGGAGAGGGTCGACACGTCACCCCCAGATGGGATGCTGCCGGTAAACCGGCTTGAAATTTTGGTTAGCCGACGTGAACGCGCTTTGAATCAGCAATTTGACAATTCGTATATCCGGCATCATGCCAATGCGTTTACGCGCGTAAACGCGCAGGGCACTCCAGAGGGCGCGGCGTGTAAACGCACTGATAGGCAAAGGCTTCCAGCATCCCGACGCTTGACGGCCAAAATCGCAGGGTGCAAGCTAATTTTGAGGCGGGCTTCCCATGAGCACTCCCCGCATCCCGGCTCCGTTGCAGTCTCCGGCCTCCCCGAAGGACGAAGCGCGTCCGGTTCTCCGTGCCAAAACCATCGCAACCAGGCTCACGCCGGAAGAGCTGGCCGAGGTAGAAACCGCCGCCGAAGGCGCGGGGAAAACTCTGGCCGAGTGGCTGCGCGAGCTGGCTTTGAGAGCCGCGCGGGAGCGTCCGGCAGACCCTACGGAGCTGGTGCTGGCCGAGGTCTCGGCGCTCCGCTACATGCTCCTGAATCTCTTTCATGCAACGGCCCAGGCCAACGCCGAAGGCAAGCATCTGTTGCCCGATTCCGTGATCAAAATCCGTGACCAGGCCAACGTTCGGAAGCTGGCTGACGCCCGCAAACTGTTCGCAGAGTTTCTGTCCCAGGAGGGACCGGACGGGGGTGAGCCGTGAGCCGCCCCATGCGTTTTCCCAACCGTTCCGGGCGGCTGTTCTGGTTCCTTTTCTGGCTTGCGGTTGGCCCGCTTGTCCTTATCTTCCCGGCTTCGGCTTGGCTTTACTGGACGCTCGAACCGCTCCAGAAGGTCTACCTCACGACCTATGCCGCCAGCTCTGTTGGGGCAGGGATGCCGAACAGTGAGATGACTATCCGATGGGTGATGAAGACCGCGCCCAAGCGGAAGCCGGTTCCCGCTTCCGCTGACGATGTGATCGCCGGACCGGACTCGAAACTGCCCGTCAGTCTCTCGCCCAAAGCCATTGCGGAGGGCTGGCGTGGAGTGGCTTACAGCGACCCGGAGAAAGTGCCCGCAGACGATCTCGCCAAAGGATTGCGGGACTACGTTTATGACGGGGTGAGCGTGTGGTGGCTGTTTGGCAGACCGATGCTCAACAGCCTTGCGGTACTGATGCTGCTCTATGTACTCCGTCTCCTGATGAAGCAGGGATTCGGGCGACGACGAGAGCAGGAGGAACGCCACGGACGCAGAACCAAAGGCCCGGAGCTGGCCTCGGTCTTGCGGTGGCGCGGCGCAAAGACGGACGGCATACGTTTCCGTCTGCGCTTCGAGAACGCGCTTTTGCGGTGGTTGCCCTTTGGCCCAAGCTACCGCATCCCGAAGCGCCTCGAAGCCAGCCACATTCTGATGATAGGTGACACCGGCAGCGGGAAGTCCAATGCCATCCGGCAGCTACTTCGCCAGGTGCGGGAGCGCGGAGAGAGCGCCATCGTCTACGACCCGGCAATGGACTTTGTGAGCGAGTTCTACTCGCCCGCGCGGGGCGATTTGATTCTCAATCCGCTGGACCAGCGTTGCCCGTATTGGGGTCTTGGCGATGAGATCGACCGCGACGAAACACCGGCGACCATCGCCGCCGCTTTCCTGCCGGAAAAGGAGTACGAGAAAGAGTTTTTCACCGATGGACCGCGCCGGATACTGGCCCATCTGCTCAAGCGCAGGCCGCAGCCCAGGGACATTCTGAGGATGATGGCCGATCCGTCGCGGATCGAGGCGGCGGTGAAAGGAACACCGCTGGCCGCCCTGCTCGATTCGGGAGCACCGGCACAGCGGGCGGGTGTGCTTGCCAGCTTGAACATGGTGGCCGACAGCCTGGAGCTGCTGCCGGAGTGGGAACATACCAGGCCGACCTTTGCAACATCCGAGTGGTACGCCAGCCGGAGACGATGGGTGTTTCTAACGTCCACGCCCGCCTATCGCGCAAAGATTTTGCCGCTGCATTC
>Ga0073928_10005045_pt1 | contig 18846 bp, 18 predicted proteins | sample PaiPotPPA55metaG_FD_76969 | JGI IMG/M metagenome (GOLD analysis project Ga0073928, IMG submission 76969) | Iron sulfur acid spring bacterial and archeal communities from Banff, Canada, to study Microbial Dark Matter (Phase II) - Paint Pots PPA... ... | reverse complement strand
TGGCGCCGCGGCCCTTGCGCACCTGCGAGGGCGGCGGCAGCTCGGGCGAAGGCTCGGGCACGCCGGCCGCCGCCAGCGCCGCCACCGCCTCCGGGTCCTGCGTGGGGTCGCGCCGGTCGCGGCGCTTGTCAGCCCCGGCAATCTCCCGCATGCTGATGTTCTCCGTCCGTTCCCCCCTCTCCGATACGGCTGGCCGAATGCCCCGTCAAGAACATAATGTGAACGCACTCTCGGTCGTCATCCCGGCGCTGAACGCCGCGAGCTTCCTGCCGGAAACAATCGGCGCTCTCGCCGGGGTTGGCGAAATCATCGTCGTCGATGGCGGCAGCACGGACGGGACGGCGGCTGCGGCGCGTCGTCTCGGCGCGCGGCTGATCGAGGCGCCGCGCGGGCGGGGACCGCAGATCGCCGCCGGCATCGCCGTCGCGAGCAGTCCCTGGCTCCTGCTCCTGCATGCCGATACGCGCCTGGGCGAGGGCTGGCAGGCGGCCGCGCGGGCGTTCATGCAGGAGCCCGCAAGCCGCGAGCGCGCCGCCTATTTCCGCTTCACGCTCGACACGGACCACCCTTGGGCGCGCCGGCTGGAACACCTCGTGGCCTGGCGAAGCCGGGCGCTGGGCCTGCCCTACGGCGACCAGGGGCTGCTGATCCATCGCGACTTCCTGGCCGGGCTGGGGGGCGTGCGGCCGCTGCCGCTCATGGAGGATGTCGATTTCGCCCGCCGCGTCGGCCCGGCGCGGCTCGTGGCGCTCGACGCGCCGGCGATCACCTCGGCGGCGCGCTGGGAGCGCAACGGCTGGCGGCGGCGCTCCGCCCGTAACCTCGGCTGCCTCGCGCTCTACTATCTCGGCGTTCCCCCGCGCGCGATTGCCCGGCTCTACTGACGGCGGCACGCGGCGAGCCCGGGAAAGCAACGGGTGTGAAGGACATCGTCGCGGTGTTTGCCCGGGCGCCCCGGCTCGGCGCCGTGAAGCGGCGGCTGGCGCGCGGCATCGGCGCGCGCGCCGCCTTGCGATTCCACACCCAAACCCTCGCGCGGCTATTGCGCGGCCTGCGCAAGGACCGGCGGTTCCGCACCCTCCTCGCGGTCACGCCCGACCGAGCGCGCGTGCGCTGGCCGATGCGCGTGCCCGTGATCCGGCAAGGCCCGGGCGACCTCGGCGCGCGAATGCAACGGGCGTTCCGCCGGTTCCCGAAGCGGCTTGTGGCGCTGGTCGGCAGCGACATTCCAGGCCTCGGCGCATCCGATGTCGCGGTGGCGCTCCGCTTGCTCGGTCGCGCCCACGCGGTGTTCGGTCCGGCGGAGGACGGCGGCTACTGGCTCGTCGCGATGGCGCCGCGCCGCCCCGCGCGGCCATTCGCGGGCGTGCGCTGGTCGAGCCCACATGCGCTCGCCGATACCCTGGTGAATTTCCAGGGCCGACGGGTTGCGCTGCTCCGCCGGCTGCGCGACGTGGATACCGAGCCGGATTTCCGCGCGACAGCCCGGGGCGAAGCGCCGTTGCAAGATGGGGCGCCGGCGGTATGACGGCCTGCCAACGGCCGGCATGTAGGGGAGAAAACCGTATGCAGATCACCGCCGTGCGCCTGCGCCGCCTCAGCGGCACGATGGAAACCGACGCGCCGCTCTGGGAGGAGCGGCTGGTGCGGCCGATCGACATCTATCCGGAGTATCGGGTTCGCCAGGACTTCGAGGGCGGCGAGCAGCTGGACGCACGGCATTTCCGATTCGTGCAGCATTTCCTGGAGATCGAGGCGGATACCGGCCTGATCGGGATTGCCGGCCCGCTTTCCGAGACCGTCGCGTACTTCATCGGCCGGCGCCTCCGGCCGATGCTGATGGGGCGCGATCCGATCGCCAGCGAAAAGCTCTGGGACCAGATGCACCGCCTCATGGTGCACGGCCGGCAGGGCGAGGCGATGTTCGCGATCAGCGCCGTCGATTGCGCACTTTGGGATCTGAAAGGCCGCTGGCTCGAGCAGCCGGTCTACCGGCTGATCGGCGGGCCGACGCGCGACTCCATGCCCGCCTATGCCAGCATGCTGGGATACGACGTGCTGGACCCGGGGCGCGTGCGCGCGCGGGCGCAGCAGTATCGCGATCTCGGCTACCGCGCGCAGAAATGGTTCTTTCGGCACGGGCCGATGAGCGGCCCGGAGGGGATGCGCAAGAACGTCGAACTGGTGCAGACGCTGCGTGACGCGCTCGGCGAGGAGTGCGACATCATGCTGGACTGCTGGCAGGCATTCGACGTGATCTACACGATCGAGCTCGCCGAGCGGATCGCGGAATACCGGCCGCGCTGGCTCGAGGAATGCGTGATGCCGGACCGCATCGACAGCTACGTGCGCGTGAAGGAGCGCACCAACATCCCGCTCGCCGGCGCGGAGCACGAATACACGCGCTGGGGCTTCAAACGCTTCGTCGATAGCGGAGCGGTCGACATATTGCAGCCGGACATCTACTGGGCCGGGGGCTTAAGCGAAGTATTGAAGATCGCGGCCTATGCCTCGGCGCACGACCTGATAGTGATCCCGCACGGCCACTCAACGCCGGCCGGGCTGCATTTCTCGCTCGCCGCCTCGCCAATGGTCACGCCGCTGCAAGAGTTCCTGGTGAAGTGGAACGAGATCAACCAGTATTTCCTTGCGCGACCCTTGGTGCCGCGCGACGGGGCGCTCGCGTTGCCGGAAGGGCGGGGCATGGGAATGGCGCTCGACGCGTCGAAGATCGAGGAAGAGACGGAGGTGTTCGCGTAGAGGGTGACTGGAATCAGGCTGGCATTCGCCTCCGTCCGCGTCGTCATTGCGAGCCGGAGGCGACGCAATCCAGCGATGCCGCGCACCGCCTGCTGGATTGCTTCGTCGCTGTGCTCCTCGCAATGACGCGGAAGTCCGGCCGCGACGATTACGTTAGCGTTTCCAGTCTCCTGAAATCCGCCTAACCGCGCGACAAATAGAGCGCGTACAATTCCGCCGAGCCCAACGCGAGCGCGGTGACGATCGCGAAGATCACCAGGATGACGAGGCTCGCCTTGACGAGCGAGCGCGCCGGCCAGCCGGGCCGCGCCAGGGGCACCAGGTTGAACGCCAGCCCGGCCACGATTACCAGCCCGGCGCCGATCGTGTAGAGTCCAAGCCAGAACGGCTGGAAGATCATCACCAGCGACGCGATACTCACCGCGACGATCGTCAGTTCGACGGCTTTCGCCTGCGCCGGAGTCATGCCGGCGGGGCGCTTGCGGTCCACGCTCCCGTTCGCCTCGGTCACTGCACCAGCCTCCCGTCGGCGCCAAAGACATGGAGCTGCCCCGGCTTGCACCTGAGCCCGACCGCCTCGCCCAGCGCGATGCGCGTGGTGTGCGGCATGACGCAACGCAGGTCGACGTCGCCCTCGACCAGATGCGCCAGCACCTCGGCGCCCATCGGCTCGATGATGTCGACCTTGGCGGGCAACGCGCCGCTCGCCGCGGGATCGACAAGCTCGAAGCTGCGCGGGCGGATGCCGAGCGTGACCGGGCTCTCGCGTGCCAGGCTGCCGACCCGCGCCTCGACGGTCGCGATGATTTCCGCGCCGAGCAGCCGGAAGCGGCCCGTCGCCTGCCCGTTCGCGGCCCCGCCCTCGGTGCCGATCAGCACGGCTTCGAGCAGGTTCATCTGCGGGGTGCCGATGAACCCGGCGACGAACAGGTTGGCGGGGTGCGCGAACAGATCGTGCGGCGTCGCCACCTGTTCCAGCCTGCCATCGCGCATCACCGCGATGCGGTCGGCCATGGTCAGCGCCTCGATCTGGTCGTGCGTCACGATCACGGTTGGCTTGTCCAGTTGCTCCAAGATCTCCTTGATCTGCGTGCGCATCGTCTGGCGCAACTGGATGTCGAGCCGGCTCAAGGGCTCGTCGAACAGGAAGCAGGTGGGCGAGCGCACGATCGAGCGCCCGACCGCGACGCGCTGCTTCTCGCCCTCGCCCAGCTCGTGCGGCCGGCGCTCGAGAATGCCGCCGAGCTCGAGCACGGCGGCCACCCGGCGGATGCGCTCCGCGATCTCGCCCCGGCTCAGCCGGTCGGCATGCAGCGGGTACGCCAGATTCTCCGCCACCGTCAGGCTGGGATAGAGCGCGTAGAACTGGAACGTCATGGCGACGTTGCGGTCGCGCGCCTGCAGGTGATTGACCCGCTTGCCGGCGATCAGGATGTCGCCGCTGGTGGCCCATTCGAGGCCGGCGACCATGCGGAGCGTGGTGGTTTTGCCGCAGCCGGACGGACCCAGGAGGCACATCACCTCGCCCGAGCCGACGGTCAGGTCGACGTTGTCGACCGCGACGAGCCCGCCGGGGAAGCGCTTGGTGACGCGGACAAGCTGGATTTCGGAAACCGCCATTGCCGCTCAGCGCCGGATGGTGCCGAAGGTCACGCCGCGCAGCAACTGGTTTTGCAGCAGGAACGTCACCAGAACCACGGGGACGAGAAACAGCGTCTCGATCGCGGCGAGCAGTCCCCAACGCACGCCGATGGCGCCTCCGATCGTCTGGCCCATTGCAACAGGCACCGTCCGCGTCTCAACCCCGGTTAGGAGCAGGGCAAAGAGATATTCGTTCCAGGTGAGGATGAGGCCGAACACGGCGGTGGCCGCCAAGCCCGGGATGACCTGAGGCAGGCAAATTTTGAAAAATACCTTGATCTCCGAGCTGCCGTCCATGCGCGCGGCGTCTTCCACCTCCCGCGACAGCTCGTCGAAGAAGCTCTTCATCATCCAGATCGTGAAGGGCAGGTTGAAGGCCGTATAGAGCAGGATGATGCCGACATAGGTGCCCGACAACCCCGCCTCGCGAAACATGACGAAGATCGGGATGATCACCACGATCGGCGGCAGCATGCGTGTCGTCAGGATGATGAAGAGATATGTGTCGTTCCCTTTCAGGGGGTAGCGGGAGAAACCATAGGCCGCGACGGTCCCAAGGACGAGCGCGACCGCCACGCTCGTCATGGCGATGAAGATCGAATTGAAGAAGAACAGATCGAAGCCGGTGTTAGCCGCCGCACCCTGGTAGGTCATAACGCGGCTGAAAACGGCGATGAAGTTTTCCAAAGTTGGCGTGAACAGCCATTTCGGAGGCACGGCAAGCGCATCGTTGTGAGTCTTGAATGCCGTCAGGATGATCCAGAGGACGGGGAAGAAATAGATGAGCGAGACGATCGTGGCGAATGCAGCCCATCCCCGCGGCGCCTGCCGGACGTCGCGGCTGAGGACGCGCGCCGCCATCACGCCGTCTCCCTGGCGCGCCGGTTGACGCCATAGAGATAAAGGTTGGTCAGTACGACGACGACGAACAGCACGATATAGGTAAGCGCCGTGGCATAGCTCGTCTTGTTGTACTGAAAGGACTGCCGATAGATGTAGAGGGCGATGGTCTCGTTCGAGGTGCCGGGGCCGCCCTCGTTGATCAGGAATACCACATCGAACAGCTTGAAGGCCTCGATAGTGCGGAAGAGGAGCGCTAGCAACAGCAGGCCGCGGATATAGGGCAAGGTGATGGTTCTGAACTTGCGCCACCAGGAGGCGCGGTCGATCTCGGCGGCCTCGTAAAGATAGGAAGGCACGCTCACGAGACCAGCCAGGACCAGTAGCATGACGAACGGCGACCACATCCAGGCATCGGCAAAGATGATGCCGGCGCGTGCACCCCAAGGCGTATTGAGCAGGAGAAATGGCTCGCCCGTAAATGTGCGGACGAACTGACTGAGCAAGCCGAAAGTCGGGTCGTAATAATAGCGGAAGAAGGCGCCGACCGCGACATAGCTCAGCATCATCGGCGTGAGAACCAGCGTCAGCAGCACCCGCCGGCCAACGAAACGCTTCTCAAACAAGAGCGCCAGCAGGAAACCGACGACGAGCTGGCAGCCCACCGTGAGCACCATGATCAGGCCGGTCGTACGCAGCCGATCCCAAACGTCGGGGCTGGTCAGCACCTTGGCGAAGTTGCCGAGGCCGAGCCAGCTGGGCGGCTGGATACTGCTTGCCCTGTAGTGGAAGAAGGATAGCCCCAGCGACCACAGCAGCGGGAAGATGTTCATGACGAGCAGCAGCGCCACAGCCGGGGCGACCAGAAGCGCGCCGTTGAGGCGGCGGCTGTAGACGTAGGCTACGGCGGAGAAGGCGACGACACAGACCGCCGCAAGGCTGACCCAGAAGGCCGAATCGGCCGGCAGCAGCCACACAGCGAGCGCGACGACAACAACCGCCGCAACCAAGGCCAACGGCCAATTGGACCATGAGAGCGACAGGAATCTGCGGCGCGTCCTTATGCCGGGTGCGACAGCCACCATGCCCTTGCCACTCTCGAAGACCCGTTCGAAACGAACAGCTGCTGTCTCGGAACCACGGGACGGCGGGCCCGAGTTAGGCGCTTCGAGCCCGCCGGCGTCTCAGCTCACTCCTTGAGCAGCCCATACTCCTTGAGCAGGTTCTCCTGGAAGGCCGCGATGGCGTCAAGCGCCACCTTGGCGGACTTCTGGCCGGTGATCGCCTTGTCGTACTCCTCCTGCTCCTCAGTCAGCATCTCCAAGTAGGGGACGATGTGCCAGACGTCCCTCTGCCATTCGATGCTCGGCCCGAAGGCGCGGTTCCACGGCCGGTAAGTCTTGTACTCTGGCGTGTTGTACACGCTCTGCAGTCCACTCTGGCCGCCCGCCTGCGCGAACTTCATCTGAGTGTCCGTGGACAGCCACCACTTGCAGAAGTCGAGCGCCTCCTTCGTCACCTCGTCGCTGTTCCAGCTTGTCAACGCGAAGGGCTGGCCGCCAATGTTTGACCAGCGGATGAGCTTGCCGTCGGGGCCCCTGGTGCCCGGCATCATGGCGAACGCCACCTTGTCAGCCACCTTCGAGGTGCTCGGCGAAATGGTCGATTCACCGAAGCCGATCCACTCGATGTGCGAGGCCACCTTGCCCTCACGGAACAGCTCGTCGGTCTTGAAGATGTCCATGGTGCCGGTCTTGGCGACCGGCGGCATATAGTGCAGCAGCCTGAGATAATGCTCGAGGGCCTTGACCGCCTGCGGCGAGTTCGTCACCCCCTCGGAGTGGCCGTGGGGAGCCGTGGTGTCCTCCCAGATGTCGGCGCCTTCCTGCCATACGAAAGCGTGTTCCTGCATGCTGCTGAAATCATAGCCCTTGCCGGCCTGGTAGGCGATGCCGTAGAAGTCGTCGTCGAGCGTCTGGCCGGCCAGCTTCTCGCCTTTCTTGCGCATGAAGAACTTGCCGAAATCCTCATACATCTTCCAGTCGACGCTATCCATCTCCTCCGGGGTGCACGGCAGCTTGTAACCGAACTTCGCCTGGAAGTTCTTCTGCTCCTCGTCATTGCAGAACACGTCCTTGCGGTAGTAGTTGATGAGCAGGTCCGGCATCTGCGGGAAGCCATAGTAGTTCTTCGACTTGTAAGGATAGGTCGAGTAGGAGTCGACCAGGGTTGGGTGCAGGTCCTTGAAGACCGCCTGCAATCCCGGGTCGGCGTCAATGAATTTGTTGATCTTCAAGAGGTAGCCGCCCTCGCCGAATGGGGCGAGCCACTCGCTGTCCAGCACCGCCATCTGGTACTTCTTCTCACCTGAGGTGAGCGAAGCGTTGATCCGGGTCCAGAAGTCCGGCCACGGGATGAAGTCCGGCTCGAGCGTGACGTGGTTGCCGCTCGGCGCCTTGTAGTGCTTGTCGGCCAGCTCCTTCATGATGTGCGTCGGCGGCCAGTCCGGCACCGCCATTCGCAACACGATGTCCTTGGCGCTCGCCGGCATGGGCAAGGCGGTGCTGCCGAGCACGACGGCGCCTGCCGTAGCCAGCGCCGCGACACCTAGCTTCAGGAACTTCATGCGATAATCCTCCCTTGCGTTTTTCTTGCAGTGATCGGCGGTGGACGCCAATGCGACACCTGTCGCCTCAGCCCGCCGCCGCGGCGGCGTCCCGGCGTATCGCCGTTCCGGTCGCCTCGGCGAACAGGCAGATCTGCTCGGAATCGATTTCGCAGTCGAGCGCATCGTTCACGCCGATCCGCCACGCCTGCTCGTGCGGTAGCACCATCTTCATGCGGCAGGAGTCCGCGGCGACGATGTCGAGAATGGTGACGTCGCCGAGCGGCTCGGTGAGGAACACGCGCGCGGCGAAGGCCGGCCCCGCCCGGCGGCCGTTGCGCGGCCAGATAGCCTGCGGGCGAATGCCGACGCGAAGCCGGGTGCCCGGCGGGAAAGCCCCGAGCGCGGCTTGCCAGGGCTGGGCATCGAGGCCCGCGAACGGCAGGTCGATCAACGGGCCGCCGCTCCCCTGACGCAATGTTGCCGTCACCAGATTGATGGGGGGGTCGCCGACGAGCGAGGCCACAAAGTCATCGCCCGGCTCGGCGTAAAGGCGCTCGGGCGTGCTGATCTGCACGATCCGGCCCTGCCGGAGCACCGCGATGCGGCGGCCCATGCTCAGCGCCTCGAGCTGATCCGGGGTGGCATAAATGATCGTCGTGCTGCCGAGCTCGCGATGCAGCCGCTTGAACTCGGCGCGCGTGTCGTGGCGCAGCTTGGCGTCGAGATTGGTCAGCGGCTCGTCGAGCAGGAGGATACGCGGGCGGCGGATCAGCGCCCGCCCGATCGCGCAGCGTTGCTGCTCGCCGCCGCTCAGGGTGGCGGGCTTGCGCTCGAGCGTATGAGTGAGGCGCAGCATTTCGGCGATTTCGCCCACGCGGCGGCGAATCTCCGCCGCCGGCACGCGCGCCTCGCGCAATGGGTAGGCCAGGTTCTCGAAGGTGGAGAGATGCGGATAAAGCGCGAAGGTCTGGAACACCATGGCCGTGTTGCGCGCCCTGACCGGCATCTCCGTCAGGTCACGCCCGCCCAGGAGGATGCGCCCTTGGTCCGCCCGCTCGATGCCGGCGATGATGCGGAGCAAGGTGGTCTTCCCGGCCCCGCTCGGGCCGAGGACGGCGAAGAACTCCGCCGCCTCGACCGTGAGCTCGACGCCGCGGAGGGCTTCTACAGCACCGAAGCGCTTGCGGAGGTCGCGGATGGCCAGATCCATGACCTAACGACCCGGTCCACAATGCATGTCAGGCTTTGTGCCCGGACAGATGATCGACCGGCATGCGGCCCCGCCCCCTCTCCTTCGCCGTCCGCCCTCGGCACATGGGTGCCCGGTTTCAGCCGACCGATGTAGCTTCCGGTATTCGTATTAGGCCGTGATTTGACTTGCAAGCCGGATTTGGGCGAGCGCCAAGGCGCGGCCGGAAAATGCCGGCCGGAAACCGCCAGCGCCAGCCGCCGCCCATTGCCGATCGTCCTTGCCTTGGGTAGCCGTCCCCGTTACTTTTCATGCCAAGCAATGGCCGCAACCGGCCGCGCGGCGCGAAATACCCGGGGAGGACGATAACACGATGCATCTCTCGACCCACAATTGGATGCGCTTTGAGCCGCTGGACGTGACCCTCAGGCGCATCAAGAGCCTTGGTTACGAAAGCATCGAAATCAGCGGCGAGCCGACCCAGTACAAGACGGCCGAGGTTCGCAAGCAACTTAAGGAGCATGGCATCCGCTGCTGGGGATCGGTGACGCTGACGCTCGGCGAGCGCAACCTCGCCGCCAGGAACGAGGAGCAGCGCGCGAAGTCGGTCGATTACGTGAAGAGCGTCGTGCGTTTCGCGCACGAGCTGGGCGGCGGGGAGATCACCATCGTTCCGTCAACCGTCGGCAAGATCGTGCCGGACGGCACGCCCGAGGAGGAGTGGCGCTGGGTGGTCGAGGCGCTGCGCGAAGTGTATGGCCTGGCGAAGGAACTTGGCGTGCGCATGGCGCTCGAGCCGCTGAACCGCTTCGAGACCTACTTTCTCAATCGCGCCGACCAGGCCGTGGCACTGGCGAAGGAAGTGGGTCCCGATTGCGCCGTCTGCCTCGACGCCTTCCACCTCAACATCGAGGAGGCCGACATGCTGGCGGCGATCCGCAAGACGGGCGCTCGCATCGCCGACTTCCATGTCGCCGACAACAACCGCATGGCGCCGGGCCAGGGCGCGCTCGACTGGAAGCTGATCGTCCAGACCTTGCGCGAGAGCGGATACGATGGCGCGCTCACGGTCGAGTTCGTCGCCCCGGTGGACCGCACCCCCGTCTCCCCCTGGCCGGATCAGATCGAAGCCAATCCGGTCGACATCTCGCCCGAGCAGCTCAAGTTCATCCAGGACCACGGATCGAGCGTACTGAGCGAGAAGTTCTACACCTCGCTGGTTGCCAAGTCGGCGCAAACGCTGCTGCCGCTGATCAGGTGAACGTCGGGAACCGGGGATGACGCCGACGCGCCGGCCGGCCGCGGCCGGCTGACGTCCGACGGAACGCTAAGCGGCGCGGAGCTGCAGCGGGCCATGTCGGATGCCCACCTCGCCGCTTCTGGCCTGCATCGCTGGGGCTGGACGCCATCGTTGCGGCGCGCCTCCGGGGTGATCTTCGACCCGGCGTCCGGCGCATTGCTGGTCACGCCCGCCCTCGTCGTGCTGACGCTCATGAACCTGCTGCCGATCCTCTGGTCGCTCGGCATGAGCTTCTTCCGCTACCGCGCCGACCGCCCGTACACACCGCCCCGATTCGTGGGTCTTGGCAACTACGTTCAGCTCGTGACCGACCCCGATATCTGGGAGCGCTTCCAGAACACCGGCGTTCTGATCGCTTGCAGCGTGCTGGTGCAGATGGTCATCAGCGGCCTCGCCGCCTATGCGTTCGCGGGGTATCCGATGCGGGGTCGCAATTACTACCTGTTCTACATCCTGGCGGTGCGCATGATGCCGCCGCTGACCGTCATCATTCCCCTCTATCTGATCTATCGCCTGATCGGCCTCGGCGGTACCTACACCGGCATCATCCTGATCCACACCGCGTTCAACCTGCGGTTCGCAATCTGGATGCTGAAGAGCTTCCTGGAAGAGCTGCATCGGCCGATCGAGGAAGCGGCCTGGCTCGACGGCAGCTCGACGCTCCGCATTCTTCGCCGCATCTGCATCCCGCAGATCCGCGCCGGCATCGCCGCGACCGCCGTGATCGCCTTCGTGTTCACCTGGAACGATTTCCTGTTCAGCCTGCTCATCACCGGCGCGGACACCAAGACCATCTCCGTGGCGATGAGCCGCATCATCGGCGCGGACATGAACGTGGATTGGGGCGTGTTCGCCGCGATGGGCACGGTTTACCTGCTGCCCGTCGTGCTGGTGGCGTTCTTCCTGCAGAACCAGCTGCTGCGCGGCACCACCTTCGGCACGGTTCCACGTTAGCAGCTCGCGAGCGCGTGCTCGGGCGGCACATATTGCACGCCGGTCAGCGACCGCAGGATCGGCATCACCTCGTGCGCCAATAGATGCATGTGGCGCCGCCACATCCCGTACGGCACCCAGTCATGGTGCGACGTGATCAGCGTGTCGAACGGCCCCGTCTCCTCGCGGAACGCGGCGAGCTTCTCCGCCACCGTGCGCGGGCTTCCGGCGATCACCATGGTATCGATGCAGTATCGCGGCGTCACCTCCGCGTCCGGCATGTCGGGATGCGATTTCAGCATGTGCACGAACCCGCCATGCCCGGTAAGCGCGATGATGTAGCGGAAGTACCATTCCAGGCTGTTGCCGGGCGAACGCAGATAGGCCCGCGCCTCGTCATCCGTCTCGGTGACCAGGATCGTGCGGCCGGCACGCCACTTCTTTGGCTCGATCGGCAAACTGTGTTTCCGCCGTTCATCGCAATAGTCCCGCCAGTGCCCGGCCGCCACCTCCTGCGGCACGAAGTTGGCCGAGATCATGTGCCAGCCGCGCCGCGCCGCCAGCCGCGAGCTTGCCGAGTTGCGGCTCATGGACGGCAGCATGATGGGCGGGTGCGGAAGCTGGTACGGCACGGCCATCTTGCCGACGCCGACATGCGACAGCACGTTGTCCTTCACCACCGCCTTCCAGAATTTGCCGCGGATCTCGTACGGCGGATCCTCGGTCCACAGCCGGATCATCATGTCGATGCTCTCCTCGAGCATTTGCATCCGGTCCTTGTCGAGCACCTCGAACAGCTCGAAATCCGGCGGCGTGGCGCCGGGGCCGATCCCCAGCATGAAGCGCCCTTTGGCAAGATGGTCGAATTGCGCCACCTCGGCGGCCACGATCGCCGGGTGCTTGTTGGGCAGGCAAAGCACGCCCGAGCCGAAAGTGATCCGCGGGCACTCGGCGAGCAGCCGCGCAAAGATCATCAACGGCGAGGCAAACGGTTCCGACGGCAGCAGGATGTGCTCGCCCAGCCAGACTTCATCGAACCCTTCCTGGTCGGCGGCGCGGATCACGTCGAGATCTTCGTTCAGCAGCGTGGCATAGCCGCGCTTGAAGTCGTGGATGGGGTGCATGAACATGCCAAGGCGCATCGTTTCCGTCCCTTTGCAGCGTCGATCTTATTGCGTTTCGGTTCAGGTCGGCGGGATATAGCACGGACCGGGAATGGCGGGATAGCGCTCGAGCAGCGTCTCGTCGATCGTCAGCCCAAGCCCCGGCCCTTGGGGCGGCTCGATGTGCCCGTCGACAATCCGGCAGGCATCGCCGGCAAGCTCCGTGCGGAACGGGTTCACGCCGGCGACATCGGCCTCGAATATCAGCGCGTTTGGCAACGCGCAGAGCAGGTGGACATTCGCCGCCGCCGAGATCACCGTATGGCTGGTGTGGGGCGCCGCGAACAGATGCCAGGCCGCAGCCATGTCCATGATCTTGCGCACTTCGCTGATCCCGCCGGCCTTCGTGCAGTCGGCCTGCGCGATCGTGATGCAGCCCTGCGCGAACAGATCCCGAAAGGCCTGGCGCGTGTAGTGGTTCTCGCCGCCGGCGATCGGCACCGGCGTGCGGCGCGCCAGATCGGCGTACGCGCCAAGATTGTCCGGGGTGAACGGCTCCTCCAGCCAATAGACCCGGTTCCGCTCGCAATAGCTGAGCACTTCCGGAAGATCGAGGGCGGTGTAGCGCGTCGCGGCATCCACGGCGATGTCCAAGGTATCGCCGAACACGTTGCGGATATGGCCGACGCGCTCCGCGTCGCGGCGCGGATGATCGCCGACGCGCAATTTGATGGCGGTGTAGCCGGCGTCGACCAGTTTGCGCACCTCGGCTTCCAATGCGTCAGGCGACTTGAACCCGAGCGAAAGCCCGCCCGCATAGGCGCGAATCCGCTTGGGCGCGCCGCCGAGCAGTCGATAGAGCGGCTGCCCCATGATCTTGCCCTTGAGGTCCCAGAGCGCGATGTCGATGCCGGAGAGCGCGATGACGCTGCCCGCGCCAAGACCGTGCGTGACCACCTGCTGGCGCGCGAGCCGGCTCCAAATCCCCTCCGTGTCGAGCGCGTCGGTACCCTTGATCAGCGAGCCCAGGCCCCGCTCGACGACTTCCGCCATCGCGGTCGGGTTCTGGCCGTGGTGGGCCTCGCCCCAGCCGACGTGGCCGTCGTCCGTGGTGATACGGACAAGCACGCAATCGCGCTTGGTGTTGGCCCCGAGCCCCATGCGGACGAGGTCACCCGTGAACGGGCGGGAGTGCGCGCTCGCCTTCACCTCGGCAATGTTTGGCATCCCCCTCTCCTTCCGGTGCGGCTATGGACGCTGGGCGCAAGGTAAAGCAATATCACGCTGACTGGAATCGTGGGCGAGCCGCCCAACTCCGTCATGCGCGGTCCCCGCGTCGAAGAGCCCGGGGAGCCCGCCACCGGATTTAATCCGGTGGACCCGCGCATCCACATCTTTGCGCCGTGAAGAAATTCGTGGCCTGTCCTCGGGCCGGCCATTGGCCGGACCCGCGGGATGGCCGGGTCACGCCCGGCCATGACGATTTTGTAATGTCTCCTGCCTGCCTGAAACCGCTCTAACGGCTTTCGCAGGCTGCCGCCGCGTCCTAAACGCCGGCTAAGGCGGATGCGCTGATGAAGCGCACGCCCTTCGCGGTCAGCCGCTCCCGGCTCGTGTCGAGCGTGGTGCGCCCGTCGGGGAGCGGAATGCCGATGCCGCGGCAGGCTTCCTCGATGACGCACACGGAATAGCCGAGCCTTGCCGCGTCCTCCGCGGAATAGCCGACGCAGAAATCGGTGGCGATCCCGGCGAGAAAGATGCGCGTGAAACCGCGCGCCCGCAGATAGCCGTCGAGCCCGGTAGGGGTCGCGCGGTCGTTCTCGAAGAACGCCGAGTAGCTGTCCACGGTTTTGCGGAATCCCTTGCGCACCACAACCTCGATCCTGGCGGGATCGATGCCGTGGTGAATGGCCGCGCCCTCGCTCCCCTGCACCGCGTGATCGGGCCAGAGCGTCTGCGCGCCGTACGGCATTTCGATCGTGTCGTACGGTAGCTTGCCCGGATGCGCGCTGGCGAACGAGAGATGCCCGCGCGGATGCCAATCCTGGGTGGCGAAGGCGTGCGCGAACGGGCCGGCCAGCAGCCGGTTGATCGCCGCGACAACCGCCGAACCGTCCGGCACCGGCAGCTCCCCGCCCGGCATGAAAGTCGGCTGCACATCGATCAGCCCGAGGATGTCGCGCTCCGGATCGATCACGATTTGCTCAGCCATAATGCTCTCCGCTTCATAGCAACTTCAGTGCGGTTCCGGCGCCACCCGCATCGGCGGCTCCGTGGGCTCCTCGGGCGGGATTGGAATGGGATCCGGCGGCTCCTCGACCGGGGGCCGCTCGTCGGGCTCGCGCGGCTCCGGGGGCTGGCCGGGCGGCCCTGGCGGCGTGCGCTGAACGTGGCGCTGATCGGGCACTGGCATGACGCTCTACCTTAAATGGCGTCCAAGCATGCAAGCAGGTCCAGCCGGCCGCCGCGTTCAACAACGCCTGAGCACCGCCGGTTTTTGCATCCGCCGACGCGGCGCATCACCGGGGGTTGCCTGCATCGGCGCGGCCGTTTCAGACTGGCCCCTGTTCGTGAAATGCGGAGAAACGCCGTGCAGCGCGGAACGAGCACCGATCCAGGCTATTGGACCGCAACCGAGACCGCCCAGGCGCTCGCGGCGCGGCGGATTTCCGCCCGCGAGCTTCTCGAGCATGTAATCCAGCGCATCGAGCCCCGCGATGGGCCGATCAATGCCGTGGTGGTGCGCGACTTCGGCCGCGCGCGCGAGGCCGCCGGGGCGGCCGACGCGGCGCTGGCGCGCGGGGACCGGCGCCCGCTGCTCGGCGTCGCCATGACGGTGAAGGAATCGCAGGACGTGGCCGGGCTGTCGAGCAGCTGGGGCATCCCCGCCTTCCGCGACTGGCGGCCGGCCGAGGACGGCAGCGCGATCGCCCGGCTCAAGAACGCGGGCGCGGTCATCATCGGCAAGACCAACGTGCCGACCGCGCTCGCCGACTGGCAGAGCGCGAACGAGATCTACGGCTTCACGCGCAACCCCTGGGAGAAGGCGCGCTCCCCCGGCGGCTCCTCCGGCGGCGGGGCGGCGGCGCTGGCGGCCGGCTTCGTGCCGCTGGAGCTGGGCTCCGACATCGGCGGCTCGATCCGCGTGCCGGCGCATTTCTGCGGCGTGTTCGGCCACAAGCCGAGCTTCGGGCTGCTGCCCATCAAGGGCCATACTTTCCCCGGCACCTCGGCCGGGGTCGACCTCGCCGTGATCGGCCCGCTGGCGCGCAGCGCCGCCGATCTCGATCTCGCGCTCGGCATCCTGGCCGGACCGGACGAGGAGGCGGCAGTCGCCTACCGCCTCGGCCCGCCGCCCGCCCGGCACGCCGCGCTCCGCGATTACCGCGTGCTGGTGATCGACGCGCATCCGCTGGTCCCGACGGCGGCGTCGGTGCGGAGCGCGCTCGACCGTCTGGCCGGGCGGCTCGCCGCCGCCGGGTCGCGAGTGGCGCGATCGAGCGCGCTCTTGCCCGATCCGGCGCTTGCGGATCGCACCTACCTGCAACTGCTGATGCCGATCCTGACGGCGCGGATGCCGCCCGACGCCTACGCTGGCGTGCAGGCGGCCGCCAGCAACCTGCCGGCCGACGACCAGAGCCTGAGCGCGCAACGCGTGCGCGCGTCGGTGCTGAGTTACCGCGACTGGTTCGCCGCCAACGAGGCGCGCGCCGTGCTGCGCCGGCAGTGGCGCGCGCTGTTCCGCGAGTTCGACGTGGTGCTGACGCCGGCCTTCTCCACCCCGGCCTTTCCGCACGACCACAGCGCCGACATGAATGCCCGCGTGGCCGAGATCGACGGCGTGCGCGTCCCCTATTTCGACCAGCTCGCCTGGCCGGGCGTGGCGACGGTGGCCGGCCTGCCCGCGACCGTCGCGCCGCTGGAGCGCGATGCCGCCGGCCTGCCGGTCGGAGTGGCGATCAACGGGCCGTTTCTCGAGGACCGGACCACGATTGCCTTTGCGGGGCTGATCGAAGAGGCGTTCGGCGGCTTCGTACCCCCACCCGGCTTCGCGGCCTGAGCGGCCTGAACGGCCCGGGCGGCGGCGGCGGCATTGGCTGCGCGGGGACGGCACGCTAGCTTGCGCCAATGGTCGCCGCGCTCAAGCTGCCGCCCCGCCGGATGACCGTCGCCGAGTTCCTGGAGTGGGACCCGGAGGACGGCTCCGGCGCGATCTGGCAGCTGCGCGACGGCGAGCCGGAAATGATGGCGCCCGCCACGGACCGGCACGGCAGCATCCAGGGCGAGCTTGCCCACTTGCTCATCAACTCGCTCGCCGAACGGGGAAGCCGCTGCCGCGTCGTCATCGACCCCGGTGTGATCCCGCGCGTCCGCTCGGACCGCAACATGCTGGTCCCGGATATCGGCGTCACCTGCGATCCGCCTTCCGACAAGCGGGCGCTGCCGAACCCGGTCGCGCTGATCGAAATCCTCTCGCCGTCGAACGAGGCGGAGACGCGGGCCAATCTCTGGGCCTACGCGAGCATTCCCTCGGTAACCGAGATCGTCGTCGTCCTGACCAGCCGCATCGCTGCCGAGGTGCTCCGCCGCGGTTCGGACGGCGCTCGGCCGGAGCAGCCCGAGCCGGTCGGACCCGACGGCGAGCCGCGGCTCGACAGCATCGGCTTCGCCGCCCCGCTCGGCGCGGCCTACCGGACCTCCGGCTTGATCTGATCCGGCTGCGGCGCGAGTCTCACACGCCGCGCGCCCATTCCAGCAACGGCCGCCAGAGCGCCGCCTCGGCCGTGGCGCCGGCCACCATGCCGATGTGGCCCGCCGCCGGCTCATGCAGGCGGGCGCCGGCGATCGCCTGCGCCAGCGGCTTCGCGGATTCCGGCGGCACGATGCGGTCGCGGCCGGGCACCGCGACGAAGGTCGGCAGGGCAAGCGCGCCGGGGTCGACCGGCAGGCCGGCGACGCGCCAGGCCCCGCGCGCCGGGGTATTTCCGCCATACCAGCCGGCAAGGCACTCGCGGGCAACCGGCGCCGCCAGCGGGATGCCGTCGTTCAGCCAATCCTCCAAGGCAACGAACAGTCGCGCCCGGTCGCTGTCCTGCCGCAGCCGGCCGAAGGCGCGATACTTATCGGCGACACCGAACGGGTCCAGGAGGCTGAACAGCGCCTGGAGCGCATCCACCGGCAAGGCGTCGGCGATTGCCAGCGCCGGCTCCAGGAACGGCAGCAGCCGGGCCACCGCCCCGGCCCGCTCCTCCTCGCCGGCATGGAAATCCCACGGGGTGGCGAGAAGGGCGAGCCCGCGCACCAGGTCCGGCCGCCGCTCGGCCGCCGCGACGGCCAGGAGGCCACCCATGCAGTAGCCGGCGAGGATCAGCGGCTCGCCGACCGCAATCAGCGACCGCTCCAGCCGGCCGGCGATGTAGTCGGTCAAAGTGAAGCCGCGCTCCACCTCGCCCGGCCAGCCCCAGTCCAGGAGCAGCGAATGCAGGCCGTTGGCGGCCAGGAAGCGCAGCATCGAGTGGCCGGGCGCGAGGTCCAGAACATAGCTGCGGTTCACGAGACTCGGGATGAACAGGACCGTCGGGCCGGCGCCGCCGTAGTCCAGCACGCGGCTGCCGCCTTCGCGCCAGCGACATGGCGGATCGGCGAGATCCCGTCGCCACGGATGGCTGCGATAGGCCGCGATCCCGCCGATCAGCGCGCGGTCCTGCAGCAGAGCCTCGCGCAGCGCCGTCAGCGCGAAGGCCTCAGGGTCCGCCTTCCCTGTCCCGGCGAGCACCGCGGCGATGGCCGCCGCCAGCGGTGCGGTCCCCTCGCTCGATAGCGGCCAGTCGGTCCTCCAGCGCGCCGACGCGGCGACGGAGCCGCTCGATCTCAGCATCGCGAGGGTCAGATGCAGCAGCAGGGGCCGCGGACCCCGGCGCAACAGTGGACCCGGAGCGTCCGTCCGCTCGTTCACCCGGCCGGGCCTGGAAGCCATGCGGCACTGCGGCAAGCACGGCATTGGCGGCGTCGGCCCAGCGCGCCAGGAGCTTCTGCCAAAGCTCCTGGGCTTCCCGGTCGGCAGCCAGCGCCGCCAGCTCGCTCTGCCAGAGCGTGAGCCAGTCGCGCGCCAGCCGCGTGAGGTCCCTTTCGTCCGGCGGACCGGCGTGCCCATCGCCGTCGTTCATCCGTCATTCGTCCTCCACAACCATCAGGAGCATATGGCCCCGTCGGATCGCAACGGCGGACGGGTGTGCGGGCGGGGCTTGGTCGGCATGGCCTTGTGAATTGCGCTCTGCAGCATGCTACAATGCGCGTTCGCCGAGAAGGTTTAGCCGATGTCCGAGCCCGCCCGCCCCGAGACCCAAGCCACGCTGGCGGCACCCACCCCCGTGGTGGTGAAAAAATACGCCAACAGGCGGCTCTACAATACGGAGAGCTCGAGCTACATCACCCTCGACAACCTGGCGCAACTGGTCCGGGGAGGGCGCGA
>Ga0073928_10005044_pt1 | contig 18849 bp, 14 predicted proteins | sample PaiPotPPA55metaG_FD_76969 | JGI IMG/M metagenome (GOLD analysis project Ga0073928, IMG submission 76969) | Iron sulfur acid spring bacterial and archeal communities from Banff, Canada, to study Microbial Dark Matter (Phase II) - Paint Pots PPA... ... | reverse complement strand
TGCAGCTTTCCCTCGGGGCTCGCCAGCCCCTCGATGGTCAAGACCTTCCGGTCGCGCACGGTGTGTGTCAGCACGGAGCACGCATAATGCGGCACATCGTCGATAAGAACCGTGCAAGAGCCGCATTCGGCTCGGTCGCAACCCAGCTTCGTCCCCGTGAGCCCCAGTTTGTGACGGAGCGTCCAGGCCAGCGTTTCTTGTTTCATGACGTCCGCTCGCCGCAACTGGCCGTTCACGTTGATGGTGACAAGCCGTTCCCCCGTGCCGCGAGCAGACTGGCCGAGCAATGTGGAGGCGCGGAACAGATAGCTTGCGGACGAGACTGCGACGCCACCTACAATCACGCCTTTTATTAGGTCGCGCCGGGAGAGGGTGTTAGACCGAGGCTCAATGTTGTTCGTATCTCTATTGCCGTTCATCCCTTTCCCTCCTTTGGCGTCAGTGCCGGACTCTCTGTTCCGTTGGATGAAGCCCCACAGCAAAATGGGTACTGCCAGGTCATCACTTGAAGTCGAGCACTGCGAGCCTTCCTGGAGGCGCGCCAGCAGTTGTGCCTACCGAGTGATAGTCCGGCGAACCTCCGGAATCAAGCACCATTATCCACAGAGTATTGGGAAATTGCTCGAAACGCACAATAGGACCGACCGCGCCATGTAGTAAACAGCGGACTCAGTTTGCCTGCGAAGATCAATGCACTTTTATCAGATCTATCCGCGACGCCGTAGTTTGCCGCTCCTGACCATTTCGTCTAGATTACGCCGGGAAAGGAAAACAAAATCGGCGACCCACCGATGTGCATGAACCCCATGGGAATGCGATGGATGATGGATGCGATGCAAGGAAAGCCGAAGCCGACGAACACAATGCCCGGAATGATTTACATGCTGTGCGGCGCCACACAGAGAAGCAACACGAATCCTTCGGATAAAACCAGTCCCGGCGATTCCCATAGGACCGCCTTGGATGATCACGTGGCCTTCCGACCACGGTTCGCGGGAGAGGCGCTTGGGTGAGAGCGCGGGAACGCCTTACTTGTATTGGCACATTTGTGGCACCCCGTGGGAAGGCACCGAATACCACGAAGGCGATAAGGCAGTCTGGACCATGTCTTACGCTCCTCGCTGAACCACGGGCGGCGAAATCTTCGCGGAGAACCACTCATCCGACCTCGCCTAAACGCTCGTAAGCGTGCTCGATTTGCTCCATTATCTTTGGGTGGAAAATTTCGCTACACCATCGCTGAGCCCTTGGCGTCCTCTTCGCATCCCTCTTTTCCGGAATCTTCTGATCGCGGACCTGGTTTCGGACATCGGCACGTTCATGCAGAGTGTGGGTGCGGCGTGGCTGATGACCTCGCTCACGACGAGTCCGATGTATGTCGCGCTGATTCAAACGGCGAGTGCGCTGCCGTTTTTCGTTCTGGCTTTGCCAGCCGGTTCCATCGGAGACATTTTTGATCGTCGCAAACTGATCCTGCGAACCGAATTGTGGATGCTGGGGATGGCTGTCGTGCTCGCAGTGACCACGATCACCCACACAATGACGCCGTGGTTGCTGCTTCTGCTGACCTTTGGGCTTTCGGCGGGTGACGCGATTGAAGCTCCGACGTGGCGAGCTATTTTCCCGGAGCTTGTGCCGAAAGAAGTTCTGCCGCCCGCGCTGGCGTTGAACGGAATTGAATTCAACCTGGCTCGCGCAGTCGGCCCCGGCCTGGCAGGACTGATTATCGCCGTAGCCGGCGTAGGCACGGCGTTTGTGCTGAACGCGCTTTCTTTCCTGGGCGTGATTGCCGTAATCGCGCGTTGGAAACGTCCTGCGCGAAAAAACCAGCTTCCCGCGGAGACGCTCGGTGGAGCGACAATTGCAGCGCTGCGCTACGTGCGCTATTCACCCGACATTCAGAAGCTGTTGTTCCGCTCGGCCTGCGTGATCTTCTTTTCGAGCGCGTTCTGGGCGCTGCTCCCGGCAGTGGCAAGAGGGTTGACGGAGAGTTCGCTCGGTTATGGATTGCTGCTCGGGTTTTTCGGAGTGGGTGCGGTAATTGGGGCGGTGGTGCTGCAGCGCGCGCGCAGCAAATTGTCGGTCGAGTGGGTTGTTTCTGGAGCGACAGTGGCGTTCGCAGGTGTAATTCTTGCGCTTGCGACCTTGCACCGGTTGCCGTTGCTGTGCTTTCTGATTTTGTTTGGAGGCGCAGCGTGGACGGTGTTCATGTCCACGTTCAACACGCTGGCGCAGAATCTTGCGCCCGACTGGGTGAGGGCCCGGGTGCTGGCGATTTACCTTTTCGTGTTTCAGGGAAGCGTAGCACTGGGCAGCACACTTTGGGGCGTTGCTGCGGCACATACGAGCGCGAACACAGCGCTGCTGTTTTCAAGCATTGGCATTGCCGCTTGCTTGGCGCTTCCCGTGGTTGCGCGATTGCCCGCGGCAAGGGGTTCGTTGGAGGCATGGAACCATTGGGGAAAGCTGTCGATGGTGACGCCACCGGAACCCGACCAAGGGCCGGTGCTTGTGGCCATTGAATATCGCGTCGATCCAGAGAAGGTTCCGGAATTTCTGGATGCACTGCACGACTACCAGCGGATTCGAAGACGCGACGGCGCCATGCGCTGGGGCGTTTATTACGATGCGGAGAATCCCGGCGTATATCTCGAGAATTTCGTCGTGGAGTCTTGGGCGGAACACACGCGGCAGCACGATCGATTTACGGTTGCGGACCGGAAGAGTGAAGAGCGCGTGCTTAGGCTGGTTCTCGAATCTCCGAAGACCCGACATTTTCTCTATGCGAACCGAGTGCAACGAGTGTCGCCGGAGGGCGAGTAATCATCGTGCAGGATGGTCGCGTACGGAACACGGCTCGAGATAATCCTTTGCGGTGAGTTTCGTGGATTTTTTGTGTCGTAGGCAAGCCACGTTAGGAGCCAGACCCAGTGAGGCGCAGGACGTAGGCGTGCTGCACCGCGTACCCAGCGGGAAATTCGATCCTTACATTGTCACCCTGCTGCGTCCACACGAGACTCTTTTCGGAGCCGAGCAAATGAATCTGGGTTGTACGTCCGGGAGAAAGCGACCTGATCGTCACGGACTCTTTGTTGGGTTGTCCGCATAGGATAGCGAACACGTCTGACCCTTTTTGAGTGAAGCGGACGCTCGCGCCTTCGACGGTCTGACCAACTGCGCGTTTCCATGGTCGTGTGCCATAGATAGCAGCACCATTTGTTTTGAGCCAAGCACCCAATGCTTTCAGCCGGTCGAGCTGCAGGGAAGGGATGGTGCCGTCCGCCTCGGGACCGACGTCGAGAAGAAGGTTTCCATTCTTGCTCACGATGTCAACCAAGAGAAAAATCAATTGATCAGGAGCGATGGTTTCTGCTTCCCCTTCGGCGCGATTGAATCCGAACGAACGCCCCAAGCCGCGGCATTCCTCCCATTTGAAGGGGCTGATGTCGTCCATTGTTTTGTATTCGGGCGATGAGAAATCGGAGTGCTTGATGCCGAAGCGATCGTCGACGACTCCGTCCGGAACCGCGTTGTAATATTCGGCAATGATCTGGAGGGGATGGCCGGATTTTGGATAGTCAATATCATTCCACAGGACGGCTGGGTGGTAACGATTTATCAGCTCCCGTACTTGCGCGTCAACGTATTTGCCGTAGGCTTCGCTTTGCGGTTTGACCGTTTCGTAGTCTTTGGCGACACGAATGGGTCCGGGGACAAATGTCCAATCATATCCGCCGGAGTAATAAAGACCCATTCGCATACCTTGGCTAGTAACAGCCGCGGTCAACTCACCGACGATATCGCGAGCGGCGTGTTGGCGATCTGTGGGCAACGTAGGATTCAGAGTGGCACTGGGCCACAGCGTGAATCCGTCGTGATGTTTCGTGGTGAGGACCACATATTGTGCACCTGCTTCACGAAAGATCTTGGCCCAAGCATCGGGGCTCCACTTTTGCGTCTCCTGATTGAACGCCCGTGCAAAGTCGTAGTAATCGTAGTCGGCGCCATAATGCTCACGGTGATAAATTTGGGTAGGTGAAGCATCAAGCCGCATGCTGTTCAAATACCATTCAGCATATGGGTTGTGAGTGATGTAGTCCTCTGAATTAAAGTCGTGCTCAGGATGAACCAGCGGAGCCCATCCAGGTACAGAATAAAGGCCCCAATGAATGAAGATACCGAGCTTCGCGTCCGCGAACCACTGCGGAAGGGAATGTTGCTGGAGCGAGGCAATTGTTGGCTCATAGCGAGCGGGCGTTTGCGCATGCAGGCGCAAAGCAGAGAAAAATAATATGAAGACTCCAGAAGTGATCTTGCGAAGAGGGGAAATGGAAAAAGGCGGCATAGTGATCTCCTGGTTCGGCTTAGCTGGAAAGAAAAAGTCTCGCAGTGTTTGGAAAATGCGGTCGTGCAAAATGAAAGTATATTCCCACTTATCGCGTTGGCAAGTCACCTCGCTTGCTGTAACAAATCGCCGCCATCACAACCCCTGCGATTGCTAATCCTGCTCCGAATTCGGTCGTCCACAAATCTGTAAAACGTGAATGCCGCGTCTGTGCGTCGAAAAAGCTCTGAATAAAGATATTGTGACCAGCGTGCAAAAACATCCCCGTCCAAACGCTTCCAGACTTTAGGCGCATCCACGCACACAGGAACGCGATGCCGATCACCATGACCGTAAAACACAAGAGGGAATACCAGAGGGGTCCCGCTCCCCGATACGACGAAAACAGGATGAGGGGATAGTGCCACAGCGCCCAAGTGATTCCGCTGATCAGGCCGACAGCAGGAAATGGTAGAAGCTTGTTCAGTTGCGGCACCATAAATCCGCGCCAGCCGAGTTCTTCGCCAAGCGCCGATGTGCACGAGGAAGCGAATCCCACAGTAGAAGTGAACACGAAGAACATCGCGATCAGCAACCAGTGCGGCAGCGCGGGGAGACGTCCCGCCACGTGTGTCAGCACAGGGCTCTGGGCATCGAAATAGCCGGCGAACCAGACGGGAAGGTATACCGCGGTTGCGTATGCCGGCGGAATCCAGTAGCTGGCGAGTTGATATTTCACCTTCCCCCAACCGAAGCCCTCTCCACGCCAATTCCGCTGGAAAATCAAGCGCGTAAGCAGGCCCGATATTCCGGGACACCACATCAGCCACAGCACATCGTGCCCGCTGGGTATTCCCGTTGGCGTCGGGTGAATGATTCGCCGGTAGAAAATAGAGCTGAAACCAAACGTCAGCAATAGGAAAACAAGAATGGAGGTCTTAGTGCGACCGGCGTCGATTTGATTCATTCCGGGGATCCAAAAAGATCTGCCTCAAGAACATGGGAGGGTTCGGGATCAGAATTGAACCTTCAGTCCCCACTCAATTGTACGCGGGGCACCGAAGGCAAAGACACCGGTGCCAGCGCCGATTCTGTCCGGCCGGCCAGCGTTGACTGTGCCGTTGATCGATCCTGGGCTGCCGTTGAGTTGACCGATCAGCACGTTGGCGGGCGAATCGAAATTAGCAAAGTTCAATGTATTGAAGATGCCCACGCTCGGAGTCAGCGTCAGCCGCTCGTGCCAGAAATGCCCGACCCAGCTAAACTGCGTGTCAAGCCCTTTCAGCCAGGCCAACGGAACTTGACCGGCAGGTGGAACGGAAACTGCCGGAGCTACGGCACCCAGCGCTTGCAGGTTTGCGAGCGTGAGTACCCCATCATTGATCAAGACTTGACCAGCGGGAGTGGGGCATCCACCTCCACCGCAGCCAGCCGCAATCGTTGCATTATAGTTGTTAATCGCGTTGCTCAAACCTCCTGGCCCTATCTGGCGCATGTAGGCGCCGACATCGTAGAGTTTGTAATCGCAATTCCCGCCTACTGTCCCGCAACTCGAATCGACGCTGCGGGGAAGTGGATTGCCGATTTGTCCGCTTCCCAGGAAATCATTTAGGAAAATTCCGCCTGTGGCGCCGGTCTGACCACTGCCCGGGTTTGGCAGGACCGTCGGCGTCATGGGCAGCGGCGACCAGAAGTGGGAGATGATCCCAAGACGGAAACCGCGCGGAAGATCAGCATAGCCGCCAAAATTGAACTGATGCGTTCGATCCAGAGCACTGGGTCCCATGAGAGCGAGCGCGTTGCGATTGTCGATGGCGTTGTTTACGATGTCCTGGTCGCCACCGGACGCGCCTCCCCCGGAGGCTGTGGTTCCAGCATTGACGAAGCGGGAGAGAGTATAGGCAGCTTGAAAGTTAAGATATTTTAAGCCGGTAAACGGATGCTTGACGTTATATACCCACTTGACATCCATTCCGTTGTAAACCGATCGTCCAACAGGGCGATACATGTAGAAGCTGCCCACGTTCGGATTAATTCCTCCGAAAGCGCATGGATTATTAACAAGAGTTCCGTCGGGTAGATGAGTGTGGGCGGCACAAGCACCGGCCCCCAGGTCATAGGCAGAGTCGAGACCCGCTGCCGCGTAGTTTGCAAGCGTCGCGCCAGCCGCCTTCGAGCACGTGATTCCCGCCGGGCCGCTCGGGCATCCGTAGAAATTATTAACTGCGTTAACCGCGGCGCTCGCCGCCGCTGCGTTGAAGTAGTTCACGTCGCCGGTGTGATTGATTTCCTGGCCGATCAGATAGTGCAAGCCGACGTTGCGCAAATAATCGACGGTCAATACCATCCCGGGCATCAGCTGGCGCTGCATGCCGATATTGATCTGAATGGAGCGGGGCGACTGGTAGTTTGGATCGAGGAGGCCGGTAGCGATCTGAGCTTGCGAGTTGATGGCGGTTGGGATGTAGTTTGCGTTCGCGCCTCCCGCGACATAAGACGCTTGAACCGCTGTTTGAAAGTTAGCAGCGCATGCGACAAACGTCAGGCCGGCGCAATTTCCGGCGCCGGCAGGTAACACGCCGCCTAGCGGGGTGCCGGTTGACGCCGTAAAGGTGGCGTTTGGCTGCGGGCAAATCACAGCTGCGGCTGCGGAGCTCCCGCCAATGAACGCCGGAGTTGTTGTGTTGCCGAGGGTGACAGGTGCAGGGCCAAAGGCGCAAGGCGTCTGGACCACGTTGAACGCCCCCTGCGGAAGCCGCAGAAGCCGATCAAAGAGAATGTTGTTGAAGATGGTGTTGTCGTAGTAGAGGCCGATACCGGCGCGGATGGCAGTTTTGCCATCGCCTTTGGGATCCCAAGCAACTCCAAGCTGTGGCGCAAGGTTCAAGTTCGCTTGCTTGATGCGGTCACCGAGCCCTGGGAAATTCGCGTTGATAGCGGCTATCGGAGGCAGGTCACTGTCGGTACGACCGGTATCGCGAACGTACCGGAGACCATAGTTCAGGGTCAAGTTCCGTCTGACTTTCCAGCTGTCGCCAACATACGCTCCAATACGATCATCAGGCCCCTGACCGCTGTTGGGTTTTCCGAAGTGCGGGATGTCCGTGAACGATCCCTGGCCGTTTCCAAGCAAAACGATGTCCGCCAAATAATTCAGCGGACAGGCCGCTCCCGTCTGTCCCGCAGGGCAGGTCAAGGAACCCGGAGCAGAAAGGAATTGACTGATTACCTCAGGGGCAAGGCCCCAAATGTTCGCAATGGCCCAGCCTGTAATGCGGTTATAGCCCAGGCCATAGCGGAGGATATGCGAACCCCACACTTTGCTGCCGTCATACTTGATCTGGCGGTCGCTCTGAATTGTGGACTGAGGAGCCAAGAAACTCGGCCCGGTAATTAGTCCGGTCCCATTCAAGCTCATTTCAGCGCCAAGATTTGCGAAAGGCAAATTGCTGCCTTCCACAGCGTCGCTGATTATATTCACGAACTTCAGGTATTCGGCCCGGAAGCTGTGGGTAAAGGAACCAGTGTTGAAATCAACTCCGCCCGCGAGGTTTTTGGTGCGGTCACTGTTGGCATAATTAGAATAGTTGGCTGCGCCGCCGACATTGCCGACGTCAAGGTTTTGCCAATAGTTGTAGCGCGCAAAAGCGTGCAGTGATTTCGTAGCCTGCCAATCCAATCTTGCCAGCACGCTGCCATCGTGGAACGGCGCAGGGTAAGTGCCGGTGAATGATTGCAAGGGCGCGGCTATCAGGACGCCGCCCGCATCATGAGCAAGTAGCTTTTCGCCAGCCACAAAATAGAACAACTTGTCCTTGATGATCGCTCCGCCGACATCTCCGCCATATTGATAGCGCTGGAATTGTGCGCCGCCGGGGTAGGCTGCGGCTTGCGAGCTGTCGCGAAGCAGCCCGAAGGCGTCACCGTGAATGGAATTCGTTCCCGACTTGGTCGCCACGTTTACGGCGCCCGACGAGGTGAGATCATTCGAGAGATCCAAGTTCGACTGTGCAAGCTGAAATTCCAAAATGGCGCTTGCCGGAATGCCGGTAGTTGTAGTGCCGACGGTCTCATCGCTGACGTCTACGCCGTCCACGCTGATGCGGGCGCTGCGCCCGAAACGTCCACCAAACGAAATTGAGGAGAACCCAATTTTTGTCGGGTCGAAGTTGCCGCCATCTTGAATCTGCACACCGGGTTCGAGCTGTGCCAGATCCAGGAAGTTGCGGCCGTTTACCGGAAGATTTTCGATTTGTTCGGTCGTCAAACTGCCGGAAACCTGCGCCTGCGCCGTATTGACCGCGACCGTAGTGCCGGAAACCTCGACAACTGTGGACGAAGCGCCGAGCTCCAGTTTCACATTGACGACAGTGACCACGTTAATTAGAACGTTCGCCGTCACTTCCGTGGTCTTAAAACTGGGAGCTTCCACGCGGGCGATATAGGTACCGGGAATGAGTGAACCCGAAGAAAACGTTCCGGCCGACGTCGCGTTCGTACCAACGCTTGCTCCCGTATCTTTGCTGATAATGGTAACCTTGGCGTTGGGAACGACACCGCCGTCTGGATCCGTTATCACCCCCTGAATGTTGCCGGCTTGTACGTTTACCTGCGCACACGCGGATTGACAGCTCATTATTTCTATTATTAGTAATATAATTAATAATACGGTAACGCGACTCCCAGGCATATCCCCTCCTGAAGGTCAAAAGCCCCAGTCAAAAACGCAGCTTCGCTCGCGCATGCAGCGAAGTCCAGACGAGAGGGCAGACGGTTTGATCAAGGAAGTTTTATATGCTAAAAACTACATTCGTTAATCAAACGACATCACATATAGTAAGGTGCCCGATGTTTGTCAAGTATTTTTTTACAAGTGAAATTGTATTTTCATGGCCTGAATGGACGGCATCGGGTATGGTCGTATTCCGAAGCGAATTGGGATAAGCAAGCAACGAGCTGATTCTGAAGCGGATTTGGTTGTAAGTTCAGCCGGCACCATGCCGAGCTGCGGACTTAAGCTTCTTGAGGAACATTATGACTACAGCACCGGCAAAAGGCGGTCGTCGTTACCCCACACCTGCTCTTGAGAAGGGCCTTGATATTCTTGAGTTGTTCGCAAGTGAACCGCAGGGATTGACAAAGACTGACGTGGCGCGCCGTCTCGGGCGGACTGTTTCAGAGATTTTTCGCATGCTCCTGTGCCTCGAGGAGCGCGGGTACATCTCACGGCCGCGGGAGGGCGAGCACTTTCACCTGACCCTGCAGTTGTTCCGAATGGCGCTGGAATATCCGCCCACTAAGCGAATGGTGGTCGAGGCATTGCCGGTCATGCAGCAGGTGGCCCATCAACTGAACCAATCGTGCCACTTGGGCGTTTTGGATGGCGGCCAAGTTGTGATTGTTGCCCAGGTGGATTCTCCCTCCGGCGCCGGGTTTTACGTCAAGGCGGGTACCGTCGTGGATTTGATGCGGGCTGCTACGGGGCATGTGATCTTGGCGCACCAGACACCCGAAGTGTGCTCGCGGTCCGTGCGGATCTGGTCGCAGCGGCATGAGACGAACCCGCCGCGCGATTTGCAAGCGCATCTCGCCAAGATCAAGGAGCGTGGGTTTGAGGAGCGCGAGAGCTACGAGGTAAACGGAGTCATCAACATCTCGTATCCGATCTGGGACAACCATGGCTATGCAGCGGCGGCCCTGACGGTACCCTACCTGCAGAGAATCGGGGACAAAACGACTTCTGTAACAGTAAAACAAGTCCTCAAGCAGGCAAGCTTGCAGCTATCGGAAGCCATTGGAGGCGTGACCTCACCCGGCACGCTCGGCCTGGCCGTTCGTGCTAAACGTGCCAGCAACGCAGATTAGCCGCTTGGATTGGCACTTCGTGCCTGGTCTGGACGCTACAAACGTCGTTCCGCTCGCGCGCCTCTTCAGCCCCGTTCGATAACATTTCATTGACAAACATATGGTTTCAGTAATAGAAACGGATGGAACGTAGGTCGAACCGTCTGGCCGCGTTCAATAGCCTCAGCAAGCGGTGCGAATTGATTCACACAAAGTCAGCGAATGAGGAACGAATCGCCGTCGCGCTTGCGGCGGCAAAGACACCGGCGGCCAAATTGCTTCGTCCCATAATCATTATCGGTGCGGGAGGAATCACCAGAGACGGCCATCTTCCCGCCTACCAAAAGGCCGGATTTCCTGTTTGCGCTCTTGTCGATGTCGACCGCCAGAAAGCGGAAAATTTGGCGGCTCGTTTCCGCGTGCCTTTCGCGACGAATTCCCTGGAAGAAGCCCTCAAGGCTTCTCCGCGGCAGTGCGTTTTTGATCTTGCTGTACCTGCATCGGCGCTTCTCAGCATTCTTCGAGCGATTCCGGATGGCGCTGCGGTCCTGATGCAAAAGCCGATGGGCGAATCCCTGCTGGAAGCGCAGGCGATTCTTGCCGTGTGTCGGGAAAAAGGTCTCACGGCAGCAGTCAACTTTCAACTGCGTTATGCGCCGGTGATGCTGCTCGCGAAAGAGCTCTGCCGGGCAGACTTACTTGGGACAGTTCACGATATGGAAATCCAAGTGAATGTGTACATGCCGTGGGAGTTGTGGAGTTTTCTGGCGACTGCGCCACGACTGGAAATTCTTTATCACAGCATTCACTACATCGATTTGGTCCGGGCTTGGTTCGGGGAGCCGGCGGGGGTTTATGCGAAGACCGTGCGCAGTCCACGTACCCCTGAACTCGCGGCCACCAAGTCGGTGGTGGTTTTTGATTATGGGGATTGGAAGCGAGTCTACCTGGCCACCAATCACAGTCACGATTTCGGTCCGGAAATGCAGCGCAGCTTCGTGCAATGGGAAGGGACTGAAGGGGCGATTCACGCGACGATGGGAGTAAACCTCAACTATCCACAGGGCCAGTCCGATTCATTGAAATTCAGCGCAGGCAGAGAATGGAGGACACTGCCTGTCGGCGGGAATTGGTTTCCAGACGCCTTTATCGGTTCCATGGGTGCGCTGCAAGCTTTCCTCGAAGGAACGATGCGCGAGTTGCCAAACAGCGTCGACCATGCAATTCAAACGATGCGTGTGGTTGAAGCGGCATACGTCTCAAGCGAACGTGGCGGTGTGCCTATGAGTGTCACGGAATCTTCAACCTAGGTGGATGCGAGATCAGAATGCCGAAATCACGTATCCGTATTGCGGTTCGCAAATTTGATGATTTCGAAAATGCGCTTGCCGAGGAGATCAGCATTTACACTCGTTTGAACCCTCCATACGAAGTCGAGGCCGTTCCCTTCGATGTGGAGTCGCTGCATGCTGAATTGTTTTCGAAGAGTGGACTGAAAGACGGTTCTTGGGATTTGGGATTTATCGTCACGGATTGGCTGGCCGAAGCAGCAGCTTCGCACGCTCTGGAAGATTTGACTCCGTACCTGCAACGCCAACCGATACCCGATTGGCCGGATGGATGGGCGAGCTCGCTCGTTGCGCCTCTCTATTTCGGATCGTCGGTCTACTCGCTGCCCTGGCACGACGGCCCAGAGTGCTTGATCTACCGCAGAGACCTGTTTGAATCGAAATCAGAGAAGGACAGTTTCTTGCGTCAATACGGTTACCCGCTAGCTTTTCCGAAAACCTGGGATGAGTTCCGGGACGTTGCGCGCTTCTTTACCCGTGCAGAGGCAGGTCTGTACGGCACATTATTTGCTGGCTTTCCCGATGGTCACAATACGCTCTACGATTTCGCATTGCAGGTGTGGAGTCGCGGTGGAGAACTCGCCGATGCTCAAGGGCGCATCACACTGGACACTCCGCCGGCCCGGGCTTCGCTCGATTATTACCGGAACTTAATTTGCGACGCTTCAGCCTGCCATCCAGAAGCGAGAAAGTGTGATTCCACTCGCGCGGGAGAGGTGTTTCTTTCCGGAGCGGTTGCGATGATGGTGAATTGGTTCGGATTTTCCGCGCGCTGCGAGCGTACGGGTTCTTCTCTCAAGGGCCGTGTAGCCATAGCTCCGATTCCAGTTGATCAGTCGCGCAATCCGGTTTCCTTGTCCGTTTTCTGGACGCTGGGTATTGGAATCGGAAGCCGCGCGAAACAGGCCGCTTACGATTTCCTCTGGTTTATTGCTGGTCCTGAACGAGACAAAGGAATTGTGAAGCATGGCGCCGTGGGCGCAAGGTTGTCTACTTGGAGGGACCGGGAAGTTCAGGCGGAGGTACCGGTTTACGAGCGGCTCGAAGAACTCTCGCTTGGGGCGCGACAATTGCCGCGATCTAGAAACCTGCCTGCATTTGCGGAAATTATTAATGAAGTCATGACGCAGGCAATCGAGAGCAAGGATCCATCGTCGTCTATTCTGATTCGCGCGCAGGAAAAAGCCAGCAAAGGAGGCTTAATCCTGCAATGAACCGACATCTTTCACCCTCGATGGAAGGATCGTTCCGGCTGGACGGAAAGCAAGCGCTGGTCACGGGTGGGGGAAGTGGCATTGGAGCAGCGACTTGCCGGGAGCTCACAAAAGCCGGAGCACGCGTGATTGTTGCTGACGCAAACGAAGACGCGGCCAAGAGAGTAGCGGCGGAATTGGAAAAGGGATGCGCGATACGCATGGATGTCACTCAGCTTTCCTCGATTCGGGCGGCATTCGAAGGCCGCGAATGGCTCGACATACTCGTAAACAACGCCGGCATCGGGCACGTAGGAGACATTCTTCATACCGAACCCGAGGACTTCCTTCGCGTTCAGGATGTAAATGTAAGAGGCGTATATCTTGTGACGCGATTCGCTTTGCCGCTGCTGCTCGCAAGCCACGGAAGCATTGTGAATGTTGGCTCAGTGGCAGGCTTGGTCGGAGTGAAGCAACGTTTAGCATATTGTTCGAGCAAGGGCGCAGTGATCGCGATGACCAGGCAAATTGCTGTGGATTTTCCGACCGAGTTGCGAATCAACTGTGTTTGTCCTGGGACCGTTGAGACACCCTTTGTCGAGAATTATCTTGAGAAGTATCACGCTCATGAGAAAGAAAAGATTCGAACAGAGATAACCGCTCGCCAGCCGATCGGTCGACTAGGTAAACCAGAGGAGGTGGCAGCATTTGTGCGTTATCTCTGCTCGGCCGAAGCAGCATTCATCAACGGCGCCGTGTTGCCAATCGATGGTGGCTGGTCTGCCGCATAAGGCTGAATGGTTTTGAGGCAAAGGAGACTGGAGTTCCCTTGAAAGTTCCCACGATCAAGAACGTCCGCGTGGTTGATTTGCGTTTTCCAACTTCGCGCGAACAAATTGGGTCGGATGCTATGAATCGAGACCCGGACTATTCCGCTGCATATTGCATTCTGGAAACGGATGCCGGGGTAGAAGGTCACGGCTTTACCTTTACTCTGGGCCATGGGAACGAAGTGTGCGTGTTGGCAATCCAATACCTTTCGCGATTCGTTGTGGGACGGAGTCTGGCCTCCCTCACCGACAACCTGGCAGCCTTCTCAAGACAGTTGACAGGAGACAGCCAATTCCGCTGGCTAGGCCCGGAAAAGGGAGTCGTACACTTAGCGGCCGCTGCTCTCCTCAATGCCGTATGGGATTTGTATGCCCGCGTTGAGGGCAAACCTCTCTGGAAACTACTTTCGGACTTTGAACCTGAGCAGGTCGTCAACGCGATTGACTTTACCTACATCAGCGATGCAATCACTCGCGAGGAAGCGTTGGCCCTGTTGAAAGCGAGTTCCAATTGCAAAGAAACACGCCTCCAAGAGTTGGAGGAAAACGGCTACCCTGCTTACACCACGTCGGCGGGATGGTTTGGTTTCACGGACGACAGAATCGGCGAACTGTGCCGCCAGGCCCTAAGGGAAGGATGGACGCATTTCAAGCTGAAGGTCGGCGGCGACCGCGCAGATGATCTTCGCCGTGCGCACCTTGTACGCTCACTGATTGGCCCGGCAAACAAACTGATGATGGATGCCAATCAGAAGTGGGATGTCTTCGAAGCGATCGAGCGAACCAAGGAGTTAGCATCGACGGATCCGTGGTGGATGGAGGAGCCTACTAGTCCTGACGATATTCTGGGGCACGCGCGTATTCGCCGCGAGGTCTCGCCGATCCGCATCGCCACTGGGGAACATTGTCACAACCGCGTGATGTTTAAGCAGTTTATGCAGGCGGGAGCAATGGATGTTTGCCAGATCGACAGCTGCCGGCTAGCCGGTGTTAGTGAGAACCTTGCAGTAATGCTCATGGCGGCTAAGTTTGGAATCAGCGTCTGTCCGCATGCTGGGGGCGTGGGCCTCTGCGAATGCGTGCAACACCTCGCCATTTTCGATTACCTGAGTGTATCGAGGTCCCTGGCGGACAGGGTTACGGAGTTTGTGGATCATCTGCACGAGCACTTCGTCGATCCGGTCAGGATTCGGCGAGGGCACTACCTCCTGCCACGACAACCGGGATACAGCACGGAGATTCGTGAATCTGCTTTGACAACTAATTCTTATCCCGATGGCGTGGTGTGGAGAGGTTAGATGCGACTGGTAGCCTTTGCGGGGTCCGACGGTAATCCGAGACCCGGTCTTCTTCACCAAGACGCCGTTATTGACCTCACATCCGTCGGCAGTTATCAGGACACCCTAGCAGTGATTGCGAACGGGCTAGAAGCAGCGACGCATATAGCGAAAGTGGCCGAGGCCTCTGGGCGACGCGTGCCACTGAGCGAAGTGAAACTGCTGGCGCCGATCGCCAGGCCTCCTCGAATTTTTTGCATCGGGCTGAATTATCGCGACCATGCGTTGGAATCGAACATGGAATTGCCACGGGTGCCTACAGTTTTCTTCAAACTGGTTTCAGCCATTGTGGGACCAGACGCCGCGATCGAATTGCCCAGGCTAACCCAGCAACCCGACTATGAAGCGGAACTTGCTGTGGTCATTGGTCCGGGAGGAAAGAATATTGCGGCTGCGGACTGGCGCAAGCATGTGTTCGGTTACACGATTTTGAACGATGTGAGCGCACGCGACGTTCAGCTCGCAACCTCGCAGTGGAGCCTCGGGAAAAGCTTCGACACTTTTGCTCCACTTGGACCTGCGATCGTCTCGGCAGCCGAAGTTACCGATCCACACCGGCTCGACATACGACTTGCGGTCAACGGGGAACTGCTGCAGTCATCCAATACGCAGGAATTGATTTTTCCGATCCCCGAGTTAATCGCTTACATCTCAAGCATCGCTCCGCTCGAAACCGGGGACATCATAAGCACCGGTACGCCTGCCGGCGTCGGTCTCGGGCGCCATCCTCAGCGATGGCTGAGGCCGGGCGATGAGGTCGTTATCGAAATCAGTTCGTTGGGAAAGTTGCGGAATCCTGTGCGTGCGGCCACATGACCCTGGCTGGGTTCCAGGATAAGTGCGACGCGGGAAGGAGAATTGGAAAACGATGCCCTTCACGACACAGGTTGCGGTAGAGTCTGAGCAAAACTGGCCGGCCGGCGTTCCTCTCACAGAGCGCAAGTACATTGCGCCGTTGGTCCTTGTTACCACGCTGTTTTTCTTGTGGGCTATCGGCGTCAATCTTAACGACATACTTATTCCCCATTTCAAAAGAGCGTTTGGTCTGACGGACTTCAGGTCCTCGTTGATCCAAACCGCTTTTTTCGGCGGGTATTTTCTCGCAGCACTGCCAGCCGGTTGGTTGATGGAGAGGGTGGGATACAAGCGTGGAATTCTCGCTGGACTGTTGATCTGCGCGTTTGGGGCGCTCCTGTTTATCCCAGCTGCGTCGATTCGCGCGTACGAACTGTTCTTGTTGGGCCTGTTCGTGATGGCGTGTGGCCAGTCCTTTCTCGAAGTCGCGGCGAATCCTTATGTAACCATACTCGGTCCTCCGGAGAGCGCCGAGCGGCGTCTTAATCTCGCTCAATCCTTTAATGCAGTTGGAGCTGTTGCGACGCCGATTCTCGGCTCTTTTTTTATCCTATCTCATGTGCCCACAGTGCCTTCCGGGGCAACTCTTTCGGGCGCGCAGCTGGAGGCATTTCGAGTCGCAGAAGCCAGAGCCGTGGAGCTGCCTTATTTGGGAATCGCCCTTATCTTTTTGGCAGTGGCTGTTCTCGTCTCGCTTTCCCCGCTTCCAGAGACGCCGGTCGCGAGAGACCTTTCCAGGCAACTGGATTCTGGAAGGACGCAGTTTTGGCGAATTTTGCGGTTTCCTCACTTCATCGTCGGTGTGGGCGCGCTATTTTTTTATGTCGGAGCCCAAGTTGGTGCGGCTAGCTTTGTGATTCGCTTAGTGGAACACGTAAAGGTTGGAACTTCTGATGTCGCGGCTGCCAACTATTTGAAACTTCATTTGCTCGGATTCATGATCGGTCGATTTTCTGGATCACTTTTGATGAAACGTATCTCGGCCTCCTCGTTATTGGCCGCCTTTGCGGTCGCCTCGCTGTTGTGTATCGGCCTCGTTTTGCTCGCAGGCGGCGGATTAGCTGGTTATGGTGTTGCTGGGCTGGGATTTTTTCACTCGATCATGTTTCCAACAATCTTCGCCTTGAGCTTGAAAGGTCTTGGTTCCTACACGAAGGTCGGTTCGTCAATTTTAGTTATGGCGATCATAGGCGGGGCGATTTGTCCCGCAATCATGGGTTACATTTCCGATCATTCCAACATTCAACGAGCCTTCATCGTACCTCTACTTTGCCAGGGCGTGGTGCTATGGTTTGCTCTTTCGAGCGATCGGCTGGCGCGGCGCCACCCCGTAGGCGAACTTGCGGAGCACCGGAGCAGCCAGTAAGCCATTCAACACAGGCATCGATAGATCCAAGACAATCAGGTCCGGAGAAAGTTTCTCGGCAAGTTCAACAGCCTCCTGACCGTTATTCGCTTCACCACAAACGTTGCAGCCATCGGAGAGGAGAGCGGAGCCAACAGTGCGTCGCACGATGCACGATTGCGCTATCGTCGACAATCAGAACAGTCTTTGCCACCGTGATGCCTCGTATCGTGGTCGCTCTCCACTCCGCATTTGGCCGTGTTCTTTATGGCGAGATCGCAACAACTAGGGATTTTGGGCGACAGAGTTCGCGCGGCACGCGGCACGCGTGAGTTAGAGCCCTCATCTTTGCTGCCAACTAGAGTGGCCGATCGCCTACCGGCTAAATGCTGTAACGATGAAATCACGGTGTTCGCCATACAGTCCCGAGACAGGTTAGGACAAGTTCTCTCTTTTCAGCTCAATCTGCAGCCGAGCCCTAGAGGGGCCGACGGATTGCTTCGCACCGTGCCCTCCTGAACCGTAGTAAACTGCGTTTATGCGAAAGCGCCTGATCACTCGAACCCCGGAGAGTATTCGGACTCGCGGCGAAAGTTGGCTGGATGTCGAGGGTCAAGCCGTCTTAGAGGTTACGTCGGAAGACAAAAATTACCCGGTCGAGTCTGCCTTCGTCTCGGGAGATGCGCAAGGTTGGCGTGCGGCAGCGCCGGGGAGCCAAACGATTCGGCTGGTCTTCGATCAGCCGCAACGGCTCCGATGCATTTCGCTTGTGTTTGAGGAAAAGGAAACTGCCCGCACGCAGGAGTTCGTTTTGCGCTGGTCTCCGGATGGCGGAAACTCAGTTAAAGAAATTGTCCGACAACAATGGAATTTCAGTCCACCTGACTCGGTCCGTGAAGTGGAAGAATATCAAGTACAGCTTTCGGCTGTCACTGCACTTGAATTGATCATCAATCCGAATATCGGTGGCGGAGTCGCTCGCGCGTCGCTCAAGAACCTGCGCCTGTCTTAAATCAAGGTGTGTGGACTGGGAGTCGAACATCTGTGTCTATTTGCGGAGCACAACGCGCTCGGAGTGCAGGCTTCTGTCTACAACGTAATTGCCAAGACTTGGATTGCGCCTTCCGAGCCCGTGGATGATCTTGCGCAGGGGAAGGAGCGAGCCGCAACTCATGCCCAGCAATATCTCAAGCGTGTGGGGAATTTGGAACTGCCGCCCCTACGATGGAAGGAATCGCGGTCCGCGTAGTCTTGACAGGGTTCCGTGAGCCATGTGATTCGTCAAGGTTTCCTGACTACGCAACGGAGAGGACCTGACCAATCGGTGGACGTTCGTTTGGCCGCGCAAGGCAAACCCGCAGTGGCGGCATTCTTTCGTGAGCACGGGTTTTCGTCTGACTATTTTCCGAGAATCGCTTCGCGGAGTTCACGAATCCGCCGCAGAAAGAAATACCACAACCAAGGAAAACAGCACATTAGTGAGATGGCGATGCCGGATATTTGCGGCCAGTTGGCCCATCGCAAAACATCACGTTCCGCTGCGGCCAGCTGTCCTTGAATACCAGGGTAGCCGTCAGATCTCGCCAATTCGACGGGATCACATGTCGCTTTTCCTAAAAAAATGCTCGTCAACGCGGAAAGGGTCCCTTGCTTCTTCGCTTCTGCTTCCGTTGCGGCGACACACGCCCTCTGAAGCTCCTGAACCTTGCGCTCGAGCCGGAACCTGTTCATTTCTCCGAGACCATAGACCAACGCACCCGCGAAAATGCCGC
>Ga0073928_10005043_pt1 | contig 18849 bp, 11 predicted proteins | sample PaiPotPPA55metaG_FD_76969 | JGI IMG/M metagenome (GOLD analysis project Ga0073928, IMG submission 76969) | Iron sulfur acid spring bacterial and archeal communities from Banff, Canada, to study Microbial Dark Matter (Phase II) - Paint Pots PPA... ... | reverse complement strand
GCGTCAAAAGCACCCTCTACCGCAAACTCAACGAGTACGCCTGCGATTCGTCGCGATTCCAACCCGTCTCTGCATCTAAGGAGGTCTTCCACGTGGTGTCGTACCTGATTTGCCTAAATGCTCAGTGCCGGAATCTATTTGAGATTCAGGACACGCGCGAAGGGTTCTATCACCTGCGCAACTGCCAGAAATGCGGCCATATCATGAAATCAGAGTGCCCGTTCTGCCAGCATCTCCTGAAGGTTACTTGGAAAAACAAAATCCCGAACTGTTCGCATTGTGGTCGAGAGCTAAAAGCAGAAGCTGATTGAGCACCTCTGTCCACAGGCACTACCGTTCGCATTCGCCGTTTTCCTGATGTAGCCTACTCCCGAGATACAGAACGATCAGGAGCGGCGAATGGCGCGGCAGCGGCTGGGACAGCATTTTCTCGCGGATCCTGCAGTCCGCGAACGCATCCGCGCCTCCCTGCCCCTGCGCCCCAACGACATCTGGCTCGAAATCGGCGCCGGCCACGGCGAAATGACCCAGCATCTCCTTGGCGAAGGCCGCCGCGTCATCGCCGTCGAATCCGACCCGCGCCTCGTCGCCGACCTCAAAAAACGCCAAAGTGAATGGCCTGGCATGTCTCTCATCGAGGGGGGTATTTTGACCCTGGAATTGGCCTACAATGGCCTGTCACCGTTTCACGTCTATGGCAACATCCCCTACTACATCACTTCCCCTATCCTCCATCATTTGTTTGAGTTCGCGCCCAATATCCGCTCCATTCACCTGGTAATTCAGCGCGAAGTCGCAGAACGGATTGTCTCTCGCCCCCGGCGCAAAACCTATGGCTACCTCTCCGCGCTCTGCCAGTTTTACGCCCGCCCGGAATTGATCTTTGAGATCCCGCCCGCCGCGTTTCGTCCGCCGCCGAAGGTCCGCTCGGCGCTCGTCAGCATGTCGCTCCCCGGCGAGCGCGAACATCTCGGCATCGCCGCCGAGGACGAAGCGCGCTTCCTCGAATTCGTCCAGCTCTGCTTCGCGCAAAAAAGAAAAACGCTGCGCAACAATCTTCGCTCACTTGCGCCACCCGCCCGTTCCACTGAAAGGCTCGCTGCTGCGCTCGCCGCCTGTGGACTTCGCGCCGACGCGCGCGCCGAGCAGCTCGCGCTCACGGATTTCGCCGCACTCTTCCGCGCCCTCGCGCCGCCTTAGCTCTTCACCACCGCCGCGAGCCGGTCGGGATAATCCGTCATGATTCCGTCCACGCCCGCCGCGATCGCCGCGCGCATCTCTGCCGGCTCGTTGATCGTCCACGGCACGACGCTCAATTCCGCGCCATGCGCGCGCTCCACCAGCGCCGGCGTCACAATATCGCGCCGCGGCGCAAGCTGCCGCGCGCCCACTTGCAGCGCGCGTTTCACCGCATCCGCAGGCCCTTTTTCGACGAGCAGTCCCGTCATCAGCGCCGCATCGCGCTGCCTCACACTTGCGAGCAGCTCCGCATCGAATGAAATCACTATCACGCGCGCCGCTTCCTGCGGCCCGCGCAGCGCACCCGCCAGCGCCGCGACGAGTGCGCCGGCCAACATATTTTCGGCGCCGCGCGCGGCACCCGCTTTGATCTCGAGATAAACAGTGACGTTCGCTTCGCGCGCGAACTCTAGGATTTCTTCAAGCGTCGGAATGCGCTCTCCCGCGAATTCCGCCGCGCTCGCGCCACCACTCATTGCGCCGCGTTCTGCTGCGCTCGCCGAATCGCGTTTCGTTTTCGACTTCGCGTCAAACCATGAGCCGGCGTCGAGCTCGCGCAGCTCCGCCAATGTAAAATCGCGAACCGCGCCGCGCCCGTTCGTCGTGCGCTCGAGCGTCGCATCGTGGATCGCGACGAACCGTGCGTCGCGCGAAAGATGCAGATCCGTCTCGATGAATCCCGCGCCCATCTCCACCGCGCGCCGAAACGCCGCCATCGTATTTTCCGGCGCGTATGCGGACGCTCCGCGATGCGCAATGATCCACGGCCGTCGCAGCGTCGTCATCGACATCGTCGTCATCGCCGTATCCTAACATTCCCGCGCCGCAGAAAATTCTGCAGCCCGGAAAAACTGCGCCGCTCCGTCCAGCAAGCGGCGGAGAAACTGGGGGCCCCGGACTGATCCCCCGAGCGCCACTCACCGTGCCCGATTGTGTTCGCGGTCGCAAGCTCGCGATCGATATGGAAGAGGCGGACGCGAGCAATATGCCTAAGCGAGCCGCAGCAAGGCGGACTGATTGATCCCCCAGGCTCGACTAGCCGTCGACACTCGGGGCCCCGTTTTTTCGTTCGCGGTCGCAAGCTCGCGAGGATGAGGAAGCAGGCCGGCAGCTGTCGAGCGTGCAACCGGCGAGCGCGGTTCGCGCGCTTCTTGCTTTCTCGCAAATGAGACGGAGATTTCGAGAAGGATAAATGCCCACATTTAATGTGCAAAAGATTAGTACCAGTGCTGCGCTTGGCCTCCCTATCAGGGGACCCCTCATGGCGCTAGCACATTGATTCTGCGGCGTTTTCCGCCACGTCACTATTTCGTCGTTTGGCCGTGCAATTGCCCTTTCTTCCGAGCAATCGGGTTACACGATGATGGGATACCACATCAACCCGGCCCTGCTGGCCCAGCCCGAAATGGGGGCCGATTCCATGCGCAACGGGCAGTCCGCGCTGGATGGCCCCCTAGAACTTTTTGGCACAACTCCCTCGCGGTGGGAAGGAATCCGACGCCCGTACACGTCCGCCGATGTGGAGCGGCTGCGCGGCCGCGTGCACATCGAGCACACGCTCGCGCGCGAGGGCACGGAACGCCTCTGGAAATTGCTGCACAGCGAAGCATTCGTTCCGGCGCTGGGCGCGATGAGCGGCAACCAGGCGATCCAGCAAGTGCTCGCGGGTCTGCCGGCGATTTACGTGAGCGGCTGGCAGGTGGCGGCCGACGCGAACGACGCCGGCGAAATGTATCCCGATCAGAGTTTGTATCCCGCCGACAGCGCACCAAATCTTGTGAAGAAAATCAATCGCGCGCTGCTGCGTGCGGACCAGATCGATTGCGCCGAAGGGCGCAACGGAACGCACTGGCTCGCGCCGCTCGTCGCGGACGCGGAAGCCGGATTTGGCGGGCCGCTCAACGCGTTCGAGCTGATGAAGGCGATGATCGAAGCGGGCGCGGCGGCGGGTCATTTCGAGGATCAGCTTTCGTCGGTGAAAAAGTGCGGGCACATGGGCGGCAAAGTGGTGGTGCCGACGGAGGAATTCATCACGAAGCTGGTGGCGGCGCGGCTCGCGGCGGACGTGATGGGCGTGCCGACGATTCTGATCGCGCGCACGGACGCGAACAGCGCGGGGTTGATCCGCAGCGATTTTGACGCGCGCGACCACCGCTTCCTGACGGGCAAACGCACGCCGGAAGGCGATTTCGAATTTCGCGGCGGGCTGGACGCGGCGATCGCGCGCGGGCTCGCGTATGCACCGTACGCGGACATGCTGTGGTGCGAAACGTCGAGCCCCGACGTCGAAGAGGCGCGGCGGTTTGCGGAAGCGATCCACACGGAATTTCCGGGGAAGCTGCTTGCGTACAACTGTTCGTCCTCGTTCAACTGGAAGAAGAAGCTCGGCGAGGCGGCGCTGGCGAAATTCCAGCACGAGCTGGGCGCGATGGGCTACAAATTCCTGTTCGTGACGCTGGCCGGATTTCACAGCTTGAATTTGCAGATGTTCGAGCTGGCGCGCGCGTATCGCACGGCGGGGATGAGCGCGTATTCGAAATTGCAGGAACAGGAATTCCGGCTGGAAGAAGAAGCGGGATACCGAGCGGTGAAGCATCAGCGGTTTGTGGGCGCGGGATATTTTGACGAAGTGACGCAGGTGATTTCCGGCGGAACGTCCTCGGTGACGGCGCTGCCGGGGTCGACGGAAGAAGAACAGTTTTCGAAGAAGCCGGCGGCGAAGGCGAAACAGATGCGGCCGGCGGCGCGCGGAAACGGGCGCGCGAAATAAAGGTTTGCAGCGGTCCTCACGGCGCGCCGCTTGAGGCGAGCCGATGGTTGGGAGGGGATGTGGCGCTGTTCGTGGTGCTGATTGTGGCGGTCGTCGTCGGCCAGACGTGGCTGGACTGGCGCGATACGCAGCGCGCGTCGGCGGCGCCGGCATGGGCGAGCGGCGTGGCGCTCGCGGGAATTGTGGGCGCGTCGCTGACCGCGGCGACTTCGCTCGCGTCGTTTATTTATCAGGACAGGGTCGGGGCGTGGGCCAGCAGCCTCGGCTCGGGATTTTTCTGGCCGCAGCTTGGTTTTCTTCTGTGCAGCATGGGAATTGTCGTGGCCGTGGTGCGGCAGAAGCGGCTGCGGATGCTGCTCTTCGTCGTCGGCCTCCTGATGGGGGCTTTCCTGCTTGGCTTGGCCCTCTCGACATAGCCGCCCCTGTTTGGCAAGTTTACCTTGACCTCCCCCGATTCCTAGAAGGCATTCAGCATGAATGCCTGTGGGGCGAAAAGCAGATTCTTCGCTGCGCTCAGAATGACAGCGTAAGGTAGATGCATGAGGAAAACACCCCGCGAGCGTGCCGGTCTGAAGACCGGCGCTACACCACCCTAAAGAGCCGAAGGAAAAACCCGCACCCTTGCGAGAAGCGCAAGGATGCGGCACCCGGCCACACCAAATGCAGATGACTGATCCCCCGAGCGCCACTCGCCGTGGCCTCGGGAGGCCCCGTTTGGGCTCCGCTCGGGATGACAACGTAAAGAGAGAAGCGACGCGGGAAGGAGGCGGGAGGGTGCGCTTGTGGCAAGAGTGGAGGCGTGAGTACATAGGAGGGATTCGATCCCCCAGGCTCCCCTTGACGGGGACACTAGGAGGCCCCGTTTGTGACTCGCTGCGCTCGCTCAGAATGACAACGTAAATGCCGTGGTGGAGGTAGTGTGGCGCGGAGTTCTGCGATACCATGCTCGCTCCTCAGTAGCAGGTTGGGCGATGCCGAAAATGATATCAGTTGGCGAGCAATGAAGATTGCATCGGGACAGATTCGGCTTGCGGCAACCGACCTCAGCAATCATCTGGCGTGCCGGCATCTGACCTCGCTCGACCTGAGCGTCGCGCGAAGAGAGCGGAGTGCGCCGGATTGGAGATCGCCCGATCTTTTCGTGATTCAAGAGCTGGGGGCGAGGCATGAAGCGGCCTACCTGGATTTTCTCCGGGGCAAGGGTCTATCGGTGGTGGATTTGCGCGCGATCGAGAATGAGCAGCAAGCGGTGGCTGAAACGCGCGCATGCATGGAACGAGGAGTGGAGGTGATCGCGCAGGGCAGCCTAGCCTGCGGGCGCTGGTTTGGGCGGCCCGATGTGCTGCGGAGGGTTGCAAAACCGAGCCGGCTGGGAGAGTGGTCCTACGAAGTCTACGATTGCAAACTGGCGCGTGAAACGAAAGCGGCAACCATCCTTCAGCTTGCGCTTTATTCTTCGCTGGTGAAGGAGGTGCAGGGCGAAGATCCCGAGTTCATCTACGTGGTTCCTCCGGGAGAGAATTTCGAAGCGGAGGCCTACCGGCTGGCGGAATATTCGGCGTACTACCGGCTGGTGAAAGCGCGGCTGGAGGGAGTTTGCGACGACGGAAAGGCGGAAGAGACGTATCCGGAGCCGTGCGCGCATTGCGATGTGTGCCGCTGGTTTCGAGAGTGCGATGCAAGGCGGCGGGGCGACGACCATCTTTCGCTGGTCGCGGGAATCACGCGATTGCAACGGAATCAACTCAATAGCTGGGAGACGGAGACGACGGCGAAACTGGCGGCGCTGCCGATTCCGCTGAAGCAGAAGCCGTTACACGGCTCGAGAGAAGGATTCGAGCGGGTGAGGGAGCAGGCGCGCGTGCAGGTGGAAGGACGAACGAAACAAACGCCGGTGCATGAGCTGCTGCCGGTCATAGAGGGAGCGGGATTCTGCAAGCTGCCGGAGCCTTCGGCAGACGATATGTTCGTGGACCTCGAGGGCGACCCGTTTGCAGCCGATGGCGGGCGGCAATACCTGTTTGGCTTTGTGACGGCGGGGGAGCAAGGGGAGCTGCGATACGAAAAGAGATGGTGCCTTACGGCGGACGAGGAGAAGCGCGCCTTCGAATGGATAATCGATGAAATCATGCGCAGGTGGGACGCGGCTCCCGCCATGCACGTCTACCATTTTGGAGCCCACGAGCCGGGTAAATTCAAATGGCTGATGGGAAAATACGCGACGAAAGAGGACGAAGTCGACCGGATGCTGCGGGCGGGATTGTTCGTCGATTTGCACACGATTCTGAAACAAGCGGTGCGGGCGGGCGTGGAAGAGTACTCGTTGAAGGCGGTGGAGGTGTTTCACTCCTTTGCGCGAACAACGCCACTCGCGGAATCGCGGGAGGCAATGCGGTACGTGGAACACTGGCTGGAACTCGGGTGGGACGGAAAGGTGCCGGAGAAGGTGCGGAAGGCGATGGAGGGATATAACGAGGACGATTGCCTGTCCACGGCGTCGCTGCGAGATTGGCTGGAGGGAGAGCGCGGGAAGCTGGAGAGCGGAGGAAAGATAATCCCGAGGCCAGCGATCGGGGAGGGGGCAGGGCCGGAGGAGCAGGATGAACGGCAAAAGCGAGTGGCGGCGCTGGCGGGACAACTCGTGGATGGTGTGCCGGTCGCCGCGGCGGAGCGTTCGGATGAACAGTCCGCGCGCTGGATGCTGGCGAACCTATTGGATTGGCACCGGCGGGAGAACAAGGCTACGTGGTGGGAAGGTTACCGTTTGGCGGATCTGGGCGACGAGGAATTATTGGACGAGCGCGTTGGACTAGCGGGGTTGCGGTTTGTGGAACGAGTGGGAATGGAGCGCCAGATCCCCGTGGACCGGTACACGTTTGAGAAGCAAGAGACGGAGGTGCGCTGCGAAAAGGATTTGTGTCATCGAGGAGAGAAGATTGGCAGCGTGGCAGCAATCGATCCGGTGAAAAGAACCGTCGATATAAAGAAGATGAAGAAAACGGCGGAGATTCACCCGAGCAGCGTGTACATGTGGGAGCAGCCATATAGGACCGAGGAACATGCGGGTGCGCTGTCGCGGATCGGAGAGTGGGTAAAGGAGAACGGAGTCGACACGCCAGGGAAATACAGGGCGGCGCGGGATCTGTTATTGCGAAAAGCGCCGCGCCTGAGACGCGAGAAAGGCGTTGCGGCGCTGCCAGGCGAGGGGCCAGTAGAGACCGCTTGCCGAATCGCGAGAGGTTTAGATGAGTCGGTGTTTGCGATTCAAGGACCGCCCGGTGCGGGCAAGACCTACACCGGAGCGCGGATGATCTGCCAGTTGGTGAAACAGGGGAAAAAGATCGGCATAACAGCGCTGGGCCATAAGGTGATTCGGAAACTGCTGAACGAGGTGGTAGAGGCCGCGCACGCGGACAAAATTGGGGAGGTGAAGTGCATGCAGCGGACGGACGAAGAAGAGGAGACGGCGGAGATCGCGATCGCGAAGAACAACGGGATTGCGTGGGCAGCGCTGCAATCGGGCAGGGCGAACGTGGTGGGCGGAACGTCGTGGCTGTGGGCGCCGGAGGCAGCTTTTGAAGCGGTGGACGTGTTGTTTATCGACGAAGCGGGGCAAATGTCTTTGGCGGATGTTCTGGCGGTGTCGCAAGCGGCGAAGAGCCTGGTGCTGATCGGGGATCCGCAGCAGCTGGAGCGGCCGCTCAAGGGAAGCCATCCGGAAGGAGCCGAGAAGTCAGCGCTGCAGCACCTGCTGGGAGAACGCAAGACGATTCCCGAAAACATGGGGCTGCTGCTACCCGAGACGTGGAGAATGCACCCGGCGATTTGCAGTTTTACTTCGGAGTTGTTTTACGACGGGCGATTGGGCGCGCGGGGATTTACAAAGAATCGTGTGCTGGAGGGGCATCCGTGGCTGAGCGGAGCGGGGCTGTGGTTTGTGCCGGTGGTGCATGAGGGCAATCGAAATTCGTCGGCAGAAGAAGTGGATGCCGTTGCCCGGATCGTGGAGAGCTTGGTGCGACCTGAGGTGAGGTGGCTTTATGGGGAGGGCAACAGCAGGCGGTTAGAGTTGGAAGACATATTGATCGTAGCGCCGTATAACGCGCAGGTTTCCGATCTGATGACGCGCTTGCCGGGAGCGCAGGTGGGAACGGTGGACAAGTTTCAAGGACAGGAAGCGCCGGTGGTTATCTATTCGTTGACGACGTCCTCGCCGGAGGATGCGCCGCGGGGGATGGAGTTTCTTTACAGCCTGAACCGGTTGAATGTCGCAACGTCGCGGGGAAAGTCGAATGTAATTGTGGTGGGGAGTCCTCGATTGTTTGAGCCGGAGTGCCGAAGCCCGCGTCAAATGCAGCTCGCGAATGCGCTGTGCCGGTATCTGGAGCTTGCCAGGATCATTGATGTGCAGTCGGAGGGCCGCGCTTCCATTCCGAAGACGACGTAGATCCTAGAGAAGCAGATTCCTCGCTTCGCTCAGAATGACAACGTAAGAAGAATGACTGCGCAAAGAGAGGAACGAAAGCAAACCAAATAAGGGCAGGGAGCATCCGTGGGTTTAACGAGGGGTGGGCAAGCGCGCTGGCGCGGGGTGTAAGACATTTTCGAAATGAAGAGAGGCAGATGATGCGGAGAGGCGTTGTATTGGCCGCAATGATGGTGGCGGGACTGTTCTTAGGGGTGGCGGGGGCGGAGGCGCAGTCGGCGATTCTGAATTTGCCGCGCGCGAGCCAGCACGCGCGGTCCACGCAGCGGATCGGCATCACCGACATCACGATTGACTATCACCGGCCCCTGGTGAACGGGCGAAAGATATTTGGCGGGCTGCAGGCTTACGGAAAGGTATGGCGGGCGGGGGCGAACGACAACACCCTCTTCGAGGTGAGCGACGCGGTGACGATCGACGGGCAGCCGCTGGCGAAGGGTGTGTACGGGCTGCACATGATTCCGGGCGAGACTTCGTGGGTCGTAATTTTCTCGAAGAATTCGACGTCGTGGGGCAGCTTTACATACGATCAGGCGGAGGACGCGCTGCGGGTGACCGTGAGGCCGCAGACGATCGAGAACCAGGAAGCGCTGCGCTACGATTTCGACGACCCGAAGCCGGACTCGGTGGTGGTGACGATGCGGTGGGAAAAGGTGGCGGTGCCGTTCAAGGTGGAGGTGAAGACGCCGGAAATAACCGCGCGGAGCCTGCGCAACCAACTGCGCGGGCGCCCGCGATTCGAGTGGCAACCGTGGATGGAAGCGGCCAACTACCTGCTGGCCAACAAGCTGAGCGCGGAAGAGGCGCTGAAAGACGCGGACAGTTCGATCGACATCGAAGACCGGTTTGAGAACGAAATCACAAGGGCGCGCGCGCTAACCGCGCTGGGACGCAAGGATGAAGCGCTCGCCGCACACGATAAGGCGATTGGCCTCGGCACGCAGTCGGAGGTGCACGACTTCGCCCGCGGGCTCCAGGCGGAGGGCAAGCAGGACGAAGCGCTGGAACTCTTCCGCGGCAACGTCAAGAAGGACCCGAATAGCTGGATCGGGCACAATGATGCGGCGCGCATCGCGGTGGCGCGGGGCGACTTCGACACCGCGATCAAGGAAATGAAACTTGCGGGTGCCGCGGCCCCGGAGGCGCTTAAGGCCGCGCATGCCGATTTGGTCAGGCGCCTCGAAAACCACGAGGACATCAACAAGTAGCGCCTGGCGGGGGCGCGTTGACTTGGGTGGTACGCGCCAATAGAATGGATGGCGCATGGCTGAATTCTTTCAACTCACCCGCCGGAACACCTCGCAGTACCGCATCGTAGAAAACTTGCTTGCGGAAGAAGCTGTTTGAGCGGGCGCCGGAATCGCGGGCGTGGAGTTATTTGGGCGGCGCTGCCATTCATGGCGCTGCTTTTTGTGGCGATTGCGCCTGTGCAACAGGCGCGGGCGCAGGAGAAAGGCATCCCTTCGAGGCTGAGCGCGGCTGACCTTCCTGGCCAGGCGCAAGAGAAAAGCGCCGCTTCCGGGTCGAGCGCGGCGGACGTTCCAGGCAAGCGGGCGCAGGAGAAGACGGCGACATCGGGGCTGGCGTCGGCCGGGCCGGTGGTGCACGGCACGCCGGACGATCCGCTGCGCGATCCGCGCGAGACGCATCTGCGGCACGTGAAGCAGCTCACCTCCGGCGGGCTGAACGCGGAAGCGTATTTCAGCTTTGACGGGCGGCGGCTGATCTTTATGTCCACGCGAGCGCCCTACGAGTGCGATCAGATGTTTATCATGAACGCGGATGGGACGGACCAGCACCTCGAATCCACGGGCAAGGGGCGCACCACCTGCGGATATTTTTATCCCGACGGGAAGCACGTGCTGTACTCGTCGACGCACGCTGCGGGCGACGCGTGCCCGCCGCGGCCGGATTATTCGCATGGCTACGTCTGGGCGGTCTATTCGGCGTATCAGATTTATTACGCGACGGATGATGGAAAGATCGTGCGGCAACTGACGAGCGGGCCGGGGTACAACGCGGAGGCCACGCTATCGGCGGACGGGAAGAAGATCGCGTTCACGTCGTCGCGCGACGGCGACCTGGACATCTACACGATGAATGCGGATGGAAGCGACGTGCGGCGGCTGACGAATACGCTGGGGTACGATGGCGGACCGTTTTTTTCGCCGGACGGAGCGTGGATCGTCTACCGCGCGCATCATCCGAGCACCGGGGAGGAGGCGGCGCGGTACAAGGCGCTGCTGGCGCGCGACCTGGTAGAGCCGAACGAGATGGACCTGTATGTGATGCGCGCGGACGGGTCGGAGCAGCGGCAGATTACGAAGCTGGGAGGCGCGAGCTTTGCGCCGGCATTTTTTCCGGATAGCCGGCGGATCGTGTTCGCGTCGAACTACGAGCACGCGGGATCGAGCGAGTTCGAGCTGTACGCGGTGAATCGCGATGGGAGCGCGCTCGAACGCGTGACGTTTACGGGCGGGTTCAACGCGTTTCCGCAGTTTTCGCCGGACGGGAAGAAGGTGGTGTTCGTGTCGAACCGCAATGGCAAGGCGCCGCACGAGATTAATGTGTTTGTGGCCGATTGGGTGCCGTGAGAAACCGAAAAGCAGATTCCTCGCTCCGCTCGGAATGACAACGTAAAAGCAAACCCCAGAAAAACGAACTTCCCTGACTGATCCCCGCCACAGAAAAAAGCGTCGTGTGCTTGTGGCATACACGGAGGTGTGAGTGTATTAGGAGGGATCCGATCCCCCGAGCGCCACTCGCCGTGGCCTCGGGGGCCCCGTTTGGGCGACTCGCTTCGCTCGCTCAGGATGACGACGTAAAGGCAAACCCCGGAAAACAGACGGAAAAAGCAGATCCCTCGCTTCGCTCGGGATGACAACTGGGCGGTTTTGCGCCCGGAATGACAGCGTAAAGCGAGGGATGACGAAAAACGCGATCCTTGACTTTCGCTTTTTCTTCGCCTATGATTTGAGAGGTAGGAAAACGGGGGGGCGGGCGCGGGGGCGGTCCCATTGCCCATTGTGGCTCTCACGGGCCGAGCCTTCGCCCGCCCAACAATTGCAAGACGGGTCGAGCCAGCGAAAAGCAGGGAGCGCGGCAAGGATCGCGCCCAACAATTGCGAGCCGGATCGGAGTCAGCGATGGCAGGGAGCGCGGCGATGATCGTTCACGTGGACGTGGACGCGTTTTTTGCGTCGGTGGAGCAGGTGCGGAACCCGCGGCTGCGCGGCAAGCCGGTGCTGGTGGGGCGGGGCGTGGTGGCGTCGGCGAGCTACGAGGCGAAGGCGCGCGGGGTGCGTACGGCGATGACGTTCCGGCGGGCGCTGGAGCTGTGCCCGGGAGCGATCGTCGTGCCCGGGCAGTACGAGCACTATGCCGAATGCGCGGAGCGGATCCGGCAGCAGCTGGAAACGTTTACGCCGGCGGTGGAGCCGGCGGCGCTGGACGATTTCTATCTGGACTTCAATGGGACGGAGCGGCTGTATCCGGACTTCCCTGCGACGCTGCGGCGTCTGCAGCAGGAAATATTCGAGGCGACGGGGCTGGGCGTGTCGGTGGGCGCGGCGACGTCAAAGCTGGTGGCGTCGGTGGTGTCGCGGCTGAAGCGGCCGCGCGGATTCGGGATCGTCCCGGCAGGGAGCGAGGAAGAATTTCTCGCGCCGCTGGCGGTGGAAAAGCTGCACGGGATCGGGCACGCGCACGCGGCGACGCTGGCGGAGCGCGGGATCCGGACGATCGGAGAATTGCGGCGGGTGCCGCGCGCGGCGCTCGAAGCGGCGTTTGGCGAGGTGGTGGGCGGGCAGATCTGGGAGCGCGCGCGGGGCCGCGATGCCCGCGCGGTGCACGCGCCGGCGGAGGCGAAATCCATTTCGCGCGAGACGACGATCGAGGGCGGCACGATCGATCTGGAATTGCTGGCGGCGCTGGTGGAATATCTGGCGGAGCGTATCGGAGCGACGCTGCGGGCGCACGGGCGGCAGGCGCGCACGCTGGCGCTGAAGCTGCGGTACACCGATGCGTCGTTCGCGGCGCGGTCGACGAAGCTCGCGCCGGCGACGAGCGATGAAAAAGCGCTGCTGGCCGAGGCGCTCGAGATTTTTCGCGCGCTCTACACGCGGCGGGTGGCGCTGCGCTGGGTGGGAGTGAGCGTGGAGAACCTCGAGGCGGAACGAAGGCAGAACGAGCTGTTCGATGCGACGGCGAACCGGCGGTGGTATCTGACGCGGGGCGTGGATGCGGTCCGCGGGCGGTTCGGCTGGAACGCGGTGTTTTACGGCAAGGGGCTGGAACTGCGCGAGCATTACGCGACGAAGGCGACGGGGCTGGTGCTGTCGACGCCATGCCTCTCGCGATGAAAGGAAGATGAAAAGCCAAGGGCTCTGATTTCCCGCTTTCCCGCAATCTGAGAATCCCCCGTTTCCTACCGCTGTTTGCCGCCGGGAAGGGCGGCGCTGCCGAACCAGGCCGACGATGTTTGTCCATTTGCATTGCCACAGCCACTACTCGTTTCTGCGGGCGGTGCCATCGCCCGGGGAAATCGTGGAGGCCGCGGCGCGCGAGAAGATGACGGCGGTGGCGCTGACGGATACGGGCGGGTTGTATGCGGCGGTGCCGTTCTACGAGGCGGCGCGGGAAGCGGGCGTGAAGCCGATTGTGGGGGCGACGATCGAGATCGAAGCGGGAGAGGAAAAACAGGAAAGGGGAAAAGAGAAGGAAGAAAAGGGCGAGACGCTGCTGCTGCTCGCGGCGGACCATGCGGGGTACAGCAATTTGTGCGCGCTGGTGACGCGGCGCCAGCTCGAGGAAAAGCCGGTTGCACTCGAATGGCTGAATGCGCATCGCGGAGGATTGATTGCGCTGTATGCGCCGGGGGCGCGCGCGGCGGCATCGGAAACAGAAACGGCGGCGCGGCTGAAGGAGGCGTTCGGGGACGCGCTGTATCTGGAGGTGCGGCATTTTCCGGCGAGCGCACAGGGAAACCTGCGGCGCGGGCGCGAGCTGGGCCGCGCCGTGGGCGCGCCGCTCGTAGCGACGAACCAGGCGCACTTTCTGCATCCCGAGGAGCATCTGCATCACCGCGTGCTGAACGCCATCCGCACCAGCTCGCTGCTGACGCGCGTGGCGCCGCCCGAGATCGTGAACGCCGAGGCGTATTTCAAATCCACCGCGGAGATGCAGCGCGCGTTTGCGGACGAGCCGGAGGCGCTGCGGGCGACGCTCGAAATCGCGGAGCGCGCGAACCTCACGCTCGAACTGGGCAAGCCGATTTTTCCCGAGTTCCCTACCCCGGAAGGCGATACGGCTTTTTCCTATCTGTGGAAGCTGTGCTTTAAGGGCGCGCAGGAGCGTTACAAGCCGCTGCGGCCGGAAGTGCTGGCGCGGCTGACGCACGAACTCGGAGTGATCCACCAGCTGAAGCTGGCGCCGTATTTTCTGCTGGTGTGGGACATCGCGGAGGAGGCAAGGCGGCGGGGCATCCCGGCGGTGGCGCGGGGCTCGGCGGCGAGCTCGATCGTGACGTATTGCCTGGGGCTGTCGCGGGTGTGCCCGCTGCGCTGGGGGCTCTATTTCGAGCGGTTTTTGAACGAAGAGCGAGGCGATTGCCCGGATATCGATCTGGATATTTGCGGGGCGCGGCGCGACGAGCTGCTGGAGTACGTCTACCGGCGATGGGGCGAGGGGCACGTGGCGATGATCGCGAGCTTTATCACGATGCACGCGAGGCTGGCGGTGCGCGAAGTGGCGAAGGTGTTCGGGCTTTCGCCGGGCGAGGTGAACCAGTTCACGCGGCGGCTGCCGCACCGGCCGGTGCGCGAAATCCTGGAAGCGATTCGCGTGCTGCCGGAGTGCCGGGCGCTGCCGGTGGAAGAAGAGCCGTGGAAGACAATTCTGGAGGTGGCGCTGCGGCTGGACGATTTTCCGCGGCATCTGGGGATCCATCCGTGCGGGACGGTGATTTCGGCGCGACCGCTGACGGAGCTGGCGCCGCTGGAGCGGGCGACGAAAGGGATCGTGGTGACGCAGTACGACATGAACGCGGTGGAGGCGCTGGGGCTGATCAAGATGGATTTGCTGGGGCAGCGGGGGCTGACGACGATGTCGCTGGCGCTTGCGAATATCGAGCACGGGGCGGGGGCGCGGATCGATTTCGACGCGATCCCGGAGGGCGATGCGGCGACGTGCGAGATGACGGCGGCGGGGCGAACGATGGGCGTCTTCCAGATCGAGTCGCCGGGGCTGCGGGGGCTGCTGCGGGCGCTGCGGGCGCACACGCTGGAAGATCTATGCGTGGCGATCGCCATCATCCGGCCGGGGGCGTCGGAATATGGCGCGAAGGAAACGTTTTTGCGGCGGCTGCGAAAGCAGGAGGCGGTGAGCTATCCGCACGCGGATCTGGCGCCCATCCTGCGGGAGACGCTGGGCGTGTGCGTCTATCAGGAGCAGGTGATGCAGATCGCGCAGGCGGCGGGCTCGCTGTCGCTGGCGGAAGCGGACCTGGTGAGGCGGGCGAAGGCGAAATTCGCGGACGGGCGCGAGCGGGAGCGGCTGCACGCGAAATTCCTGAAGGCGGCGGCGCGGCTGGGTCTTGAAGGCGCGGCGCGCGACGAAACCTGGCAGATGGTGGAAAAATTCGCGGGCTTCGCATTCTGCAAGGCGCACGCGGCGACTTATGCGGACCTGGCGTACCGCATCGGGTATCTGAAGGCGCACTACCCGGCGGAATTTCTGGCGGCGATGTGCAGTGCGGAAGCGGGGTTCTACCACGTGTCGGCGTACGTCGAGGAAGCGAAACGCTGGGGCGTGGAGGTGCGGCTGCCGTCGGTGAACCGCTCGGAGATCACGTATACGACCGAAACGGCGGGCGCGGGTGCGAGGGCGATGCGCATCGGGCTGATGCAGGTGAAAGGGCTGCGGCGGGAGACGATGGAGACGATGCTGCGCGAGCGGGAGAGCGGCGGCGCGTTCGGCTCGCTCGAAGATTTTCTGCGTCGCGTGCCGGCGGAGCGCGATGAGATCGAGTCGCTCATCAAGTGCGGGGCGTTTGATGGAATGGGCGATGAAGCGGGCGAGGCCGGGACGACGCGGCCGGCGCTGCTGTGGCGGCTGAACCTGATGGGAGCGAGACACGAGAGAGCGGCGCCGACCGGCGGCGCATCGCTTTTTCCGGCGGCAGAAACTGCGGAGGAGAAAAGCCGCGTCGCGCTGATGAGCGAAGGGCTGCCGGGCGCGGAGTACACGCGGGCGCAGCGGCTGGCGTACGAGCAGGAGATTCTGGAAGTGTGCGTGAGCGGGCACCCGCTGGACCTGGTGGCGCGGAACGGCGAGGTGTGGAGCAACGAACTCGAAAGGCATCGCGGGCGGAGGGTGACGCTGCTGGGCTGGGTGATCACGTTCCGGCGCGTGGGGACGAAGGATTACCGCAACATGATGTTCGTGACGCTGGAGGACCAGCGCGGCGTGTACGAAGCGGTGCTTTTTCCGGAAGCGTACGCGCGATGCGGCGGGCTGGTGTTCGAGACGCGGCTGCTGCGCGTGACGGGGCGCGTGGAAGCGGACGGGCAGATGAATTGCGAGAGGCTCGAGCGAGTGAATCGCGATGCGTGAGGCAGGCGGGATGAGGCATTCGCGATGATTCAAAACAGGCCGCGGAAACCGGCGCCGGAACCGGCGGAAGGAAAGCCGGTGGCTTCGGGAGAGGAATGGCTGGGGCGGTCACCGCAGGCGGCGAATGACCGCGGCGAAGCGGGGCGGGCGACGGAGCGGCGGCGTCTGTGGGAGCGGCTGAGCCCGCAGCACCGGCGTCTGCTGCGCGTGCTGGCAAGGGCGCTGGTCCTGCGGCAAACGAAGGGGCGGCAGCCGGAAGCGGTGAGCGAAAAGCTTCTCTTTGCGCTGATGGAGCTGGAACGGCTGGGGCGACGAATCGAGGATGCGCTTGCTGGGCTCACGAGCGGGGCTTCGCTGACGAACAAGAGTTCACTGACCAACAAAACTTCACTGATTAACAAGACAACACCGCGGGAGTGAGGCTTGTCCCGACGCGGGGGGCTTGCCATACTCGAAACAATGAAAGCGGCGATTCTTGCGGTTGTGACCCTGTGCCTTGGGATGATGCTCCTGGACGCGCCGGCGGCGCGCGCGGATGAGCTGCGTCTGAAGGACGGGACGAAGATCGTGGGGAAGATCGTCGGCTTCGAGGACGATTCTTTCCGCGTCGAAACGAGCTATGGATTTGCGCTGGTGCGAAAAGACAAAGTGGCGATGATCGTCGTGGCGGAGGCGGCGAAGAAACCGGAAAAGAAGGAAGCGACGCCCGTAGAGGCGAAAGCGGCGCCTGTGGAGGCAAAGGCCGCACCGGCAGCCGCCGCGCAGAAAAAAGCGGCGCCGACGGCACCAGCTGCGACTGCGGCAGCGCCGACAGCGCCGGCCGCGAGCGCGGCGCCAGCGCCCTCAACGGCAGAGCCGGCGATGGAGGATGCTGCGGCTCCGGTGAAGAAGGAAACACCGCCGGCTCCCGCTCCGACATCGGCACCGGCTGCCGCTCCGCCGGTCGTGGCGAAGAAGGCGGCAAGTCCACCGCCTGCGCCTGCACCGGCGCCCGAGCCGGCAAAGCCGGCGGCGCCGGAACCGATGCGCGAAGAGGTGAGCGGAAACGCGTACACAAACTTCACGTATGGATTCCGGATGTACAAGCCGCCGGGCTGGTCGCTGATCGAAGGCGCGAGGACGATGCTGCCGGGAACGATCGCGGCGCTGGGAACGAGCGACGAGACGACGTATCTAGTGATCGGGCAGGAGCCGTTGGGAAAGTCTCTGGAATCGCACGTGGGGCCGACGGAAAAGCGGCTCGAGGAAGTGATGGAAAATTACCGGCCGCTTGGCGAGAAGCGCCTGAACGTTTCGGGAGTGCCGGCGATCGAGCGGCGGTTTCGCGGGAGCGTGGACCAGCACGACTGGTCGGGCGTAGTGGCGTTTGTCGCGCGCGACAACGAGGTGTTCACGATTTTCGGGATGACCTATGCGGATTCGGACCTGGTGCAGATACAGGAAAACGTGATCGCGCGAGCGATCGCGAGCCTCGAATTTATTCCGCGGTAAAGCTGACCTCCTAAAAAGCACCGTCCGCAGAAAACAAAAGCAGATTCCTCGCTGCGCTCGGAATGACAACGGAAGAGCGGCGACCTGGGCGCCGTGATCTCCGCTCGGAATGACAGCCATAAATACTAGGAAGAACCCGCACCCTTGCAAAAACCGCAAGGATGCGGCACCCGCAGAAAGGAAAATGCAGATTCCTCGGGCCGGAGGAAAGAACGCCGGCCCTCGGAATGACAACGATGAGGCGACACGGAAGGCTGCGCTTCTAGCAGAGTGGAAGCGTGCGTACATTAGGAGGGATCCGATCCCCCGAGCGCGCTGAATCTCCCAGGCTCGACTCACCGTCGACCCGGGAGCCCTTTATTCCGTGGCCTCGGGAGGCCCCGTTCGGGCGACTCGCTGACTGATCCCCCACGCTCCCCTTGCCGGGGACGTGGGCGGCCCCTTCTGCGCTCAGGATGACAGCAAAAAGAGAACCTTCGCTAGGGATGACAACCACAGATAGTGAGGGCGGCTAGGAGACGGAGACGGTGATGGAGTGGTAGCCGGTGGAACCGTCGGGCCATTCGCCGCGGGAGCGCTCGGAAGTTTGCAGGCGGCCGGCGCCGTCGGTGGCGCGGACCTGGACAGTGTGCTTCCCTTTCGCGGGATTCGCCCAGACATATTTCCAGAAGGACCAGACGTAGGGAGAAGGATTGCTGAAAATCGAGGCGGGCTGCCAGGTGCGGGCGTCGTCGGTTGAGACTTCGACCTTGGAGATGCCGTTTTCGTTGGCGAGGGCGTATCCGGTGAGGACGAAGTTCGCGCCGGAGATATGCGCGCCGTCGCGCGGATCGTCGGTGACGGACTGAATCTGGCGCTCGCAGTTCTGCGACCAACCCTGATATTCCCAGTAACCGAGATATTCCTTGTCGACGAATTCGATGCGTGTAAGCCACTTGGGCTGCTTCATGCCGTATTTGCCGGGGAAAAAGACGCGCAGGGGAAAGCCGTGGCGGCGGGTGAGCGGCTCGCCGTTCATCTCCCAACAGAGAAAATTCGCGGGGCGGAGGATGCGCTCGACGGGGATGCCGGTGGAGTAGCCTTCGGCGGCGTAGCTGACGGCGAAGGCGGCGTTGGGCTTGATGCGGGCGCGCTCGAGAAGCGGCTGGAGGAGAGTGCCCTTCCAGTGCGCGTTGCCGATGTAAGGGCCGCCGACGGAATTGGAGATGCATTCAAGGGTCATCACGGTTTCGTAGGGCGCGAGCGCGCGGAT
>Ga0073928_10005042_pt1 | contig 18850 bp, 15 predicted proteins | sample PaiPotPPA55metaG_FD_76969 | JGI IMG/M metagenome (GOLD analysis project Ga0073928, IMG submission 76969) | Iron sulfur acid spring bacterial and archeal communities from Banff, Canada, to study Microbial Dark Matter (Phase II) - Paint Pots PPA... ... | reverse complement strand
GGTCGCGACATCCGAAATACGCTACGGCGACAACGATCGCTTGGCCGCCCGCGTCGCGACCATGGCGAGCGCGGATCTCTTGATTCTGCTCTCCGATGTGCCTGGGCTTTACACCGCGCCGCCCGCGGAAAACCCCGGGGCCGAGCTTGTTCGAGTGGTTGCGCGCGTCGACGAAAGGATCGAGGCGATGGCCGGCGGCGGCGCCTCGCCGCTGTCGCGCGGCGGCATGCGCACCAAGATCGAGGCGGCGAAAATCGCGACGGCCGGCGGCACCCAAATGGTGATCGCCGACGGAAGGGTCGAGCATCCCGTATCACGCCTCGATGCTTCGGTGCCTTGCACCTGGTTCCTGACCGGTTCCAACCCGGTAACCGCGCGGAAAAAATGGATCGCCGGTTCGCTTGAGCCACGCGGTGCCTTGCACGTCGATACCGGAGCAGCAAGAGCAATCGCCAATGGCAAGAGCCTGCTGCCCGCCGGCGTGACGCGGGTCGAGGGTAATTTCACCAGCGGCGATTGTGTGTTAATTCGCGATGCCCGTGCGGCCGAGATCGGGCGCGGCCTTGTCGGCTACGACGCGAGCGAGGCGGTCTTGATCGCCGGACGCAATTCGCAGGATATATTGAGCTTGCTCGGCACTCCGGGGCGTGCGGCGATCGTTCATCGCGACGACATGGTCCTCTCCGGCGGCCAATTTGCCGCAATGGCAGGGGCTACGAATGGAAAGTCTTAAGCGCATGGAAGATCGCTCCGGCGAAGCCGATGCCGCTAATATGATGGCCGGGATAGGGCGCGCGGCCCGTGCCGCGGCGCATGCGCTTTCGCTCGCTTCGACCGAGACGAAGAACCGCGCCCTGCGCCACGCCGCCGCGACAATACGCGCGCGCGGGAGAGATATCCTGGCTGCCAACGGGCACGACATTGCGTCCGCCAAGGCCAGCGGCACAACGCCCGCCTTCCTCGACCGGCTAGCTCTCGATGCCTCCCGCATCGAGGCCATGGCAAGCGGCCTCGACGCCATCGCCGCGCTTCCCGATCCCGTAGGCCGCGTGCTCGCGCGGTTTGAGCGGCCGAACGGGCTTTCGATCGAGCGTGTCGCAACCCCGCTCGGCGTCATCGGCGTCATCTATGAAAGCCGCCCGGCGGTGACCGCGGACGCCGGTGCACTCTGCCTCAAGGCCGGCAATGCGGTAATCCTGCGCGGCGGTTCGGAAAGCTTTTTTTCCGCGCGATGCATCCATGAATGTCTCGTCGCGGGCCTCAGCGACGTCGGGCTGCCAAGCGGGGCGATAACCCTTGTGCCGGTCACGGACCGCGCCGCGGTGGGGGAGATGCTCGTGGGACTGAATGGCAATCTCGACGTGATCGTCCCGCGCGGCGGCAAGAGTCTTGTCGCCCGCGTCCAGGCCGAGGCAAGAGTGCCGGTTTTCGCGCACCTCGAAGGCATCGTGCATGTGTTCGTCGATCGCGATGCCGATCTGAAAAAGGCGGAAGCAATCGTTTTCAACGCCAAACTCCGCCGCACCGGTATTTGTGGCGCGGCCGAGACTTTGCTCGTCGATCGCGCCTGCGCGCGCACCCATCTCGCCCCTCTCGTCAAAATGCTGCTCGATGCCGGCTGCGCCGTGCGCGGGGATGCCGCCACGCTCGCCGTGGACGGGCGGGTCACGCAAGCGAGCGAAGCGGATTGGACCACCGAGTATCTCGATGCGATCATTTCCGTGCGTGTTGTCGAAGGCCTCGATCAGGCCATGGCGCATATCGAAACCTTTGGATCGCATCACACCGATTGCATCGTGACCGAGAACTTGACAACGGCGGAGCGGTTCTTGAAGGAGGTGGATTCGGCCATTGTGATGCGCAACGCCTCGACGCAATTCGCCGACGGCGGCGAGTTTGGATTTGGCGCCGAGATTGGCATTGCGACGGGCCGGATGCACGCGCGTGGCCCGGTAGGACTAGAGCAGCTGACCTCCTTCAAATATCGCGTGCGCGGCGACGGGCAGCTTCGCCCTTGAGTTTCGTGCCATCGGCGAGAACGCCGCCCTTCGTCCCTGGCCTGCGTGTCGGCCTGTTCGGCGGCAGTTTCAATCCGCCGCACGATGGCCATAGAGAGGCGAGCCTTCTGGCGCTGCGCCGTCTCCAACTCCATTGCATCTGGTGGCTTGTGAGCCCCGCCAATCCGTTGAAAGATGCGCGGGAATTGGCGCCGCTCGCAAAGCGCGTCGAAGCGGCGCGTAGGGTCAGTCAACATCCGCGCATCAAAATCACGGCGATTGAGACGGCGATCGGCGCCACTTATACTTATCAGACGATTTCCTATTTGAAACGGCGCTGTCCCGGCGTGCATTTCGTCTGGCTGATGGGGGCGGATAATTTTCGCTACTTTGATCGCTGGCAGCGATGGCGCGAGATTGCGAAGCTTGTTCCAATTGCCGTAATCGATCGTCCCGGTTTTACGTTGACGGCGCCGCATGGGCGCGCGGCGGAAGCGTTGGCGCCTTATCGCCGCGACGAGACCGATGGCGCTCGTCTGGCCATGGCCGCGCCGCCGGTCTTCGTGTTTCTGCACGGGCCGCGCTCGCCCAAATCCTCGACGGCGCTGCGCGCAATCCGTACCCGCTGGCACCGACGGCATCAAGGGAAGGAAATAAATAGGCTAGGACGCGTAGACCATTTCCCATGAGGTGAAATCCCGCAGTCAAAATATCCAGCACCGATGTCCTTGTCCTCGACGGCGCTGCGCGGCAAACCGCACCCGCTGGCACGTAATCAACTTGTGTCTCAATCAATTAGTGTCTCATATCAGCTAGAATTTCCGCTCATGACCCTAAGCCGCAGTGCTGCTCATCATAAACATAATGCCAATCGTAACTCCCAGACTTCCGCAAAGAGGCTCAGCATTCGCTTGCACTTCCTTCATTTGCTCCCAGTTGTAATCGACTTCACTGAGCTGGCAACTCTTATCAGGTGTTTTAATTGAGTCATCGTACTGCATCAATCGCGCCACATAATTGTCAAGACGACGCAACAAATCACGTTTAGCTTCATGGCGCCGTTCTGGCGGCAGACGCGGGCATCTGCGTGTCCCATACCCATTCGGAACAGAGGAGCGGTTACAAATGCATAAGTATCTTCTGGCGCTATCCGCAACCGCGGCCCTAGCATCGGGTCAGGCACTCGCCGAGGACGGCCTCTTCGTCCCGGCTCTTGACCATGTGTTTGTCCTCGTCCTCGAAAATCACAATGCCTTTCAAATCATCGGCAATCCCGCGGCACCACACATCACCGCGCTGTCAAAGCAGTATAACTTTGCCACCAACTATAACGGCGTCTGGCATCCGAGTTTGCCGAACTACGTGGCGATGATTACCGGCGATTGGATCGGCACCGACGTCGTGGCGACGGACCACAAATACCCAGCGGGAAGTGTGGTCGGCATCAGCGATGATGATTCACCGTCGGTAGCCACCGATTACCCGGTGCCGCCAGCCATTGCGTCGATACATCGCTGGACGGTGCAACTGCCGTCACTAGCCGGCCAGCTCGTTAGTCACGGCAAGGACTGGCGGGTGTATCTGCAGAATATCCCTGAGGCCGGCACGAACCTAGCGAACTGGCCCGGCGACAAAAATACAGCCAAACTTTATGCGGTCAAACACAACCCGTTTTCATACATAGAAGAGGTGCAGAAACACCCGGCGCAATTCGCCAAGCAGGTGCCGATTGAGCAACTATTCAGCGACATCGCGAACGGTACCGCGCCCGCATTTTCATACATCGTACCGGACCAGTGCCGCGACATGCACGGTCTTGGTAACGTGCTTGCCCCGTGCGGCGGGGTCAACGACACGGACGCGAATGATGTTAAACGCGGCGATGATGAGACCTTCTGGATCGTCAATGCGATCACGGGCAGCAAGACGTGGAGAAAGGGTCGCAACGCTCTGTTTGTTGTGTTCGACGAGGGCAACGGTCCCTTGACCTGCAAATACGATCCAGACACGAAGACAGACGTCATGCCGAACTCCCTAGTACCGGGGCGCGACTGCTACGATCGGAAGAATTTCAATGATAAGGTCGTGCTCATTGCGATTACGAACTACGGGATTAGGGGTGTGGTCGACAACCGCTTTTACTCGCACTACTCGCTGCTAAAAACGATCGAGGCGGCTTTTGACCTGCCTTTCCTCGGGCACGCGAACGATGACAGCACGAAGACGCTCGCGCCGCTGCTCGTACCAAAGTGAAACCAGCGATCGATAATCGGCCCCACCCGCTTGGGGGGCGCCCTTCTACGTCATCACCGGAATGGCCGGTTCGTGACCCTTGCCGGCCTGTCGTGAAAGACGGCTTCCGGGCGGTGAAGTTGTCTCGGGAGTGTCGCGCGGATTTGCTCCTACGAGTGCACCTTCTGCGTCGATTGTCCAAACTGCGGCGGGGGCTTTGTTCCCCGAACCCGGGACCCGATCCTCCAGGCAAACTCAAAAAAAGGCTTCGCCTGATCGTTTTGCTGCCGTCCCATCATACCGGTCGCCCTCAAATGAGGCAGCATATTTAAGGGCATCACGACTTAGCGCCGGTCACTGCCCAGAGCCAAAAATAAGCGCCCCAGCTCGCCAACCCGTCGACGCGGCAAGAGCGACACAAAAGTTGCCGCGCACTGGCGCAAGATGCGCCCCCCGCGCCCCGCGATCTTCCATGCAAGAACAATCGACCAGACGGCCCGCGCTCCAAGAAACAGAGGCCGCGACGGGCCGGCGAATCCGACCTTTTGACGGTAACGGCGCGCCTAACCCGAAAAAAACCGCAGGCCGCGATGGGAAATGAGGCTTTGCGCGAAATGATGAAACCGCGCCACCAGCGACGTTCCAACGGGCTGCCAGCCACAAACATGACGAGACCGATGCACCGATCACGATCGCCATGATATAGGCCAAAAGCACGCCGCAATCGAGAAAGGTCATTTGCTCATTGACGCTTGGGGATAATCGGCCAAGACCCACCACGGCGGCTGCAGCGTGAGCGGATGCGATATGTGCCAGACGGCCCTCAGCCGCCGGCGACGCCCGAACGGCCCGCCAGGCGCGTCGTCCTGTAGAGGGCTGCCATCCTGGCAGCGACAACGACGTGACTTCCCGTGCGAATGGAACTATACAATCGGCCCAAGGTCACGGCTTTGCTAGAATAGGCGGTGACGCCCCTTTTGGCGCCGATTACGGCGTGTCACGCGGAGAGTTGGTGGCTTCGAACACTCCGACGTTACGTTACCTTCGAGAACGGAAGGCAAATGCAACCAGATGACCTATGGGTGTCGATCGTTGTGGACACCGTGGATGATCATCTCTACAAAGCTGACCTTCTAATCCGGACCTTGGATCGGCATGCGAGCATCCCCCCGCGCCAAGTCATTGTCCACTATGTAAATCGGCTTCCTGCGGCGGCCGTCGCGACATTCGCTCGAATGGGCTGCAAAACAAGAAAAATCGAGCCGTTTCTGGACGGAAAACACTGCAACAAGCTGCAACAACTTTCCTTTGTCGATGAGTGCGGGCTGAGCGAGCCGGCCGGGATGCTGCTTCTGGACGTCGACATCGCGGTCACGGCCCCGCTCGTGATCCCGCAGCGAGACCGCGTCGCGGGAAAGATAGTGGATGGACCCCACCCACCGATTCATGTCCTGACCAGGATTTTCGAAGCCGCGGCGGTCGCGCTTCCGGAACAGGTCCAATGCGATTGCAATATCGGCAAGACTTTTGCCTCCAATTTCAACGGTGGTGTTCTCTATATCCCTGCCCGGCATGCGGATGCGATCGGCAAGTCTTGGAAATACTTTGCATCATTCTTGTTTGAAAACCCTAGCCTCTTCGAGAACGACCAGCAACTGCGGCACATCGACCAGGTGTCCTTCGCCTTGGCCCTCGGTTCTACCGGGACGGCCTATTCTCACCTGCCCGCAAACAGCAACTTTCCTACGCACCGCAACTCCCTGCCGAGAACTCTCGAGGCGCGCAGCCCCATTCAGATGCTACACTATCATTGGGAACTCAACGATTTCGGATTTCTGAGATCGGGGTTGAACGTCGATGCGGTGCAGACGGCCATTTCCGCGGCCAACGAATGCGCAGTGACGTGCAGCAACATTCACTTCTACGAGCGGTTCAAAATTGGCCGAGCCGGCCGTCCAATTTGCTGTGACGGCCGGCATCCGAAAGTTCCAGTCGTGCGGGAAATCCTCGAATGGCTGGCGAACGCCGAGCTTCCCCCGAAACTCGTGTTTCATGCCGGCACGCCGAAAACAGGCACGACCGCCCTGCAGTTTTGCCTTGAGGAAAACAAGACGAGATTGGCCCAAAGAGGAATCTATTACCCTCACACTCGGCATGCTCCGCCCTGCCCTCCGAAACATCAGTTTCTTGTCACGCAAATGATGGCGGGAGATGTGCAGGGTCTCGGCACGTCGGTTCTCTCGGCCTTGCGTGCCATGCCCAGCAATACGAATCTCATCCTGTTCTCGGCGGAGGGCCTTTTCAATCACTGGTGGGATTTTGCCGCGGAAAGCCGTGCGATGCTCGGCTTCCTCGCGTCCACGTTCCAACTGGAAGTCCTTATATGTTTTCGGGACGTGGTCGAATTTGCCGTGTCGTACTATTGCCAGAGCGTTCGCAATCCGCCGGTTCATCTCTGCTACGGTCGGGATTTGTCCTTGGAAGAAATGCTGGAAGACGAGTGGTTCAGGAAACACCTCGACTACGTTGGCTTTCTGATGGAGATTCGGCACTCGCTAGGGGACGCGACAATTCGCACATTCAATTATACCGATACGGTTATGTCCGAAATTCTCCAGTATCTCGGGGCAGGAGGCCTCGAATGCGGCGTCGCGCGTCACAACGAAGCGTTGCATCGTCAGGGAATAGAGATGATGCGGATTGTCAACAGGTATCGCCTGGAACCGGGGATTCGCGACGAGGTTCTATCTAGGATTCGCGAGATCGAAGTCATGTTTGGCGAGCAATTGGAATCCTACCGGCCGAGCGCGGTATTGACGAGATCGATCAGGAGGCTCACCGAGAAAAACCATCTCTTAATTGCGCAACTATTAACCGGCTCAAGGTTTCCGGATAAATATCCCCACCATTGAGTTCATTCCAGTATGAAAAGGCTTATAGCAGTGGACCACACGCGCATCTTCGCAGAAGAGGGCGTTTTACCGTGCGCGTTCCCTCACTTTCCGAGATTGTCACCTACCGGAAGGACGAACGCGAGGCATTGGCCTGGCCGAGGATGCCATCCGCTTAGTGCTTGAAGATTGCGCCGCGCGAGGCGAACCTGTTCTGGCCAGCGAGCCCCCACGTATCCCCGAGGTCACCGTCACCCTGGCCGCATGAACCGGCGGCTTCCTTCCCTCAAAGCCAAAGAGGTCAGCCCGCAAGGTGACCGTTCTGGTGCACAGCGGTACTTGGCCTCAAGCGCGGAAGGCTGCGTGGCCTAAGCCGGCCGGACCATCATCAACCCGCGCTAAGTGCGCTGCGCTCTCCTGCACGCCTGTCCTTATCTCGGCTTTTTTTTCGCGGGGCGACGGTGTCGGCTGGCGGATAATAACAAATGAATAGTTTTGCAATTCCATTAATGACAAAAGCGTTTTAACATGTGGATATGGCGGCAACCTCTCACACAGCAATCGCTAATGGGCGCTTGGCCAAAGCGGGAGGCTTTGCCGGTAAATATACCGTCAAGCTTGCGCCACTGTGGTGGGTTTTCCGGCGGGCCTTCGAGACGGAGGTGGCGCTTCGCCGGCCGTTTCTTTGGCTGCCGGTCGCGGCCGGCGCGGGGGTCGTCCTTTATCTCTACGCCGACCGTGAGCCGTCCCTTTGGCTTATCGCTCCCGCGGCCGTATCGCTCGGCGTTCTCGCTTATCTTGCGCGCGCGAAGCGAGTCGCCTTTTTTCTCCTTTGCGGTTTTTGCGCGGTTTTTGCGGGAGAACTGTCGGCGGCCTTGCGGATGGCGTGGGTCGCGGCGCCGGTCCTCGACAAGATCAGGATCGTTACGCTCCAAGGTTTTATCGAGGAGATGGATTTCCGAAGGACGGGCGCACGCTTCCTGCTGCGGGTTCATTCCGCCGAAGGGCTTGCGCCGGAACAGACGCCGTTCCGGGTTCGCCTGTCCCTGCGCCGGACGCCGCCGTTCGAGGCCGGCACCTATGTGCGCCTAAAGGCCAGGCTGCTCCCCCCCGCCCGCGCGAGCCTTCCTGGTGGGTATGATTTCGCCCGCGACGCCTGGTTCGCGCGGCTCGGCGCGGTCGGCAATGTGTTGGGGCGCATCGAGATTGTGCCTTCTCCCGAATCGCCTGGGCTCGCGGCCTCGGCGATGATGGCGATCGATCGCGGCCGCAATGCGCTGGCGCGCCGGATCGACACAATCGTGGGCGGCGATTCGGGGGCGATCGCGGCGGCGATGGTGACCGGCAAGCGCGATCTTTTGTCCGAGGAAGCCAAGGAAGTCATCCGCGAGGCCGGAATCTTTCACATCATCACGATTTCCGGCGTCCAGATGACGCTTGTCGCGGCGATCTTCTTCGTCGGCCTGCGCCGTCTCTTAGCTTTGAGCCAGACGCTCGCGCTTTCCTATCCAATCAAGAAATGGGCCGCTCTCTTCGCGATCGCGGGCGCCATTTTTTACGATATCGCGACCGGCTCGCGGGTCGGCACCGAACGCGCCTTGTTCATGACCTTGATCATGCTGGCTTCGGTTCTGCTCGACCGGCAGGCGTTGACCATGCGCAATCTCGCGATCGCCGCGGCGCTTGTCATTCTGATCCAGCCGGAAGCGATCATGGGCGCGAGCTTCCAACTGTCGTTCGCGGCGGTGGCGGCCTTGGTTGCTGTCTATGAGGCACGCATCGCCACGTGGGGCCGTGACGAGCCAGTTAAGGCATCCCGCCCAATCGACGGCGAGCGCAAGCGCGTGGCGCTCGAAACCGTGAAGCCGCTGCTGCGGCGAGGACCTTTGGGACTGTTGTTCGCGACGTTCTGCGCGACCTCGGCCACGGCTTCCTTCATGGCTTATAATTTCCATGAGCTCAGCCCTTACGTGCTGATCGGCAATCCGCTGACTCTCACCATCATCGAAATTTTCGCGGTGCCGGGCGCGCTCCTCGGCACCCTGCTTTATCCGCTCGGCCTCGACGCGTTCGTGTGGCGATATGTCGGCCTTGGCATCGACGGCGTCATATGGGCCGCGCGGGGGATCGGAAGTTGGCCCGGATCGACGATCCACCTTCCCGCTTTTGCGCCATGGGCGATCGTTTTTCTCAGCCTCGCGGTGCTGTCTTCCGTGCTGTGGCGGACCGCGATTTTGCGCGCGACGGCGCTTCCGCTTGCCGCGCTCGGCCTCCTCGGCGCGGCGGCGGGGCCTTCTTTCGACATGGCGGCGTCGCCCGCGGGCGACGCCGTGGCGTTCCGCGCGGAAAATGGAAGGCTCGCGGTGATCGGGCGCGGCCGGAATGCGTTTTCGGCCGAGCAATGGCTGCGCGCCGACGCCGACGGACGCCTGGTCTCCGAGGCTTTGACCAAAGCAAATTGCGATAAGCTTGGCTGCGTCGGCCATCTCGCCTCGGGGCGAACGATCGCCCTCGATCTCGACCCGAAGGCGTTCGCCGAGGATTGCACCCGCGCGGATATTATCGTCACCCCGCGTTTCGCGCCCTTGGGCTGCGCGGCTGCCATCGTGATCGACCGCGAAAAGCTCAAGCAAACCGGCGCGCTCACTCTTGCTTTTGCCAAGGACGGCGTCGTGCAGATGCGCGCGGCCCGCGCGGCGGACGAAGACCGCCCCTGGTCGCCCGCGCCGAAGCGCGGCTGGGGCCGGGCCGTGCCGCTCGTCGCGGCCGCGAAAGACGGACAAAATCAAGATGCCAGCGAGGAGCCCGGCGAGGGTGCCGATGCTTCGCCGCTGGAGTAGCGGATCACGGCGGGCAGGTGTGCTCGCAATGCCGCCGCGCGATTTCGGGCACGGATTTGAGCTTTCCGGTTCGATGAGGCATGATTGCCGCCACGCTCATGCCTAACGCGCCGGTCGCCAACCTCGACTCCTTCATCGCTCGCTGGACTGCTGGCGAGGGCGGGCAAGAGCGCGCCAATTATCAGTTGTTCCTCTCCGAGCTTTGCGACGTGCTGGAGGTGCCGCGCCCCGATCAGGCCGCGCATGACGCCGTGCTAAACGTCTATGCTTTCGAGCGCGCCGTCACTTTTCGAGAGCCGGACGGTTCCGCCGCGCGCGGACGCATCGACCTTTATAAACGCGGCTCCTTTGTGCTTGAGGCCAAGCAGAGCCGAAGGCCGGGGACGGAGAAGGCCGCGCAAAGCAGCCTTTTCGATCCCGAGCCGGAAGAGACCGCCCCGCTTGGCCGGCGCACCTCCTCGCGCGCCTGGAACATTCTCATGTTGAACGCGCGCCAGCAGGCGGAGCAATACGCCAAGGCGTTGCCCGCGTCCGAAGGCTGGCCGCCATTCTTGATTGTGTGCGATGTTGGCCATTGCTTTGAGATCTATGCCGACTTCACGGGCCAGGGGAAAAACTACGCCCAGTTTCCCGACCGGCAGGGGTTTCGTATCTATCTCGAAGAGTTGCGCCGAGATGATGTCCGCGAAACGCTTCGCGCGATCTGGCTCGATCCGCACAAACTTGATCCGGCGAAAATTACGGCGAGAATCACCCGCGAGATCGCCGAACGATTGGCAAAGGTTTCCAAGCATCTCGAAGACACTAAGCATGATCCGGAGACGGTCGCACTTTTTCTCATGCGCTGCCTTTTTACCATGTTCGCTCAAAGCGTCGAATTGCTGCCGAAGGACAGTTTCAGCGATGTGCTAAAAAAATGCGTCGACGACCCTTCCCACTTCTGTCATCGCGTCGAGCAGCTATGGGCGGCGATGGATCAGGGCGGCTTTGCTTATGCCATCGAGCGGGACGTGCGCAAATTCAATGGCGATTATATCGTTGACACCACACGAAACAAGGTGTAGAGTTTTCACCATCGAAACAGGTGGAAGCTCATGGACATTTTCTCAGCCCCTCATTTCCGCGATGACGAAGCGGCCCGCAAGTTCCTAGAAGGCATTCTGTGGCCTGATGGCCAGGTTTGCCCATTCTGTGGCGTCATCGGCCATGCTTATGACACGAATCGCGCCGGTGTCTATCGTTGCGCCGAAAAGGAGTGCCGCAAGGACTTCACAGTGACTATGAAGACAGTCATGGAGCGCAGCCACATCGCCCTGCATAAGTGGCTCCAGGGGTTCCACATGATGGCGTCCAGCAAGAAAGGCGTTTCGGCTCATCAGTTGCATCGTACACTCAACATTACGTATCGCTCAGCATGGTTTATGGAGCATCGTATCCGAGAAGCCATGCGCGCCGGGGGCCTCGCGCCAATGGGCGGCGCCGGTGGCGTGGTTGAAGCGGACGAAACCTTCATTGGCCGCAAGGAAGGCTCTATTAAGCGTCGCGGACACGGCCACAAGAATGCGATTTTGTCTCTCGTTGATCGCGAGAGCAAGCAGGTTCGCTCGTTTCACGTCGATGGCACCAGCGCCGCCGATGTTATTCCAATCATCAAGGCTAATGTCGCGAAGGAAACCGCGATGATGACCGACGAAGGTGGCCATTATTTCACGCTCGGTGATCATTTCGCGAGCCATGAAAGCGTCAGTCATAAGGCCGATGAATATGTCCGTGGCGATGTGCACACAAACACAGTTGAAGGCTATTACAGCGTTTTTAAACGCGGCATGAAAGGCGTCTATCAGCATTGCTCAGAGAAGCATTTGCACCGCTATCTTAGCGAATTTGATTTCCGCTACTCTAATCGCGCGAAGATTGGCATCGCGGATGTCGAGCGCTCCGAAAAAGCAATTAGCGGCGCGGCAGGCAAACGTTTAATGTATCAAGGACCTCGTGAAGTCGCGCCCGTTTAAGAAGGGAGCGCGAACATTCCTTAAGTGGAGGAAAAGGAAATGATGCTATGACGGACGATGCCACAGTCGCGCAAATTGACGATGAAATGATACGCTTAGTCTCCATAACAGACGAGCAACTATCGGAGGGACAGGAAGGAAAGACTGTAACGCTCCGCTATGAGAGCCGTGCAGGCGCTTCCTTGACTGCAACTTTCGTCGTAGGACAATATCAAGTTCGCGATGAAGCGTTAGTGAGCGTTGCACGCGACTGGCTACACAAGACGTGCAGAGACATAGCCCACGCCACTGAGAGCTGGGTCCTTGATGATGCTCAGTTGAAGGCGACTGAACACCCCCGTAAGAATCCTCTGACATATTAGACTCCAACAAGCATCAGCGACTCAATAGCCGAGCTTCTTTGCTAGCCTTCGCGCTCGCTTTTCGGCTTACGCTTGCCGGTCTTCGGGGGCGCCAGAAGCTTTGACCGCTTCGGTGGAATATCTTTCATGGGCTCATGTCCGACCACGCGCGCGCCGCGTAGTGCAGCCTCGAAGCGGCGCTTTGCCTCATCTTCGCTGTATGATTCGTCAATCTCTTTGCCCATAAGATCACAACATGGTCGAACAGCTCAAACGCTGCATCTTTTGTGGATCAGATGACAAGCTCACGAGTGAACATGTTTACGGAGAATGGTTGAAGGCTTACGTTCCTAGGACGCGTAATAAGCATGAATTCCAGTACGTGAAAAGCGACTCGCCTGGGGTCCACGAATATGCGGATAAGAAGATCAGAGCTGGCGACCCAATCAGCTCACAAGTAAAGGTAGTCTGCGGTTCCTGCAACTCTGGATGGATGAGCGGTCTTCAAAATCGCGCTATCCCATTTCTTACTCTTCTTGTCAGGGGAGAATTTAGGGAACTAAACATAACAGCTCAAACAGCCATAGCTGCATGGGCCGCCATGGCTACAATGACTTCTGAGTTTTTGGCACGGGAACCTCAGAAAATCGTTATTCCTCAAGGCGAACGCACATGGCTGAAGCAAAATTTGACACCCCCGCTAAATTGGCGAATTTGGATCGGGAGATATAACCGCGAGACTTGGAACGGCCAATGGGTGCGAACCACCCTACATATCGGCTCCAAAAAGGATATCGAAAAGTGGCTCACGGACGACCTCCGCGCGCCCAATATACAAACCACTACCTTCGTCGTAGGAGAACTCTACATTTCCGTCTTGAGTGGCCCCTTTCAGCCGCTCATTGATATCTGGGATTGGAGGACGGCCCGGCGCGCTCGAGCGCGCCTCGAGCAAATTTGGCCCATCAAACACTTGGCCGTATTTTTTCCACCGCCACCCATAACAGACACTGATGCAGAATCCTTCGCGATTTCCTTCGAGCGATGGTCCGCCGACATCGCTAAACGAACTGGCTACAAGTGATCCAACTACGGGCGCGCCAGCAGCCTGAACTGTTTCGATCTCCGGCTGCGACTCGCAGTCTACAGATGGTGCGTGTGGTGTCAACGATATAATCCCCAATTCAATGGCCATCTGTTCAAGAGCCGCACCGTGCTTCCGTTGCCGAAGCAGGAAATTGGCGAGCTGCTGGAGGCCGCCAAACGCGACTGGCGGCAGGTCGAGCCAGCGATTTTCGGCACGCTTCTCGAACAGGCACTCGACCCAACCGAGCGCAGAAAACTCGGCGCGCATTACACGCCTCGTCCCTATGTCGAGCGACTTGTCACCGCGACCGTGCTCGATCCGCTCAAGTTAGAATGGGCGAATGTGCAAGCCGCAGCGGAGGAAAAGCGCGGAAAGGGGGACATAAGGGACGCAATCGCGCTGATCCGGAATTTCCATACAAAACTTTGCGAGATTCGGATCCTTGATCCGGCCTGCGGCACGGGAAATTTTCTATATGTGTCGCTCGAATTGATGAAGCAGCTTGAAGGCGAAGTTTTGGAGGCATTGGCGTCTCTAGCCGGGGACCAGGAGGCGCTTCATTGGCTCCAGGGCCAGACCATCGACCCGCACCAGTTTTTGGGACTCGAACTCAATCCTCGCGCGAGGGAAATCGCCGAATTGGTGCTTTGGATCGGCTATCTGCAATGGCATTTTCGCACGCGCGGCGGCATGCCGCCCGAACCAATCTTGCGCGACTTTAAGACGATCGAGATCGCTGACGCAGTGCTTGCCTGGGACGCGAAAGAACTACTTCGCGACGAACGTGCCCGCCCGATCGCGCGGACGGATACGGTAGGAAAAAAGGTCGAGGGCTATCGCTACAAAAACCCGAAGCGGCCGGAGTGGCCCGAGGCCGATTACATCGTTGGCAATCCACCGTTTATTGGCGGCAAGGACATTCGCGGCCGCATGGGCGAAGACTATGCGAAGGCGCTTTGGGCCGCGCATCCGCAGATGAACGAGAGCGCCGATTACGTCATGTATTGGTGGGATTTTGCCGCCGAACTTTTGACGCGAAAAGGCACGCCGCTGAAACGGTTCGGCCTGGTCACGACGAATTCGCTTTCACAAGTATTTCAGCGGCGCGTGATGGAAATACATTTGGGCGCCAAAAAACCCGTTTCCCTGGTCATGGCGATCCCGGATCATCCCTGGACGAAGGCCACGCGGGACGCCGCCGCCGTGCGGATCGCGATGACCGTGGCGGAGGCGGGCGCGCATGAGGGCCGCCTATTGGAAGTGACGAAGGAAGAGGGGCTCGATACGGACGAGCCGGTTATCGAGCTGCACGAGACGCGAGGGCGAATCAATAGCGATTTGACGGTGGGAGTGGACGTAACAAAAGCACTCGCGCTTGAGGCTAACGCCTTCCTTTGTTCGCCCGGTGTTAAATTGCATGGCGATGGCTTCATCATCACGCGCGCCGAAGCCGAACATTTGGGCATTGGCCGGCGGCCGGGACTGGAAAACCATATTCGGCTTTATCGCAATGGCCGCGACCTCACCCGCACGCCGCGCGGCGTCATGGTGATCGACCTCTTCGGGCTGGAAGCGGATGAGGTTCGCAAACCTTTTCCCGAAGTTTACCAGCACGTCCTTGCAACCGTGAAGGAAAGCAAAAATGATGATGGTAGACCAAATGGCCGCGACGTGAATAACAGGGAATCCTACCGGCAGAACTGGTGGATTTTTGGCGAGCCCCGCCGGGAACTTCGTCACGCCCTCAAGGGCCTGCCGCGCTACATCGCCACCGTCGAGACTGCGAAGCATCGCGTCTTTCAGTTTCTCGACGCGAGCATTTTGCCCGACAACATGCTCGTCTGCATGGCGCTCGACGACGCTTTTTTCCTTGGTGTTCTCTCGTCGCGCTTTCATGTCCTCTGGGTCCTCGGCTCCGGTGGCACGCTCGAAGACCGGCCACGCTACACAAAGTCCAAATGCTTCGATCCGTTCCCCTTCCCCGACTCGCCCGAAACCCTCAAAGCCCGCGTCCGCGCCACGGCGGAAGAACTCGACGCGTTGCGCAAGCAGGTCCAGGCCGAACACCCCGGCCTGACCCTCACGCAGCTCTACAATGTGCTGGAAAAGCTTCGCGCGGGCGAAAAACTAGACGCGCAAGAGGAAGCGATCAAAACCAACGGCCTCGTCCTCATCCTCAAGGAGCATCACGAAAAGCTCGATGCGCTAGTTGCGGAGGCTTACGGCTGGCCGGAAAATCTTTCGGACGACGAAATCTTAGCCAAACTCGTGGCCCTAAACGCCGAGCGGGCGACGGAGGAAAAACGCGGCCTGGTGCGCTGGCTGCGCCCCGACTATCAGCGTGCACGGGCGGGTGTCGCGCCGGAACAGCGCGCGGAAGAAGCCGAAGAGCAACTCGAAGCGCCGCTTGTTATCGAAGCCGCGAAGGCGCGGAAACCGGCTTTCCCCGCAAGCGATCTGGAGCGTACGGCGGCCGTCTTCGCGGCGTTGACGGAAGCGGCGAGGCCGCTCGACGCCCAATCGATCGCCGCAAAGTTCCGGCAGGGGCGAAAAATCGAGGCTTCCGTTGCCCGCATTCTGGCCGCCTTTGCGCGAATGGGTCAATTCCACACCGGCGATGGCGCGCGTTTCACGCCGCGCCGTGGCGGGTAACACACCCTAACGCGTGGGGATCTGGCGAAAACCCGCGATGGGCCCGAGCGCCGCCGGGTCCGCTTCCGCGACCTCCACGTTCTCGACGCTGGCGAGCGCGGGACCACGCCAGCAGGCCGCGCAAAGCGCCTCGACGGCGTCCGGCGGACCGGCGAAGAGAGCTTCGACATCGCCGTTCAAACGGTTTCTTACCCAGCCCCGAACGCCGCCCGCGCGGGCTTCCCTTTCGATCCAGGCGCGGTAGCCGACGCCTTGGACATCGCCGCCGATCGTCACCCGAACGATCTTTGTCTCGCTCGTCATGGCCGCGCCGAGCCGTCGTCCGGATGGACCTCTGCGCCGGCGAATTTGACGCCGTGCGCTTCGATCCCGAAAAGCACGAGGACCGCAAGGATCACGGCGACGATCGCGGCGACGGTCGCGAGCGCGAAAGCATAGTTTCCGCCATTGGCTTCCGCAATGCCCGCTTGCAGGGTGGCGTTCGCCGAGGCCAGCAAATTGCCAATCTGGTAGGTGAAGCCGGGAAACGTCCCGCGCATGTCTTCGGGGGAAAGTTCGTTGAGGTGCGCCGGGACAACGCCCCAGGCTCCCTGGACGGCGAATTGCATGAGGAATGCGCCAAGCGCCAGCGTCAGCGGGCCCGCGCCATAAGCCCAAACCGGAATGAGCGGGAGAGCGAGCAGCGCCGCGATAAGTATCGCCCGGCGCCGGCCGATACGTTGCGAGAGCGCGCCAACCAAGAGTCCGCCAAGGATCGCGCCAATATTATAGACGATCGCGATGATGCCGACCGTATGCTGCGAGAAATGCCGCTGGAGTTGCAGGAACGCAGGGTAGAGGTCCTGCGTCCCATGGGCCAGGAAGTTGAGCGCGGTCATGAGCAACACGACGTAGAGGAACCGTCCGGCGTTGTCGCGCAGCATTTTGACAAGACCGCCGCCGGGTTTTGCGTGGGCGCGCGCCAAAAATGCCGGCGACTCCTCGACCTTGCCGAGAATATATAAAACGAGCAGCGCCGGCAGGACGCCGATCATGAACATGCCGCGCCAGCCGATCAGCCCATAGAGCGCGAAGTAGGTGATCGCGGCGAGCAGATAGCCGCTCGGATAGCCGGTCTGGAGTATTCCCGAGACCGCGCCCCGCGTTTGGGCAGGGATCGTTTCCATCGCGAGCGCCGCGCCGACGCCCCATTCGCCGCCCATGGCGACGCCGAAAGCCAGTCGCAGAATCAGGAAACTGGTGAGGCTAGGCGCCAAACCGGAGGCAAATTCAAGCACCGAGAAAAGCAGAATATTGACCATGAGGGTCACCCGGCGGCCGTAGCGGTCGGCAGCGAGGCCAAACAGCAGCGCCCCAACGGGTCTTGCCGCTAGGGTGAGAAAAATGGCGTAAGTGACCGTCTCCACGTTGCTGTGGAATTCTTGCGCGACATCCTTGAGCACAAAGACAAGAATGAAGAAGTCAAACGCGTCGAGCGTCCAGCCGAGGTAGCTCGCAATGACGGCGCCGCGCTGATTGGGGGTGAGGGACCGGAGCAAGTGAAGCATGTTTGCCCTCAGGGATCGCTGGAACCGGACATCATGCGCTCGAGCTTGCCATATTTTTTGCTGCTTTCGGGGAAGGGCGCCATCGATTGGCCGGCGGGTTGTTGCGCTAGACCGCGATATTGTCGATGAGCCGCGTCTTGCCGAGCCTTGCCGCGGCCAGCAGCCGGACCGGTCCCTCGCCGCGTGAGGCGATGGGGCAAAGAGTTTCGGCATTGCGCGCTTCGAAATAGTCCGTGTCGAAACCGGCCGCCGCGAGAGTGGCCCGGGCAGTATCGAGCGCGGTTTCGATGGCAATTCCCCCATTGATGTGGTGCGCGCACCGGCGAAGCGCCGAATGAAGGTTTGGCGCAAGCGCGCGCTCTTTTGCCGACAAAAAGACATTGCGCGACGATAAGGCTAGGCCGTCCGGCTCGCGCACCGTGGGCGCACCAAGAATCCCGGTCTCGAAATCGAGATCGCGCGCCATCCGCGTCACGACTTTCAACTGCTGATAATCCTTTTCGCCAAAAATCGCGACATCCGGACGGCACTGGTTGAGGAGTTTCGCCACGATGGTCGCGACGCCGGCAAAATGCGCCGGCCGGAAACGGTCTTCCAAGCCCACGACCGCGGGACCTGCCAAGCTGATCGTGGTGCCAAAGTCCTCGCCGTACATGGCCTCATCGCTTGGCGCGAAGATCAAATCGCCTTCCGCCGCGGCGAACAGAGCCGCGTCCGCCTCGAAAGAGCGGGGATAGGAGCAAAAATCCTCCGAAGGCGCGAATTGCGCCGGATTGACAAAAATCGACATCACTACACGGCGCGCGTGTTTTTTCGCTTCGTGGACAAGGGAAATATGTCCGGCATGAAGCGCGCCCATGGTCGGCACAAGCCCAATCGTCTCGCCCGTGCGCCGCCACTCCGCGAGCCGCGCCCTGAGGCTTGCCACGTCACGCACGATCTCAACACGGCTTGCGGCGGAGGCGGCCATGACTGGTCTTTGTTTGATGCTCCGGCGGCGGCCTTGCGGTTTTTGGCGCGGCCGCGACGCATAGAAGACCGCAGACGCTCCCCGCGCTTTGCTCGCCATGGTGGACATCGGCGCGGGCTCCGGCTATTCGTGCCCTAGGTTCAGATAGAAAGCAGGTCGATGGCCGATTCCATCAGTCCCGATTTGGCGTCGAGCGCGCTCCTCTACCATCGTTCGCCGCGCCCCGGCAAGCTCGAGATCGTGGCAACCAAGCCGCTTGGGACGCAACATGACCTGTCGCT
>Ga0073928_10005041_pt1 | contig 18858 bp, 12 predicted proteins | sample PaiPotPPA55metaG_FD_76969 | JGI IMG/M metagenome (GOLD analysis project Ga0073928, IMG submission 76969) | Iron sulfur acid spring bacterial and archeal communities from Banff, Canada, to study Microbial Dark Matter (Phase II) - Paint Pots PPA... ... | reverse complement strand
GAGGATGTCGTGCATCTCGCGGGCGACCCGGGCACGCTCCGCCGCCGCGGTCAACTGGTCGCGTTGCTCGCGCTCGATCTCCAACCGTGCCGCACGGTCCTGCAGCGCGGACAGGTAGAGCCGACGGATCCGGAAGGTCAGGCCCAAGGCGACGGCCGCGACGCCGGTGCCGACGGACAGGACCAGAAAGGCCACCGGGCTGGCCACCGGAATCAGCAAGACCACGACCAGCACCCAGCCCGCGACACTCATCGGTAGTGCCCAGCACAGCGCCCGGGGCGAGCCGTGCAGGGCGAGGTTGTAGAGGGCGACGAGCAGAAAAGCGGCGGCCGCGGGCCCCAGGCCCAGCGACCACAGCACCAGGCACAGGGGGATGCTGACGATGAAGACCGCCACGGGAGCGCGGCGTCGCCACCACAGCGGCACGACCAGCACGGCCGCGATCCCCAGCACCGCGCCGACGGGCAGGCCGGCTCCCACCGGGCGCGACACCGTGTGGCCGGGGCCGTGCGCGAGCAGATCCGGCGGCCCGGCCGCGGCGACCAGCACGACCACGGTGGCGTCCAGCAGCCACGGACGGCGCCGGTCGGCCTCCCGCAGGCGGCTCAGCGTCCGCAGCAGCCGCCGCATCACGGGGTGCGCCCAGACGGCATCCGGCCCGGGCGGGGGTGAAGCCACTCCTGCTCGGGCCGACCGCGTTCTGCTCGTGTGGTTCATCGGATCCATCTTCGCCGGTAGGGCTGTCAGACGTCGCTGCGGCGCAATCGGCAGGCCGCACCGGCCAGCAGCAGCACGGCCCACCCGACCAGCACGGCCACGCCTGCTCCGGGGCTGATCAGGGAGCCGCCGGACGGGTGCAAGGTCATCACCGACTGGCCGGCGTTGCTGGGCAGGTAGCGGCTGACGTCGTTCCCCCAGGAACTGGGCAGCAGTCCGGTCAGGCCGGGCAGCACGAGCACCACCCCGGCCAGGATCGCGATGCCCCCGGCGTTGTTGCGCACCAGCACCCCCACGGCCACGCCGTACACCCCGACCAGGCCCAGATACAGGCCTGCGCCGACCAGGCACCGCACCACCCCGGCGTGTCCGAGGGGCAGGGCGATCTTCTGGCCGTGCAGGACGGCGGCCCCGATCAGGAACGAGACCAGGGCGCCGATGGTGGACAGGACGAACGCGATCGGGCCGAAGACCGCGCACTTCGACCACAGCACGGGCAGTCGGGCGGGCACCGCCGCGAAGGTCGAGCGGACCATCCCCGTGCTGTATTCACCGGCCGACACCAGGACGCCGAGCGCTCCGATGGCCAGTGCCGCGAGGTTGGTGCCGGACAGGGCCAGGGTCAGCGCCGGACCGGACTGCGCGCTGGCACTGCCCAGCGGGCCGCTCGGGCTGTAGAGCGCGGCGCCGATCGCCCCGATCCCCACCAGGAACAACACCGCCACACCCAGCGTGATCCAGCTCGAGCGCAGCGACCAGAACTTCGCCCATTCCGAACGAACCACCCGCCGACCGGTTACCCGGTAGACCGGACATGCCGGGGCGGGAGCAAGCGTGGTACTCGCGGTAGCGCTTGCGGCCATCAGACTGCCCTCCCGGCATCGCTGCTGTGGTATTCCACCGCGTCATGGGTCAGATTCATGAACGCCTCCTCCAAGGACACCGACTCGGTGACCAGTTCGTACAGCGGCACCTGGTGTTCGGCGGCAATCTGCCCGATCCGCCGCGCGTCCACGCCGGAGACAACCAGCCGCTCATCACCCCTCGAGGTGACGGTGACCCCCGGAGCCGTCAGCAGAGAGCGCAACCGCGCGGGCTCACCGGTGGCCACCCGCACGCCCCCGCCCGCGGCCTGCTCGACCAGCAGGTCCACCGTCGTGTCGGCCAGCAGCCGACCCCGGCCGATGACCACCAGGCGGTCCGCGGTCTGCGCCATCTCGCTCATCAGATGCGAGGAGAGCATCACCGTGCGGCCCTCGGCGGCCAGGTCGCGCAGCAGTTCCCGCACCCACCGCACGCCCTCCGGGTCCAGCCCGTTGACCGGCTCGTCGAGCATGACCGCCGCGGGGTCACCGAGCAACGCGGCGGCGATGCCCAACCGCTGCCCCATCCCCAGCGAAAACGCCCCGACCCGCTTGCCCGCCACGGAGTGCAGGCCGGCCAGGTCGATCACCTCTTCCACCCGCCGCCGTGGAACACCGTGAGTGTAGGCCAATGCCATGAGATGGTTGAACGCGGTGCGGCCCGGATGCACCGCCTTGGCCTCCAACAACACTCCCAACTCCTGCAACGGTGCACGATGTTGGGCATAAGGCTTGCCGTTGACCAGGGCCGTGCCGCTGCTCGGCGCATCCAGGCCCACGATCAGCCGCATGGTGGTGGACTTGCCCGCCCCGTTCGGCCCCAGGAACCCGGTGACCTGGCCCGGCGCGGCAGTGAAGCTCAGGTTCTGCACCGCCGTCCTGTCCCCGTACCGTTTGGTCAATTCACGAATCTCGATCACGAACGCTGCTCCCTGGCCTGGCCCGGCGTCTGGCCGGGTCACTACTGCAAGGCTAAGAACAGAACACGCCACAACCCCTGGACCCACGGGACACAATCACCCGGGCCAGTGGTACCGCGGTACCACTCTCCAGCCGCCATAGCCGCACGGTGATCCAGCTCGCCCCGATCGGTGTCATGGTCGAGTGCCTCGAACACGGTGGTTACGATTGGGCGTCCTCGACAGCGGACGTCCCCGCTTTCCAGCAACCGCTTCCAGCAACGGCAGCAACCGAACCGGACCCTGCGGGACCGCTAGAGACCAAATACATGCAGGTCGGTCCGCGTAACCAAGGGGTCGTAAATAACTGGCAGACAAAAGGTCAGGGGTTCGAATCCCCTTGGCTCCACAGCAGATCAGGGCCGGTAAGTCATTGAGACTTATCGGCCTTGACTATTTGTGTGACGCTGAAATTGACACCAACGCGGCGTCCCAGGGTGGAGTTGCTTATCGGCGCGGGTACGGGCCTCGTTGGTGATGTGTCCAGTGTCCGTAAAGGGGCCCGGGGTTCGTTGCCCACCTTCCCGCCCTACGTGCGGCTTGCAAGTTCTTCTAGGTGTGTCGGCGTCCTGCGAAACCTGTGGGCCGCGCAATTTGGGCCGGAAGATCCTTTACTGGGATCAAGGCGCGCCGTTCTGGCGCGCTATCGGCCATCGCCTGAGCCGCTCAGAACTTGGATGGCGATGTGTTTCCGATGATCGCGCGGCTGTGTCCTGATTCGCCGGTAAGGGGTTTTGCGGCCGATCTGGCTTCGTGCGGTGCCGCTGCCGTCGGGTAGAGGGGCTGGGCTGCCGCATCGTTTCGTGTGGCAGCCCGGCCCCTCTACGGCTTGTGCCGTCTTGTCAGTTGCCTGCGAAGTATGCGCCGGCTTACTCGTAGTAGACGAAGTAGCGTCCTTCGACGCTCTCGCGCGGCAGGGCCCGCGAGCCGAGCGACTCGTTGAGGAACGAGGAGTGCGGCGCTGCGGCGTCGCGTTTGGCGTCCGAGTCGTGGCCCTTGAACAGGAGTACTTCGCTGGGGACCATCTCGGGGAAGTAGTACCAGCGGTGCTCCGGCTTGAAATGCACGAGGCGCGGCTGGAAGTTGTCGGTCGACAGATCGTCGGGGTCCAACGGCGGGCCCGCCGCGTAGGTGTCGTCGGGGCCCAGGGTCGAGGCGTCCATGAGCGCGAGGGGGCGATCCTGGGGCGGGGCGGAGGTCGCACGCCACGCCTGGATGATGACCAGGCGGCTGAAGGGCCGTTCGGGGAGCCCCTGCTGGAAGTTCTCGCCCCTCGCCAACTGCACGGCCGACTCGCGGGTGTAGTCGAGGTGGACGTTCGGGAAGGGGACCTCGATACCGCCCCGGTTGCGGGCGTATTCCGGATTGGCGGGGTCGATTTTCGTAGCCGAGCGCACGACGACCCCGCCGTGGCGCCCGACGACCCACGACGCCCCCATGACCTCTTTGATCGTGGGCGCCATGTCCTCGAGATAGGCGCGTGCCTCGCGGCGCAGCAACTCGGGGTCGTTTTGGTTGGCGAGTTCTGATTCGTGCTTGATCATGGTGAATCCCTCGCGGTCGAGCGAGAGCTCGTCGAGGATCGGGCGCGCGTCATGGATCCGCGCGACCTGGGGCTCGGCCCCGAGGAATCCCAGCTCCGCGTCGATGAAGGGAAGGCCGTCCCGGCCAGTGGTACCGCTGACCTTGGGGTGGGAGTTCGTCGTCATTGAGCACTCCGTTCAAGCCTCGATGCCCTGCGGGGGATGGGGGAACCGGAAGATCTTCGGTTCGTGGACCCGTGTTCCATATTTTGAACGTAATCGGTCCGCATGTCCAATGTCAACAGTCAAGTCTGCCGCGACAGTCCAGGTGATTGTTCCGGTGGTCGTTCAGCTCAGGATGAACCCGGGGTAGTCCGCTTTCGCGACTTCGTCGCACTTCGCGCGGTAGGCGCCGAGGCCGCCGGCGTAGGGCATGAATACGCGGGGTTTGCCAGGGATGTTCGCGCCGAGGTACCAGGAGTTCGCGTGGGGGTAGAGCGTGTAGGTGGAGACCTCGTTGACGTGTTGCACCCAGCGGTTCTCGGCGTCGGTCTCGGCCTCGGCGGTGTGCAGGTCGCCTGCGCGCATGAACTCGAGGAGGTCGGTGATCCAGTCGACGTGCTGTTCGATCGAGGCGATGACGTTCGCCAGCACCGAGGGGCTGCCCGGTCCGGTGATGATGAACAGGTTCGGGAACCCCGAGGTGGCCAGGCCGAGGTAGGTCAGCGGGCCCGCGTGCCATTTCTCCGTGATCGTCTGTCCGCCGCGGCCGCGCAGGTCGATTCTGGTGAGCGGGCCGGTCATGGCGTCGTAGCCGGTGGCGAACACGAGCGCGTCCACCTCGTACTCGCCCGCGTCGGTGCGTATCGAGGTCTCGGTGATCTCCACTATCGGGTGCGCACGCGCGTCGACCAGCGTCACATGGTCCTGGTTGAAGGTCTCGAAGTAGTCGGTGTCCACACAGATCCGCTTCGAGCCGATCGGGTGGTCCCTCGGGCTGAGTAGCTCGGCGACCGCAGGGTCTTTCACCGTCTGCGCGATCTTCGTGCGCACGAACTCGGCGGCGTGGGCGTTGGCGTCCAGGTCGCGCAGCAGGTCGGTGAAGGTGGTCAGGAACAGATTGCCACCCTGCTGCCACCGCAGTTCCAGTTCCTGCTGGATCTGCTCGGGGCTCACCTCGGTCGTCGCGTATCGGCCGTACGGTATGTCGACGCCCGCGGCGCTCAGTGCCGCCCGGCGGCGGATCTCCGGGTAGTGCGCCTTGACGTCTTTCTGCTCCTGCTCGCCCAGCGGGCGGTTGCGGGCGGGTAGCGAGTAGTTCGCGGTGCGTTGGAAGACGGTCAGCGCCGCGGCCTGCGCCGCGATCCTCGGGATGACCTGGATTCCCGAGGATCCCGTGCCGATCACGGCCACCCGCTTGCCGCTGAAGTCGACCGGTTCATGCGGCCACGCCCCGGTGTGCAGCCTCTGGCCGCGAAAGCGCTCGAGCCCGGGCCACTGCGGAACCCGGCCGGCGGACAGGCAGCCGACCGCGGTGATGCAGTACCGGGACCTGAACTGCTCGCCGCCGTCGCAGGTGATCAGCCAACTGCCGTTCGCCTCGTCGAACACCGCGGAGGCGACCCGGGTGCCGAAGGTGATGTCGCGGCGCAGATCGAACCGGTCTGCGACGTGCTCGGCATACCGCAGGATCTCGGGTTGCGTCGCGTAGCGCTCCGTCCAGTCCCATTCCTGCATCAGGTCTTCGTCGAACGAGTAGGAGTAGGCGAGGCTCTCGACGTCGCATCGCGCACCCGGGTAACGGTTCCAGTACCAGGTTCCGCCGACGTCCGTGCCCGTCTCGAAACCGTGCGCGGTGAAACCATGCCGGCGCAGCTGGTGCAGCATGTACATGCCGGCGAAACCGGCGCCGATGACGACCGCGTCGTAGTCCAACGCGATGACCGGACCGGCCGGTTCTTGTTCTTGTGACGCCTTCGTCATGGTGAGACCTCCAGGGAAGGGGATGGCAGTGTTCGTATTCGGGCGACGCTGCGCGCTAGGACGAGGTCGGCACGGCTGCGGTGCCACGGCGTAGGGCGTCGAGCCAGTCCCGTTTCATCCGCAGGGACGTGGCGGCCTGCGGTGCGACACCCGACGAGCCGTGGAACGTGCCCGGATACAAGTGCAGTTCGGTGGCGACACCGGCTTGGACCAGCCGTTGCGCGTATTGCAGGCCCTCGTCGCGCAACGGGTCGAACTCGCACACCGAGACGAACGCACGCGGCAGACCCGCGAGGTCCCCGGCCCGCGCCGGCGCCGCGTACGGCGACGTCTCCAGGCCGTCACGAGCGGGGCCGAGGTAGTACTCCCAGCTCTTGACCGCGTTCGGCAGGTTCCACAGGAGCGTGTCGGTGTAGGTCTTCATCGAAGGCGTGTCGAGTCGGTCGTCGAGCACCGGAATCTCCAGCAACTGCATACACAGCCGCGGTCCGCCCCGATCACGGCTCAGGAGCGCGACCCCCGCCGCCAGGCCCGCCCCCGCGCTCTGCCCGCCGATCGCGATCCGCAGTGGATCGATACCCAGCTCACCGGCGTTCTCGGCCATCCACCGCAAGACGGCGCAGCAATCCTCCACGGCAGCCGGGAAAGGGGACTCGGGAGCCAGCCGGTACTCCACCGACACGACCACCGCGCCGACCTGCTCGGCCGCCTGCGCCGGGGTGAGCGCCTCGCCCTCGGCGTCGCCCAGCACGAATCCCCCGCCGTGCAGATAAAGCAGACCCGGTGCCAGGCCGGTACGCGCCCTCGGGCTGAAGACCCACACGTCCACGTCGGGATCGCCTGCCCGGCCCGGCACCCGACGCTTCCCCAGGACGACCGAATCCGGGAGGACGAACGCCGGGCGCGCCACGCGCATGGAATCGAGCAGAGCACGAGCAGCCCCGAGATCCGCGATGTCCAACTCGGGGACATACGCGATCAGGGGGAGCAGGTCGGGATCGTAATCGTAGGCCACGGAAACTCCCATGCCGCGAGGTATTCGGAAGGAAAGCCACCCGCACGACGGCGGCCACGAAGCACGCCGGTGCCGGGGACGGACGTGTCACCGGTCACGCGCGGACCGCGGCGGTGCGCAGGCGCCCGGACGCCGCAGTCGGCTGGGCTGAGCCTAATCTCGCAAGACATGCTGTCAAGTCACTGGTTATAGCGTCAGCCGGCCTGCCGTCTCGGGCCGATGTCGCGACGCGGCCGCCGCTCGCAGTGAACGGCGGGCATCTGCGCAGGTGCCTGGCGTAGTAGCCTCGGAGCCATGGTGCAAGCAGGGCAGCACGTGTCGGTTCCGCCGGGCGATGTGCCGACGCCGCCGCCACGTGGTCGCATGCGCGCCGCCCAGCGGGAGTTCACCAGGTCCCGCCTCGTCGACGCGGCGATCGAGGTGTTCGCGCAACGGGGATACGCGCAGGCGACGATCAACGAGATCGCGCTGCGGGCCGGCGCCACGAGGGCGACCTTCTACCTGCACTTCAAGTCGAAGAGCGAGGTGCTGCCCGAGCTCGTCGACCGGGGTCGCGAGCATTTCCACCGGATCTACGAGGAACTGAGCCCGGTGGTGGCGGATCCGTCCTTCGAGGGCGTGCGAAATTGGCTCGCGGGCGCGATGCGCGAGTGGGAGGCGGTGCGGGATTTCGCGGCCCCGGTGTTCGCCGCTTCGATCCTCGAGCCCGGAAGCCGACCCGGGAGTTCGATCCTGGACCTCGACGTACACACGGTGGAGCTGGCCGGGGCCTTGCGGGCGGGCGCGCCGTCGCTGTCGGCACAGGACGCCGAGGTGTACGCGAACGTGCTGCTCGCGCCGCTGACCCACTACTTCCAGGTTTACCTTCGAGGCGAGGAGTTCGACTACCGGCGGGTACTCGACGTCGTGGCCGAGGCGTGGATGGCCGTGATCTCCCTTACCAGGTCCAGCCGACCGGAGACCGCCGCTGCGAGTAGGGCCTGACCTGCCGGTTTCGGCTTGGGAACGGCGTGCTGCGGGTGGTCGGCACCGGGCGGCCCGGCCCGCCGCTCTGTTGACATTGAACAAATGGACCGGTTACGTTCGTGACATGGAACATCGGTCCAGATTCGTGACTGCCGCTATCCGGCCGACGGGTGAACCTGGGCATTCTCGACTGGTGATCCGGGTCGGTTCGCCGCAGGGGCAGCACGACACCGCCGTTGCGCGGCGGGTCGGAGCCCTGCGCGATACCTCAAGGAGGAGGACGCGGCAATGGCAGAGTTGAAAGATGTGGGCGACCTGGTGGCGGTGGCGCTGGCCGACGCCGGGGTGCGACGTGCGTACATGGTGCCGGGCGCGAACCTGTGGCTGCAGAAGGCGGTGATCCGGCATCCCGACCTGACGCTGTACTGCGCCCGGCACGAGTCCAGCGCCGCGTTCATGGCGGAGGCCGACGCCCGGCTGAGCGGTGTTCCCGCCGTGATGATGGCCGGACGCTCGCCGGGTGCGACCAACGCGACCAACGGTGTCGAGGCGGCGCACGACTCCTCGACACCGATGATCGTCCTGCTCGACGACGTGGAGACTCCGAGTACCCGTCGCGAGGCCTTCCAGAAGCTCGACCTCCTGGAGTTCTACCGGCCGATCACCAAGGCCTGCTTCCTCGCCCGAGCCGAGGACAGCCTGCCCGAACTGATCAGCCATGCGCTGCGGGTGGCCACCGGCGGGCGGCCCGGCCCGGTGCTCGTCGCCATCCCCACGGATATGGCCGGAGCGGCCTCGGACTGGAGCCCGCACCCGGTGGGCGGTCTCAAGCCGGCCGCGAAGCCTGCTGCCGAATCCATCACCGCGATCGCGCAGCGCCTCGCGCAGGCCGAGGCGCCCGTCATCATCGCCGGCGGCGGCGCCGCGCACTGCCGCGAGGAACTCGTCGCCGTCGCGGAGAAGTTCTCGGCCGGCCTCTACGTCGGGTTCCGCCGTCAGGACGTCTTCCCGAACGACCATCCGCTCTACCTCGGCCACCTCGGCATCGCGCCGCCGCCCGCGAGCCTGGTCGCGCTGCGCGAAGCCGATCTGGTCCTGGTGGTGGGAACCAGACTCGGCCAGAACACGACGCAGTACTTCACGCTGCCCCGTGCGGGCACGGCGGTCATGCAGATCGACATCGATCCCAGCCGGATCGGCACATCTCACCCGGTGGTCGTCGGCATCGCCGCGGACGCCGGGGTCGCCCTGACCGCGTTGCTCGACACGTCGGTCAAGGTGCCGGAACGCGACTGGGCGGCGCATCACCAGGCCTACCTGGCCTCGGCCGAGATCCCGGAAGACCGCGGCGTGGACGGGGTCGATCCGGCGCAGGTCATCGCGGCCATGGCGCGGGAACTGCCGGCCGACACGGTGATGGCGAACTGCGCGGGCGGCTACGCGACCTTCGTGCACACCCACTGGGTCTATCGCCATCCCCGCACCCAGATCGCGCCGACCACCGGGACGATGGGTTACTCCGTCCCGGCCGCGATCGCCGCCAAGTTAGCCGATCCCGAGCGCTGCGTCGTCGCGAACAGCGGCGATGGCGGGTTTCTGATGACCGGGCACGAGATCGAGGTGGCCGTGCGGTACAAGGCCGACATCATCATCGTCATCTACAACAACCGACGGTTGTCGGCCGGGGGCTTTCACGACACGGTCGAGGGGATGGACATCACCGATGTCGATTTCGCCTCCTATGCTCGCGCGTTCGGCGCCCAGGGGATCACAGTGCGTGAAACCTCGCAGTTGGCTGAGGCGTTCCGTGCCGCACGGGACTCCTCGGTGGTAACGGTGATCGATGTGAAGACCGATCCCGCGATCAGCACGCCGGACAACCGGCCCTGGGGATCATGACACCGCGCCGTGAGCGCCGACTCGCCGACGGCGGCGCTCACCCTGACAGCCCCTGTCGTCGGCCATCCGTCGGTGTCCGATCCCGAGGTAGGCAACCATGAATTTCCTGCACTACGCGACGCCCGGCTTGGCAGGCGAGTTGGAGAAGCGTGCTTACATCGGTGGCCGTTGGGTGGAAGCGGACGACGGGGCCACGTTCGAGGTCGTCAATCCCGCCGGTACCGGAGAAGTCCTCGCCCGCGTGCCCAACCTGGGCGCCGACGAGACACGGCGGGCGATCGTGGCGGCCGACGAGGCGGGTGCGGCGTGGGCCGGGGCGGGCGCCGCCGAGCGCTCCGCCGTCCTGCGCCGCTGGGCCGATCTCATCCGCGAGGATGTCGAGCGGCTTGCCACGCTGCTGGTGCTGGAGCAGGGCAAGCCGCTGGCCGAGGCGCGCGGCGAACTGATCTACGCGGCCTCGTTCTTCGACTGGTTCGCCGAGGAGGGCCGCCGCCCCCACGGCGAGACGATCCCCAGCGCGCGGCCGGGGACCCGGATGACCACCATCCGCCAGCCCATGGGTGTCGGGGCCTGCATCACCCCGTGGAACTTCCCGGCCTCGATGATCACCCGCAAGGCCGCGCCGGCGCTCGCCGCCGGCTGTACCGTGGTCCTCAAACCGGCCGAGCAGACGCCGCTGATCGCGATCGCCCTGTGCGCGTTGGCCGAGCGGGCCGGCTTGCCGCCCGGCGTGGTCAACCTGGTCACCGGCGACCGCGCCGCCGCCGCTCTGATCGGCGAGACGCTGGTCGGCCACGAGCGGGTCCGCAAGATCAGCTTCACCGGTTCGACCAAGGTGGGCAGCCGGCTGATGCGGCTGGCCGCCGAGGGGATCAAGAGCGTCGCGCTCGAACTGGGCGGCAACGCGCCCTTCCTCGTCTTCGAGGACGCCGATCTGGACCTGGCCCTGGACTCGGCCATGCGCGCGAAGTTCAACAACGCGGGTCAGGCCTGTATCGCGGCCAACCGGATCCTGGTGGCCCGCGCCGTCCACGACGAGTTCGTCGCCCGCCTGGCCGAACGCTGCGCCGCGCTCGTCGTCGGCAACGGCCTCGATCCCGACACCGACATCGGGCCGCTGATCAACCGGGCCGCCGTCGACAAGGTGCACCGGCACGTCACGGACGCGGTCGCGAAAGGGGCGCGGATGCTCACCGGCGGCGCGCACCACCCCCTGGGCGAGAATTTCTACACCCCGACCGTGCTCGTCGACTGCCCGCCCGACGCGGACCTGTGCGCCGAGGAGACCTTCGGCCCCGTCGCCGCCGTGCAGATCTTCGATGACGAAGACGAGGCGGTCACCGCGGCCAACGACACCGTCTACGGACTGGCCGCCTATTTCTTCACCACCGACGCGGACCGGGTCGTGCGCGTGAGCGAAGCCCTGCACAGCGGTCTGGTGTCGGTCAACGTCGGGGAGTTCACCACCCCTGTCGCCCCGTTCGGCGGCGTGAAGCAGTCGGGGATCGGACGCGAAGGCGGCGCGGAGGGCCTTCGCGACTGGCAGGAGACGAAGTACATCTGCCAGGGGGTGCGGTAGACCGCCCCGTTCGCCGCGAGCCCGGCGAACGCCGGGGACACTACTTAAGGAGAGGCACGAGAGCATGACCCTTGACGCGCAGGAATACATCGACGACATGGCGCGCAAGCGCGGATACGTCCTCGACTATCACAAGAAGATGGCCAAGGCCGACTTCCCGGTTCTGCAGGCCGCGAACGACATGGTCTCGGCCGCGTACCTCGACGAGCGAACCCTCGACCGTAAGACCAAAGAACTGATCTTCATCGTCAGCCTGACCGTGATGCGTGCGTCGAAGGGGCACATCCAAAGCCACATCCGGGTCGCACTCGACCTCGGGGTGACGCCGACCCAGGTCCTGGAGGCCATCGAGATCGCGCTGCCGGAAGCGGGCATCGTCGCCTTTCAGACCGGCTTCGACGCCTGGCAGGAAGTCGTGGGCGCCGAAGCCCTCGAACCCACGGTCGCCGTGCACCAGGGGGGCTCCGGGGGACAGTCCTCTTAGTGAGGCATCCCGGCCGGGTGCGTGCCGTCCGCCAACGGCACGTACCCCACCGGGTGGCGGCGATTTCTCAGCGGGCCGCGGTGATCAACTGGACGGGGCCGCCCAGGGCGCCGCTGATCGCCAGGGCCGTGCGGATCGTCGCGTCCCGGTGCGTGTCGAAATCCTCTGCCAGGAAGCGATGCGCCGGCACCAGGATGCCGACGCTGGCGATCACGCCCCCGGTGCTGTCGCGGATCGGGGCGGCCAGACCGCAGATGCCCTTGCGATAGGTCTCCTGGTTCACCGCGTACCCGTCGTGTCGCACCTGCTCGAGGACTTCGGCGACCGCTTCGGCCGTGGTCGGCGTGTTCTCCGTGTACGCCGGCAGCGGCCTGCTCAGCTGGGCCTTGATCTCACCGGCCGGCTGGAAGGCCAGCAGCGCGCGGCCGGTCGCCACGACCGTCGCGGGCGCCCGGTTGCCGATGTCCGGCCGCGCGATGACGACCTGGGTGCTCTCGAGCTTGTCGACGTAGACCACGTCGCCCTGATCGTAGACGGCCAGGTGGACCGTCTCGCCCAGGTCCCCGTTCAGCTTCTCGAGGAACGGGCGCGCGAAGGTCCGCAGATCGAAGCTCTTCGCCCAGTGGTTTCCCAGCTCGAAGCACTTGATGCCCAAGTGGTATCCCGACTGCGCGTCCTGGGCGACGTAGCCGCGCTTGCGCAAGACGGCCAGCAGGCGGTGAACGGTCGCCTTCGGCTGTCCCAGCGCGAGGGAGACCTCCGAGAGGCCCCGCGGCTGCCCATCCGCGGCCGCCAGCCACTCCAGGACATCGAGGGCCCGTTCGACCTGGACCCCCTGGCCGGAGCCGGGCTTGTCGACTTCAGTAGTGGACACCTGGTTCATTCCCCCAGAGTAAGTGGACAGGCCTGGACCGACAACTCTATCCCTACTCGATTGCCGGTCGGCCTGCCGTCGGATCTGCGGGATCGCTTGACATTGGACCAGCGGTTCATTTTGAATGTAAGTATGAACCATCGAACCAGTGCGAGCGTGAGGGCCGTGACGGCAGAGCCGTCCATCGCCTACACGATGTCGGGGCCCGCGCGGGCACCGGTGATCGTTCTCCTGCACAGCCTGGCGACGAGCGCCGCTGTCTGGGAGCCGGTCCTGGCGCGGCTGAGCAACACGTTCCAGGTCCTGGCTCCAGACACCCGCGGCCATGGCGAGTCGGTGAAGGCACCGGAGGCGAGCATCGAGGACTGGGTCGAGGACATCGAACGCGTCCTGGTGCACGCCGAGGTCGACCGGGCGGCGCTGGTCGGCGTGTCGATGGGGGGAATCCAGGCGCTCGCCTACGCGGCGCGCCATCCGCACCGGGTGACGGGGCTGGTCGTGGCCGACAGTTTCGCCGCGTTGCCGGTCGAGATCGCCCAAAGCCGCATCGCGTCGCTCACCGGGCACGCCATGTCGGCTCCGATGGCCGAGGTCGCCGCGCAGTACCTCGCCGACACCTTCCGCGAGCCCGACTCCCCAGGCGCGCAGACCGTGGCGCGGGCGATGACGAGCATGGACCGTGACAGCTACCTCGCCGCGGTGCGGACGTGTTTCGGCGCGAACATCCAGGACAAGCTCGCCTCAGTCGCCGCACCGACCCTTGTGCTGTGGGGCGACCGCGACCTGAAAACCCCCCGCCCGCTGTCGGAGGCGATCCGCGCCGGCGTGCCCGGCAGCCGGCTCGACACGCTGCCCGACGCCGGCCACCTGTCCAACATCGACAATCCGGATGCCTTCGCGCAGGCCGTTCTGGGGTTCCTCACCGCGTCCGGGCACGGTCCACTGATCGCGTATCCGGCAGCCTCGAGCCGCCGGACCACTTCGCCGCAGACCTCCGTCTCTGCGGGCAATGATTCGGAGACCACTCATGGGTAGAAGACCCTCCATCGCCATTATCGGTGCCGGCATGGGCGGGCTCGCCACGGCTGCGGCGCTGCGCCGCGTCGGGATCGAGGCGACCGTCTACGAGCAGGCTCGCAAGTTCGCCCGCCTCGGCGCAGGTATCCAGGTTGGCTGCAACGCGATGCAGGTGCTGCGGGAGTTGGGGCTGGAGGGCGAGCTCCGGAGGCAGGCGTTCTACCCGCGGTCGTGGAACAACAAGCATTGGCAGACCGGCGAGGTCAAGTTCGACGCGATCTTCGGTCCCTCCGCCGAGGAGAAGTACGGCGCCCCGTACCTCCTGGCCCATCGCGGCGACCTGCATGAAGCCCTGGCAGGTGCGGTCCCCGCCGAGAACATCAGACTCGGCCACACGCTCGTCGGCCTCGATGAGGAAGCCGACGGGGTGCACCTGACGTTCGCCGACGCGACCACCGTCGTCGCCGACGCGGTGATCGGCGCCGACGGCGTCCACTCGACGGTCAAGACGCTGCTGTTCGGTGAGTCCAAGGCGAACTTCACCGGGCGCATCGCGTACCGCACCACGTTCCCCGCGGAGATCCTCGGCGGATACGAGATCGACCAGTGCACGAAATGGTGGGGTGAAGACCGCCACATCGTCATCTACTACGTCAAGCCGGACCGTAGCGAGGTCTACTTCGTCACCAGCCAACCCGAACCGGGATTCACCGTCGAGTCGTGGTCGGCCAAGGGCGATATGGACACGTTGCGCGCCGCGTTCGAGGGATTCCACCCGCAGGTGCGCCACGTGCTCAACGCCTGCCCCGAAGTGCATAAGTGGGCACTGGTCGACCGGGACCCCCTCGAGAGCTGGTCGGCCGGTTCCGTGACCCTCCTGGGTGACGCCTGCCATCCGATGACCCCGTACATGGCCCAGGGCGCCGCGATGGCGATCGAGGACGCGGCCGTCCTCGCCCGGCTCCTCGATGCGGTGGACGAGCGCGCGGGAATCCCCGACGCCTTCCGACGGTTCGAGGCGACCCGAAAGGAGCGTACGTCCAGAGTCCAACTCACCTCGCGTGCCAACACGTGGCTCAGCGGCCGCACCGAGGTCGACTGGGTCTACAGCTACAACGCGTTGACCGTACCCTTGGCCGACTGACAGCGATGATGCGCACTGGTCGGTGTGTCGTGTTCGGGGTTTGTGGGCGTTTCGGGTCGGGATGACCGGCGCGCGTATCACAGAACTTTGATGTGCTGGGCGACCGTGACGTGCGCGGGCGGAGCCCGTACCCGCACTGCGGCGAACGGCGGCGAATAACCGCAGGTCAGATGGGTTTTCATAGCCCATCTGGCCTTTTTCTTCATTTACAGCAGCGGGGTCAGAAGGTTGAACCCGTCGGGGTCTGCATCACCATGACCCGTACTTTCACCATCGGTGAGCTTCTGGGTGCGAGTCAAAAGTGTTCTGCTACGCGGTGACAGCGCGCCTGGTCAGGCGAATGTAGAAGTCTGGTACAGCAGCGCGTACAGCAACGGTGTCGTCGGGACTCTTCGCTCGTCGGACTGGCGGCGAGGAGCGAGGCGGATCCCTCGGGGTGATCTTGGCGCTGCAGCCAGAGCCGCCGGGAGGGCGAAGGCTGCGAAGCATGTCTGCGTTCTCATAACTGCGCGGGGTGTGAGTCGGTTCCGGTGTCTACGGCGCTGCTCCTACCTGGCGACTGCTCATCCGGGGACGGGCGGGCGGTCCAGGCTCGGCATGTTGGCCATCGCGTGCCGCGGGGGTTCGGCGTAGCGTCGCTCGGCTTTGGGGTGACCCCCTGAGCGAGGACACCTTGATGATTGGATCTTGAATGATTCGAATGGAATGAGGTGCACGAGAGCCGCACCCCGCGGTTCATGTGCTCCCTGGCCGTGAGCACCCGCGTGCCGGCCACTTGCTGCGGCAGGTTGCGGGGGGCCCGCACCGCGGATACCGGCGGCTGCCGCCGTGGATCCGTTGGCGTTGCCGCGAATCGCCCATGCACATTTCGTTCCTTGGCTCTTATACCGGGACAAATTTGTCAAGATTCTTGGGTAGCGGCCGATGGAATTTTCGGTCATCTGTTCGCCATCGAGGTGCGCTGGTGCCGGTCGCCTGCCGGATCGTTGCGTTATTCGGCGGCGCGAACGCATTTCGGGCGGGCCCGATCCTGACGTGACGCGGGTCACGTGCATGAACACGTTCCCGGACTTGACCGTCCAGTGGGCCGCGGCTCCGGGCGGGGCGGCGGCCGGAGCGCTGTCGAAGCCCGGTCCGCACCCTGTCGGAGTCTGTCCCGTGCCGGATCGGGGCGTGTCCGCAACAAATTAGAAACCTGATACTCGTTTATAAGGTGCCCAATTTAGGACATTGGCGAGAATCCGCCACGGTTTCTGCGTGTCAGTAAGGGTCCTTTAGGGAGAGAAATCTTGATGTGGCGAAAGTCTGCCGCCGCGCCCGAACTATCGGGCGCTTGGTTCAACACCGTCGCGCACCGATGCCGGCGCGCGGCTCTCGGCCCTCTACGAGAGAGCTCGGTTAATCAGTATGCGAATACCCACGTCACATACACAGTCGCTCAGAAAACGAGGGAACCGTCTCAGGGCCCTGTCCGCGGTCCTCGCCGCGGTCGCGCTTGCCGCGATGGGCGCCCAGGTTCCCGCCCGCGCCGCCACGGCGAGCAACCCCGCCGCGCACCCTGCCGCGAAGAGCGCGGCCGCCACGGTCCAACCCGTCTGCGCCCCGGCGAAGAAGGGGCAGTTCACCTGCTTCGCCCTGCGCCGCACCGACGTGGCCTCGGCCAAGGGGGTCCTGCCCTCGACCGTCCCGGCCGGATACGGACCCGGCGATCTGGCCAGCGCGTACAACCTGCCGAGCAACGGCGGCGCGGGCGCCACGGTCGCCCTCGTCGACGCCAACGACGACCCGAACGCCGAGGCCGACCTGGCAATATACCGGGCGCAGTTCGGCCTGCCCGCCTGCACCACCGCGAACGGCTGTTTCAGCAAGGTTGACGAGACCGGCGGCACCGATTACCCGCCCGCCGACCCGGGCTGGTCAGGCGAGATCTCCCTGGACCTCGACATGGTCTCGGCCGTCGCACCCGCTGCGCACATCCTCCTCGTCGAGGCGAACACGGCGAACTTCGCCGACCTCGGCGCAGCAGTCGACGAAGCCGTCGCACTCGGCGCAGGCTACGTCTCCAATTCCTACGGCACGTCCTACACTTCCACTCCGGGCAGCGGCGAGGACCCGTCCGAGACCACGGCGATGGACCCGTACTACAACCACCCGGGCGTCGCCGTCGTCGCGAGCACCGGCGACAGCGCCTACGGGGTGGCCTACCCGGCGGCCTCGCAGTACATCACCTCCGTCGGCGGCACCTCCCTGGTCAGGGACTCCAGCACCCGCGGCTGGTCTGAGTCGGTGTGGAACAACAGCTACGGAGGCGGCGGGTCCGGCTGCTCGGTCTACGAGCCCAAGCCGTCCTTCCAGACCGACTCCGGCTGCGCGAACCGGACCGTCGCAGACGTCTCGGCCGACGCGGACCCGGTCACCGGCGTGTCGGTCTACGACAGCTACCAGGCGACCGGATGGCAGGTCTACGGCGGCACCAGCGCCGCTTCGCCGATCATCGCGTCCGTATATGCCGACGCAGGCGCTCCGGCGGCCGGCACGTATCCGAACTCGTACCCCTATGCCTCCCCGGGCTCGCTCAACGACGTGACGTCGGGCTCGAACGGCACCTGCACGCCCGCCTACCTCTGCACCGCGGGCGTCGGCTATGACGGACCGACCGGGCTCGGCACGCCCGACGGCACCGCCGCATTCAGCAGCGGCCCGCACGGATTCGTTAAGGGCACCGTCACCGCGGGCGGCGGCGCACCACTTGCCGGAGCGCGGGTAACCGTCGGTTCGAGCACCGCGACCACGGCCGCGGACGGTACATACACGCTCTCCGTTCCCGCGGGGACCTACACCGTGGCAGCGAGCGACTACGGCTACGCGTTGAGTTCCGTGACCGGCGTAGCCGTCGCGGACGGGGCGACGGTGACCGAGGACTTCACCCTCGCCGCCGTGGCCCGCACCACTGTCACGGGTACCGTCACGGACGGCTCCGGAGAGGGCTGGCCGCTCTACTCCTCGATCACTGTCGCCGGCGCGCCCGGCGGCCCGGTCTACACCGACCCGAAGACCGGCGCCTACAGCCTCCAACTTCCGGTCAACGGCTCCTACACCCTGAAGGTCACGGCTGCCTACCCCGGCTACCAGCCGACAACCCAGAGCGTCACCGTGGGAACCACCGCGCTCACCCAGAACATCTCCGTCCCCGTCGACGCGGCGAGTTGCACGGCCCCCGGATACACAAGCCATGCGCACGGTATCTATCAGACATTTGACACATCTTCCACGCCGGCGGGATGGACCGTCGCCAACGCGTCGGGCACGGTCGGCGGCTGGGAATTCGACGACCCGGACAACCGGGGCAACCTGACCGGCGGCAGCGGCGGCTTCGCCATCGTCGACAGCGACTACCTCGGGTCGGGCAACAGCCAGGACACGACGTTGACGACACCGGTCGCCGACCTGTCCACGACCACCGCCCCGCTGCTCGCGTTCGACACCTACTACGACGCGTACTTCAACTCGACCGCCAGCGTCGATCTGAGCTTGGACGGCGGCGCGACCTGGAGCAACGTATGGCAGTACACGGCGACAAGCGTGTACGGTCAGCACGTGTCGATCCCGCTGCCCCAGGCCGCGGGCAAGAGCTCGGTGCAGGTCCGGTTCCACTACACCGGCAGCTGGGCCTACTACTGGGAACTCGACAACGTCCTGCTCGGCAACACCACCTGCGACCCGGGCCCCGGCGGCCTGGTGATCGGCCAGGTGACCGACACCAACACGGCGGCGGCGCTGCCCGGCGTCGTGGTCTCCGGAGCCGGCTCCGCGACCGGGACCTCCGCGGTGTCCG
>Ga0073928_10005040_pt1 | contig 18860 bp, 15 predicted proteins | sample PaiPotPPA55metaG_FD_76969 | JGI IMG/M metagenome (GOLD analysis project Ga0073928, IMG submission 76969) | Iron sulfur acid spring bacterial and archeal communities from Banff, Canada, to study Microbial Dark Matter (Phase II) - Paint Pots PPA... ... | reverse complement strand
TTTCTGTTTGCGCTCATTCGGAAACGGTGGCGGCTCAGGGCCTGAAATGCAACCGCCTCGTCTGCGTGGTCATTTAGGGAGTAGCTGTCTTCTTGTGGACCGGTCTGGCCGGTGGATGTTTATCCACGCCCTTCGTGTTGATCAGCGCGAGGAAGTCTCTCGCGTTGAACGGGTACCGGCGAGTGGACTGTTGTCCCGTGGTGCTCAAGGTGACGTCCACGCGCCGATTGTTAGCCAGCACCATCACCGGCAGATCGTTCAGCATTTGCTGCCGTTCGTCCGGCGTGAGGTCGGGATTCTGCGCGATCTGTTCCTTTACCTGTTCCGCTGTCAGATCATCCTCTTTGCCATAAGACCGCGTCTCGATGGCGTTTGGGGACACGCCATGTTCGACGAGGAAGCTCTTGGTGCGTTCGACGCGGCGTTCCGTGAGGAGTTTGTTGTATTCCGGTGTACCGCGAGGATCGGCATGGCCGCCGAGGATCAAGTGGGCGTCCGGTTTATAGGTCAAGTATCTTGTGAAGTCTGCCGCCAGCTTGGTGAGAATCATCGCCTGGCTCTCGAGCAAACCGCTGTCGGGATGGGCGATGCTCGGCCGAGCGGTCTGGAAATAGATGCTGTGAAGGGCAAGCCTCGCTTCGATCTCGACCATTTCTGGCGGGGGCGCGGGCTCCTGCACCGCGATTCCCACCTGGCAGTCTGCAGTGCCGCCGCGTCCATCGTCCACGTGGCCCGCAACCGTGTACGGTCCTGGCGCGAGATTGGCCGTGTGGAATCTTACGGAAGATCCAGAGCCTTCCACCCTGCCGCCACTGACGTTCCAGGAAAACGTCAAAGGATCATTGTCGGGATCGCTGGCTGAGGCAGTAATTTCCACTCGCTCGCCGACGGTCACAGTGCTGCGGTCCACGGAGCAAGTCATCGATGGCGGCCGATTTGGACGCGGTTCAACGCGAACATCCACCGAGCAAGTGTCGGCGCCGCCCCGCCCGTCGTCCACGCGCACCTTCACCGAATAGGTTCCCGGAGTTGTGCCAGAAGAGTTCCATCGGATTTCAGGGCCGTTGCCGACCACGTCGCCGCCATTGGAGGTCCAAGTGTAGCTAAGAGGATCGTTATCAGGATCGCTGGCGCTCACGCGCACAACCGCGAAGTCCCCCGATCCTGCGTAGACCATGGTTTTATCAACCGAACACGAGGCCACGGGTGGACGGTTGGGAGGGGGAGGTGGAGGTGCACTCCCACCAAACCGAAACACAAGCCCCGTGGAGAGACGCAGGTTGCCCTGCCAGTCCCGGCCAGCATTGTTGGACGGAGGATTGTGGAACCGCGTGGTGAGGTACTCGGCCTGAAACAATCGCAAGGCGATATGACGGCGCAGCGTGATATCAAGTCCGCCGCCAGAGGTCATGGCAAAGGCATATTCGGAATCGAGCGGGGTGCAAACGGGATCTCCCGAACATCCGTGGATTGTTACGGGGCTGGCAAGCGCGGCTCCTACCATGACCTGGATGAACGGAGTCAATCGCTCGTGCCGGAACGACAAGCGCGGACCGATGAGGTACGTGTAGGCACTTCCGCCGGAATCGTACGTCTTCGTGGGCGCGCCTGCCGTCGCGAGTCGTATGCTGCTATCGGGAAAGCCCGCAACATCGACGACGAGGCCCAGATGGCTATCAAAGTTGTACGCGATATTCATGCTTGCGCCATGCAACCAATCGATGCGATTGTCGAAGTTTGCGGGCATATTCCGCCAAAATGTGTAGCCCAGGAAGAGTTCCCCCTTGGGGACATAGTCATCTGAATCTCCCATTTGATGCATGGCCATTACAGCCTGGCCAGATGGTTGGGCAGGCTCTACTCGAAAAGGAGCCGGACTCAAAAGGGGCGAGGGTGCGGCAATCGGTTTGGTGTCCGCCTCGACGGTGGCGGGCGCGACAGTCGATTTGGCCGAGTCATCTCCCTTCGATTTTGTTCTCGGTGCGGTGTCGTCCGCATAGAGTGCAGGCACCATGACAAGAGCAACCGCCATTGTGGCGATCATTCGCGCGACTAGTTTCATTGTTGCCTCCTGAATCGTGCCTGCCAAGTGCGAAGCGGGCCAAGAAACCCGCCTCGCGGTCATCGAACCTTGCTCGCCGCGCCCTTTGTCCGAACATTTCCGGACTTATGGCTGAGGTATCGTTACGCTCGCGCCACTGACCGTTGCCGAAGCCGCTCCGCCCCCGGATCCGGCGAACAGTCTTCCCTCGACTACCGAGCTCGTGTTCATCGTGATGGACACGGCGGCCAGTATGTTTCCTTCGAAGATGCTGCTAATGCCGAGGGTCGCTGAAGTGCCTACTTGCCAGAAAACGTTGCTCGCTTTGGCGCCGCCGGCCAGGATTACTTGAGAATCAGTCCCCGTGGTGAGTGTGGACCCCATCTTGAAAATGAAGACCGCATTGGGGTCGCCCTGCGCGTCGAGAGTGACATTGTTGCTTGGCCCTGCTCCCGATATCAAAACAGATGTCGAGTTGACATAGAGTCCAGGAGTGAACGTGAGTCCTCCCATGTTCCCGGGCAAGACTTGAGCGTTGGTGCTTCGACTAACGGCGTCGTTATAGGCGGCTAGCAAGTCGGCTTGGGCCTTGGCGATAACAGGATCATTGATGTGAATGGTCCCGTTGATTTGCGCCGGAGGTATTCCCTGCGACGTTCCCGGGTCCAATCCAACATCACCGTTCACGATCACAGGACCCGTGCTGGTGGTCGAAGAAGTGGCCATGACCGCGAAATTCCCCGCCGTTCCGAGGTTGATGGTTGCGGGACTCGGGCCGCCAGCCGTTGTACCGGTGGTGAAGTTCCACGGATTCGGTACGACACCAGCCACAAGCGCATTCCCGTCGAGGTCCTGGACCGCGGGCGAAATCGTGGCTGTGTATTGGGTGCTGGCCGCGAGATTGGCCGACGGAGTAAACGTTGCGATCTGACTCGCAACGTCATACACGACAGTGCCGGACACAGGGCTTCCGTTCGAAGTTTGTGTGATCCGGAACGTTCCCGTCGTGATCGTCAACGGATTCATCGGAGCGCTGAAAGTTGCGTTGATCGTCGTGTCGATGGGAACACTTGTGGCGATGTTGGCCGGATTTGTGAGCGTTATTGTGGGAGCCGTGTTGTCAAGGGCTGCTCCAGTGGTAAAGTTCCACGGATTCGGAACGCTCCCGGCGATCAGCGCGTTGCCGGCAAGGTCTTTGGCAGCGTTTGAAATTGTGGCAGTAAACTGCGTCGTGGCCGCGAAATTGGCGGTTGGAGTGAAGATTGCCGTGTTGCTCGCGGTGTCATAGGTGACGGTGCCCGTAACGGGAGCGCCGCCGAGAGTCACTACCACAGTAAATGTTCCTGCCGCGGAGATTGTGGCTGGGTCCATCGCTTCGCTGAACGTTGCGGCGACTTTCTGGTTGCGAGGAACAGTTATGGCACCGCTGATCGGGTCGGTGGAAAGCACTGTCGGTGCGATAGCGGTCGCGGCCGTGCCGGTTGTGAAGCTCCAAACATAGTTCGCGGCCAGTGCTTGGCCCGCGGGGTCTTGGGCCGCTGTCGTAATCTTGGCGGTGAATTGAGTGCTGGCCGCCAGGTCTGCGCTTGGCGTGAAGATGGCGGTGTTGCTTGCCGCGTCGTAGGTGACCGTGCCAGTCACGGGAGCTCCGCCGGTGGTTACTGCCACGCTAAACACCCCAGCCGGGGTGATCGTGGAAGCGGTCATCGGCTCGTTAAACGTTGCCGTAATCTTCTGGTTGAGCGGCACGTTGATCGCGCCCGTGGCGGGATTCGTAGAAGTCACCTGGGGCTGGGTGGCCGAGGTGAACGTCCACACATAGTTCGCCGCGAGCGCGTTTCCCGTCGGATCTGCTGCTCCGGTTGTAATCGTGGCTGTAAATAGGGTGCCGGCCGCGAGAGGCGACGTGGGTGTGAGTGTGGCAGTGGTTCCGGCGTAAGTGACGGTGCCAGGCACCGGCGTTGCTCCCGGCCCGGTCAAGGTGAAGGTAGTGGCCGTGATCGTCGCGGGGTTCATCGCTTCGCTGAACGTGGCGGTCACGGTCGCGTTCAATGCGACGGCTGTGGCCCCGTTTGCAGGAACTGTGGAAACGACCGTCGGCGGCGGAGCCGTGGTAAACGTCCACACATAGTTGGCAGCCAGCGGCGCGCCGGTGGGGTCTTTCGCTCCCGTAGTGATCGTGGCGGTGAACAAAGTGCTGGCAGGGAGAACTGCCGTCGGAGTAAACGTCGCGGTAGAACCTGAATAGGTGACGGCACCGACCACAGGCGTGGCTCCGGGCCCAGTCAGCTTAAAAGTCGCTCCAGTAATGGTCGTAGGATCCATCGGCTCGCTGAACGTAGCTGTCACTGTCGTGTTGACGGCTACAAGCGTGGCGAGGTTTGCCGGAGCTGTGGAAATGACGGTGGGTGGCGGAGCAGTGGTGAAGGTCCACACATAATTGGCGGCCAGCGCCGCACCTGTGGGATCTTTCGCTCCGGTGGTAATCGTGGCTGTGAACAGGGTGTTGGCTGCAAGAACGGTTGCCGGAGTGAACGTCGCAGTGCTGCCTGCGTAAGTGACGACTCCTGCGACAGGAGTTACGCCCGGCCCCTTCAAAGTAAACGTAGCCGCATTGAGCGTCGCAGCGTTCATCGCTTCGCTGAACGTAGCGGAGACGAGGGTGTTAACCGGCACAAGCGTCGCGCCAGCCGCGGGGACCGTGGAAATAACGGTCGGCGCGCCAGTCGTGAATGTCCAGACGTAGTTGCTGAGGAGCCCGGTTCCCAGCGCGTTTTGCGCTCCTGTGGTAATCGTTGCTGTGTACAAAGTGGCGGCCGCAAGAGAGGCGCCTGGAGTAAAGGTGGCCGTTGTACCCGCATACGTAACGGAGCCTGTTACGGCCCCTCCCGGTCCCACCACGGTGAAGGTTGTCGCGCTGATTGTGGAGGGAGCCATCGTTTCGTTGAAAGTGGCCGTAATGACGCCATTCAGGATTACGCCAATGGCGCCATTGGCGGGCGTGGTGGACACGACCGCTGGTTGAGCCGGACCCAGGGTTTGTTCCCGACCGCATCCGGCTAGGAGACCACTCATCAGAAGCGCTAGGAGCCAGATATTTCGAACAGCGACGTTACGCATCGGAATCTCCTCTTCAATCTTTGTATCGCGTTACCGTGGCGGCTCCATCGGGCGGCTCGCGGAGGGGTTCGCAGGAAGCGTCTCGAGTGACAGCGACGGAAACGCTTGCTTTCACCCCACTGAACGTGACCTATTTGACGATAAGTAATAAACACATCCTGGTAACACAAGCGCGTGCTAACAATCGCGCGAAAACCTGGGTCGAATTCTCGATCTCATGTTGTTCACGAGAAGAGGAATGGATGCAAAGCTTGTGCCAAACACAATTGGCGATTTTTACCTGTCGCGGAATACAAATCAGCGCGTGGCTAAGTATCTGATTTCAAAGCCGAAGAAAATTCGAATTGTGCTCACCGCCGAAAACAGAGTTTCGGTTTGTAGATTCAATTTCGTCCCAAAGAGGGAAGCAGGGCCATTTCAGGATGATTGCTACCGCACTTGAGTACTCAAAACCTTGTTGCGTTGATCATAGACAGAGGATAAGAAGGAAACTGCTGAAAGGTGGGATTCGGCAACGGTCACTCGCAGCGAAAGAGTGGCGCGCCCGGAGGGAATCGAACCCCCGACCCTCTGCTTAGAAGCTACAGGGTACAAAACTCTAAATGCCGCTTTTGGCGTCGCTTACAAACAAGCGCGCCATTTATCTCGCCCTTGAACTGGACCGAAGTTGGACTGAAACGAAGCCCTCTATTGAGAAAATCAAAGATTGGCACATTTCCGGTTCGCCGACTGTACATCCAATTGGCTCACACGTGACGGTACACGGGCGACGGGACTAGCTAGGTATGCCCCTCTGAACCATGAGCGAGGAGAACCATTTAGACCTGACCTGTAGGTTAGGAACGAGCCAGCGGAAGAGCAGCGTGGCTGCAATTCCCCCCAGAAATTGAGCCACCACAAACCAGGGGACATCCATGGGCCGGATGCCCGCAAATGTGTCGCTAAGACATCGGGCAATCGTGACGGCAGGATTCGCAAACGATGTAGATGCGGTGAACCAGTAGGCGGCTGTGATATATGCGCCGACAGCGAACGGAACAGCGTTGGACCGAAGCCGGGAACAACCCCAAATGACGGAGACAAGGCCGAATGTTGCTACAAACTCACTGAACACTTGCGGAATGCCGCTCCGAGCATGACGCGAGAAGGAAACCAGCGGGAGTCCGAACATAAGGTGGGCAACGATGGCCCCTGTGATTCCGCCCAGAACCTGACCGATGACATAGTGAGGAGTCTGTTTCCAAGGTAACCCTCGCTCGAAAGCGTCTATCAGGGAAACGACGGGATTGAAGTGTCCACCGGAGACTCCGCCAAAAGCGAAGATGAGAGCCACGAGTGCGGCCCCCGTGGCAATCGTGTTCGCGAGAAGCGCTAAGGCAATATTGCCGTTGGCCAGACGGTCTCCCATGATGCCTGAGCCGATGACTGCCGCCACTAGGAAAGCAGTCCCTGTGAATTCCGCAATGACTCGGCGCGCGAGCGACATTTTCATTCGTGCCCGATGCGGTCAATTTCTTTCTTGATGGCGAGTGCGTCGAGACTAGATAAGGGTAAGCACAAGAACAGACTGATTCGACGGTCGAGAATCATGAAGGCATCTCGAAATGCCTTCTCTATCTGTTCAGGCGTACCTGTCACGGCGGCAGGGTCAGGCACCCCCCAATCGCAGCAATCCCCAGGCCCATCGGGACCATCCACCTCCGACCATAGCGATCTGCTGCGCGACCGATGATCGGGCCGAACAAAAATCCAGGAACGCCGTATCCCAAAAGCGCGAGGCCAATTCCAATTTCTCCCAGGCTATAGCGCCGAACGAAGTACAGGCCGAGCCATGTGTAAACACCCGAGTGAAAAATGCTGTTTAGAAACACATAGCTATAGGTGCGAAGCCCTCGCCCGACGGCGAGCAAACTGCGATAGCCAGCGAAAACCTGTTGTGTGGATTGCACAGGGCCAGAAGATGCCGCTGGGAATAGCGAGCTATAGGGAATTAAGAACACCACGAGGCACGCACCAATGACGGCGACGCCGACAAAAAGCGTTCGCCAGCCGACGATCGGCTCAAGAATTACACCCAACGTAGACCCGAAGGCCATTCCACCTGCCATTGCGCCAAAAAGCCAACCGAGCGGGCGTCCACGCCGCTCATAGGGGAATAAGTCGCCGATCAGGGCCAGTGCGAGTGGTACGACGCCGCTAGCGCCCAATCCGGCCAAGAGACGCCATAAAATCATTTGCGATGCGGTTTGGGACGTTGCCGTGAGAGCGGTTAGAACCAGAAAAGCGATGAGCGAGTCGTGCATGATTCGCCACCGTCCGACGCGGTCTGAAAACAGACCGTAGAACAGCGTGGAGACGCCGTAAGGGATCATGTACGCCGGAACGATAAGGCCGATCCTTTGGCTGGAAACACCGAATAACTCGGACAGTCGCGGGATCAAGGGCGCAACCATGTAGGCCTGAAAAAAAATCAGGAACGTGGCCGCTGATAAAACCCAAAGAAGTCGCTGCAATCGCATTTCGCGTTTGTCTTCGTTCTCCATCCTTACTCCCCATAATTTCTTTACTTTTCCCTTAGGCCTCGATAGCGGTGAATTCAAGTTTGTTCACAGAAACCTTGAGCTGCTGCTCCTTAACCTTCGCCAGTTCGCACCGTACCTGAACGGTGGCTTCCCGCTTCCAATTCCCGCAGTGAAACTCCACCCCGAGCGTCACCAGTCATCTTGAACGAGAACACAGAGCCTCAGGGGTGACCGGCAAATTCCAAATCTGCCTAGAGCTGTCCCACTCCGGCAGAGCGCAACGCGGCCTCTTCCGGTCCACGGCTAGTGCAACAGCCTGCGAGCTTTCCGTTGATGACAACAGCGGGAACCGAGCGGATACCCAGACTCTTCGCACGACTGGCAGTGGCTTGCTCATTCATGTTTAGAACGATGATCTCGCATGATGGGCAGGCGATCCGGCGAACCAGCTGAATTGTTTCCTCACACGTCGGACACCCAGCGCTAAACACTTCAATTTTTCGTTTCGCAGCCATTTTATATAGCCTCCTTTACAGCACACTTGCACTGATTCGTAAGGTCCCCCGAACGCACCGAGGACAAGTTCTTGTTCCTCATGCTTTTCGGCCACGCATTCCACAACGACGCAATCAAGAGCCCTATGGCCCCTGCGTATACCAGGAAGTTGGGTGCATAGACGAACTTGAACACGAAAACGAAACCGACAGATGCAATCCCAAGAAAGAATGGACCGTAGCCTCGGCGGACCTTCGCACGTAACGCGAGACTCAATAGCGCCACCGCAAGCAGTGCAACTGTGATTGGCAACAAGCCCCTCGATCCCAAAAGGAAACCTAGACCAATGGACCCAAGGATACTTGCGTAGACCGGCCAGCACACGGGACATACGCCAACGGGCAAAAGAGCCGCAACAAGACCAGGAAGCGATGCGAGAAATCGCCACTCGCCGGGCCCGCCCACTGCAACCCGCAGGGCGCATCCACAATCTTTCTCCAGCGCCGCCGCAATACTTGGGACAGGCGGAACACCTCGGAACTTCCCGGGACTCCGTGCATAAATTCGGCAGCAATCCGAAATGCTGGAGGGCTCGCTCCCTGCAACGTCCCGGCCGTCCACCAAAATCGTAGGTGATCCATACTGGCGTACATATGGCGGGCTTTCGGGTGACCCTCGATCCCACTCCGTCCACGAGGGCTGAACCCTGGCTTTCACGAATCCGCTGAGCAGAGCCTTTCTGGCCTCTTGCACATTCGGACAGTCCGAATCGTAGATCAGTTCGACTCGCAACATTCTGTTATATCCTCCGAATTTAGAGCCTCAAGTATCGGACATTCCGTGATCGGCCCCTTGCCGGAGCATTCACGGACGAGCTTGCCAAGCCCCCTCCGCATCGCCTGAAGCGCTCGGATCTTTGCCTCGATGTCTCGCACCTTTGCTTCCGCGCGCTTACGGACGTCGCCGCACCGTGAGCGTGGCACCGCACGAAGCGAAAGCAGTTCCTTAATTTCCTTCAGCGTAAAACCCAGCTCTTGAGCCCGTTTAACAAAGCGAACTCGTGTTACAGCGTCCGCTGGATATGCGCGATAATTCGAGACCGTGCGCGGCGGTTTGGGCAACAGCCCTTGCCGCTCGTAGTAATGGACCGTCTGAAGATTGACGCCCGCCTGTGAAGCAACCTCGCCAACTCTTAACCCTTCCATCCGTCATCTCCTGGAAATATTTTGCACCCTATACCAAACTATAGAGTCAAGCGAAAATATACAAGCGGGGCTTAGCTAGAGGGCGACGTTGCGCGCTCCATGGGCGTAGTCTGCCTAATGTATTGATCGTCTGTTTGCAAACCAATCACGCGAACACTCTAAATGCTTTTCTGAGTGTCGCTTAGCTGAACTATTTTAATTTCCATTCGCTCCAAGTACATTCCCGGAATGGCGTGTCGGATTTTAGGCCTTCCTTTTCTGGTGACTCACATCGGTAAAAAGAACGGAGACGTAATAACTTGCTGGAACGTAGTACTGTTTCCCGAGATTCACACAACCGCAGTAGTGGGACGTGAGCTGGGGAGGCAGTCGGGGTGGGCTTGTTCATCCCAAGACCATTTGGCTTGGTGTGCCGAAGCATTTTACCGACGTTGGATACCGGACGGGCTGCTCTTTAGCGCGCGCAGTTCAGCTCGCGCGCTCCAATACTCCGGGACCGTCGCGGGTCCAATGGTTACCGCATGTTCGAAGTCAGCGCGCGCTCCGTGAAGGTCGCGGTTGATCAGCCGCAACGACCCTGCATAGAAGTACGCCTGACATTCACGCCGTTTGTTGTCTGGCGAGTACGTAGATTGAGCTGAGGTCAAGAACTCGTCTCGCGATTGCCCACCATCAAGAAACGTTGCAATGCGCCGCGCCCAATCGTCAGGCTCGGGATTGGCTGACGCGGACAATTCGCTAAGTGCGACCCCTGCCTCGCGACGATGGCCCAGGCGCAACTGCACCAGTCCAGTCCTGAGACGTGCGTACTCCGCATGCGTTGGATCAAGTTGGATGGCTTTCGAAAAATCCACGAGGGCCTGTTCCCATAGCTGGCGGTCGTAATAGATGCAGCCGCGCGCATAGACGAACAGCGCGTTGTGCGGGTCCAGTTCGATCGCTCGGGTGTAATCCTTTAATGCGCCATCGTTGTCATCCTGCTGCCGCTGCGCACTCGCGCGAGCACCGTAAGCGGCGGCTGATTGAGGATTCCGTGCGATCGCATCGCTGAAGTCCGCCAGGCCGCCAGCGATGTCTCCGACATCGACACGCACCGCGCCGCGGTCAAGATACCCTTGCGCGGTGGACGGCTCCAAGTCGATCGCATGACCATAGTCGTCGAGCGCACCTCGGAGATCGCCTTTCAGGCGCTTGGCTGTTCCGAGGTTTCGGTAAGCTTGCGCGTACCGCGGGTTGAGGTGAACGGCCGCCGCAAAGTCGGCCAGGGCGCCGTCGACATCGTGCTTTCGCATGCGCTCCGCGCCGCGATTGTTGTACGTGGCCGGATTCGTCGGACTTAACGCGATCGCTGACGAGTAGTCGGCTATCGCACCGTCAACATCACCACGCGCGGACCTACAGAAGGCGCGCGAGCCGTACGCGAGGACATTCGTCGGATCGGCTGCGACGACCCGATCGAGCTCGGTGACGCAGCCTTGGTAGTCCTTGGCTCGGAACTTTTGTAATCCCGCGTTCAGCGACGCCTGTTCTCGTCTTGTACCGTTACACGTCGCGAGTAGTAGGGACGTTAGTACCAACAGAGCTACTGCACACGCGCGTGCGAAAACGCGACGGTGTATCGTGTCGGTGCTGCGCAAGGCCTGTTGCATTGTTCTCACTCGAGTTGTGCATTCTGCTCTTGTCCCCGACCCAACCACCAGTGGTAGATGGCCGACAGCACCAGGAGCGTTAACATCATTGAAGTAGTGAGTCCGTCGATCACGACCGTTGCCAGCGGACGCTGCACTTCGGCTCGCCCATGCGATTCAATCTGGGACCGATCGGGGCGGAAATGAGCCCGCTATTTACTTCACAGTTAGGAAAAGACGCTCCTTCCTCTTCTGGTGATCCACGGCGGTAAAGAGCAGAAAAACATAGTAACTTGCCGGAACGTAGTACTGTTTCCCCAGATTCACATGACCGCAGTAGCGGCCTGGCTGATCTTCTGCGAGTCGGGCTTTGATCGGCGCTTCTTGAATCTTTCCCACTTGCAAGGCAAAAGCAACGCTTACGTCCTGAACATCGACAGGCCCTCGTGTCTCTTTGTTCTCGAACAGAACGCAGAAATCGTTGTCGCCCGCTCGCAATCTGCCATCGGCGTTCTTAATTTAATGCTCAAGAAAAGGCGTTCCTTCCTTTTCTTCCCAGCCGCATCCGTGTAAAGCACGAAAACATAGTAACCGGCTGGAACGTAGTATTGGTTGCCTAGGTTCACGTGACCACAGTAACGGCCTACGCGATCTCCGGTGAGCTGAACTCTGATGGGCTCTTCCTCGATTCTGCCAACGAGCAAAGTAAATTCAACACTGACGTTCTGGAGATCAACCGCTTCTCCCGTTTCCCGTTTCTGAAACACCACACAAAAGGTGTTCTCGCCACCTTTCAGTCTGCCATCCGAGCCGGTGATCGTAATCACCAGGTTCTTCGTTCTCTTGGACGCGACTGCATTTCCCCCCTGAGGGACGGAGGCCGATCCAGCGGGAACTGCGTCGGCGAGAACGAACGTGCCAGCCAACATGATCAGGATTGTAATCATTCCCGTCATGGCGCAGGCGATGATGATGACTCTGAGCTGGGCCATCACCCGCCTCCTAGTCGTATTACGGACCGGCATGCAACAGCTTGCAACCATAAAGTGACTCAGCAATCACAGCTGAGGCGGGACTGACGGATAGCTACCCAACCTTCTCGGACAATGATCGGCACGAGGACAAGGGCGGCTACTGGATCGGCCCAAGGTTTCTTCCAAACTGCATTTAACGCGAGGCCTGCCAGGGCAATCCACGCCAGATAGCCGCAGAGGGAGGATTCGACCGCATCCGCCCGCAGCGCGGCACTTGAACCAATCGCCGCGAGTTCACGTTTCTTTCTTGCTAGCCAGGGCATAATAAAGGCCGCCCCAAGCAACACCGCGATGCCCATGAAGCTCGGGTGCGGTTCGTGAGAACCGAGGAGAGAAAGGGTGGAAGTCAGTACAACACATATGCTAAGCGTGAACAACAATGCCCCTGCCACTTTTGAGGCCAACCTCTCTGCCTTTTCCTGGTTCGATTCGGATTGAAATCGAAGGAATACAACCGAAGCGGAAAGAAGTTCGATGACACTATCGCCGCCGAAGGCGAGGAGCGCGGGACTGCGGGCCCTCCCGGCAGCTACCAGAGAAACTGCTGCCTCGACACTCATCCAGATGATCGTGAACACTTGAATCCGAAGAATGCTCCGCACAATGCCCGGAGACAGAGCGATCCTTGGTTCGCCCACAGTATGGTCCGACACAGCCGTCACTCCCGTCCCCGGCTCTCAAACCTGCCATAGCGCAGAGCCAGTGTCGGCAACACAAGCAGATTTAACAAAGTGGATGTAATGAGTCCTCCAAGGATCACAATCGCCATGGGACCCTCAATTTCCCGGCCTGGGTCACCGCTGCCAATCGCCAACGGTAATAGGCCGAGGCCAGTAACAAGTGCCGTCATCAAGATCGGTGCGAGGCGTTCGGAAGCCCCACGCAGCATCGTGTCTAATCCCCAAGCCTGGCCTTCGACCTCCACCAAATGCTCATAGTGTGAGATCAGCATGATGGAATTTCGCAAAGTGATTCCAAATAGGGTCACAAAACCAACGAGAGAACCAAGGGACAGATTACCTCCCGTTAGGAGCGCAGCACCCACTCCCCCAACCAGCGCAAACGGCAGGTTTGCAAGAACGAGTAACAAGTTCCTGTGGTTGCCCGTGACCACCGATAAAAGCAGGACGATCCCCAGTCCAGCTAGTGATGAGTTCATCAAGAGGTCACGTCGAGATTGGGCCTGCGCCTCGGCGGTACCGGAAAACTCCACATAGCTATCTGCCGGGAACGACAGCCGACGGATACGCTCGCGGGCTTCTTCAACAAAGGAATCCACAGAGCGCCCTTGAACATTGCATGTGATTGTCTGCACGCGGCGAGCGCCCTCATGCAAAATAACATAGCGTCCCGATGACTCGTAAATGTCCGCGACCTGATTCAGAGTCACGTAGTTTCCATCGGGACTTCGGAGCGGCAGAGCACCTATTTCGCTCGTCTCAGGCCGATTGCTGGAGGCAAGAACGACAGAAAGGTCAAAAACCCGATTCCCTTCGTAGACCTGTCCGACAACTTCGCTTCCGTAGGCAATCCGCACAACGTCGAGAATCTGGACGGGATTGAAGCCCCAGCGGGCAACGTCGTCCGTCCGCAATCGCACCGCTATCTCTGGTGTTCCAGGGGGAGATTGGATTTGAATCTGGGCTCCGCCACGCACCTGACCCAGCACGGATGAGATTTGGCCTGCTTCCTGGTCCAGTTGGTCCAGGTCGTTCCCGAAGACATTGACCACCACCGGAGCTGTATAGCCGGACAATGTCTCGTTGATCCGTTCCGTCAAGAAACCGTTCGACGAGAGAGTGGGGCCGGGAAACTCAGCTAGGACCTGCCGGATACCCGCCTGGGTGGTGGCTACTTGCTTTCCGTTAACAGCTTGCATATTCACGTCAATTTCACTTTCGTGGGTCCCCATCGTGTCGGTTCCCAGTTCTGCCCGCCCTGCTCGTTGAGCGACCGTCACGACAGAGGGAATCCTCAGGAGGGCTGTTGTGATCAATCCTCCCATTCGCATCGACTCCTTCAAGGAAGTTCCGGGCACAGCCGTCATGTGAACCGTGACGTCTCCCTCACGTAATTCGGGGAGGAACGATTCACTTAAGAAGAACAGACTCCCTATGCCAAGCGCAACCAAGAGCCCAACCGCCGCCATTAAGAGGCGAGGTGCCTTTTCGATGCCGAGCAAAATTTCGTGGTATCCCTTCTTTAACCACCCGACAGCTGGTGGCTCTTGAGGTGGGAGATCGGCATTCCCCAGCAGAAGAACGCAAAGGGCGGGCGTGACAGTCAGCGCCACTATTAGGGATGCGAGGATTGCCCAGATGTAGGCAATGCCGAGGGGAGAAAAGAGCCTCCCTGCCAAGCCGGATATAGTAAGGACCGGCATGAAAACGAGCAAAACCGCGAATGTGGCGTATACGACGGCGCTGCGCACTTCGATTGATGCATCGAGGGCAACGCGGGATGATGACCTGGGGTTTGGTGACGCTCGGTTCTCACGGAGACGACGATAAATGTTCTCCACATCGATTACGGCATCGTCCACGACTTCACCAATCGCGATCGACAGCCCTCCAAGCGTCATGGTATTCAAACTTAAGCCCATCTTGTCGAGCGCAATCACCGCCGCGAGCAGGGAGAGTGGAATTGCAATGCAGGAGATAGCTGCGCTTCGGAAATTGTACAGAAACGAGAACAATACGACGATCACCAGGACAGCGCCGACGAGTAACGAATCACGAACATTGTGAAGCGCGACATCGATAAAATCGGCTGCGCGAAAAACGTCCGGGTGGACAGAAATTCCTTGTGTTTCCAGGCTCGGGCGCAGGTCAGCGAGCGCCCCATCAATCCCTTGAGTAACTTCGAGCGTGTTCGCTCCATACGCGGCATCAATAACCAGAATGATGCCTGCTGTTCCACGGATCGAGGCTGCCCCGATAGCCGGGGCTGGAGCGTCCGTCACGCGAGCGACATCTCCCAACGTCACATTGCCTCCGTTGCGATGGAACACCACCGTGCGGGCGAGTTGTGCAGCCGTGACTGATTGTCCTTCCGTTTGCAGCACGATTCGCTGGTTCGGTGTTTCGACAAAGCCAGCCCCGCGAACACCAGTGGCTTGCCGTGCAGAAGCAATAATGTCCTCGACGCTCACTCCATGTTGAACGATCCGCTGAGGATCGAATTGCACTTGAAGCTGGCGTGTCTCGCCTCCGTTGACCTCCACCCCGGCAACGCCACGGACGGCCAGCAGACGCGGCTTGACCGTCCAGTCGGCAATCGTTCGCAAGGACATGAGGGACTGCTTGTCTGAGGTCAGGCCAACGTGCATCACCCAGCTCGTCGTGGATGTGAGTGGCGTCATCAGAGGAGCCTGAACTCCACTCGGAAGTTCGCTGGCGACAGTCGACAACCGCTCACTCACGGCTTGCCGATCTCGATAGATATCTGTCCCAAAGCGGAAGACGACGGTGACAACGGAAAGGCCTTGAATGGACCGTGAACGCAGAGTGTCAATGCCGGAAACGCCATTGATTGCGTTCTCGATGGGCTGGCTGACGAGGACCTCGACTTGGTCGGGAGAGAGGCCCAGCGCCTCCGTTTGAATTGTGATTTCGGGAGGCGCGAATTCCGGGAAATCGCTGTACGGCACACGGTAGACTGAGATAATTCCGTAGGCTAGGAACGCGCACCCGAGCGCGACGACAATACCTCGGTATCGGATTGAGAAGCGGACGATGGCATTCAGCATCTGTTGTCTTTCGCCTTAGTTCTCATCGCTGTCGCCTCCGCCTTGACCATGCAGCATCATCTCTTCGGAAAGCAGAGCCTGCGCCCCTGAGATCACGACCTTGTCCCCGGTGGAGAATCCTTTTCCGACAAAGAATCCGTTTTCGACAGGAACATCTGTTGGCACGGGACGACGGGTGAATCCGTCGGAGGATACTTGCGCGTATACCCAAGCTTTACCCTCAGACCAAACAACTGCCGAGGTCGGTATGACTATGCCTCTCAGCTGACTCCCGACAGAGAGATGAGCAACAAGGTTGAGCCCCGGAGAGAGTCCCGGCTGCGCGGGTGCGAGGTAGAGAAAGCTCCTGCCTTGAATTCGGGGATCGACCCTGGGAAACGGTGAGACGAAACTCGCCTGTGTTCGGCTCCCGCCAGGGATCTCTAGTGAAATCCTGTTCGGTGCGCCAAACGAGGTCCCTGACGGTATCGTCATTTGCACAAGCAATTCGCGTTGGTCAAGGACGCGCTGAAACTGCGCTGATCCTTCAGTCGCCCACTTCGTGACAACATCGCCCCACTCTTGCTGGACTCCCGACTCTTGCAGGCTCAACTGCTGCTCCCCCGCGCGCACGTCCACTTCATCCGATTGCAACGTGCCTTCCGCCGATTGTAGTGACTTCTCTGAGATGTTCTGGTTTTCTCCGAACAGAGTCTTCAGGCGCGTGTACTCCTTACCGGCGACATCTGCTTGGACATGCGCCTTTTGAAGTTGCGCCTGGCTCACGACATAGACATTGCGGAATGTTGCGAGGTCTTGGCTGGAAAGAACAACTGCCGGGAACGTGGCCTGCGCGCGGGTGATGGTCGAGGCAACGGTTGCAACTGTGAGTCCCAGGCGAGTTTGCGTTGACGTTTCGAGAGTAATCAGCGTTTGTCCGTTCTCGACGGTGATTTGAGCAGGCCCTTTCTTCGCCTGAGTCTCGGGGTGTTCATCGTCTTTATCGACGCGATTCTGGCAGCCGCCGAGGAGTGTCAGCGTCACAAGGGCGACAACAATAATGCCGATCAATCGAACGGATGTATGTCTCGCTCGCGATTTCATCGTGGCAACTCCTTTGGCAGTTTGTTCAGAGGCGAAAATTCGGGTTCGGTGGGAAAAACGTCTCCGGGATCGAGCGGGCGTTGGACAGCATCTTCCAGCGCGCCGAGAGCGCTCTGCGCGCGTGAAAGGGCATCAAATCGCGTTCGAGCAACGACGGCACTTTGGATCTGCACACCATTGAGAGTCAATCGGTCCTCCTCACCTAGCCGAACTGCCTGCTGCATCATTTGCAGTTGAGCATCTTGGAGCGTTCGGAGGGACTGATCGGCTTCGGTTAACTCTTTCAGCGCTGCGGTATAGAGCGCGAGGGCCTGTTCGCCTTCCGCTACGACCTGAGCCTGTTTCGTCAAGAAAGCAGCTGCGGCTTCCTTCCGCCGGGCCTCGGCTTCAGCGATCGGTCCCTGGTTTCGGTTGAAGACAGGAAGTGTCGTCGAAAGCCCGAGTGTAAAGAAGCTGTTTCTTTCCTCATACGTGTAGCCAGGTCCGATTTGGATGTCTGGGTATTGTTTGGATATTTCGAGCTGTAAGTCGGCTTCGGCTGCGGCGTATTGCGCTAGAGCGCGACGAACGTCCAAACGATTCAGGACTGCGTCCCGTTGGATTTGTGGCGGCGTGACGGATTCTGCACTTGGCGGGGAGTCTAGATCAGTCCATGAGACCTCGATTCCCTGAATCGCAGCCACTGGAACTCCAATTGAAGCGGCCAACGCCGCCTTGGACTCGGAGACCTGACCTTCGGCGGTGGCGATTGCTAAATGTGTTTTTGAAAGCTCGATGTGCGCAAAGTCTACGTCGGGTCTTGGTATTTCTCCGACAGCGAGCCTCCGTTCTAGAAAACTGACTTGCTCACGCCGGAACTCTTCTTCGGAGCTCAGCAAGTCCAAATTTCGAGACGCGAGGAGGTAACTCAATAGTGCAGCGCGTACTACACTGCGTATCTTCCAAGCGGAATCTGCAAGATCAAATTGGGCAGCTTGATCGAGGCTCCGAGCGGATTGAATTCGATGCCCACGCTTTCCGGCCGTTTCGATTGGCACGGCGAGGTCTAAATTGAACAAGTACGGGCTCGGGATACCAGGGGCGATGCTCACGGTTGGATTGGGCCGCGCGCCGGATGTCACGATTGCGGCATCCGCCTCTGCAAGGCGAGCCCGAGCACTCTCTATTGCTGGATTGAAATACAAAGCTGCAAGCGAGAGGGTTCGGAGGTCCCAGGTCTTCGGTGGCCATTGGGATACAGGGTGACCTAGGTTCTTCTCCACGTAGGTTTCCAATTCCGGGTCCGCGAGGCTTTTGGACTCCAGCTTTGCTGCCGTCTCGCTCGGAACTATGGAAATCGCGTGGTATCGCCGCGTCGCGCAGCCTGCCAAAAGAATGGGCACGAGCAAGAAAAATCGGACTCTTTTTGTCGCAAGCACAGTTGTTTGCTCCATATGCGCAAAAACAATAACTAAAATGGACGACACTGCGCAGCAGCGGTCGACCCAGGTGCGCTATTCGCTTGGGAAGTACACAGCGCAGGTCAGTGCTGCTACGAAGTTAGCTAAAGTGGTTACTTGCTGGAGGAGTGCCTAACCTTTCGGAGGGTGGTCAATGTGACTTGCAAAGCCGTCGTAGACCTTCTCTATGGTTACGACTTCCAAGCGAGCTACTCGCGTTTGAACTGTTAAGTGCACGCGCTGCGCAGGCCTTATTACAGTGGAGCAGAAGATGCAATCACCGTCACAATAGCCCTCTGAATCGGTCGAGGCCGCGGGGTTTGGAGACGAAACGACAGTATGGCTCGTGCCTGAAACGACCAACGGTATTGCGTGCAAGCTCGCAGCGGCCACGTCCATAACCGACCAGGACAGTACGGCAATTGCGAGCAATTTGCGCCAATTGAAATTCATCACTTTGAAGCGAATTCTATCACCTGATCGGGAAATGACCAAGGCACAGGGTTGCCTACTGTTGCGAACGGGGAAATCCCGGTTGCAAAACA
>Ga0073928_10005038_pt1 | contig 18868 bp, 16 predicted proteins | sample PaiPotPPA55metaG_FD_76969 | JGI IMG/M metagenome (GOLD analysis project Ga0073928, IMG submission 76969) | Iron sulfur acid spring bacterial and archeal communities from Banff, Canada, to study Microbial Dark Matter (Phase II) - Paint Pots PPA... ... | reverse complement strand
TTAGGGCCGTGCCTACCCATCCCAGTGCTGTCGCGTCTTTCTTAAACATGGCGATCAAAGCACTGCCGAGCGCGATTGTGATGAAGACGTAGTCCGTGGAATTGCAGTGGAGTTTGAAAGAGCTGCAGTTCAGGGAACCCCTTTAATTGGCATGGGACCAAGATCGAGTCACAGGCCGCGGTACTTACCGACGAGGAGATCGCAGCCTTATTGAAAGAATAAGAACAGGAACTTGCAAGGCCCGTCAGGGGCAGAGCCAGAGTGACCACTCGGTTCAATGTATTGCAACGTGGCAGAGGTGATCAATCTGCGACAGTTCACACCGGTACCGTGTTGATATTCTGTCGGAAAATAATCTGGTGGCAACCGCAAACCGGGTTCCGCGCTCAGTGGCCCACCGCCCCCGCTACCTTCAGCGCAGAAACTTTCTCCGCTTCCGCCGGCAGCCGTACTACGAACAGCGCCCCGCCTTCCCGCTTGTTCTGGCAGGTAATCTGCCCGCTATGATCCTGGATTACGCCATACACCGCGCTCAGGCCCAGGCCCGTACCTTTGCCCACAGGCTTTGTGGTGTAGAAGGGATCGAAAACCCGTTGCGGCTCGCGGATCCCCGGCCCGGTATCGGAAAACAGCAGCACGGCTTCGTTGCCCTCACGGTGTGCCGCAACTTCCAGCGATCCTCCGCCCGCCTCTTCCAAAGCGTCCATCGCATTCTCGATGATCTCGACAAACGCCTGAAAGAGTTGGTTCGCGTTGCCCTGCACCCGGGGAAACTTGGCGTCAATGGAGAGATTCACCCGAATGGCTCCCGGCAAACGACGCGATTCCAGCATCTGAGTCGCGCGGTTCAGCAGCACGCTGATGTCCACCAGAATTTTTTCTGCCGGCGATTGCTGCGCAAAGCTCAACAGGTCCGCCACCAGGTCCCGCGTCCGGCGGGCTTGATTCACAATCTTGCGCACCAGCGAGTTCTGTTCTTCCGTGAGCCGCTCCTTCGCCCAGAGTTGCTCCGAATAATTCATGATGGCGTCCAAGGGATGGTTGATGTCGTGTGCCGCGCCCGCCACCAGGTTGCCCAGCGAAGCCAGCTTTTCTTTTTGGACTAGCTCGCCCTGCAAGCGCTTCTCGCTCTCATATCCCAGCCGCGACTCCCGCAGTACCGCCATCAGAGCCTGGTCTTGAACATATTGCCGCAGGAACATTAGCGCTCCCAGCAGCAACATCGCAGCCAGCACAGTGGCAATGCGGAAAACCCGCGACGGAGCAGCCAATTGATCGAGCAATACAGTCCACAGTCCCAACACCGGCAGCGACAAGAGCGCCATCGTCGCCAGTCGGGGAATTACTTTCTTCCACCGCGGATCCAAACTGATCTCGCGGCTTTGCAGATCCCATTCGCGCGCCGACAAAGCGGCCGCCGCCATCCACGCCAGCGTCCCGATATAGGGAACGTCGTACACACTTCCCGAGTAGTACCTGCCGCTCGCCACTGCCCACTCCAGCAGTCGTGAACCGATGGCATACAGTAGGCCGGCAGAAAAAAAATGCAGATACACCCGCCGCCATCCACTTGAACTGGTCCATGTCGCCTGCCCTAACGCCGCCAGCAGCAGGATGTTCTCCACCAGATAAAGCCGTCTGTAGCAGACGTTGTACAGTTCGACGTTCGGCGCCACATATTGATGGGGAAATACGATGAAGGCGTAAAGAAAGATCCACCATCCCAGCAGCAACAGAAAATTACGCAGACCAACGTGAACTCTGCCTTCATTCCTCAGCAAATCGGCCCGCCAGACTACTGCCGCGATCATCGGCACCACATGAAAGAAAAGTATGATGTCAAAGACCGAGATATCCGGAATCTGGCGATGTAGAAATAAGTCGCGATACATCCATGAAACCTGGTGGCACGCCCACAGCGAGAATCCTAAGGTCATCAGTGCCCAGAAATAGCGCTGCTGTCCCGGCCGGGCCGCCGCATTGCTCAGCGCGATCCCGGCGACCCCCAGCAGCAGAGCCAGTTCCGCGAGATCGCCAAACGCGACCAAACCCGCGCTTCGATGGGCAAGAAGCGACACCCCCGCAAAGGCCAGAGTCACTCCAGCCGCCGCGGCAAACCATCGGTGGCGCCGAATCAGATTCATCCGTCCTTAATTCTATGGCACTGATCCCAGCATTCCGAGACCACCGAAAGCCCCCAGGTTACTTCCGTCACTCCTGCGTGAAAGATGTTCTAAAATCGGCGGGTGGCCCATCCTAATCTCGCCGCTCTTTGGCGAGATTAGAGCCTGCCTGAGCGAAGCCGAAGAGGTGGGGATTTTGGTCTCTCTCCTGCAACGAAATCGCGCACCAAAGCTCTCCCAGTCCTAAAGATGTTCTAAAATCACTGAGGGAAGCATCGAATCCAACGCTCCCTCGGGTGACCCGCCATGGCATTCCCCGCAACCCGTCTTCGCCGCCTCCGCCGTACTGCGGAGCTCCGCAACCTGGTGACTGAGACCCGCCTCACCCCCGACGCCTTCGTCTACCCCATGTTCGTCTGTCCCGGAGAAGGCATCCGCAAGCCGGTCCGCTCCATGCCCGGCGTCTTCAATCTGTCGGTGGACGAAGCCGTAAAAGAGGCGCAGGAAGTTCATTCCCTCGGCGTGCCGTCGATAATCCTGTTCGGTCTTCCCGAGGTAAAAGACGAAGTCGCCACCGGCGCCTGGGACGAAGACGGCATCGTGCAGCAAGCCACTCGCGCCCTCAAGCAGGAAGTTTCCGACCTCGTCGTGATGGGCGACGTCTGCCTCTGCGAATACATGTCGCACGGCCACTGCGGAGTCGTAAAGGCCGGCCCCCACTCTCTAGGCGCGGCCGCAGTCGACGCCATGGACACCGCCCGCATAGTCGGAGTGAAGAGTCCCGAAGAAAAAGAAAAAGCCATCGCCCAGGCGGCCGCGCGGATGGCCCGCGTGGCCAACGCCAGTTACGAGATCCTGAACGACCCCACTCTCGACCTCCTCGCCCGCACCTCCGTCTCGCTCGCCAAAGCCGGCATCGACATCATCGCCCCCTCCGACATGATGGACGGCCGCGTGGGGGCTATCCGCCGCGCCCTCGACGGCGCCGGCTACAGCAACACGCCCATCCTTTCCTACGCTGCCAAGTTCGCCTCCGGCTTCTACGGCCCCTTCCGCGAGGCCGCCGACTCGGCCCCGCAATTCGGCGACCGCCGTTCTTATCAGATGGATGGAGCCAACCTGCGCGAAGCCATGCGCGAAATCGAAGCCGACATCGAAGAAGGCGCCGACATGATCATGGTCAAGCCCGCCCTGCCCTACCTCGACGTAATCGCCGCCGCCCGCGCCCGCTTCGACCTGCCCCTCGCCGCCTATCAAGTCTCCGGCGAATACGCCATGATCGAAGCCGCCGCCCAAAATAACTGGATCGACCGCGACCGCGTCATGATGGAATCCCTCCTAAGCATCCGCCGCGCCGGCGCCACAATAATCCTGACGTACTACGCCAAACAAGCCGCCAAGCTGCTGGGATAAGTTGTAATGTGGAGCGGGCACTCCTGCCTGCTGCCTTTGCCCTCCACAGTCTTGTCATTCCGAGCAAAGCGAGGAATCCGCTGTCCGTCGGCAAGGCCCCCCCTCAACTGATCGCCCCTGTTCCATTTTCCGAGATAATCCTCCCAGCCAACGCTCCCCGCCACCCTTTGTTGTAAGATGTCCCTCTTCCTCCACTCTCACGCATGGCAGAACTCATCTGGGACGGCAAGTACGACGAGCACGGCCACAAGCGCGCTCCCATTCGTATCGAACTGCCCTTCCAAACCGTCGAGACCGTCAACGAGAGCGTGCAGGAGCGCCAGCGCACCCTGGAGCTCTCCTCTTCAGGCAACGACCCCGAGTGGCGCAACCGCCTCATCTGGGGCGACAAGAAGTACGTCCTCCCCTCGCTCCTCCCCGAGTTCGCCGGCAAGGTGGATCTGATCTACATCGACCCCCCATTCGATACGGGCGCGGATTTCTCATTCTCGGCCTCGATTCCTGAGTCGGACCAAGTTTTACTAAAGGAACCGTCGATAATCGAGCAGAAGGCATATCGAGACATTTGGGGGGTCGCCGCTACGGATCGTGAACGGGGTGTAACTACCATCGATAGATATGCCAAGTGGCTTTACGAGGCCGTCGTCTTCTTTAAAGATCTCATAAGTGATAATGGGAGTATCTACGTACATCTAGATTGGCATGTCGTCCACTACGCCAAAGCGGTTCTTGACGAGGTTTTGACTAGGGACTTCTTCAAGTCGGAAATTGTATGGAAGCGCACTACAAGCCACTCCGACTCCACGGCATTCGGATCGGTTCACGATACGATTCTTTTCTACGCTGCTTCGGGCGCGAAAAGGAACGAAGTGTTACAGCAATACGACCCGGATTATCTTGAAAGTTATTATCGATATCAAGACCCGAGCGGCCGAAGGTTTATGTCAGCGGATCTCTCCGGTGACGGTCCGGGCCCACCAAGAAAATTCGGGGACAAAGGCTCTATCAAACCGCCAGCTGGCCGACACTGGATGTTTGACCAAGACGGAATCGATGCAGCGTTAGCTGCAAATCGAATCTTCTGGACACGTAACGAGGTACCACGCTTCAAGAAATACCTCGATGAGTCTCCCGGAATGCCAGCGTCGGATGTGTGGACCGACATTCAAGCTGTTCGTTCTTGGCACAAGGAGGAGGACACCGGCTATGACACTCAGAAGCCTGAGTCCCTTCTGGACCGCATAGTCAAGGCCTCCTCCAATGAAAACGCCCTCGTTCTCGACTGCTTCTGCGGTTCCGGCACTACCGCCGCCGTCGCCGAAAAGCTCAACCGCCGCTGGATTGCCTGCGACCTCGGGCGCTTCGCCATCCACACCACCCGCAAACGCCTGCTTGGGATCCCCGGCGTGAAGCCCTTCGTCGTCCAGAACCTCGGCAAATACGAACGCCAGCAATGGCAAGTCGCCGAGTTCCCCTCCAACGGCAAAGACCGTCTCGAAGAACAGAAAGAACGCGAAGCCGCCTACCGCAAGTTCATCCTTGAGCTCTACCACGCCACTCCGGTCAGCGGCCACGTCTGGCTGCACGGCGTCAAAGCCGGACGCATGGTCCACGTAGGCGCAGTAGACGCGCCGGTAACCCGCGCCGACGTAAACGCCATCGCCGCCGAAGTCTGGAAAGCCGCCGGCAAAGGCGCCAACTCCCCCGAAAAACCCGCCGTCGATGTGCTGGGATGGGAGTTCGCCCTCGAACTCAACGAAACCGCGAAAGAGATCGCGGCCCAGGCCCGAGTAGATGCTGCGTTCAAGAAGATCCCGCGCGAAGTTCTGGAAAAGAAAGCCGTCGAACAAGGCGACGTTCACTTTTTCGAACTGGGCGCGCTGAAAGTAGACAGCAAAATCAAAAAGCGCGAACTGACGCTGACCCTCTCCAATTTCATCATTCCGCTCGACGACGTGCCCGCCGAAGTGCGCAGCGCCATCAAACACTGGAGCCAGATGGTCGACTACTGGGCCGTCGACTGGGACTATAAAGACGACACCTTCCACAACCAGTGGCAGTCCTACCGCACCCGCAAGAACCCAAAGCTGGAGTTGTCGAAAGAGCACGAATACTCCGACCCAGGAGAGTACACAGTAGTGGTAAAAGTAATCGACATTTTGGGAAACGACACGACAAAGACGCTGACGGTAGAGGTGACGTGAAGGTAAATCAGGAAAGGTTCGCATCAGGGTAGGAAGGTTCGTATCAGGGCACCGCTTCAGCGGTGCCACAAATGGTCCCTTAGGAATTACGCCTTTAGGCGCTGCGGGCGCACTCCCAGCGCCTGAAGGCGAAATCACCGCACCGACTTACGGCACGCCTAGAGGGCGTGCCCTGATACAAACCACAGGGCCAGAGGACTCATGCCGCGCCGCAAAAAAACCGCCGACGAAAGCCCCAGCCTGCTGGACATAACCTCCAAGCTGCGCTCCGGCCCCTGCGTCCCGCCGCTGCGCGAAGCGGTCAAATCGTGGAAGGCGAACGACTGCAATGGCATCACCGACACCACCAGAACCCTTCTCAACTTCTGGTTCAAAGCCGACCACAAGCTGAAAACCGGCAGGCCCTTCAGATATCACGAGTCCCAGCAGGAAGCCATCGAAACTCTCATCTACGTTTGGGAGGTCGAGAAGATCCGCACCCGCAAAGACCTGCTGGAGCGTTACGCCCAGAACATCCACGACCTGCGCTTACCTCCAGACGATGGCTTCGCCCGCTACTGCACCAAAATGGCAACCGGCAGCGGCAAGACAAAGGTCATGGCCTTGGCCATCGCCTGGCAATACTTCAACGCCCGTCGCGAGCAGGACGACATCGCCAAAGATTACGCCAAGACTTTCCTGTTGATCGCTCCCAACGTAATCGTGCTGGAACGCCTCAAGTCCGACTTCGCCAACGGCAACATCTTCCGCGAAGACCCCATCCGCCCCAAGGAATTCGGCATCTTCTGGGACTTCGAGTGCGTCATGCGCGGCGAGGGCGAACGCGCGCACTCCGAAGGCGTTCTTTTTCTTACCAACATCCAGCAGTTCTACGACCGTCCCGACCGCGGAAAAGATGAAGAACCCGACGCCATGACCGCCATCCTGGGCCCGAAGCCTCCGGCCCAAAAGCTTGAACAGTCAGACTTCGCCGAGCGCATTGCACACCGCGCGGGGCATTTGCTGGTCATCAATGACGAAGCGCACCACACGCACGACGAAGGCAGCGAATGGAACAACGTCATCGACAAGTTGCACGAAAAAACTCCGATTACCGCCCAGCTTGATTTCTCAGCCACGCCGCGCTTCCAGAAAGGCTCCATCTTCCCCTGGACGATTTCAGACTACCCGCTGAAGCAGGCGATCCTTCATAACATCGTAAAACGCCCGGTGAAGGGCATTGCGAAGATTGTCGAAGCCAAGTCGGAATACGCCAGCGTGAAGTACAAGGGGTATCTCACAGCGGCGGTCGAGCGCTGGAAGGAATATCGCGATCAGCTCAAACCCCTGAACAAGAAGCCCGTGCTGTTCATCATGATGAACAGCACGGAAGAAGCAGACGACGTCGCCGAATGGATTGCCAAAGCCTATCCCGCCGAATTTGGAGATGGCAAGACGCAGATCATCCACACCGATAAATCCGGAGAAGTAAGCAAAAAAGACTTGGATGCAGCGCGTACAGCCGTCCGTGGCGTGGACAATCCCCAAAATCCAATTCACGCCATTGTCAGTGTCCTGATGCTGCGCGAGGGCTGGGACGTACAAAATGTCACGGTCGTAGTCGGGCTACGCCCCTACACCGCCAAGGCCAACATCTTGCCGGAGCAGGCCATCGGCCGCGGGTTGCGCCTTATGTTCCGCGATCTGACGACGGACTACACGGAGCGGGTGGACATCATCGGCAATCAAAAGTTTCTTGAGTTCGTGGATGACCTGGAAAAACTTGAAGAGCTGCAATTCGATACCTTCGAAGTCGGCAAAGACAAGCTGCGCATCCTCACCATCATGCCGCTTGAGGATCGCAAGCAGTTCGACATCGGTCTACCCCTGCTCACCCCCACGCTGGTGCGCAAGAAGAGCCTGGTAGATGAAATCCAAGCAATCAACGTGATGTCGTTCCAGACCATCATGCTTCCACTCACGGTAGACGATCCGAACACCAAGACCTTCCGCTATGAAGGTCATGACATCCTCACGCTGCAGAAAATTGTCGAACGCGATTACAAAGTGCCGGAGCCGCAAACAGCGCAAGAACTAATCGGCTACTACGCGCGTCGCATTGCGGAAGCCGTGAAACTGCCGTCGCAATTTTCTGTGCTCGCGCCGAAAGTGCGCGACTTCTTCGAAAACAAAGCGTTCGGACGTTGGGTGGACCTGGAAAAGCACGAAACCGTAAGGGCGATGGCCACGCCCGTGGCATCGTACGTCTGCACGGAAGAATTTAAGAAAGTGCTCAAACAGCTAAGCATTTCGGAACAAGAACCTCAGCTGATCGGCCCTGCGCGTATGCTATCGAGCTGCCAACCCTTCCCGTGGTCACGCAAAGTGCTCGAGGCCAACAAATCAGTGTTCAACATGACCCCCTGCGACAACGACTTCGAGCGCGATTTCGCTCGCTTCCTCGAAAATGCCGAAGACGTGAGCGCATTCGCGAAGCTTCCACAGCCCTTCGGCTTCTCCATCGACTATGTAGACGGCGGGATGAACCTGCGCTCCTACTATCCCGATTTCGTCGCATTAGACCTAAACGGGCACCACTGGCTCATCGAAACCAAGGGCATGGAATCCGCCGAGGTCTCGCAGAAGGATGCAGCCGCCGGCAACTGGTGCGAAAACGCCTCTGCCCTTACCGGCACCCCCTGGCGCTATCGCAAGATTCCACAGAAAGGGTTTGAAGTTCTTCAGCCCCGGCTTCTGGCCGACCTCGCAGCCTTGGGTTTTCCACAGGAAATAAGTCCGTCATTGTGACGTACAACCTTGACCTCGACAACCTATTCAGCCCAACATGAGCCATGCGCGACAGTTCCAGAAAGAAATTGCAAGCCAGTCAGAAAGTTGCGCCGAACTCCTTTGTTTTGAAGATTTTGATATCTAAGCTCTTTGCAATCAAGATTTTGCAAAGTGCGTTTTTAGGAACTCCAGTGCTTTCAATATTTTAGGGGTATTTCGACAAAAAAATGTGTCGATCTGAAACCGCAACCTCAGTCCAAAAGAACAAAGCCACGGCTATCCGCGGCTTTGTTCTGAACGAGGGAAAATCGAATTTCGCAGCTTCGAGCTACTTGGAATGCTTGTCTTTGTAGATGGTCTTGCTCACGCGGTTCTGTCTCTGGTTGAGGTTCTTCTGCTCAGCCTTGGTCAGATGTCCGTTGTGCGCGGCCATGTCTTTCTTTTCGGTCTTTTGAATGTTCGCTTCGCGTTTTTCGATACGCGAAGTCTGTCCCGGCGTGAGCGTGCCGTTCTTCACGCCATTGGCGATTCGGTTCTGCTGGTTCGTCTCGCGGCCATTGACTTGGTTGACGCGCGGATGACCCGGATCGACTTGTCCCGGACCAGCCTGAGGTTGTGCAGCAGCGGCCCCAACAAACATCAGACCACCCGCTGCCAATACTACGAGCGACTTCGTGATTGTATTGATCATGTGTGAGGAAACCCCCGCATCGAAGCTTAGTTTTGACTTATTGCCGCGGGCTAGTTACGAAGGTCCGACAGACTATTGACGAACGGCGGAAGGGAAATGAAAGTAACGGTTACCAGACATTCGTTCTTCGTTCTACGAGGCGAAATTGAATGCAGCGCCGGGCCCTATACGCCTGAGCCCTGGCTGCTCGCGAAACTGACTTCCACCAGCTTGCGATCTTCTTCGGAGACTTTGAACATCTCCCGTCGCTTCAGACTCATGAAGCTGGCTACGAAAACGTCGGGGATTTGTGCGATGCGTGTGTTGTAGGTGTTGACGTCATCGTTGAAAAATTCGCGCCGGTCCGCGATGCGCTCTTCCAGTTCGCTGATGCGGTTCTGCAGCTTGAGGAAGTTCGCGTTGGCCTTAAGCTGCGGATAATTTTCGGCCACGGCAAACAGCCCGCGCAGCGCGCTAGCCATCTGCAGATCAGCCACAGCTTTCTGTCCGATGCTGCCCGCGTTCCCCGACGCCGCTCGCGCCTGCGTCACCGCGAGCAGCGTCTGCTGCTCGTGCTGCATGTATCCCTTGACAGTCTCGACCAGATTGGGGATCTCGTCGTGACGCTGCTTGAGCAGCACGTCGATGTTGGCCCACGCGCGATCGTTCTCATTTCGTAACCGTACCAGCCCGTTGAACAGGATGACAATGTAAATCAGCGCCCCAGCCACGAAAAGAAAGAACGCAAGCCCCATGATTACGCTACTGCCCATCGATTTCCTCCGAGCCTAGAACAATCCAAGGTGAGCCAGCAGACCCGCCGTGCACGCAAGTGCCAGAGCGGCTCCGCCGACAATCATCAACAGCGCGCGCTTTTGCAGATCGTGATGAATTTGCACATCGCTCTTGGTCGAGATCAGGAATGTGGGCTCGTTGTGTCCCTTGCCAATCAGGCAGCGGTCCTCACCCTCAGCCGAATTCTCCGCACAGGTCCCGTCAATCAGATATTCCTGCCCAGGAATGACCACGAATTCGCGCAGGCGGAAACGCCCTTCAGCGGCTTGGGCCGAAGGCATCAACCCGGAAAGAACGCCGCTGTCGTTTGCCGCTTCCGCCAGGTGCAAACGATCGAGCATCATTTGCCGCTTCTGTTCCTTCTCCGGGTCGCTGAACGGCCCGGTCGAATTCGCCAATTTCTCCAGCGCTTCCAGCGGGAGCTTACCGCCCTGCGCCGCACTTGGGACGCCGGCAAACAGCGACCGAAGTGCATCCCGTTTCGCCTGGATCTGAGGATTATCGATCGGGCCCGCTTTATCAAATCGCTTGTCGATCCACTGCCCCATCCGATCCGTCATGCTATGCATGCGCGCGTAACTCACATACTTGAGCAGATCAGCGTCGTTCGCATTGGTTCCGGAAGGCGCGTGCGAACTCACTTCCCGCGTGGTAACCAGCGGCAGATCATATTCGGCCGCGTGAGCGTCAATCAGAACCTTACCCGTGTCGTCGGCGAGGTGGAAGCGGTAGCCATTTATGTCGGTGCAGATGTTCACCCATGTCTTGCTCCTGCCCTGCGACCTCCACTCGTCGATCACGACCTTATAAAAGCAGCAGGGCGTGTGGCTGATCGGACTCGTCAGAGTCTCGGCGCTGTCCGCTTTGCCGCGGATGTGAACGAAGCCCATCGGAACGCTGCGGATGGGAATGCGTGGAGTATCGTCGAGGACTCTGTATTCGCGCATCACACGGAAACCTTTGAAAAAGGTCCAGAGCCCAATACCACAGCCGAGAAGGAGTCCACCGGTAGGATCGGAATGGCCGCGCATATGCCGTGGAGGTTCGGCAAATGCTACTGCAAGAAAGGCGGATGTGCAAATGTGTTTAGCGATCCACGAGCCTAAGAGAAATGATCCGTTTGACGCTCGGCTTCGCCCTTTTGATCTGCGATGAGGGCAGGCTTACGGGGGACGGACGAACGCGTCCGTCCCCACATGAGCTGTCCCGACATGGAGATTGTCAGTCTTTGCTGGGCTTTTTCGGTGTCAGATCACAGGCGTGGCGGACTTCGTCAACGTTCAGGCCTGCGGGGGAGAACTCCGCAATCTGCCGTCCGCTGCGCGTCGGTAGTTCGATTTTAAAAACCTGCGCCCCGATCAGACCGCGAGTCGTGCCCTTGTCCATGGAGAGGAAGTGGCCTCGCTCCCAGTTCCAGCCGTGATAGCCATGATAATCGTCGATGCGGACCATCACTTCCAGTTGAGGCTGACCCCAGAAGCCAGGGCGATTGGGAGGAGGCAGGCGGACTCCGGGATTGAAGTCGGCTAGTTTGAGTTTGCCATTCTCGCAAAACAGATCGACTCGTGGCGGAAAGTTTGGATCTTCGCGAAAGTAATTGTCGGCCACAAGTTCGAAGCGGACTTTCTTGGCTCCGGTCATCTTGTCTTCCGATTGATACTCCATCCACTTGCCGCCGGCGCTGACGCCGTCCCTTTCATCCTGATAAGGACTCATGGCGCCGCCCTGGCCAAAAGCGGACGCGGCGCACAAGAGCGCCACGCAGGCAAAAAGAGCCTTCGCGGCGACGGGTTTACGATTGGGTGTACGAGACGAATGCAGTTCGTTCACAGTTTCCTCCAGACAGCTATCCCTAATTATGTTGAACCCGGAAACCCCGAAAAGTTGCACGAAAAGGCTCGGCGTATGAACTTACCGGGTATTAACTTTCAAGTTGACATACACCTGGGAGCGGTCGTCGAACTGGCTGACTGATTTGGTGTCGCTCTTGTGACCGTTATATTGGGCGTAGACTTCGTAGTCGACGGCCGTGGAGAGCGCGGGAAAGCGGTAGGTTCCGTCGGGGCCGACGATATAGGTCTTCACCGCGCGCGTGCGGGTGTTGGTCACGTAGACGACGGCATCGGGAAGAGGGTTGTCCTGCGGATCGAGCACCTTGCCGAACAGCAGGCGTCCGACGGCCTTGTCTTTCTTGTCGGGCGTGGCATTCGCCACCGCGCTGAATGTCACAAGCAGTGTGCAAGCCACAATCCCAGCCCTGAGTTTCGTCAGTCTCAGCTTCGTCACTCGCAGCTTTAGTCTCAGCGATTGTTTGCGATTCATGCTGCGGCTATTGTCTCACGGCACTCATTAGTGGGCGATATGCAATCCGGTGTCTTCACGTTCGTCGTTGTAAATATGAACGGTAACTTGCTGGACCAAGTGAAGCGGCTTGCCGTCGGCGGACTTGAAACCCTTGAGATCGGTCCAGAGAATGTAGTCGGATTCGCCGGCGGGAACGCGCTGAGCGAATTCGCCCATGTGGTCGGAATAGACTTGCCACTTCGCTTTCTTAGGGTTGTCACTGGCGCGGCGGATTTTCACGGTGACGCCGTATACGGGACGATCGTCAGGACCCCAGACCGTGCCGGCGATGACCGCGTACGACTTGGCTTTGTCTTTGTCCTTATCCTTTGATTTCGGGGCGGCGATGAGCCCATTCCAAGAGCTGCAGGTGGGCAAGAGAAACAAGACTACAAGAAAACCCAGGAGACAAAAAAGTGCAGGATGAGGGCCCGAGGGGAATCTAAGAGAAGTCACCGTCTTCACTCTCCTCGGCGTCGTCGTCTTCTTCTTCGTAACCTGCTTCGACGGCTTTCAATTCAAGCGGACTGGTAGTGACGACTTCGAAATCCGTGCCGCACTCGGGGCAAGAAATGACTTCCCCCTCGTCGACCTCTTCCTCGTCGACGTCCAAATTAGTTTCGCATTCGGGACAAAGAACCATAAAGCCTCCGTCGCCTATTAGAGCACCCTGATAATATTTAGATTCTCCCCGGCTGTTGGTCAAGGGGAAGGGGCCGGAGATGGGACATTTTTCTTTCCCCTCGGGAATCGCCCTCCGGCGGCGGGATTCAACTGGACGAGGAAAAGTCAACATGCTGCGTTTCCCCAAAGTCATCTACCGTACGGTAACGCTCGCTGCGCTTCTCCCGTTGGGGATGAGTTGGACGACAGTGTACTGTGCGGCGCAATCTGACAAATCGGAGCCGGCCTTCGTTGCCGATCCGCAGCTCGCGGCGGCTTTGCGTGAAATTTCCGCACAACGCATTCAGGCGAATATCGAGAAACTGGTCAGCTTCGGTACCCGGTCGACGCTTTCTGCGCAGGATTCGGAGTCGATTGCCGCGGGGCGCGGCATTGGTGCGGCGCGCGAGTGGATCAAGTCGGAGTTGGAGCGCTATTCGAAAGATTGCGGCGGATGTCTGGAAGTGAAGACGGACAGCTTTACGGAACAGCCGATGGAGCGGATTCCGAAGGCAACGGAAATCGCCAATGTTTATGGGGTTCTGAAGGGTACTGACAAGGCGAACGCGAAACGCATGGTGCTGGTGACCGGACACTACGATTCGCGCAACACCGACATTCTCGACGTGAAAAACGATGCGCCTGGCGCGAATGACGATGGCAGCGGAACCGCAGTCAGCCTGGAATGCGCGAGGGTGTTGAGCAAGATGAAGTTTCCCGCAACGATTGTTTTTCTTGCGGTCGCGGGGGAAGAACAGGGGCTGAACGGCAGCAAACATTTCGCCAAAATGGCGAAAGATCAGGGATGGGATTTGGAAGCGGTCCTCAACGACGACATTGTCGGCGGCGACAAGAGCGCGGAACAGGATCACTCCGTGGTGCGTGTGTTCTCCGAAGGAGTGCCGGCGGCGGCGACCGAGCAGGACGTCCGGCGGATTCGGGGATTGGGCGGAGAGAGCGATTCTGGATCGCGGGAGCTGGCGCGGTATGTTGCAGATGTCGGCCGTGCTTATGACGCGGGCGTGAAGCCGATGCTGGTTTTCCGGCTGGATCGTTTTCTGCGCGGCGGAGATCATTATTCATTCAATCAGCAGGGATTCGCGGCGGTTCGCTTCACGGAATTTCGCGAAGACTTTCATCATCAGCATCAAAATGTGCGTACGGAGAACGGGGTCGAATATGGCGACTTGCTCAAGTTTGTGGACTATGAGTACGTGGCGCGCGTGGCGCGCCTGAATGCGGCGACGCTCGCATCGTTGGCCGCGGCACCGGCGCCTCCGTTGAATGTCCACATACTGACCAAGGATTTGGAGAATGACACCAACCTGACCTGGGAGTCCTCGCCGGGAGGCTTGGCCGCGGAGTACGAAGTCTTGTGGCGGGCGACGACCAGCCCGGAATGGGAACACGCACAGAAAGTTGGCGTTGTGACTCGCGCCACGCTGAAGCTTTCGAAGGATAATGTGATTTTCGCGGTACGGGCGGTTGACCATGCGGGGCATCGCAGCCTGCCTGTTGTGCCGGTTCCGGAGCGGTGAACGGCCTGGTGATCGCGAAATCCCCACGTCTCGCGGAAGACTCGAGACATGGGGTACCCGCATCCGAGTAGAATTGAGCGAGAGGTAAAGACTTTGCGGCGAACCGGCGAATCCATGACGTTGAGCCTCCCCCCGTTCACCCGGGCGGTGACGTGGCTGCTGGGCATCAACACGGGCATTTTCCTGCTGATGGGACTCTTTTCCATCGCTCGAATTCCCGCTGGTCCATATATCAAATATTACTGCGCGCTGGTTCCTTCTGATGTCGTCCAGCACGGATTTGTTTGGCAGTTACTCACCTACAGTTTCCTACACGAGGGGTTCGCGCATTGGTTCTGGAATATGATCGGCTTGTGGATGTTCGGATCTGCTGTTGAGAACGCGTGGGGGACGCGGCGATTTCTCGAACTTTATTTCATTGGTGTGTTGGGCGCTGCCATCACGACGATCGCACTCTCTTTCGGACACATCATTGGCGATCCACGGGGGGCGACCGTTGGGGCATCGGGCGGTATTTTCGCCGTTCTGATCGCATTCGGAATTCTGTTTGCGGAAAGCGAAATCATGATGATTCCCTTTCCGTTTACGATCAAAGCGAAATACTTCGTGGGTATCCTGATTGTCGCCACGCTGGCCCTGGCTATGGGCGGCGGCGGCAGCGTCGCTTACGTAGCTCACCTTGGTGGATTGCTCTTCGGATGGCTTTATGTGCGTCGTGGGCCCAAGCCCGCACTGGTGAATGTGGGATTCGCGGAACGCTACTACGGGATGCGGAATTCCTACTATCGCTGGAAGCGACGGCGGGCGGCGAAGAAATTTGAAGTGTATATGTCGAAGCATGATCGGCAGGTCCACTTCGACGAGCAGGGGAATTACATTCCGCCGGAGGATGATACGCACAAGGGGAACGGCGGATCGAAGTCGGGGTGGGTGAATTGATATCTGACTTGTCCTCCTGAGGCGGGCGCTTTGCCCGATGAAGGATCTATGGAAGAGTTAGGAAGTACATAGGTCCTTCGCGCCAAGAACGCGCTCAGGATGACAGCTCCAGGAACTGAGTGAATTCAGAAAATATTCTTGCCAGTAACTCCTCCTTCTTCGTCTTTCCTTTGAATCCCAAGTCGTGACCGGCGCCCTCCACCACTAACAATTTCGTCTTCGCGGGAATCATTTTCAGGGTGCGCTCCATTTCGGCGATTGTGGCGAAGGGGTCGCGGGTGCCTTGAACGAAGAGGGTTGGCGTGCGCAGGTCGGGTAGATGCTGGGTGCGCTGTTGTTCGGGTTTGCGCGGGGGATGCAGCGGATAGGAGAGCAGCAGTAGACCTGTAACCAAGTCCGGCTGCTCGGCGCAGAGCATGCTGGATTGGCGACCGCCATAAGAGTGGCCTCCGAGGAAGAGGCGGCCGGAGATCATTTTTTTCAAGGCGGCGAGGGCGTTGTTTAAACCGGCGCGGTCGCGGGCGGCGTCGCCGGGGCCGGGTGGACCGAAGGATCGGGATTGGCGATAGGGGAGATCGCAGCGCAGCACGGTGAAGCCGTTCTCGCTGAATGTTTCGGCGAGTGCACTCAGAAGCGGCGCTGTGGCGCTGGAGCCTGCGCCGTGGGACAGGACTAAGCCGTTGCCATTGGGAGTTTCGGGAAGATGGAGGAAGCCGCGCACTTTGGGATCGACGGTTATGTCGGAAAATTCGCGGATCGGAGCGGCAGACATAATCATAATCTGTACGTACGCAGCCCGGGCGCATTCGTCCGGGGGAGCCCCAGGCGGACGATAGACATTCTAGAACCATCTTGGCCAGCTGCGAAGCTCACCTTTGCTTTGCTTTGCTTTGCTTTGCTTTGCTTCGCTTGTCTGGGCTTCGCCCGACGGACGAAGGCGTCCGTCGCTACGTGTGAAGCGGCACTTCGGTCAGCGTCTCGTAGACTTTCACGATTTGAATTTCGTTGCCCAGGCGGGCCCAGCAGCGCAGCATGTCGGGATCTTCCTGGGCGGCGCTGCGTGCGGTTTCCGACTTCCAGTGGCGCAGCAGAACGTAGTGCGACTCGCGATCGCGGTAGAGGTGATCGCGTCCGTATCCCTTGGCGTCCACGATGGAACTTAGTTCGCGAACGGTAGCCAGCGACGCAGCTTCCATGTCGGGCAGGGGTTCCCAGATGGCTACCGACAGAATTTCCTGCGGCATACCGGGGATTATAACTTGGGGCGGCGAGAAGAGCGCTGCTTCTGAGCGCGGGGTTTCCGAAGATGCATCGGATCAAGATGCGTCTTGTCTGGATGAACAATCCGCTCAGCCTCTTTATCGGTGACGACATGCAGACGCATGAGGTTGGTGGAACCGGAAGATTGGCGCGTGCCGGCGACGACTCCCAGCACGTCCCCAGGCTTCAGCAGGCCGCTGCGGACCAGATCCTGCTCGGCCATTGTCACCATTTGTTCCGCGGATCGCGCCTGGCGGCAGCGTACGGGATGCACTCCCCAATAGAGATTCATGCGCTGCACTACCGGTTCGATGTGAGTGAAGGCAAAGATAGCGGCCTTGGGGCGGTACTTCGAAATCATGCGGGCGGTGTTGCCGGTCTCCGTGAAGACCGCGATCGCGCCCATGGGCAAATCTTCCGCGGAATGAGCGATCGACTCGCAGATGGTTTCAGCCACGGAAAGGCCGCGATGTTCGCGCCGGCGAATTTGGACGAAGTCGCCCATATTGCATTCCGCTTCGACGACAATGCGCGACATGATGGAGACGGATTCGCGGGGATACTGGCCACTGGCGGTTTCGGCGGAGAGCATGACGGCATCGGTGCCGTCGAGGATGGCATTGGCCACATCGCTGACCTCGGCCCGCGTAGGGCGAGGATTTTCGATCATCGACTCCAGCATCTGGGTCGCCGTGATCACGGGCTTGCGCCATGCGGAGGCGCGCCGGATCACATTCTTCTGAATGGCCGGAACTTTTTCCGGCGCCATCTCCACGCCAATATCTCCGCGGGCAACCATGACTCCGTCGGCGGCCTCGAGAATTTCTTCCAGGTGATCGACAGCTTGCGGCTTTTCCAGTTTGGCGATGACGGGAACGTCGCTGTGGTGCGTGGCGATGATCTGTTTCACCATGCTGACGTCGGCCGCGGTGCGGACAAAGGAAATCGCGACGGCATCGACACCGTGGCTGAGACCGAATTCGAGATCTCTGCGATCTTTCTCCGTCAGCGCGGGAATTGAGAGTGCGATGCCGGGAAGATTGATGCCCTTGTGCTCCCCTAGCATGCCTCCGTTGAGAACGTCGCAGACGACGTCCTTGCCGCGAATGCCGCGGACACGCAGTTCGATCAAGCCGTCGCTGAGCAGGATGTGGGCTCCGGGCGTGAGTTCGCGGGCAAGATCGCAAAATGTGGTGGAGATGCGCGTGGCCGTGCCGGGAACATCTTGCGGCGTGATGGTGACGACTGAGCCGGTCTTCAACAGGACAGGCTCGTGGCGCTCTAACATTCCGGTGCGGATTTTCGGGCCTTGCAGGTCCTGGAGGATACAGAGGGTGCGTCCCTCGCGCTCTGCCGCGCGACGCAGGCGCTGAATATTCTGCGCGTGATCTTCGTGCGTGCCGTGAGAGAAATTGAGGCGGGCAATGTCCATGCCGAGGCGGAGCAGGTCGCGCATGGTTGCCTCGGTGTTGCAGGCGGGACCGATAGTGCAAATAATTTTCGCGCGGCGGACGTTATTGCGGGGAATTTCTTTCAAGTGTTCTCTCTAGGGCGGTAATCGTAGAAACTTTGTAAGCAACGTCTCTACGGAGTCTTTACCGAATTGATGGCGGTGAGTTCTTTTCCCAGCATGGCTCGAGGGAACAGCAAGGCATTGAATTCCGCGCCCACCAGGACGACCAGCGAGATCAGATACATCCACACCAGCAGAGCCATGGCGACGCCGAGCGATCCGTAAATGGTAGCGAAGTCGCCGAAGTGCGTCAGGTAGGCGCGAAACAAAACCGTCGTCGAGAACCACAGGATGGTCGCCAGGATGGAGCCGGGGATCACGCTGTGCCAGGGCTGGGTGCGCGGAACGGCATGATGATAGATCAGCGCGATCACGGCAATGCTGGTGAGGGTGGCGATGAGCCAGCGAATCGCGCCCCAGAGCAACAACACGTAGATGCTGAAATCGGGATCAATATAAGACAGAAGGCGAGTCTCGAACTTGCTGCCCACGGCTACTAAGAGTGTGGCGAAGCTCATAGGGATCAGAGCGAAGACAACCAGGAGGAAGGCGATGAGGCGTTCTTGTATCAAGCCCCAGGTTTTTGGCAGTTCGTAGCAGCGGCGGAAGCCCTCCATCCAGGAGATCATTACGCCGGA
>Ga0073928_10005037_pt1 | contig 18871 bp, 15 predicted proteins | sample PaiPotPPA55metaG_FD_76969 | JGI IMG/M metagenome (GOLD analysis project Ga0073928, IMG submission 76969) | Iron sulfur acid spring bacterial and archeal communities from Banff, Canada, to study Microbial Dark Matter (Phase II) - Paint Pots PPA... ... | reverse complement strand
GCGACAAATGCGGCGCATTTCGGGCTCGCAGGGCGTGTCGAACAATTGAAACCTGTTCACTCCAGTTCACGTTTGACCGCCGGCCCGAGCGCGTCGGGGCCGTTTGGGCCGACGCAACTTCGCGTCCTTGCCATCGCAACCTTCCGAGATTGACGGTTCGGTCGCTGTGAAAGAAAATAGGACGATAGATCAGATGTAGCCCGCACGTCCTCCCACGGGGTCAGGTCATGGCGTTTGAGGTGCGGTGTCCGGATTGCCGGAAGCTGTATTCCGCGGAATGGCGCTTGGTGGGCAAGCGCATTCGATGCCGGCAATGCGCGCAGGTATTCACCGTGGGTTCTCCGGCCCAGTCCAGCGTGCCGGTCATGGCCGGCGCTGCGGCCGCAGCGAGCGACGGGATCGGAGAGGGCGCGGCCGACGGTTCGGATACGGCGGCGGTGGTGGTCGTGCCTCCACCGCCGGACGACGATCCGATTGCCGCCGCCCATTTTGAGGAAGACCGCACGGCTTTGCGTTCGAGCCGGCCCCAGCAGTTCCCGGGGAGCCAAATCCTCGAGGCCTGGCTGCCGCTGGCGCTAGGCCTGATCGCGGTGGTGTGGTGCGCCTCCGAGACATTCACCGAGAACCACACGGGCAAAGCGTGGGTGCCGCTGCTGCGGATGGCCACGATCGTCGCCCTCTACATGCTGCTGACTGTGCCGGCGACGCTGGCGGCCGTGCGGAAGAGATTCGCGCAGATCGGCCGCGCCTTGCCGCCGTCGGCCATGCAGCGGGTGGCCGTCACGTTTGCGCTGCCAGTGACTCTGGGTTACGTCTTCTGGCTAATCAGCGGAGGAATCCCTGGCCTGGTGACCGGGTTGGTGCTGGGGGTGGTGCTGATGGCGGCGGTCTTCTGGCTGCTCTTTCGCGTGGATCCGGAGGAGTGTGCCAGCGCGTATGCATGGGCCGGCGGAACGTTTCTGGCGGCGACGACGGTGGGCGTCGCCCTGCTGTGCGGCGCCAATTTCCTGCTGAACCGGGCGATGATGGCGTCGCATTCGTCGTCGTTTAAGGAGAGCCCGCTGGGGACGGCGCTGGCGTGGCAGGCCCCCTCGCCACCTCCCGCGATTACGCATCCGCGGCCCGGGCGCTCGGTCGACGGGGGATCGGTGGCTGATGGACCGCAGGCGCCTGACGGGATTCCGACCGAGCCGCCGGCGCGGTCCGTTGCGACTATTCCCGGACAGACGTCGCCGTCGGACCATGCCAGCGTGGCGTTGCCGTGGCCGCAGCCAGCGCCCAAGGGGACGGCGCCTGTCACTACCGCGCCTGCGGCCGACGCCGACGATCCCGACGCCGTCGTCTCCGAGCTGTTCCGCACGGGCAGCGGACAGTTGACCACCGATTCGTTTGTCGAAAACATCCAGCAGGCCAAGCTTCCGTGGGTGCAGCGTGTATACCAGCCGAAAGATGAGGGGGTGTTCGAGGACTCCCTGGCTCCGATCACGCCGTCGCGCTTCATCGGGCTGGTGCGCCTGCCGGGAATCGGCCCGAAAGTCCTTGAGTGCTGCCGCCTCACCCCCTGGTTTGGCACGGCGGGCGCTGTGCCGATGAACCAGGACGGGTCGGATTCCCCGGCGTTCAGCGGCCGCTGCGCCCTCAGTCCCGACGGCAAGCTGCTGCTCCGCCTCACCAGCGATCCCGCTCCGAAGGTCGAGCTTGTCCCATTCCGCGGCGCGGGGCGATCGATCCCCCTTACGGCCCCGAAAGCTTCCGGACCCTCGCGCACCGCGCACGATGACGCGCTGCTGACGCCCGAGCTGCTGGGCGTGCTTCCGCGCCAGCGCTTCCTGGTTCGTTGGTCGCGGACAGGCAAGTGGGTATTGCAGGTCTATCCGCTGGCCGGGTCGGACGAGAAGACGTCGCCGATCGCTGTACAGGGCGAGGGAGATTCGACCAGTGTTTACGCGGTGAGCGCGGACGGGAACTGGTTCGCCACCGTGGTTGAGAGAGCCGACAGTTCGCTGGTCGCGGTCTACAGCCTGACCGGCAGCGCCTCTGGGCCGAAGACATTGCGGCTGACCGATATTGCCGATCCGGCGCAGTGGGAGTGGAGCGGGTTGTCCTTCTCTCCCGACGGGGGCAAGGTTGCCGCCCTGCTGGAGCGCGACAGCGATGGGATCATCCGCTCCTGGACGATCGCCACTGGCAGCCCCACGGCTTCGGGCACTTGCAAGGTCCCATCCGCCGACGAGCGGCTCGGACACACACGCGGACGTCTGTTCGACTGTCTGGCCGATAACCTCTGGTTGGCGAGCGGCCGTACGCTGCTGGACGCCGCCTCGGGCCGAGTGCTTGGGACGCTGACCAACGAAGTGGTCGTCGCCCAGCAGGTGGCCGATGGGCACACCGTCTACCTCAGCTACGCCCTGGGAGATGGCGTGCGGCACGTGGCGGTCGTCAAGCTCGATACCGAATCGCTTAATGGCCCCGCCGCGGCGCGCGCCGCGGCGCGTTCTCCCTCGGGTCGATAGGCGGCCCCTACCGCCACGACGACTCGAGCTGGCATCGTCGCGCTGGCATGAGGGCCGTTTCCGGGCTGTTGCGGGCGATCGGGTCGTGAAAAGCTTCTTATTCTTTGCGGCTCGGGCTGCTGCTGGTACGATCCGCCCGTGGATGAATTGATGAACAACGGAAGCCCCCTGCCGGTAGCGGTAATCGGGTGCGGGCGGATGGGGCGATTACACGCACGGGTCTATTCGGAAATGCCGGGGGTGAAGCTGGTAGGCGTTCATGACGTCTGCCCCGAGACAGCGGCTGCGATCGCCGATTCTTTTTCCTGCCGCACGTTCGAGCGAGTCGAAGACCTGGCGGGCGAGGTGGCGGCAGTCACGATCGCGGTGCCGACCGCCTGCCACGCGGACCTGGCCGAGACCTGTCTGGACGCCGGAATTGCCTGCCTCATCGAGAAGCCTCTGGCCAAAGACGTGCAGGATGCGCGGCGGATCGTCGCGGCGGCCCACCGGTCGGGCGCCACCGCGATGGTCGGCCACATCGAGCGGTTCAATCCCGTCATGCGCGCCGTTGGACGCCTCGACATCCACCCTCGATTTATCGAGGTTACTCGCATCAGCCCCATGACTTTTCGCAGCATCGACGTGGGGGTCGTCCTGGACATGATGATCCACGACATCGACCTTGTGCTGCGGCTCTCGGGGTCCGCGGTCGCCCAGATCGACGCCATTGGCGTCAGCGTCGTCGGCGACGTGGAAGACATCTGCAACGCCCGCCTGACATTCGAGAACGGATGCGTGGCGAACATGACGGCCAGCCGGCTGGCCCTCAAAACCGAGCGGCGGATGCGGCTGTTCAGCCCCGACGCGTACGTCTCGCTGGATTACCAGAAGCGCTACGGGCTGGTCGCGCGGCGCAGCCAGAACGTGCAGGCGATCCGCGAGGCGGCCCGCCGCATCCGCTCCGGAGAGATCACGGACATCTCCGAACTCAACTACGCCGACATCGTGCACGTGGAGGAGTTGCAGATCGATGACATCGAGCCGCTTCGCGCCGAGCTCGAGTCGTTCGCTCACGCGGTGAAGACCGGGACCCCGACGGAAGTGACTGTGGAGGACGGGCTGGCCGCGGTCGAGACCGCGACCCGCATCGTCGAGTCGATCTCCCCGATGGCCCTTGCCGCATTGCACTCGCCGATAAGTTGAGGGGGCAATGCGTGCCCGTCACAGGCACCGGATCGCAATCAACGTCTCATCGTCGGTCGGCGGCGCATTCTCGCAGAAGGCGGCGACCTCCGTTCGAATCCGGGTGATGCACCGCTCGGCACTGCACGCGCCGCAATCCACGAGCAGGTTGTCGAGTCGATCGATTCCGAAGAACTGCCGCGGAGCCGCGCCCTTCCGCGGCGGGCTGGCCTCGGTAATGCCGTCGGTGTACAGCAGCAGCAAGTCTCCCTTTTGCAACGTCACCGTCGTCTGGGGGTAGCTCTGCCCCTCGAGAATCCCCAACGGCAACGCGCCGTTCGCGTCCAGAGACAGCACGCGGTTGCCATGAAGGAGCCGCGGCGGGTTATGGCCGGCGGTGGAGTAAGTCAGCCGGCGGGTCGACGGATCGAGCACCGCGTAGAACGCCGTCACGAAGGCCCCGTCGCGGGTGTAGGAGCGTGCGAGCTGATCGTTCAGGTATTTGAGCAGCACGCCCGGGGGCGTGTGCGTACCGGGCTGCGCGTGGGCGAGGGCGTGGGTGATGGCCATGAGAACCGCCGCCGGGGTCCCATGACCCGCGACATCGGCGATGAACAGACCCCATGCGCCTCCATCAAGCGGGAAGAAATCGTAATAGTCTCCACCGGCCCGGGCACTTGTCAGGTAATGCGCCGCCACCTCGAATCCCGCGATTTGCGGGAGATCGCCCGGGAGCAGCGAACGCTGGATGTCCCCGACGACCTGAAGTTCCCGGTCCAGCGCCTCGAGGGCGGCGCCGAGCTGGTTGCGCAGCACCAGATTTTGCGTCCCGCGGCCAAACAGCCCGCCCTGCCAGTGCAGCATCGGTATGATCGATCGGTCAAGTTCGCGCCCCGGCGGCAACAGCATCAGGGTGACGTTCAACGACTGGCCGCAGTCGTACTGCGGCAGTGCGATGAGCGACTGAAAACCTTCCAGATAGAACCACGCCGGGTCATCGGCCTTCAGACGCGCCGGCAGATCGTCAACGATCACCGGCCGATTTGCGTAAGCGATCTCTCCGACGAGGCCGCCGGATAACCGAGGGAGCCGATCGCGATGCGTCCACGGATTGAGGCGCTCGGTAAACCGGGACGAACGCGTGATCAGGTAGAACGGCGCCTCCACATCTCGGCGCGACACCGCCAGATAGTCTTCGATCGGCAGCAGCTCGCCGATGCCGTTCCAGTAAACGTTGACGAGCTCTTCCGGGTCAGTTACCCCCGAGATGGCCTTCATCGTCCGATCGATGATCGCCAACTCCTCCTGCCACGGCCGTCTCTCCTTCAACATGGCATGTATCTTAGCCACTGCGTCGCACAGCAGCGATTGTGCCTCGCACGATTCGCGGCGCCCGCGCCTGGATTTGCGTGCGGCAGCGGCAGTAAGATCGGCCATAATGGGCGAGATTCGAGTGAGGGTCAGACTGACCAATGCCGTCGATGAAGCCTTGGCCCGGCGGGGACAGCTCAAACCGGAGCAAGTGCGATGGTCCGAGCTGGATGCTTTGGTTGACACCGGTACGGTGCGCAGCGTCGTACCGCCCCAGGTGGCACAGGACCTCGGGCTGCAACTCCGGGGTCAGCGCGTGGCCGAATACGCCGACGGGCGCAAGGAGCCCGTCGGCGTGACCGAGCCGCTGGTGATCGAATGCCTCCACCGGGACACGCTGGAAGAAGCGCTGGTCCTGGGAGACGAAGTGCTGATCGGGCAGACGGTGCTGGAGAAGCTCGATCTGCTGGCCGACTGCGCCAATGGCCGTCTGGTCCCGAATCCCGCCCACCCGAACCAGCCGGTGAGCAAGGTGAAATAGACTGACGAAAGCCCGCCTGGCCTCATAATCGAATCTCCTTTCCAGTCTGTTCTCGATGCCGCTAACCATAGCCGCGTATGCGGTGATTGTCCTTTGGACGCCCGTGGATTTGATTGTGGAAAACTGAACGTTGAAACCGGCGCTGGCGTACGGTATCGTCATTTTGCCTGAGGGGGCAACGCTGCTTGCGGAGACGTGATGGCAACTCAATGGCGGATGAAGGGGCAATATGTGAAGAACTGCAATTGTGCGCCCGGCTGCCCCTGCGATTTCTGGGCGGCGCCGACCCACCACAAGTGCGAGGGGATGTGCGCCATGCGGATCGAGGAGGGGAACTTTGGCGCTACCGGGCTCGATGAGCTGATCTTCGCCGCCTGCTACCACTGGCCCGGGCCGCTGCATGAGGGGAACGGGACGTTGCAGCCGTACGTTCTCGACCGCGCCACGCCGCAGCAGCGCGAGGCGCTGTTGACGATCATGAGCGGCAAAGCCGGCAACGCGTGGTTCGAGGTGCTGGCCAGCGTGGTTTCCACCGTTTTGGAACCGAAGTTTGTACCCATCGGCTTCGAGTTCGACCTGGAACGCCGCCGCGCCCGGGTTGTTATCCCGGGCGAGTTGGAAACGGTGACGGAACCGATCCGCAACCTCGCGACCGGCGACGAGCACCGGGTGCGCGTCGAGATGCCGCGGGGGATGGAGTACTTCGCCCCGGAGATCGCCGCCACGCGCGTGCTCCGCGGGACCGGGAAGATCCGTTTCGACTGTCCGGGGGCGCACAGCTCCTTGGCGACCGTCCAGCATACGCAAAGCGGACTGGTGAGGTAGGAAGGGCCTGGAGACGGGCGGACAAGGGGACAGGGGGACAAGGGGACAAGGGACGATGACTTCGGCGACGCCTTCAGCCGTTGAGCCGCCGCGTGCGGCGCGCGAGGGGAGGGTCTACCTGACGGCGGTGCTGGTGTTCATGGCCGCGGGGGCGGCGACGCTTTATTTCTGCCGCGGCATGTCCGACGACATGCGGATGCCCGGCGGGTGGACGATGTCGATGATGTGGATGCCCATGCCGGGGCAGACCCGGCTGGCGACAGGGGCAATGTTCCTTGGAATGTGGCTGGCAATGATGGTGGCGATGATGCTGCCGTCGGCGTTGCCGATGCTGGTGATCTACCGCCGGGCGCTGGCGTTCCGCGGCGAGCCGCACACGGCCGCCGCGTTGCTGATGGCATGCGGATATTTCTTTGTCTGGCTGGCGGTGGGGGCGCTGGCGTATGCGGTCGGCATGACGGCCGCCTGGGCGACGATGCGGTGGACGCTGGTGAGCCGTGCGGTACCCACGGCGTCCGGCGCCGCCCTGGTTCTGTGCGGGCTGTTTCAGTTCACGTCGTGGAAAACCGCCTGCCTGCGCCACTGCCGCGACCCGCTCTCGTTGGTCGCCTCCCACCTGCACGGCGGCCGAATCGGCGGGTGGAGACTGGGACTCCATCACGGCGCCTTCTGCGCTGCCTGCTGCTGGGCCCTCATGCTGATTCAGCTCGTGCTTGGAGTGATGAACTTGGCGGTAATGGTGCTGGTGGCGACGGTCATTTCGCTGGAGAAGTTGTTGCCACGCGGCGAGGTGGTCGTCCGACTCACCGGCGCAGCGGCAATGGTGGCCGGGTTAGTGATGATCGTCCAACAGGCACTGGGCCGATGACGTACGCCGCCAGATATTTGGCAGGACAGGGCTATCCGGCCGAATCCTCATCCGCCCCGAGGACCTTAGGAACCTTGAAAAATGGACCGTCGGTTTCGGGGGCGTTCATCAGGACTTTGCCCCGCGGCAGGCTCGGATCGGCCACGTCTTCGCGAAAGACGTTGTGCAGGGGCAGGGCGTGAGCCATCGGGTCGACGCCGGTCATGTCGACGCGGCCGAGCTTGTTGACGTACTGGAGGATTGACCCGAGCTGGCCCGTAAGCCGCTCCAGTTGGCCATCGTCCAGCGCGAGGCGGGCGAGCCTGGCCACGTGCTTCACGTCATCGAGGCTGATCGGCTGTTGCTGCGACATGGGCATGCCGGCGGACGACGGGCTTCACCACCAGCCCATTGCGGATGGCCTTGGCGCTGACCTTGATCCGGCAAATGCGGCCATTCACCACCGCCCGCACCTTCTGGATGTTTGGGCGGAACTTGCGGCTGCTGATGCCGGTCACCTTCGTACCCACCCCGCCCAGGTACTTGGCTTTGCCGCGGTGGGTGACCTTATGGCCGAAGCTGGTCTTCTTGCCCGTGAAATAACAGACGCGTGGCATGAGGGGGAGTGTACGGGTCCGACGGTTCGTTGGCAAGTATTGAACGCGTAGCGCGTAAAACGTAAAGACGTAGAACGTAAAGCGTAATCACGCTCCCATTACGTTCTACGTCTTTACGTTTTACGTTCTACGTCTTTATGGCTTACTGCGTCGCCAACTTGCTGGTTAGCAGCGGGAACTGCTTCTGCTCGATCTCGCGCTGCATGATGATGGTGGGACGGACCAGGATCAGCAGGACCTGCTCGTCCTTGGCAACCGACCGGCTGGTAAACAGCCGCTTGAGGAACGGGATCTTGGAAAGGACGGGCACGCCGATCTCTTTTTCCGTCTCGCCTGCCAGGGTCTGCCCGCCGAGGAGGAGGGTACCGCCATCGGGGACGCTGACGGTGGTCTTGACCTCGGTGATTTGCAATTCCGGCTCCTGAATGGTGCCGCTGGGGGCGGCGGAGCCGAAGAAGCCGAACCCACCGGTGCCCCCCCCCGTGGGGGCTCCGACGGTCGTGCCGGTCTGGAAGGTGAAGGGAGCGAGGTCGAGCAGGGTGGCAAGCTGCGGCCTCATCGTCAGCGTGACGTACTTGCGATCGGCGGACACGGTGGCCTGCACGTCCAGGATGACGCCGCTCTGCACGATGCCGATGGTTGGCGCGAATGAGGAGATGCCGGTGCTGACGATCGGCGTCAGGTTACTGACGTACGCGCGCTCTACAGAGACCAGCACGTAGGCGCGCTGGCCGTTGAAGAGAGTCACCCGCGGGGCGGTCAGGATCGTGGAGTTCACCGAGGCCTGAACGGCCCGAAGCATGAGCTGCACCTGGAAGTCGTCCAAATAGGTGGCGGCCGTGGTGAGCCCCGTCGGCGTGATCGCGCCGGCCCCGATCGAGCCTTGCACACCGGTTGAGGGGTTCTGGACGAATGTCGAATCGGGCGAGGTGAGCGGGATCGTCCCCAGATGCTTGGACCAGGAGCTGTTCAGGTTGAACAGGAAGTTCAAGTCGACGCCTACGTCTTCCAGGAAGTTTCGCTGAACGGTGAGGAAGCGGGTTTCCACGGTGACCTGAATCGCGCGGGTCTCGCGAAGCTGCTCCAGCAGGTTGACGAGCTGACGGTGGTTCTCGGGGGTCTGGGTGACGATGAGCTGGCCCTGAAGTTCGCGGAGGGCGCCGACGGACCCGCCATTGTCCTTCCAGCTATCGCTGGCGACGGTATCGGTAATGAGCTTGGTGATGTCCTGAACAAGTTCCTCGCGGGTAGGCCCTTGGTTGCGGTTCTGGCCCAACTGGTTACCACCGCCCGCGAAGAGCGTATTGGTGACACTGGCGCCGCCGCCGCCGCCACCGCCCGCACCCCCGCCGCCGCCCCCCCCGCCGCCGCCCTGGTTCTGGCTGGCGTCGAGACTGAATTGCGGGGCGTCGGTGAAGTCAGGCACGTCGATGATCAGATCGCGGATGTCATACACGCGAACGACCACGTTCTTGGACAAGTCCTCCTGGGTGGAGATGGTGATGACCCCGTCGTCGACGGTGTATCCCAGCTTGGTTTGTCCGCCGCCCACGCTGTCGAGGATGACGTTCAATGCCTTGGAGACCTTGACGTTGTGGAGCCGGGCTGTGACGGGGGTATTTCGGTCGATGCCGGCGGCCTCGAGGCTCTTCCAGTTGACGAAGAGGTTGGCGCCCGAGACGTCGCGGAGGAAGTCGATCACGTCGCTGAAGCCGACCTGATCGAACGCCACTTCGGGGAGGTTGCGGTCGAGTTGAGCGGCGACGGCGCGGTCCTCGCGGCCGACGCCGCGCTCGGCGGCGACCGTCTGGTCGCGCGTCTGGCTGATGTCCGGCCAATCGCTGGGGTAGCGGAGGATGTCGTCGTACGGGATCAACTTCTCTTCGGCCGAGTTGAACACGCTTCCCGTCTTGCGATCCCGCGTCTCCCAGTACTGTCGCTGCTCGGCGAACTGGTTTTTATCCTCCAGGAGCGGTTTGACGCCGACCGCGTAGTCATTGGTCGGGTCCAGCAAGAGGATCTGGTCGACTGTCTGAAGGGCTTCCTTGTAGCGGCCGTGGTTGCTCAGGTCCTGCGACGTGCGGATGAGGTCGGCAATTGTCCGCTGACGTTCGCGGATGGCGCGGTTGCGCTCGTCGACGATGCGCTGCTGGATGCGCTTGTCGGCGTCGCGCTGGGAAATCTCCGTCGCGCGCTGCTGAGCGGCCTGCAGATCGAGTTCGGTCTGGTCGATCTGGTTACGGAACTGGTGGAGTTGGTCGGGAGGAAAGATGCTGGGGTCGGAGTTGGCCGCGAGGCGGGCCCGATCGACCGCGATCTGGGCATCGCCCCACCGAGCCTCCTGAATAGCGGCACGCGCCTGGTCGAGATTGCTCTGGACCTGGTATTGGATCTCGCTCTGCCGCGCCCGCACCACCTCGTTGGCTTGCCCTATCAGATTGGGCGGCGACGGATTGCGACCCATCAGAACGAGCACGTGATCGCGGCCCTGGACGGCGGCGGCGTTGTTCGGATCCAGGTCCGCGGCCTTGGTGTACAAATCCAGGGCCCGGTCGAAATTGTTTTGTGTTTCGGCCTCCTTGGCGTCGCGGACCCATTGCTGGGACTGCGCGATGGCCTGGTTGTGGCGGAGGGCGCGGGCCTCGTCGGTGGCCTTGAGTGCGGCCAGGGCATCGGCGTTGCCCGCGGCCGGCGCCGCGCCGCCGGGGCCGGCTTCGGCTGGGGCCGTCGCCTGCATCAGGTGCTGCACTCGCTCCTTGTCCGCCTGCTCGCGCATGGCCATGCGCTTGAGGATTTCGGCGGGCGGGTCCTGGTAAAGCCCGGGCTTGTATCCGGCATGCAGCGCCATTTGCAAACTGGCGCGAGCGCGAACCCAATCGCCCCGGCGATATTCCCAGAGGCCGATCTCGTAATATCGTTTCCCAGTCAGCGGTTTGGCAGGGGCACCGGGCGTCGTCCCGGCCGCATCCACGGCCGGCTGGGCGGCCGGCGCGGCAGTGGCGGCGACGGTGGCGACGGTGGCGACCGTGGCCTGGGCCTGCTGCGGCGCTTGACCGTCTACCTCTCCCAGCGCCGCAAGCCAGGCGATGGCTTTCGCCAGCGTCTGCCGGTCGGCATAGTGGTTGTCGGACGCCGCCTTGAAGTGGGCGATGGCCTCGAGCGTCTGCTTGGCACTCAGCGCCTCTTCGGCGTTGGCCAGTTCCTCCCGGGCGGTGCGGCGCTCGGTGGCCGCGCGCTTGACGTCCGTCAGCAGCGACAGATACGCCTCGCGTTCCTTTTCGCCGAGATTGACGGTCTTCACCGCCGTCAGCGTCTTCTCGGCCCGCTCGTAGTCGTGCTTGTCAAACTGCTCGCGGCCGAGCTGCATTAGCTCGCTGGCGCCAGGATTGGCGTCAGGCTGGCGGTCGCCGCCCGGTTCCTCGGCGTATAGCTTCGAGAACTGCGACGCGCCCATGGGTGCGGCCATGGCAACGGCCAATCCAAGAGCGGCCCAGTTGCGGCGGCGGTTAGAGATCGGGTGGGACGGAAACGACGCTGATGGCCTGGGGCCGGAACGGTCGAAGAACACGGCGTTCCTCCTATGGCGGAACTATTCGGCATGCGAAGGGCCGTCCCGTTTCACGGGGCCGGCGCCTTGGCTGCTGTTTTCGCGGCCGCTAACGGGATCGAGGGCGAGTCCAACACCCTGACCCGTACGCCACGGCGGCCGACTAAGAGGTTGTTTCGCAACCTCTAAACCAGCGCTACGCCCGGCCAAACGACAGCCCGATCCCGGCCTGGCGACGGGGACAGGAACTCTCCTGCGTCGATCAGTGGGGGACTGTGTTGGACGGCGCGTCGAGGCATGCGCGGAAAACCGGTTGCGGAAGGTCGCCCCCTTTGTTCCCAGGCTCCGCCTGACGGTTCGAAGGGGTCGAGGGCTTCCGCGATGCTGTCGATCCTTGGTGTCCTATCTCGGGGCCGGCATCGGCTGTGCGGAAGAGGGCCACTTCCCCTGAAGAAGGGCCGTTGCATTCCGCTGGGACCATTGTCCGTCGGCCGGCGTAAGGCATTGGCCTTGCGCGTGGGGGGATACTATCGGCAGGCAGGGTTTGGGGAAAGTTTCCGCCGCGCCCTCGCCATCCCGCATCCGCCCCGGCCGTTGGTCAAAAGACCCTGCCGTAAGGCTCCGCCTGGCGGCGATCGTTGATCGCCGCCCTCCCGCCGGACGGTGCCTCCAAACCGCACCGCCCGACCGGATGGGAGGTGAGTGTAAGCGAACCCTTCCCCGCTTGCAAATAAAATCGTCAATATCAGTTAGGAAGGGTGAGGGATTTCCGGGGTGCCTTGGCAGGGATATTGGGCGGAAAAAACTCGAATGACGAAATCCGAATGCTGAGCGCAGCGAAGTCCCGATCCGGACCCGTTCCCCCGTTTCGTCATTCGGTCATTCGTAATTCGAGCATTGATTCGTCATTCTTCATTCGAATTTCGTCATTCCGCTCGTCGAGCGGCTACTTCTCCTTGATCCGGTCTATGTCAGCTCCCACCGCAATCAGCTTCTGCTCGATCTTTTCATAGCCGCGGTCGATGTGGTAGACGCGGTCAATGCGGGTAGCGCCGCGGGCGACCAGTCCGGCAAGCACCAGCGCGGCGGAGGCCCGCAGGTCGCTGGCCATCACGCTGGCGCCCTGCAATTCTTTCACTCCCTGGATGATCGCCGTCGGGCCCTCTTTGCGAACGTGAGCGCCCATGCGATTCAGCTCACCGACGTGAAGGAACCGGTCGGGAAAGATCCGTTCGGTAATGACGCTCATTCCGTCGGCCAGGCACAGAAGGGCCATGAGCTGGGCCTGGAGGTCTGTGGGGAAGCCGGGGTACGGCTGCGTGGTCATCTCTACGGTGTTCAGCCGACGATTGGAGGAGACGAAGATCGTTCCATTCTGCCGCTCGATTTTGACGCCCACGTCTTCGAGCCGGTCCACCACCGCGATCAGGTGATCGAGATTGCAATTCCTCAGTTCGAGCTCGCCGTTGGTGACTGCGGCGGCGATCATGAAAGTGCCGCATTCGATCCGATCGGGAATGATGCGGTGCTCGGCGCCGTGGAGCTTGTCGACGCCTTCGATGCGAATCTCAGGGGTGCCGTGCCCCTTGATCTTGGCGCCCATCCTGATGAGCAGATCGGCGCAGTCGACGACTTCCGGCTCGCAGGCCGCCCCGACTAGCACCGTCTCCCCCTCAGCCAGGGCGGCGGCGCAGATCACGTTGATCGTTCCAAGGACCGTGGGCCCCTGTGCGCCGCCGAGGTACATGCGGCACGCCTTCAGGCGGCCGCGTACTTCGCCGACGATGTTTCCGTTTTCGGTGCGGAACTCGGCCCCGAGCTTCTGAAGGCCGCGAACGTGCAGGTCGACGGGACGGTCGCCGATGGCGCATCCGCCGGGGATGGACACGATTGCCTTGCCGCGCTTGGCCAGCAGCGGACCGAGAACGCAGATGCTGGCCCGCATCGTCTTGACGATGTCATAGCGGGCCTCGCACATCTTCTCGTCGGTGACTTCGATATCGAGCGGGCCGTTGAGCGGCGGCATCGAGGCGTGGGCGGGAAGACCGTCGGCGCCGCTGGTTGGTTCATGGCGGTAGACGTGGCACCCCAGCTCCCCGAGCAGCTTCGACATGGAGTCGATGTCGCTGAGCCGCGGGACGCCTTTGAGGGTGGTCTTGCCTTCCCCCAACAGGCAGGCGGCCATGATCGGCAGCGCGCTGTTCTTGCTGCCGCTGATTTCTATTGTGCCTTTAAGCCGGTTCCCGCCCCGGATGAGGAAAGAGTCCATCGCAGCCCGTCCCTGGGCCGGAGATTTTGTCGACCGCTACAGGTCGGATCTCCTGGGCCCGAAATGTGGGTGCGGCGTAGGGCCGCCCCGAACCATTCGGTCTATCGGCCGCTCCATCGGCCGATACTCAATTCTTTAGTACCGTACGTCGCTGCACGGTTTATGGGTCGGCTCCGAATCAAAGGATCGCGCACAACCCGCGCCCATTGTGCCCCGCCACGTGGGAATTTCAAGATGCCGGTCGCAACCCGGATCGTTCAACGCCGAGATATTAGATCGCGGAGAGTAAAGAATTGATATGCCGAACTGCCGATCGAATTCCGGCGCGCGGGACCCCGCTCACATTTCGGCATCTTCCGCTTTTCTCCGCGGCCTCTGCGCCTGGGCGGTGAATCACGAATTATCGGCGGCTAGGCGCTGGCGGAGAAGTTGAGAATCGGGCCCTGGTCGGCGCTAAGTTGGCCGGAGACGTTCACGGCCGACCCGTGCGGGACAACGGCGACGGCGATGACGGCGCCGCGTCCGGCGGTCGCGGAAACCCCGGCGAAGACCGCGGCCGAAACCTCGAACTGGCTGACCAGTTGGAAGTCATGGTACGAGTTGTCCGTGGCCGTCGGGCTGGTGGAGGCGACGAACGTCGTGGGGCCCAGGTTGATATAGCTGGCCTTCGGGCTGGCGCTCTTGCCGGCAAAGTCCGCGTCGTCGCTCTTTCCCGAGCCTTCGTCGTCGTAGGTCCGGATAAGCAGCCCGCCGGCGGAGGAGAGCGTCGTCTCCTCGGCGATGAGTCGGCTGGAGCCGGCCAGCGAGCCGGTGCCGGGGTCGCGGGCGTAGAACGTGATCACGTCCTTGCTGGAATCGAACTGCCAGACGGAGCGTGTGCTGGTGATGACAAACCCGTTGCCGGTTGGGGGCGGCGGGTTCCCGCCGGGATTGGGGTTCGGAGGCGGAGCGTGCGCGGCGCCCTTGGCGTTTGCGAAATTGTTGCCGGCGGAGACCTGTGTGGCAGAGAGGGTCAGCGCGAACGCGCCCGCGGCAGGGGCTGTAATCGTATATCCGTGCTTGGGAATCTCGCGAATGACGACTGGGCCAGCGGGAACGGCGCGGAGTGTGTAATTCCCGTGTGCATCGCTTATGGCGCTCGGCTCCCCGCGGTCGAGCCTCCCGTTGCCGTTCAGATCGGCGAACACCTTGCAACCGCGCATGCCGGGCTCGCCCGGATCCTGCACCCCGTTGCCGTTGCTGTCGAGAAATACTGTACCGCTGACCGCGGCAGTCTGGGTGTTGCCGAAATTGCGATTGGCCAACCTGGAATGAGATCCGAGGTGTACGACGAACGCCGCCGGCGAGGTCTGCCGCCATCCGGTCTGCAAAACCTCGCGAATGCTGTAGGCGCCGGCCGACAGACCCGCGATGCTCCAGTTTCCCCGGGCGTCAGTTACCGCAATAGTCTCGTCGCGATCGAACTGGCCGACGTCGTCGTTATCCACTTGACCGAGGTCGTTCGATTCTAGAAAGACCTGCCAGCCCGCCAGCCCGGCGTCTCCGTGGCCCTGACGACCGGTGGCGTTAACGTCGTTAAAGACGGTGCCGGAGATCCGGGCCCCCGTGGCGGACAAAAGCACCCGCGACTCAAGCCGCTCCAGGGCGATGGCCCGCAGCTTCGACCGATCGGACGCAAGTAAACGAGGGCACTGGGCCCGGCGGAGGCGGACCATGCTTCGGCTCCAAATAAATTGAAGGCTTTCGGTAAAGGAGGACTCCACTAATGCATATAGCACAGGAATCCGGCGGGGCAAATTCTTTTGTGAGAAGCTTTACTTTCAACCCGTCAGGCGGCGGGACCGCACTTCTTGCCGCTGTAACTGGCCCACGATCCGGGTGAGCTGGGCGAGAATTCGGCGATCCTGGATGCCCTGGTACATGAAGACGAAGCGGACGCCGGTGCGGATGGCGCTGCCGGCGGCGCTGCGGCAGGGGCGCATTCGTCCCTCGAGCAGCAGCTCCGTCTGGCGGTAGCGCAATTCGACCCGAAGGCGATCTTCGGTGCTGACCTTGGGCCGCTGGCCCTCGGAACCGCGGAAGACGACGCCCAGCCCGCCAAGGCTGATGTCCCGGACCTCGGTCAGGACCTCCTGGGCGCTCATCGGCCGGTCGCGCAAATGGGCGCGTTTGGAAATCCGCCAGCAGCGGACCGCCAGCTCGCCGTCGAGCGGGACGGCAACGCGGTAGCTGCTGCGGCGCTGCATGGCCCTGACTTCCGCGGGGAACGCCAGCAGCAGCGCCGGGCCGGTCAGCTCGTCTCCCAGGCAAAAGGCCGGCTGACGGGCCAGCAGCGGCGTCGCGAAGACGTGCCGGGCGTCCCCGCCGCGGAACGACACCCCGACGAATTGCCCATGGGCAATCAATGCGTCGAGCAACGGCGGTTCCCCGACCGATTCCACCCAGACGCCCGCAGGCTCCTCGGCCAGAAAATGGGATTTGTAGTGAATGAGCCCGTCCGGGGCAGGGACCGATAATACCAGTCCGGCCCGCCGGGCCACGGCATCGTAGAGCGGTTGGGCGCTGGCGTGGGTCATGAGCAAACCCACCATTTTCATCGGCCGGATGAGGTGGCCTCAGCGGTGAATATCGCTATCGGGCGCGGCCGGTGCTCGCCTTGCCGATCAGCGCGCCGCCGACGAAAAAGATGACGCTGCCGATCAACCCGATGCCGAGGGCGAGCCAAGCCTGGTTGGCCTTCTGATCGCTAAACCAGCGAAGCACGGCAGGCCAGGTGCCCAGGATGCCGCAGATCAAGGCGAACAGGCCGAACAGGACGAAAAGGGAGCAGGCCAGTGCGGCGGCGCCGAACGCGGCGGCCCATGGGTCGGGGGCCTGCACCATGACCGGGGCGAGCGGGGCGCGATCGATCCCGCCGCGGGGCTCTTCCAACTCCACGCCGGAGGTCAGGCCCGTATCTTCGGCACGGGCTTGCCCGGGGCCGATCTCCTCGAGCACCGCGCCGAGGCTCGTGTCGTCGCGCTCCCGCGACAGATCGAGCAATCCGGAGCCGGACCCGACGCTCTCGAGATTGATCTCCTGGGGGCCGGCGGTGATGGCCGTCTGGGCCGACGGGTCGACCATGCCAGGAACGTCGTCGGCGCCGAACACGTTGATGCCGGCCCGACTTCCGGCGGAGGTGCCGGTCATGCCGGCCCCGCTCATGCCGCTTATTCCCGTTCCACTGGGGCGGGTTGGAGACGGAATGCCGCTGGCAGAGCCGGAAAAGCCCAAGTCGGCGGCCAAGGCGGTGTCTTCCTTCTGCATTCCGGCGCCGGTGCCGCTCAGCCCCAGCGCGGTGCCCTGGCCGGCGCCCGTGTCGCTCAGCGTGACACTGGTGCCGCTAGCGCCGGTGGTGTCGACCAGATCGATCATGCCGCCCGAGTCGCTCACCCCCAGGTCGACCTGGTCAGGGCTGCTGGACAACTCCGAGCGGAGCTGCTCGACCTGATCGGCCTTGAACATGAGCCGCGGGCCGTCGCGGAACTCGCGGAGCCTCCCTTCGCGGGCGTATTGCTTGATATCTTCTTCGCCGCGGCCCAGAACGTTCTTGGCCTCTTCCAGCGTGTAAAACATCTTTGCCATATTGGCGCTCCTCGATCAAAGCCGTTAAGTGCTATAGGTGCTCAGTGCCGAGTTACGTCGCACAGTCATTGGTTTATTGGCTGCCGTCGATGGTGCTCTTGTCCGCTTGCCTTTTTTGTTCGGAGGCAAGGTTGCTGTTTCCGCGGACGCCCTCGGCGGCTTGCTCCACCCACTGCTTCACCTCCATCCAGCTCGGATGATCGGAGTTGAAATTGGTGAGCTTCCGGTCGTAACTGATCTTCCGGGCGGCAATCAATTCCAGGTCGGCGCCGTCGCCGGTCTTGGGCTTATAGCGGTAGGCGCAAAGGGTCTGGGCGTCAATATCGAGAATGTAGCAGCCCCACGTGGAGAGATTGAACTGGGCGGGCATGAGATAAAGGTTGCCGCCGCCGGCGATGGGCTGCGGGGTCGGCGCCGCCAGCGCCGCCGGCGCCATCGACCAACCTCCGCGGGCCAGCAGCGCGACCAGCACCGCCAGCAACAGTGCCGCATTGACGTACAAAGCGACGAGCACCGGTCTGTTGCGGCGGGGTGGATTCATGATGAGTGCTCCAAAGTTGGCGTGGCCGCTGGCCGGTCGGACCGCGGTCGCTATTATACGCACCGCCCCCGCCAGAGCAAAACTTTCTGGCTAGGGCAGACATCGCCGATTCTATAGGAGCCGGGAACTCCTGTGCCGCGATTCATTGAGGACCAGACGAGATGCTTTTCATGGACCAGCAGCAGACGCAGGAGCCGCCATCGCCCCCGGCTCTCCCGGCTGTCCCGAAGGTTGCGGCTCGGCCACCTGTCCGGGGCCCCTGGTTGGAGATCGGAGGGCCGCACGGGTTCGAGTGGGCCCGGTATGAGCTGCCTGTGCCCGGCCTGCCGCCGCAGTTTGAGGGATTGCGGATCGCCCACCTGAGCGATCTGCACATCCGAAAGAAATGGCGGCGCCAACTCGACGACCTCATCCACCGCGTCCGCAGCGAAGCGCCTGATTTAATACTCATCACCGGCGACTTCGTGGAGAGCAAGCGGAACCATGCTCCCGCCCTGCCGCACGTGTTGCGGCTCGTGGACCAGCTCAAGGCCTCGCTGGGGTGCTTCGGGACCCTCGGCAACCACGACCGATACGTTTTGGAACGTGAACTGGGCGACTCGGGCGTCACGTTGATCGAAGGCCGCCGGCATGTCATCGAACGAGATGAGGCCGAACTGGAGTTGATCGGCCTGCCCGGAGTAGAGCGGGAGGACTTGACGCCGCAGGTGCTGGAGCGCTTTGGGCCGCGGCAGTTCGGTGTGCCGCGGATCGTACTGTCCCACTTTCCCGATCACCTGAAAAACGCGGCGGTCCTGCGGCCGGACCTATACCTTGCCGGCCACACGCATGGCGGGCAGGTCTGCCTGCCCGGCGGGTATCCGATCTTGCGCCACGATTCCCTGCCACGCCGCCTCTGTCGGGGCGTGCATCGGGTGGCCGACACTTGGCTGGTCGTCAGCCGCGGGCTCGGCTCCACCGACCTGCCCATCCGTCTCTTCTGCCCCCCGCAGGTCATCGAGCTGACGCTGAGGAGGGGCGGGGGGTAGCGGGCAGTAGACAGTAGGCAGATGTCGACCGCTACGTCCTGCCT
>Ga0073928_10005036_pt1 | contig 18877 bp, 14 predicted proteins | sample PaiPotPPA55metaG_FD_76969 | JGI IMG/M metagenome (GOLD analysis project Ga0073928, IMG submission 76969) | Iron sulfur acid spring bacterial and archeal communities from Banff, Canada, to study Microbial Dark Matter (Phase II) - Paint Pots PPA... ... | reverse complement strand
CGGAGCCCGGAATCCATAACCACAGGCCGTGCAGTGATGAAAGTGGTTACGCTGCGGGGCACACATTATTGCTTGGGGTTATGGATTCCGGGCTCGTCGGCAAGTCGGTGAAACCGACTTGCCAACGCCCCGGAATGACAGCGTAGTTTGTGACGCAGTACCGCTAACCCGCCCTACGCGACTACGCCCCGAGGCCCATGCACGATATAGTCGCGCAACGCCCGTTGCCCCAGGAGGTGTCGTGCTCGCTCCCGCTTCCGCCCAAGCCGATCGCAGGGCCATGCACAATGCGAACCGGCTCAAGATCGGTCTGTTTGGAGCGAACTGCTCGTCGGGTCGTGCCGTCACCCCCGTTCCCGAGCGCTGGTCCGGGAGCTGGCCGGACAACCTCAAGCTCGCGCAAATGGCGGATGCGGCCGGCCTCGACTTCATGCTCCCGATCGGGCGCTGGAAGGGCTACGGCGGCGACACCGACTATCAGGGCGCAACGCTCGAGACGCTGACCTGGGCCTCGGGGCTTCTCGCTTCCACCAGGCGCATCACCGTGTTCGGCACGGTGCATGCGCCCCTGTTCAACCCCGTCATCGCCGCCAAGGAGATGGTCACCGCCGATCACATCGGCGAGGGCCGCTTCGGGCTCAATATCGTGGTGGGCTGGAACGAGGGCGAGTTCGCCATGTTCGGCGTCACCCAGCGCGAGCACGAAGAACGCTACGCCTACGCGCAGGAATGGATCGACGTGATCAAGACGATCTGGTCGGACAAGGAGGACTTCGACTTTCACGGCAAGTATCTCAACATGAAGGGCATCCGCGGCAAGCCCAAGCCCTACGGCGGCACGCGTCCGGTGATCATGAATGCGGGCGCCTCGCCGGTGGGCCAGGCCTTTGCCATCCGCAATTGCGATGCGTTCTTTCTGCAGGCCTCGCGCACCTCCCTCGCGGAGACCGCGCAGAAGGTGGCGACCGCGAAGGAGCAGGCGAAAGGCCAGGGGAGGGAGCTCGGCGTCTATACCGTCGGCGTGGTCACCTGCCGGGCCACTAGGAAGCAGGCCGAGGACTACTATCATTACTCCATCGTGGAGCACGCCGACTGGTCGGCGGTGGACAGCATCCTTGCGCTCAAGAACATCACCGCGGGGAACACGCCGCCCGACAAGTTTGCGCAGATCCGCACCGGCTACGCGCAGGGCATGGGCGGGCTCCCCATCGTGGGGGATCCGGACCACGTGGCGAGCCATCTCATCGATCTGAGCAAGGCGGGGCTGACCGGGATAGCGGTATCGCTCGTCAACTACACCGACGAGCTGCCCTTCTTCTGCGACGAGGTACTGCCGCGCCTCGAGCGCGCGGGATTGCGGGAGAAGGGGTGACAACTGTGTCTTATGCGCCACACTCCTGAATTACTTTAGGGTGTGGCCTCAGGATCGGCCCTTTCCGCCCGATTTCCACCACGACGAAATGCGCATGAAACGAGCGGGTGGGATACTGGGGTCACCATCTAACCTCCGTTCAAGCCTCGGCCCGGATTTGTCGTCCGGGCCTTTTCTTTTGGGGCGCAGGCCGGACCGCAATGGCACCAGATCGGGTTGCCGCCTCTTGGACACCTTTGTGTCCTTTAATGCGCGAGCCAGTAACTGCACGCTCCCATTCCAGCTTCCGGCAGCGGAAGATGTATGAGTGCCAATGAAGGGCATAGCTGCTGTCATTCTTTTGCTGTCGACGACCGCGCCGGGCGCCGCGGCGGCTGCGATCCGTTGTCAGGATGCACCGGGGCTCGAGCATGGCGCACACTGGTCGTGGCGCGAGATCGACGGCAAGCGGTGCTGGTTCATTCGCGCAGGGGATACGATGCCGCCCAAGTCCGCGTTCACGTGGGCGAAGGAGGAAGGCGCCAAGAAAAATGTGTCGCCGGAGAGAACAAAGACGGGGCAGACCGTTGAGATGCTGAGAGTCAAGGCCGAGGAGATGTCGGATGTCCGGGCCAACTGGCTCGACGACGCGCCGGTGGAGCTGATCGTGGGCGAGGACCTGTCGGGCTCATTCGGGGTAGGGGGCAGCTGGGTCGTCCCGGCATACGCGGCAACAGCCGCTGCGACGACCTCTTTGGCGGCGCCGTTTGCGCCGGCGAGGTAATTCGCAGGGGCGGGTTTCAACCCCGCCCCTAGATGCCAGCGCCCTGGAATCTCGAGATATACTCTCAGCTGATCCAAGCCTGCCCGATAGCAGATGAACACGCTCCTGCACGATGCGATGATCCTGACGCTCGATGCGAACGATACGATCATCGAGCAAGGCTATGTTCTCGTTGCCGGCGATCGGATCGCCGAGGTCGGGCAGGGGCCTTATGCCGGGCCGGTCGCGGCCGACCGCAGCATCGATTGCCGCGATCGCCTGATTGCGCCGGGGCTAGTCAATGCGCACACCCATTCGCAGTCGAGCACGATGGCGGGCTTCGGCGACCGGCTCAGCCATCCAGCGTTCATGTGGCTCACCCAGGCCCACACCTCGAGGCGAACATCCGATGAAATCCGCCTGAGCGTGCTGTTGACGGCCTATGGCCTGCTGACCAGCGGGACAACGGCAGCCATCGACCACTTTCCCGGTCAGCGGTTCTCAATGGCCGACATGGACGCCGTCCTGTCGGCCTGGAGCGAAACCGGGATGCGAGTGGCACTCGCGATGCGTTTCTTCGATGGCCCGTTCAGCGACATTTTTCCTTCGGTGCCCGTTCCCGGCGATCTGAAATCCCGCATCGGCGCCGTCGAGCTGCTCAAGCCGCAGCGGTTCGCGGAATTGTCGGAGCTGATGGAGGCAGCCATCCGGAAATGGCACCGCCGGCCACGCCTTTCGGTTTTTCCGGCGCCATCGAATCCGGATCGGTGCAGCGACCAGGCGCTGCTGCTCTGCGCCGAGTTGGCGGAACGCCATGACACCGGCATCCACACCCATCTGCTCGAGACGCGCAAGCAGGCGGAGCTGGCCAAGGAACGCTACGGCGTGACCACGGTCCGACATCTTGCCGATCTCGAGGTACTCTCGGAGCGCTGGTCCTGCGCTCACAGCAGCTGGCTGACGGATGACGACATCGAGCTCATGGCCGACCGCAAAGCAACCGCGGTGCTCAACCCGGAAAGCAACAGCCGTATCGGCACCGGAGTTGCCCGCGCGCCCCTCATGCACCGCCGCGGGGTCAGGCTCGCGCTCGGCACCGATGGCGCAAGCTGTAACGACAATCTGGTCCTGCACGAAGCCATGCGGGCGCTGGCGACCGCGCACCGGCCCGCAGAGCCGGATCGCCGCCGCTGGATCTCTGCGCGCGAGGTGCTGCGCATGGCGACGGCGGGCGGTGCCGGCGCTCTGCGCCAGGAGAAGCTCGGTTGCATCGCTCCAGGCTATACCGCCGATCTCGCCGTCTATCGCCTGGATGCGCCATGGTGGGTGCCGGTCAATGACGCGGTCAGCCAGATGGTGTTCGCCGAGACCGGGGCGAGCGTCGAGACGGTGATGGTGGACGGACGCATCGTCATGGAGAATCGCGTCATCCGAACGTTTGACGTCGAGGCTCTGGTGAGCGAGGTCCGGGCAATGACCCGCAGCTTGCGGCGGCGCAATGCCGATCTGTTCGACGTGGCCCAGGATATTGCCAATCTCGTCCCATGAGTCAGCGCGTCATAACCGCCGCAATTCGCGAGGCAAGCGCGTAAGACATTCATTGCCGCCTTCCCGGATGACGATCATGTCCTCGACCATCATCCCGCCCCAGCCGATCTCGTAGTACGGCGTCTCCACGCACAGCACCATGCCTGGCTCAAGCACCGCGTCCTGGCTCGCAGGGTTCAGCGTTGGGAATTCGTACACGTCGGCGCCGATGCCATGACCGCAGTGGTGTCGCTTGTAATCAGGCAACACGCCCTTGCGCACGCGATCAACTGCCAGAGTGAAGAGATCGCCGGCGGTGACGCCGGCTCGCGCCAGCGCGAGCTGGGCGAGCTCCCCATCGAGCAGCGCGTCGTATCGCTGCTGCTGCTCGCGCGTTGGCTCGCCGACGACGGCTGTGCGCGCGGTATCGCACCAATAACCATCGACCGTGCAGCCGATGTCGAGGCGGACCAGATCGCCTTTTGCCAGCTTGTTCTCAGTTGCGTAAGTATCCGCGAGCGCACTGCGCTTGCCGGAGGTGACGACGACAAATCGCGGTACGCCGCCGCCGGCGCGCATCTCGCTCGCGATGATCGTGCTCAATTCCATTTCCGTGACGCCTGCTTTGGCGTGGTGCAGCGCCTTATCCGCGCCGCTTTCTGCAAGTTTGGCGGCATGTTGCATTCTTTCGATTTCTTCCGGGAGCTTTGTACGCCGCGCCAACAGGATGCTGGGCCGCACAGCGAAACTGCGCATGTTCAGCACGCTCTTGAGCTCGCCGAGCTCCCATTCACTGGCGCAATCGAGGCCTATCGTGTGTTGCGGCTGCACGCTGGCCGCGATTGCGGCGCGTAATGCGTCGAGGAATGTGTCTTCCGGCTTCGGCAATGCCGCAAAGTCCACGCTGCCGGCGTTCGATTCAAAGTAAAAGACCCCGTAGCGATAGACGCTGGCGGGATCGCGCAGGACCTCAAGCGCAGGTGCGGCGTCGCTCGCACCGGTGACGAGGATCGCGTTTTCGCGGGTGACGATCGCGGCGCTGCGATAAGCGCGCATGAGATCGAAAAGCAAGCTGCGATAGCCGCAGAGATAACCCACATGGATCGGATCGGTTGTGATGATGACGTCGGCGTTCGCGTTGCAGGCTGCGAACACCTTGGCGCGAACCTTTTGTGCGATATTCATCAGATTGTCCCTGAACAGCATGCTTTCATCTCCCGGTACTCGACGTCGGCGCCGGTGCGGACTCGGGACGCATCAGCTGTGCCATGCGCAGAACCTGATCGCCATCCTGCACGCCGTGGATGACGATCTCATCAAGTCCTGCCGAGCGATAGTCCGAAAGCGCCGCTAGCGCCTGACTGGGCGTTCCGCTGGCACAATGACGGCGCACCACGTCGTCTGTGATCAACGCCTCGACGCGGCTCCAATCTTCCTGCGCGAAGGCGTGAGCCAATGCGGTTTGGTCGAGCTCAGTGCCGGCAAGCTCAAGGTTGCGCGCGTGATGCTGTCCGCGCAGCACATAAGCCAACCGGCGGCGCACGCGATCGTTGGCAATACGCTCGTTCTGGTCCACGGAGCAGAACACCAGCGACGCCTTTTCGATGGCGCGGTTACGCCGCTTCTCGCCAGCGCGGACATGATCCAACGACCAGCGCACGAACGCCGGCGAAGCTCCAGCGCTGATCACGAGGCCGTCGGCGATATCGCCCGCCAGCTCAAGCATTTGCGGGCCCGATGCCGCGAGCCAAAGCGGCACCGGGCGCGCGCCCGTGCCGAGGCGACGGCCGGCAACCTGGTAGCGCCGGCCCTTGAAATTGACGATCTCTCCCGAGAGCAGCCGGCGCGAGATTTCGAGAGCCTCGCGCAATGTTCGCAGCGGTTGCTCAGCAACGATGCCGGCGGCTTCAAGGTCGCGCGGCGCACCCACCCCATAGCAAAGCTTCACCCGACCGGGAAAGAACTCGTCGAGTGTCGCAGCAGCCATCGTCGCGTAGACGGGATGAACGGCATATGGGCTCATCGCCATCAACACGATGCCGACGTTTCGGCTCGCGCCGAGCGCGGCCGCGGCACACGCGACCGGCTCGCGATGAAACAGGTGCGACGCAATCCACAGACTGCTGACGCCGATGGTGTCGGCCGCATGGACGGTGGAGCGCAGCGCTTCCGGTGCATCGCCGCCGTCGACCGACAGCCCAAAGCGCATTGGCAAGGACCTTCCGCTCAGCTTTGCCGCAGCGACGCAATCACATCCTCGAGCGAGGGGCGAGCCGTCGCCGAGGAGACGATCGACGACGCCGGCACGTCCTTAAGCCCGGTGGAGGTCAATACCGCCAAGACGGGCTCGTCGAATTTTTCGCCGCGCTGCCTGGCGTCGCGCAGTGCTGCCAATCCTGCAACGCCCGAGTATTCCTGCCAAAAGCCGTCGTGCGCGGCTTCCTTGATCGCCTCCACGAGGGTGCTTTCATGAAACGTCAAAGCGCCGCCGTGGCTGTCGCGAAGCGCAACGATTGCCCGATAGGAGCTTACCGTACAGGCGATGCCCGCTGCGAGCGAGGGTGGCCCGCTCACCTCCGCCGCCGCCTGGTTGCTGGCCACGGCGTGAGCGAGCGGCGCTCTCACCGCCGGCTCCGCTGAAAAGATTCGCGGCAGTGATTGGGTTACGCCCAAGTCTCTCAGCTCGCGAAAACCTTTGGCCACACCGAAAAGCAACTCGCCGTAGCCGGTCGGCAATATGACCGTGCCGGGAATGCTGCCGCCGAGTTGATTGAATATCTCGTACGCCAGCGTCTTGTACCCTTCGGGTCCAAACGGATTTCCGGTGTGAAAACGGGTGAGGTTGCTCGCAGGCATGAAGCCGGTTTCGTCGATGATGCGGTTCAGGGTCGGCCAGCGCTCTGTGCTGGGTACGAGGATGAAGTCGCTGTCGAGCGCAGTCTGAAAGTGCTCAAAGGCGCGCTGCGCGTCAGGGCTGGAAATCACTACGCAGCGAAGGCCGGCGCGGCGGGCATAGGCTGCCGCCGAAGCACCATGATTGCCGCTTGATGCTACCGCAATGCCGCGGGCGCCGGTCAGCAGCGCCATTGAGACGATGCAGTAATTCAGGCGATCCTTGTGACTCCAAGTCGGATTTCGGCTCTCGTCCTTGAGCCATATGGGCCCGTCAAGACCGATCCAGCGGCCGATCCGGCTGCTTGCGACAAGAGCCGTGCCGCCTTCGCCGAGGGAGAGCTCCGGTACGAGGGGCGGCAGCAACGGCCCCCAATGTTGCAGGCCGGGGAGCGGCGGCCGGCGCAACAAGCCGGCGGAGATTTTTGCGTAGTCGTAGTCGATTTCCAGCGGAAACTGCATGTCCGGGGAGCTGGTACGCGGGCAGCCGCGCAAGAGCGGCGGATAGAGCGGAAACAGCAGGCTCGGATCGCCGAGCGATCGCTGCCCGATCGCCGCCGAAACACTCGCTGTCATCGATCCCATCTCTCGGCGGTTGCTTTCACGAGATTTTGGGTCGGACCTCTTCGGCAAAGATCTGCATTTGATCCAAAAGCTCGGAGACGTTGCTCGCGGCGAAGAACAATCCGAGGAAATGCGTCACACCCGCTTCGCGCAACGCCATGGCCCGCGCGATGACTGTCTCGATGCTGCCGACCAGGTTGATATCTTCCGGATTGGAGGAAGCCTGGCCCTTGAGGGTTGACTTTTTCAGCGACTCAAGATGCTTGGCCATCTGGCTTTGCCGAAAGCGAGCTACCGCTTTCTCCTGGTCGCGGCCGACGTGCACGATGTATTGGGGCGCGATCTGGATTTCCGAGAATTTTCGGCCTGCCGCTTCCGTCTTTTCTTTGAGCTCCGCAACCATGCGGCGCAGTGTGGGTGCCGGCATCGCAGCCGGTATCCACCCGTCGGCGGACGTCGCCGTCCGCTGCAGATGCGCCTGGTTATTGCCGCCGAAATAGATCGGCAGGTGGTCCTGCTTCGGCTTGGGGAAAAGTTCAACGTCCCGGAACTTGTAATACTTGCCTTCAAACGAAGCATCGCGCTGCGAGAACAGGAGCCGCAGCGCTTTCACGCCTTCCTCGACCATGTCTCCGCGATGCACTTTTGCGTCGGGATTGAGTGCCTCGAATTCTTCACGGTAAGCGCCGATTCCCACTCCGATCTCTGCACGGCCATTGCTGAGATGATCCAATGTGGCAATCTGTTTTGCGGTGACGACAATGTCCCGGCGCATCGGCAGGACGAGAACCCCTGTGCCGAACCGCAGCGTCTTGGTTTGGGCGGCAAGATACGCATAGGTGACCAGTGGCTCCCAGAACCGCGGCGGAACGGGAAATTCCGCCCGCACGTAATGCTGCGTGGTCATATGATCGTTGCCCCACACCGAATGATAACCGAGTGCTTCTGCGTGCTGGGCAATGCGGACAAGGTCTTCCGGATTAGAAAACGGAATCGGGTATGTCAGGCCCTCCATTCCGGTCGGGAAGCCAACGCTGAATAGCGCATTCATCTATACATGCTTTTTGTTACCGGCATTCTCAGCGCAAGCTTACTTGGAGCATGCCGATACGACAAGCGAGCAGCCGGCATCGAAAGTCGCCACAGCGATTCAACATGACCAGGGATCGTTTTAATTCTCGCCGAAATAGACGCGCACGGCTTCATTGCGTTCCATGGCTTCCTGCATCGTACCCGCCCAGGCCATTCTGCCGGCGGCAAGCATGCAGCACCGCTCGCCGATGGCGCGGGCTATTTCCATGTTCTGCTCGACCAGCAGGATTGCAACGCCGCGTTGGCGAATTCGGCCGATGGACAAAATGAGCGTGCGCGTTATCGCCGAAGCCAGTCCTGCAGAAGGCTCGTCGAGAACGAGCAGTTGCGGATTGGTAACCAACGCTCTCCCGATGGCCAGCATCTGTTGCTCGCCTCCCGACAGGGAACCCGCCAGTTGCCGGCGACGCTCATGCAGGACAGGGAACAGGTCATATACCGATTCCAAAGGCGTTGGCTCGCGTCCCTCGGCCGCAGTCGTGGCGGCAAGCAGTGTTTCTTCCACCGTAAAGTTGCGAAACAACTCTCGCCATTGTGGGACAAGCGCAAGGCCGCGCCGCGCAATGGAGCTCGCGCTCAGCGCGGAAATATTCTTGCCCAGGAACTCCACGTGTCCGCGTCGCTTGGGGAGTAATCCGGCGATGGCCTCCACCGCCGACGTCTTGCCGGCGCCGTTGGGACCCAGCAAAACGAGCGCCTCGCCGGCCTCGAGCGAGAGGTTGAAATCCTGCACCGCAACGACCGGTCCATAGGTCACCATCAGGTCGGTGACGCGCAAAGCCGTCACGCGGGTGCTTCCTCGCCGAAATACAATTGCCGCACAGTCGGTATCGAGATCACCTTCGCCGGCTCACCGTCGGCAACAATGCTGCCCGCTCCCATGACCGACATGGTGCGGCACAGCTTGGCAACAAAAGGAATATTATGCTCGACCACGAGCATCGCGACGTTGCGCTCGGCATTGATGTGCAGCAGCAGCAGCCGCAGCTCTTCAGCTTCGGCTTCGGAAAGCCCGGAGACAGGCTCGTCAAGCAAGATGAGCCGTGGGTTCGAGACGATGGCGCGCGCAATCTCCAATCGGCGCTGGTCGCCGAGCGACAGCGCTCCGGCGGGAGATTGCGCCTTTCCGGCAAGGCCGACCGCTTCGATGACGGCCAGCGCCTCGTGTCTGGCGAGACGCGTAAGAGGTCCGGTAACGAGATGATCGAGGCTTGCTGTCATGGCATGGATGACGGCGTTGCTACCGCGGCCGATGATCACGTTATCGATGCATGAAAGCTGCCCGAATATGGCGACGTGCTGAAAAGTGCGGGTAATCCCGAGATGGATTCGATCGCGGGCGCGAAGCTTGAGCAGCGACTTGCCGGCGAATTCGACGCTGCCGCCATCCGCTTCAAGAAAGCCCGATATGATATTGAACAGCGAAGTCTTGCCGGCGCCGTTCGGGCCGATGAGCCCGTGAATGCCGCCCCCGGGCACCATGAGGCTCGCGGAATTGACCGCGTGAAGCGCGTCGAAATGCTTGTCGACGGCCTCGACAAGCAAAAGTGGCTCTCCCCGTTGCGGCTTCACAGCAGGAGCTACGGCGTCGATCCGTGACGTGGAAACGGTTGCGACACTGCCCCGCTGACGATCAGGCTTGACGACAAGCCTTGCGCCCCGCCGCACCAGCTCGGTCAAGCCGCCCGGAAAATACATCACGACAAGGATGACAAGCGTCGCGAAAAACAACTCCTGATAATCGGCGACCGGCCGCAGCAGCTCCGGCAGGATTCGCAGACCTCCGCCGCCGATAAGACCGCCCCAGATCGAGTACATGCCGCCGACGATTGGGTAGGCGAGCATGAAGATTGACGGCAACACGCCAAAGCTGTCGGGATCAAGGATGCGAATTCGCGGCGCGGCGAGCGCGCCAGCGAAGGCGATGGCGACGGAACTGACAATGAATGCGGCAGTCAGATAGCCGCGCACGCTGATCCCGAACGCCTCGGCAGCGATCTCATTGCCCGCTGCCGCCTGCAGATTCTTGCCGAACGGCCCGCGTACCACGACCGCGACGGCCAGCGTCATCAAGGCAGCCAGGATGCCGATAATTATCAGGAAATCGGCATCGTTGGCGATTTTCCAGCCGAAGATGTCCGGGGGCGGAACGTGAATGCCTTCGGCGCCGCCGGTCAGCCATGTGCTTTGGCGGATCAGAATGATGCAGACGCTTTGGAAGACGAGCGTCACCATCGCGAGGTTGTGGCCGCGAAACCGTGTCCCGGGCAACGCGATCAACCAGCCGCTGGCTGCTCCCGCAAAAATCGCCAGCAACACCGCCAGCACGTAGGGTACACCGAGGTCCAGTACGGCCAGCGTCGCCGCGTAGGCGCCGATCGCCATGATGGATCCGGAGGCAAGCGTGATGCAGCGGGCCAGCCCAACCAGGACCACGAGAGCGATCCCGACCAGCATCGACACCGCCGCGATGGCGATCACGTATTGCGGGTAGCTGCCGAGCTCGAGGCCCACGGCGACACCAAGAATAATGAAAATTGCCGGGCCGAATGCCGCGAAATCCAGCCGCTGCTCAGACACTTCGCGCGGCCTTTTCGGGAAATAGGCCGTTGGGCCGCCACATCAAGACGAGGAAAAGCAGCAAGAAGCTGACGCAGTTTTTCATGGCGCTGGAGACATAAGCGGCCGATAGACTCTCGGCGATCCCGAGCAGGAGGCCGCCGAGGATCGCGCCCCTTGGGCTATCGAAACCGCCGATGACTCCGGCGACAAAGCCGGCGGCAATAACCGCGATCGAAAGTTCGACCGAGACGCCGGTGAGCGGGGCGATGAACACGCCGGTGAGGCCGGCCAGGGCGCCGCCGAGAAACCAGGCCAGCACATAGACCCGATCGATGGAGTAGCCGCATAACTGCGCGCCACGGATGTTTGAAGCCATGGCGCGCATGCCGCGGCCAAGCTTGCCGTAGCGGAACATGACGACACAGGCCACCGCCGCCGCCAACGCGCCGGCGATCACCCACAACGTGTCCCTGGTGACGAACACACCGCCGACAATGAACGGCGCGCCGGCGAAAAGCGCCGGCACGGCGAGCAACTCGGTATTGTATGTCAGCCGAAAGCCTTCTGATAACGCGATGCCCAGAAATACGGTCGCAATCACCACGGTAAACATGTCCGCCCGCCGAAGCTGGCGCAGGATAAGGAATTCGACTGCCGCAGCGGCCAACCCGATCGCCGGAGGAATGATCAAGTATGCTGCCCAATATGCCCATTGCCATTTGACGACTATCAAGAAACTGGCAAATGCGCCGAGCATGGCGAATGCGCCATGGGCGAAATTCACGGTTTTCGTGGCCTTGTGAACGACAACGAGCCCGAGCGCCGCCAGAGCGTAGACTGCGCCGAACTTGATCCCCGCGAGCAGAACCGGTCCGAGCTCTTCGAGCATGAGCGGAGCTCATGGTTTATCGATCACGCGGTAAACCTCCCACTGGCCGTTCTTCACGATCGCCGCGCCAATTCGATAAACACCTTGGTGGTCGCTCGGCGTGTAGCTTTCCGGAAAGGTAACGTCCAAGCCGCCCAGCAGGGTCGGGCCAGCATCCTTGAGATTGGACCAGGCGTTGACGAGATTGTCGCGCGTCAGCTGACAGTTTGCTGCTTTGACGGCTTCCGCTACGACGTACGCGGAACCGTAGCCGATCAGGTCGTAGATATTGGGGCGCCCCTGCGGCAGCGAACCGAGATATTTCTGTAGGCGGCTCACGAATTCCTTGCTGGCTGGTGTCTGGCCGGGGAACGCCGGCGCATTGTAGTATCCGCGCAGCCCATCGGCATTGCCGAGGATGGGAATGATGGCGGTTGAGACCGCGGAACCGTCCAGCACCCAGCGCACATTCGAAAGACCCATTTCCCGGGCTTGCTTGATGGCAAAACCCGCCTCGGAAAAGCTGCCCAGCACCAGAATGGAATCGACCTTCTGGCGCGACAGGGACACGAGCTGCGAAGTGAAGTCCCGGGCCGCGATATCGAACTGCTCGACTGTGTAGTCCGCCTTTTTCCGCTTCAAAATGTCTTCGGCGGCTCTCAGCGTCGCCTGCGGGAAGGCGTAGGTCCCTGCAAGGATGCCGAACTTTCTTGGCGTGTATCCGTCGTCGTAAAACATGTCGATGAGGGCGGCTGCCGATACCTCCACCGGAACAACAGCGCCGTTAAAGACATTTTTCGAGAACGGATTGCGTATGATCGGCGTTGAGCCGTAGAGATTGTAAGTCGGCACGCCGACCTCGCGGACGTAATCCGCCGCCGCAGCGGCGCCGGTACTGCCCGACGCCAGAATGAGAACAAAGACCTTATCCTGCTCGACCAGCTTCTTGACGGCCGCGATGCTTTCGGCGGGCGAGGAGGCGTGCTCGAATTGGAGGTGAAGCTTACGGCCGCAGACGCCGCCTTTGGCGTTGATCTCGTCAAACGCCATCATCAGGCTGTCGCGAGCGGGGCCCCCGATAAAGGCAATCGGGCCGGTCAGTGCGCCGATCGCGCCAACCAAGATTTCAGACGCGGTTATCCCATTCTCGGCCGCGCGGACCCCGGTCATTGGCCCGGCAAGGAACGCGATGCCTGCTGCGATTGCCGCAACGGAAGCTATGCAGCCATAAGCATTGGGAATCCGCATGAACTCGTCCTCCAGCTCCACCTCGTATGCAACGCTTGATCGTAACTTCTTGGTGCGTCATCGGCTTTTCCGCCGAAATCCTCGACCGCCATCTTGGCAGCGGTCACCGCGCCGACGCCTGTGATATCCGCGTAGATGCTTGACATGGGAATAGCATACGGTTTCGACCTTGGAGAGGTCGAAAACTTGGAAGCAAAATCGATATCAAAGCCCACGGACCTCTCCTTGCTCGTCGAGGTCGACAACCAACCCATCGAGGGCACCGGGGCCGAGCAGCCCAAGCTCGTAGGCTCGTGATCGCAGCTCACCGCTACTCCTACCGCGATCTTGCCGAGGCCATACGCCGGTTTGGCTCCAGGCCCGGTACCGACCTGCGGGAGCTGTTCCGTCGCATGGCGTTCAATATCCTGGTCGGGAATGACGACGATCACTTGCGCAACCACGCGTTTCTGTTTGATGGCCGCGGCTGGCGGCTCTCGCTCCTCTACGACGTTGTGCCTCGACCCCACGCCACGTCGAACGGGCGCCTCATACTCGCCGTCGGCGAGCGGGGGCACGAGGCGAGCCTCGCCAATGCGCTGACCGGCGCGGCCAGCTATGGTCTGGAATGCCAGGAGGCGACAACGTTGCTGGAGGACATGCGTGCGCGTGAACGCGCGATGGAAAGCAGCCTTGAGCGAAGCCGGCATCAGTGCGCTCGACATTGAGCGCTTTGCAAACTGCTTCACCGAGGCCGGCAACGACACCTGGCAGAAAACAATCGGGGATTAGCGTAGCAACGCGCGGTTGCAGGGGCGGGTTTGAAACCCGCCCCTGCGCACTGCAGTTAGCTGCCCTGTGGAAAGCAGGGAATAACGCCGCCTTCGGGTGCGCTTTGCCTGCGGTTTCCCCGTGCCGGCCGCATTCCCGTCCGCGGCATTGCTACACCGCCCGCAATCGCCCGCTATGATTCGCCTGCGCCCGATTCGCCCGACCCTGCAACCCACGCATCGACAGCACCACCGCCCCGCATGCGATTCTCCCCCCAGTTCCTCGAAGAGCTCCGCGCGCGGCTTGCCGTCTCCGACGTCGTCGGCCGGCGCGTGAAGCTGAAAAAATCCGGGAGCGAGTGGCGCGGGCTCTCGCCCTTCAATCAGGAGCGCACGCCCTCGTTCTTCGTCAATGATGCGAAGGCAATGTGGTTCGACTTCTCCGCCGGCAAGAACGGCAACATCTTCGATTTCGTCATGCTCACCGAAGGGCTCTCGTTCCCGGAAGCGGTCGAGCGCCTCGCCGAGCAGGCGGGCATGGCGCTGCCGAAATATTCCGAGGCCGAGGCCAAGCGCGACGAGCGGAGGAAGACGCTCATCGACATCCTGGAAATGGCGGCGAAGTTCTTCGAGGCCGCGCTCGCCTCGCGCGCCGGCGCCCGCGCCCGCGGCTATCTCGCCGACCGCGGCATCGATGCGGCAACGCAGCTCAAGTTCCGCCTCGGCTATGCCGGCCCAGAGCGTTTCGCGCTCAAGGAGCATCTCGGCAAGGAAGGCGTGCCGTCTGAGGACATGGTCGAAGCGGGGCTCCTGGTGGCGGCCGAGGACATCCCGCTCCCCTACGACCGCTTCCGCGAGCGCGTGATGTTTCCCATCGCCGATCTGCGCCACCGGGTCATCGCCTTCGGCGGCCGCGCGCTGGAGAAGGACGTGCCGGCCAAATATCTCAACTCGCCGGAGACGCCGCTCTTTCACAAGGGCGCCACGCTCTACAACATCGCGTCAGCGCGCGCCGCCGCGCACAAGGGAGCGGCGCTGATTGCGGTCGAAGGCTATGTCGACGTCATCGCCATGGTGCAGGCGGGCTATGATGCCACCGTCGCCCCGCTCGGCACCGCGCTCACCGCCGAGCAACTCCTCCTTCTGTGGAGGATCGCGGACGAGCCCATGCTCTGCTTCGACGGCGACGACGCCGGGCGCCGCGCCGCTTACCGCGCAGTCGATCTCGCGCTGCCGCTTCTGGCGCCGGGCAAGAGCCTCAAATTCGTGAGCCTCCCCGAAGGGCACGATCCCGACGATCTCGTGCGCTCGGGCGGGCGCGAGGCGGTAGAGGAGATCGTCGGCGCGGCGCGCCCGCTCGCGCATGTGCTGTGGACGCGCGAGACCGAGGCGGGAAGCCTCGACACGCCCGAGCGCCGCGCCGCCTTCGAGGCTCGCTTGGCCTCGCTCATCAACGCGATCAGCGATGAAGCGGTGCGCAAATATTATCGCAGCGAGTTCGGCGAGCGCCTGCGCGGCTTGTTTGTTGCCGGGACGCGGAGCGGCGTGCCGGCGCGCATGCGCTCGCAATACCGCTACGAGGGACGCGGGTCTGTAGGGACCGGTTTTAAACCGGCCCCTACGCTACGCGGCCTCCAGGGTTACGGCAATTTTCCGGGTGGGCGCGCACGCGGCGCACGCGGAGCCGCAGGCTTCGCGCTCGCAGCGGACGCACCCTATGTCGCCGCGAGCCCGCAGCTTGCCGCAAGCCCGGTGCACCGCGGCCACCGCGCCGCCATCCCCCGCCGCGAGGCGCTGATCCTCCAAACGATCATCAATCATCCCTGGCTGCTCCACGATCATCTGGAGGAGCTCGCCGCGATTGAGCTGCGCCACGCCGAGGCGGCCAAGGTGAAAGCCGCCATCCTCGACATCTTTGCGCACGATGGCTCACACAACGAGGGCTCCCTCGACGACGGCTTCGGCAACGATGCTGTAGCGGCGGGTTTCAAACCCGCCCCTACAACGGCGCCCGATGCGGAGAGCATCCTGGCGGAGCTGGCCCGGCGGGGGCTTGGCGAAGTGACGGAGCGCATCGGCAAGGCGATCACCACGGCTTCGGTGTGGGCCGCGCGCGCGGGCGCTGCGCCCGACGACGTGCTGTTGACCTGGAAGCAGCTCGTCGCCTTGCACCGGCAACGGCATTCGCTCGCGCGCGAGCTCAAGGAGGCGGAGCATGCGCTCGGGCAGGAGTCGACCGAGGCGAATTTGTCCTGGCTGCAGGACGTCAAGGCGCGCCTTGCCGTCCTCGACGGCACAGAGGCGTTGATCGAGGGCTTCGGCACCTCCTCCGGCCGACCGGTCCGCTCGTTCTGATGATCGCGCGCGAGACCCAGGCTGCGTGCGCAACCGCATGTGATTGGAGGGGCGGGTTTCCAACCCGCCCCTGCGCGCCGCGCCTTCGCAGTGGCGACGTATTGCGTCGCCCGGCTATCCGCTTCAATGCGTGTCGAGAGGGGGCGAGGCGGTGCCTCGCCCCTACGAACTTATTCTGGAGTGTCGCCACATTTGCGCCGTACGCGCGTTTGTGGGGCGAAGTCTGGGGGCGGGTTTGAAACCCGCCCCCTACAAAGGACGAGGAACACGGCGGGTGCTTGCGCTACTGCGGCGCGACGGTTAAGCCCCGCTTAAGCCGCCGCAGCGACACTCCCCGATCGGGCCGAATCGGGGGGAGGGGAACCCGGCGCGGCAGCCAATGTGGTCTCGGCGGCCATGCGAGTCATCTCGCATAGGGTAGGGGGGCCTCGCATGCGCGAGTGCCCCGAAGGGCGTTCAGGGAGCAATGCATGGCGAGCAAGACCAAGGCAGCAGCGAAAGAGAAGGAAACCGAGGCCCCCGAAAAGGAAGCGGCCGAAAGTCCCGACACTCCGCTGCCGCTGCTTGATCTCTCCGACGCCGCCGTCAAGAAGCTCATCCGCACCGCCAAGAAACGCGGCTACGTAACCCACGACCAGATCAACTCGGTGTTGCCCTCCGAGGAGGTCAATTCTGAGCAGATCGAGGACGTCCTCGCCATGTTCAGCGAGATGGGCGTCAACGTGGTAGAGACCGAGGAAGCCGCCGACGACGAGGAGGGCCGCGAGGAGCCGGAAGAGGAGCCCGAGCCCGAAGGCGGCGAGCTCGTCGAGGTCCAGCAGCGCGCCGTCGTCGCCAAGACCGAGACCAAGGAGCCGACCGAGCGCACCGACGATCCGGTTCGCATGTATCTGCGCGAGATGGGGTCGGTCGAGCTCCTCTCGCGCGAGGGCGAGATCGCGATCGCCAAGCGCATCGAAGCCGGCCGCGAGGCCATGATTGCCGGGCTGTGCGAGAGTCCGCTCACCTTCCAGGCCATCATCATCTGGCGCGACGAGCTCAACGACAGCAAAATCTTCCTGCGCGACATCATCGATCTCGAAGCGACCTATGCGGGGCCGGACGCCAAGGCGATGCCCGCCCCTCCCGTGCTCGGCCCCGACGGGCAGCCGGTCGCGGTCGCGGCGCCGCCCGCGGCTGCGGGCATAGGAGCCGCAGTCAATCCCGCCGCTCCGCCGCCGCTGGCGCAGACCGCAGCGCCGCCCGCCGCCCCGCCGCACGCAACCCCGTTCAAGGCCGGCCCGCTCGAAGGCAACGGCGAGGAGCCGGTGGAAGGCGCCGAGGGCCCGGCAGCGGCCGAGCCCGAGTTCGACGAAGAGGACATGGAGAACTCGCTTTCGCTCGCCGCCATCGAGGCCGAGCTCAAGCCGAAGGTGCTGGAGACCTTCGACAACATCGCCGACGCCTACAAGCGCCTGCGCCGCCTCCAAGACCAGGACATCGAGTTCAAGCTCAAGAATACCACGCTCTCGCCTGCCCAGGAGCGCCGCTACAAGAAGCTCAAGGACGACATCATTGCGGAAGTGAAATCACTGCGGCTCAATCAGAACCGCATCGATTCCCTGGTCGAGCAGCTCTACGACATCAACAAGCGCCTCGTCGGCTTTGAGGGCCGCCTCATGCGCCTTGCCGAAAGCCACGGGGTGACGCGGGAGGAGTTCCTGCGCAACTACCAAGGCTCCGAGCTCGATCCGCGCTGGCTCAACCGCGTCTCCAAGCTCGCCGCCAAGGGCTGGAAGAATTTCGTCGCCCGGGAGAAGGACAAGATCCGCCAGTACCGCCACGACATCCAGGTGCTTGCCGGCGAGACCGGGCTCGAGATCGGCGAGTTCCGCAAGATCGTGCACATGGTGCAGAAAGGCGAGCGCGAGGCGCGCCAGGCGAAGAAGGAGATGGTGGAAGCGAACCTGCGCCTCGTCATCTCCATCGCCAAGAAATACACCAACCGCGGCTTGCAGTTCCTCGACCTGATCCAGGAAGGCAACATCGGCCTGATGAAGGCGGTCGACAAGTTCGAGTACCGGCGCGGCTACAAGTTCTCCACCTACGCCACCTGGTGGATCCGCCAGGCGATTACCCGCTCGATCGCCGACCAAGCGCGTACCATCCGCATCCCGGTGCACATGATCGAGACCATCAACAAGATCGTGCGTACCTCCCGCCAGATGCTCAACGAGATCGGGCGCGAGCCCACCCCCGAGGAGCTCGCCGAGAAGCTCGGCATGCCGCTGGAGAAGGTGCGCAAGGTGCTCAAGATCGCCAAGGAGCCCCTGTCGCTCGAGACGCCCGTGGGCGACGAGGAGGATTCCCACCTCGGCGATTTCATCGAGGACAAGAACGCGATCCTGCCGGTGGACGCCGCCATCCAGTCCAACCTGCGCGAGACCACGACGCGGGTGCTTGCCTCGCTTACCCCGCGCGAGGAGCGTGTCCTGCGCATGCGCTTCGGCATCGGGATGAACACCGACCATACGCTCGAGGAAGTGGGCCAGCAGTTCTCGGTGACGCGCGAGCGCATCCGCCAGATCGAGGCCAAGGCGCTGCGCAAGCTCAAGCACCCCTCGCGCAGCCGCAAGCTGCGCAGCTTCCTCGACAACTGATACTCGGGACAGCGGTCGAATTGGTGATTGTAGCGAGCTAGCGGCTTGCGACCTGGCCGGCCGGCCCGTTACACCATCTACGGCTGTCATCCGGCCCAAACTACCTTAGCGCAGGATGGCGCGCGAGACAGGTCTGTCCCGCGGTCACGGCTCGGAACTCAGGTTAACGGCCGTCTGAGTGCAATTTTGTGTTGACGAGAAGGTTGTGATTCCGTGGGCGCGCTGATTCGTATCGGAGCGCCATCATGGACGCCATCTTCGAGGGTG
>Ga0073928_10005035_pt1 | contig 18879 bp, 20 predicted proteins | sample PaiPotPPA55metaG_FD_76969 | JGI IMG/M metagenome (GOLD analysis project Ga0073928, IMG submission 76969) | Iron sulfur acid spring bacterial and archeal communities from Banff, Canada, to study Microbial Dark Matter (Phase II) - Paint Pots PPA... ... | reverse complement strand
GATCGCGTGCGCCCGTCAGAGCAGCGATCCGTGCGGTTGCGACTCGGCGACATCGCGGGGCTTTCGCCGATCTGCATCAGCGCGCTGCGCGGCACGGGTTTGCGCGAGTTTCGCCAGGCCTTGGACTCGCTGGCCGCGCAGGTCGTGCCCGACACGCAGAGCAACCGGCCGCGCCGGCTTGCAGACGACCTCCCGCTGCCCGCGCCCGAACCCGAGGTGCAAGCAGCCGGTTAGGCGCTGGTGCGCGTCGCGCGCGCGGTTGCGCGCTCCATCTCGCGCTGTGCGTCCCGCCGCGCCACGTCCTGGCGCTTGTCCCACAACTTCTTGCCCCGCGCCAGCCCGATCTCGACCTTCACGTGGTTGCGCACCAGGTACATGCGCAAGGGAACGACGGTGAGTCCCTGGGTCCGCACCTTGCCATCGAGGTACTCGATCTCGCGCTTGTGCAGCAGCAGCTTGCGGCGCCGGTCGGGATCCGCATTGTTGCGGTTGCCCTGCTCGTAATGGGAGATGTTCACCTGCATGAGCCAGGCCTCGCCATTTTCGATGCGCACGTAGCCATCGCGCAGTTGCGTGCGCCCGGCGCGCAAAGATTTGACCTCTGTGCCGGTGAGCTCGATACCCGCTTCGAACGTTTCCATGATGTGAAACTCGTGGGACGCACGGCGATTGCGTGCCAGCATGGGATCGGTCGATCGCGTGGCTGTCTTCGCTGTCATCGCTCGCGACGACCGCGCAGGAATGCCGCGGGCGTCATTGGTCGCGCCCCGGGCGGCTGCACAAGGTCGACCCTGAATGCATCCTCGCGTGCGGCCACCACCAGGGACTCGCCTTCCGGGCCGAGGACCGCGCCAGGCGACGGAGGCTCATCTACCGCGAGCCGCTTCACCGGCAGACCCGCCAGGATTCGCATCCTGCCGCCATCCAGTGGAAGCGTCACGCCCGGCCACGGCTGCAGAGCGCGCACGTGACGGTCGATGTCGTCCGCGCTGCACTGGCTCCACTCGAGCTCACCGTCCTCGCGGCGCAACCGCGGCGCGTACGTGGCTCCGTCGTCGGGTTGGGGTGTGGCGTGCGCCTCTCCCGTTTCGACAGACGAAAGAACCTCGATCAACAGATCGGCGCCGAGCTCAGAGAGCACGGCGGTCAGCGCCGGCGTGGTCGCGTCATACGGTATGCCGACGCTGCGACGCCCGTACACAGGGCCTGTGTCGAGACCCTTGTCCATCCGCATGATCGACACTCCGGTTTCACCGTCGCCGGCAAGGATCGCATGCGCGATCGGTGCCGCTCCGCGCCAGCGTGGCAGCACGGATGCATGCACATTTATCGCACCGAATCGGGGCCGCTCCAGCAGCGGCTCCGGCAGGATCTGCCCATACGCGGCCACGACGATGGCGTCGGGAGCCTTCGCCAGGATGGCCTCGACGGCCGCGGGGTCGCGAATCCGCGCCGGCGTCAACATCTCGATACCAGCTTCAACTGCGACATCCCGGACGGGGCGCGGCGCCGGTGCGCCTCGGCTGCCAGGACGGTCGGGTTGCGACACGACGGCGACGACGTCGTGCTTCTCCACGCAGCGCCGAAGCGATGGCACCGCGAACTCGGCCGTGCCCATGAAGACGATTCTCACGGTGCCACGTCAGCGGGCGAACATCGCTCGCGCCTCAGACGGCGCTGACGATCTCGGGTTCCTCCGCCTCCGCGGTGAGGTCGAGCTCGCGGAGCGTGCCTTCGTTGACGCGTGTGGTGAACAGGATGCCGTCGAGGTGATCAATCTCGTGCTGCACGGCGCGTGCGAGCAGACCGTCGCCCTTCACGCGCACCTCCTTACCGTGACGGTTGAGGCCCTTGGCGACAACGCGCTCGCAGCGCGTGACCTCGCCGACGAATCCCGGCACCGACAGGCAACCCTCGAGACCGGTCTGCTCTCCCTGACAGCGCACCATCTCCGGGTTTGCCAGTTGGTAGATCTGGTTGTCCACGCGCAGCACGATGACCCGCAGTGGAACATTGACCTGCGGTCCGGCGAGGCCGACGCCGTTGGCGTTGAACATCGTTTCCACCATGTCGTCCATCAGCCGGCGAATGCCTTCATCCACGCGGGGCACGCGCGTCGCTTTGGTCGTGAGCACGTCGTTGTGATCCCCGGTCACGACGATGGGCAGTACTGGCAACGTGGTTCTCCTGGACGGCTCACGGTGAGGGATCGACGTCGATGCTCCAGCCCTTACCGCGAGGAAGATGTGCAAACGCCCTCTCGATCGCCTCACCCCGGACGGTGAACTGCCAGCGAAACTCGCCGCGCAGCCGGTGCAGGAAGGCCGGCGTGGGGCCGAGGACGTCGAGCCCACCGCCACTACCGAGTGTATCAGACAGGCGCTGCGTTTCCTGGCGCGCCTCGACCTCCGCGGCGGTGTCGCTGCGGCTGGTGAAGGTGCATACGCACAGTCGCGAATACGGCGGAAAGTGCAGATCGCGACGCACCCGGATCTCGTCCCGGGCGAAGCCCAGATAGTCGTGCGTGGTCGCGTGGCGGACCGCGTAATGCTCAGGACTGTATGTCTGCAGGACGACGCGCGCCGGCTCATCGCCGCGACCGGCGCGGCCGGCCACCTGTGTCAACAACGAGAACGTGACCTCGCCGCTGCGGTAGTCGGGAAAATGCAACGACGTGTCTGCGTTGACGATGCCCACCAGCCTGACGTTGCCCAGGTCCCATCCCTTGGCAACCATCTGCGTGCCGATCAGACAGTCGGCCTCGTGACGCCTGAAGCGTTCGTACAGATCGAAGTACGCGTCCCGCGTCTGGGTCGTGTCGCGGTCCATGCGCAGCAGCCTCAGGTCGGGGAACCGCTCGTGCATCTCCTGCTCGAGACGCTCAGTCCCCATGCCCATTCCGCGGATGGCATGCGAGCCACACACGGGGCAGACCTCGGGCAACGCAGTGGACAGGCCGCAGTAGTGACAGTCGCAGCGGGCTCGCGCCGCGTGGTGCACCAGCGACACGCTGCAGTTCGAGCACGTGAGCGCGTTGCCGCAGTTGCGGCAGAGCACGACCGTCGCGGTGCCGCGGCGGTTGAGGAAGAGAATCGACTGACCGTCGCCCGCATGGCATTCCTGCAGCGCGCGGTCGAGCGCGAGCGAGAGCGGACTCCGGTTGCCTGCTTTCAGCTCTTCGCGCAGATCCACCACCTCGATCGGTGGCAGCTCGCGTCCAGTGATTCGAGCGGGCAGCGACACCAGCTCGAGGTCGCCACCGTGGGCGCGAAAGAAGGTTTCGACGCGTGGCGTGGCGCTGCCGAGCACAACCGGAGCGCCCGCCAGCTCGCCCAGCAGCAGCGCGACTTCCACGGCGTGATAGCGGGGAACGCGATCCTGCTTATATGCGGATGAGTCCTCCTCATCGACGACCACGATGCCGAGGTTTTCCACCGGAGCAAACACAGCGCTGCGCGAGCCCACCACCACATCCAGATCACCCGCGCGAATGCGGCGCCACTCCGCCGCGCGTTCGGCGTCGGTGAGCGCCGAATGCACCACGGCCACACGCTGCGGGAAGCGCGCTGCGAACCGCTGGATCATCTGCGGCGTCAGCGCGATCTCCGGGACGAGGACGATCGCGCCGCGGCCTCGCGCCAATGCTGCCTCGATCGCGGCCAGGTACACCTCCGTCTTCCCGCTGCCGGTGACGCCATGGAGGAGCACGCGGCGATGCACGCGCTGATCGATGGCCTCCAGCAGCGGTGCGACGGCCTGTTGTTGCGCTGGTGTGAGTGCTGGCGCGGTTTCGGTCTCGCGCTCAGCGCGTGCCTCCTCCAGCGCGCGCGACGTCGTGCGCGGGCCCGACCGCCGAGATCCCTTGCGGTGCGCGCGAATCCCCTTGGGCAGCATCGCGCGGATGACCTCACCCAGCGGCGCGCAATACCGCGCCGCGATCATCCGGGCGAGCACCACGTGGTGATCGAGCAGCAGGGGCGCGTCGTCCACCAGCGCGGCGATGCTGCGGACCTCGTCATGCTCGGAGGTTTCGCTCCGCTCCACCACGTAGCCGAGAATCGAGCGCTTGCCGAAGGGAATTTCGACGCGTGTGCCCGGCACGACGAGCTCCTGCAGATCATCCGGGATCGCGTACGTGTACGCGTCACGCGAAAGCAGTGAGCGCGTCTCGGGGACGACCGAAGCGAAGCTCACCGGAGCCTGGCGTGTATGTCGCGCAGGATTGCGGCCGCGATCTCGTGCTTCGGCGCGCGCGCGATTTCGTCGATCACGCCGGTCTCATCGATGACGATCACCTCGTTGAAGTCAGAGTTCATCGCGATGTCGTCTCGACCGACGTCGTTCACCACGATGAGATCCAGGTTCTTCGCATGCAATTTCGCCCGGGCGTTGGCGACGAGGTCCTGCGTCTCCGCGGCGAAACCGACCACGAAGATTCCATCGCGGAGGCCGGACTGGCGCAGCGACGCGAGAATATCCTCGGTGGGCTCCAGGTCGAGAGTCAGTGCGCCGGTGCTCTTCTTGATCTTTATCGCTGATATGCGCGCCGGGCGGTAGTCGGCCACAGCCGCGGCCATGATCAGGATTCGCGCACCGGGCAGCCATTCGAGCAGCGCCGCGTGCATCTCGGCTGCGGTGTCGACACCAACAACCTCGATACCCTCGAGCGACGGCGTGGGATCGGTGGCAGTGATGAGCGTGACCTCGGCGCCCACGCTCGCTGCGGCGAGCGCCAGCTCATTGCCCATCTTGCCGCTGCTGCGATTGCCGATGTAGCGCACCGGGTCGATGGGTTCGCGTGTGCCCCCACCGGTGACCACGACACGCGTGCCGTCAAGCCAGTACTGCTCAGCTCGCGCCAAGTGACTCCTCGACGGCGGCGACGATCACGTCGGGCTCGACCATGCGACCCGTGTCCTCTTTGCCGCTGGCGAGCCTGCCGCGCACGGGCCCGAGCACGCGCGCGCCGCGAGCGCTCAGCGTGCTCGCGTTGGCCTGGGTGGCGGGATGCTCCCACATCGCCGCCTCCATGGCCGGCGCGACCAGCAGCGGTGCCTGCGACGCGAGCGCTGTGGCTGTGACGGCGTCGTCGCCCAGACCGAGGGCGAGCTTGGCGATGAGATCGGCGGATGCCGCGACAACAACGTGCAGCTCAGCCCACGCCGCGAGGTCGAGATGGCTCATGCCGTGCCCAGCCTCGATGCTGTCCGCGTCCCACATGTCGGAGGCCACGCGGTGGCCGCTGAGCGCGCGCAGAAGTGTTGGGGTGACGAAATGTGTGGCGGCGTTGGTCATCGCGACCCGCACGTCGGCGCCTCGGCGGCGCAGCTCCGTCACCACCTCGCACGCCTTGAACGATGCGACGCTGCCGCCAACCGAAACCAGGACCCGGCGGCCCTGGATGGCGCCGTCACTCATCGGGGCAGCCCGGCGTGCCGAGCGGTCCGATCCGCGTCGATGATGGCGCTGATTTCCCCGGCGGCTCGGCGCGCGTCGTCGTTGACCACGCGATGATCGTACTTGTCCTGCTCGGCGAGCTCACCGATGGCCCTCGCCCAGCGCAACTCGACGTCCGCCGGATCTTCGGTGGCACGCCTCACCAGGCGTCTGCGCAACTCTTCATTGCTCGGCGGAAGCAGGAAGATGAACGTGGCATCGCTGCCCATGCGATCGCGGACGCTCTCGGCTCCCTGGACGTCGATCTTGAGCACGATCTCCTCTCCCCGCGCGATCGCCTCGAGCACACGCTGCAAGGCGGTGCCGTAGCGGTGGGCGTAGATGTTGGCCCATTCCAGGAACTCACCCCGCTTGATCATCGCGTCGAAGGTTGCGCCGTCGACAAAGGAGTAGGAGACGCCGTCCTGCTCGTCGGGACGCGGCGGGCGAGTCGTGTACGAAACGCTGTAGCGCAGGCTCGGGTCGATCGCGAACAGCTCGCGCAGAACCGTGTCCTTGCCGACGCCGCTCGGTCCCGAGAGCACGATCAGCCGGCCGGGCGTCTCCACCCGGGACGCGCTCTCACTGCTCACGTCCGTGCCGCCCGGGCGCGCTCGATGAAGCCTTCGATGTCTTTGGGCAGGGGCGATTCGAAACTCCGGGTTTGTCCGTCTGCGGGGTGCACGAACGTGAGACGCGCGGCGTGCAGCGCGATTCTCGGCAGTCCCGGTTCCGGTTTGCCGTACACGGTGTCGCCCACCACGGGGTGCCGGATGTACGCAAGATGGACACGAATCTGGTGGGTGCGCCCGGTGCGCAGGTGCACCTCCAGAACGCTGAACTTCCCCAGACGCTCCGCGACTCGAAAGTCCGTTATCGCACTGCGCCCCGAGTCGACCACCGCCATCCGCTTGCGGTTGCGCGGATCGCGCGCCAACGGCGCCTCAATCGTGCCTGTGGTCTCACGAAATCCACCGTGCACGACTGCGATGTACATGCGTCCCAACGTGCGATCGCGCAGCTGCGCGGCAAGCGCGCGGTGCGCTGCTTCCGTCTTGGCCACGACAAGCAAGCCGCTCGTATCGCGATCCAAGCGATGGACGATGCCCGGCCTCTCCGCACCGCCGAGCAGCGACCACGTTGTGCCGCGCGCGCGCAACATGTCAGCGAGCGTGCCGTCAAAGTGACCTGGCGCCGGATGCACGACAAGACCGGCCGGCTTGTCAATGACCGCGAGCCAGTCGTCCTCGAACACGATTTTTAGCGCGGAGGGCGAGCCGAGGTGCGGGGCCCCCACGAAGTCGCGGTGGCCGGGTGCGGACTTCGTGGGGTGCCGTGCCGAGCGGCGGGGCCCCAGCGGGGCTCCGACCGCGTACCCGGAAGCCCCTGTCTGGACCATCGCGTCGACCTCAGCCGGCTCGACTACAACAACATCATCGTGTTCGCGAACGCGCTGGCCCGGTCGACCAAGCCGGCCGTTCACTGTCACGAAGCCGGCGTCGATCAACGTTCGTGCGGCATGCCGCGTGATGCTGCGCGCGTCCGCGAGCCATAAGTCGAGACGCTGCTCGGCGTCCGTCGCCATCATGTTGCAGGTTGTCGCGGCGCGCCCGGGTGCATGCCGAAGGTCAGGATGGCGACAACGATGCCGATCACGATCGCACTGTCAGCGACGTTGAACACCGGCCACCAGTGCAGGTTGATGAAGTCGACGACGTAGCCCTGGAAGAGACGATCGACGCCGTTGGACACAGCGCCACCGAGGATGAAGCCGAGCATCACCTGGCGGTACCACGTGGTGCCGAAGCGATGACCCGCGAGCAGGATGTATGCGACGACGATGACGGCGACGATCAGGTAGAGCCATTGAAATTGTGGCAGCACGCCGAACGCCGCGCCGCGGTTGACCACGTGCGTGATGCTGACAGGCGCGTTGGTCCAGATCTGCCCGCCCAAAGGCAATCGCTCCGTGACAAGCCACTTGGTGACGTGATCGGCTACGAACACCGCAAGAGCGGTGATGAGGATGACGAGATAGACGCGCCGTCGAGTGTTGCCCTGCGATGTCGTCAGCGCGTCACTCCCAGCCAGCACGGCTCACCTCCCAGCTGGCCTTCCCATTCGGCGAGCACGTCACCTCGCCGGAATTCGATCGCGGTGGCCAGCGTCTCGCCCGCCAGGTAGTCGCGGTTCGCGTCCACAGCGCGGCGAAGGTCGCCGTCGGCGTCGATGAGGAGACCGATGCGGTCCTCCACGCGCAGACCGGCCTTGCGACGCAGATCGTTGACCGCGCGGCTCATCTCGCGCGCCAGCCACTCCAGCCGCAGGTCGTCCGTGATCGTCGTATCCAGGCTCACGCTGGGGTGTCCGTCGGTGCTGGCGACGTAATTCACACGCTTGACGTTCAGCTCTTCCGCAAAGATCGACTCCAGCTGGGAGTCGAGCGGCTCGCCGGCGAGGGTCGCGCTGGCGAGCGGCTGGCGCACGCGGATCCCGGCGTCCTTGCGCGCGGCCAAGCCGTCCTCGACGAGCTCGCGCAGCCGGCGCATGGCGCTCAACACGTCGCTGTCTCGCCACGCGCCTTCGGCCGTCGGGTACTCGGTGAGGTGCACGGAATCCGGTGTTCCATTAGCCGGCGGATGATCGCCTTCGAAGCCCGCAAGATTGCGGTACATCCGCTCGGAGAGAAACGGCATCAATGGCGCCACGAGCTGCGCCAGCGTGATGAGAGTCGTATGCAGCGTGGCGTAGGCGGATCGCTTGTCGGATTCGCTCGAGTCCTCCCCTTTCCAGAAGCGGCGCCGCGAGCGACGCACGTACCACTTCGAGAGATCCTCGACGAACTCCTCGACAGCGCGCGTGGCCGGCTGCGCCTCGTAGCGATCCAACGATGCCCGCACAGCGTCGATGGTCTCGGCGAGACGTGCGAGACACCACCGGTCGAGCACCGGCCGGTCCAGCGCATCCGGCGACGGGGCGGACGCATCGAAACCGTCGATCTCCGCATAGGTTATGAAGAACGAGTACACGTTCCACAACGTGAGCATGTACAGGCGGACGACGTCATTGAAGCCTTCGCGGCTGACGCGGAGTTCCGCCGCCAGCCCCCCCGCGGCATAGAAGAACCAGCGTGCAGCATCAGCGCCAAACTCGTTGAAAATGCCGTTGGGATCGATGACGTTGCCCCGGGACTTCGACATCTTCTTTCCCTGGCGATCCACCACCACGCCGACCACGACGCAATTGCGATATGCAGGTTTGTCGAAGAGCAGCGTGCTCTCGGCGAGCAGCGAGAAGAACCATCCGCGGGTCTGGTCGACACCCTCGGAGATGAAATCGGCCGGGTGGGTGCGCTCGAAGAGTTCGACGTTCTCAAAGGGGTAATGGCGCTGGGCGAACGGCATGGCGCCGGAGTCGTACCAGCCGTCGATCACCTCCGGCACGCGCCGCATGACCCCACCGCACTTGTCGCAGGGGAGCGTGACGCTGTCGATGAACGGCTTGTGCAGGTCATCGTCCACTGTCAGACCGATCTCAGCGGTGCTCCCGATACAACGCCGGTCTTCGCAGCCCTCACAAACCCAGATGGGGAGCGGCGTTCCCCAGTAGCGGGTGCGCGAAAGATTCCAGTCGATGAGATTCTCCAGCCAGTTGCCCATGCGCCCATCGCGGATGTGCGCCGGCTGCCAGTTGACACTGTGGTTGTGGCGCAGCAGCTCGCCCTTCTTGGCCGTGGTGCGGATGAACCACGACGTCAGCGCGTAATACAGGAGCGGCGTCTCGCAGCGCCAGCAGAAGGGATACGGGTGAACGATCTGCTCCGCGCGATACAGACTCCCCTGGTTGCGCAGGTCGTCGATGATCACGGGATCCGCGTCCTTCACGAACATGCCCGCGTAGCGCTTCTGGCCTTCTAGAAAGCGGCCGTCCAGACCCACCACATGGCGGATGGCGATGCCCTTGCGCTGGCAGAGCTCGAGGTCCGCCACGCCGTAGGCGGCGGCGGTGTGGACGATGCCCGTGCCCTCCTCCATGCTCACCAGGTCCGGGGCGTCCACCACGACGAAGGCGAGCCCATCCGGGAGCATGTCGGTGAAGAGCGGCTCGTAGGTGAGATCCACCAGGTCTGATCCCTGCATCTCCTCGAGCACCTCGTAGTCGGGGTCGAGGACGGAGAGACGCGCCTTGGCCAGGATGTAGCTCTCGTCGCCCTGGCGAACGCGGACATACGTTTCGCGCGGATGCACCGCGAGAGCTACGTTGCCGGGCAATGTCCACGGCGTCGTGGTCCAGGCGAGAAAGAACGTCGAGCCGTCCGAGTCGTTGAGCCGGAACTTGACGTACACGGAGGGATCGACGGTGTCTTCCTTGTACCCCTGGCTCAGCTCATGCGACGACAACGACGTCTGGCAGCGGGGGCAGTACGGGACGACCTTGTATCCGTCGTACAGGAGATCTTTGTCCCACAGCTGCTTCAGGCTCCACCAGACGGATTCGATGTATGTCCCGTCATAGGTGCGGTACGGATGGTCGAAGTCGAGCCAGAAGCCGACACGCTCGCTCATGTCGCGCCACTGGTCGATGTACTCGTTCACCGACTGCTTGCACAGCGCGTTGAACTTGTCGACGCCGTATTCCTCTATCTGCTTCTTTCCGCTGATCTTGAGCGCACGCTCGATCTCGAGCTCGACAGGCAGGCCGTGGGTATCCCAGCCCGCCTTTCGCTCGACAGCGAAGCCGGCCATCTGCTTGTAGCGAGCAAACACGTCCTTGTAGGCGCGGGAGAGCACGTGGTGGACGCCGGGTAGGCCGTTGGCCGTCGGAGGGCCCTCATAAAAGACGAAAGGTTTGGCATCCTTCCGCCACTCGAGGGTGCGCTCGAACACGCGGGTGCGCTTCCAGAGGTCGAGGACCTCCAACTCCGCCTCGGCGAAGTGGGCGCGGCTGCTGACCGGGGAATATCGTGGCATCGGCCATTCAAGGATACCGGCAGGCTGGTTGACTCAGGCTAGGCGGGAGTGGGATCGTTTCGGCCCCAACCATCCCGGCGTGATAGGAGCCAGAGGCTATGTCGACGACAGCAGTGGAGCACCCAAACGCAACGCTTTTCCGGCGTGGCTACGATGCCTTCAACGCCGGTGACATGGACACCGTGCGCGAGACCTTCGACGAGAACATCGTCTGGCACAACGCTGGGAAGAGCCGCTTCAGTGGCGACCAGCGCGGCATTGACAACACGCTCGCATTCTTCCTGCAGCTGATGCAGGCCACCAACGGCACCTTCCATCTCGACGTGCACGACATTGTCGCCAACGACGATCACGCAATCGCCATGGTCTCATCGTCGCTCGAGTTGGATGGCAAGAAGTACGAGGACAAAGGCGCCCACGTCGTTCACGTGAAGGACGGAAAGGTCACCGAGTCCTGGTTCTTCGCCTGGAACCCGTACCAGCAAGACGAGCTGTTCCCGGCCTGACCCTCTAGGGCCGCGCGCCAAAGATCGCGCGGCCCACGCGGACCATGGTGGCGCCCTCTTCGACGGCGACCTCGAAATCGCTGCTCATACCCATGCTCAGGTCCGGAAGCCCCCAGCCGGATGATTGCTCGAGGCGATCGCGGAGCTCGCGCAACCGTATGAAGTACGCGCGCGCGTCCTGAGGATCATCGACCGGCGGCGCGATTGTCATCAGCCCAAGCACGTGAATCCCGGGGAGGCCGGCCGCACCGCGCAGCAACTCTTCAGCCTCTGACTCGGGAACGCCGGACCGGCTGGGCAGCCCGGTGAGATCGACTTCGATCAGCGCCGCCAGAGGGTCGGCATCGAGTGGCCGGTTCGTAGCCAGTGCGCGCGCGATGCGCTCGCTGTCGAGCGAGTGGACGGCATCGAAGAACTCCGCCGCAGGCTTGGCCTTGTTGGTCTGCAGATGACCGATCAGGTGCCAGTGGACGCCGCTCACCTCCTGCCGCTTGGCGAGGGCCTCCTGCACGCGGTTCTCACCGATGTCGAAAACGCCCGCAGCGACAGCGGCATTGATAAGTGATGGTGCGACCCCTTTCGTGACCGCGATCAGACGAACATCACTGGGCGCGCGTCCGGCCCGTTCGGCTGCACGACTGATGCGACTCCGCACCGCGTCGACAGCGTGGGCCACGTTGTCAAGGTCGTCGCTCATCGACGCGCGCTGGGTTTACTTACCCAGGTCGAGAGACAGCTCTCCGCCCTTTTCACCAGATGGGCGCCGCTTCCGCCGCTGGTCTGTCCGCGCCGGCGGGTGTGCGAGCACGTCTTCGAGCGTGGCGCGCATCTCTTCAGCATCCTTGAACGAACGGTACACGGAGGCGAAACGGACGTAGGCGATCTCGTCGAGCTCGCGCAGGCGCTCCATGACCATCTCGCCGACCAGGCGGCTGGGAACCTCGAGCAGGTTGCGCCCGCGAAGCTCATTCTCGATCTCGTCGACCATCATCTCCAGGCGAGCCGGTGCGAGCTCACGCTTTTTGGCGGCGACCAGCAACCCGCTCAGCAGCTTCGGCCGGTTGAATTCCTCGCGCCGGCCGTCCTTCTTCACGACGTAGAGGGCCGGTGCCTCGACGCGCTCGTATGTCGTGAACCGCTTGCTGCACTGCAGGCATTCACGCCGCCGCCGGATTGCCTCACCGGTCTCCGAATCACGCGAGTCCACGACCTTGGAATCAGCCGTTCCGCAAAAGGGGCATCTCATCGCGCGTCATCCATGGTCTGCCGGCCCGCCGCTGGCCGTCGCTGCGTTGGTGGAATCGGTTACCTGCGGTCCCTGAGGAATGCCGGAATGTCCAGATCGTCTGCGTTGAACGGGCCTGCCGGCCGGCCGCCGACCGTGAAGGCCGGTTGACGCTGCCCGCTGATGACGGGCCGCGCCGACGGCTCGTACGCGAGCGTGCCGAGGACATCGATCTGGCCGGTGAATCCGGTTGCGATGACGGTGATCTTGACCTCACCCTTCATGTGCTCGTCGATGACGGTGCCGAAGATGATCTGCGCATCCGGGTCAGCAGACTCGCTGACGAGCTGCGCTGCTTCGTTCACCTCGTACAGCGTGAGGTCGGAGCCGCCGGTGACGTTGAGCAAAATGCCCTTCGCGCCGGCGATCGTCGTCTCCAACAACGGACTTGCAACCGCATCGCGCGCCGCGTCTGCCGCGCGTGTGTCGCCGTTGCCGAACCCGATGCCCATGAGCGCCTGACCCTGGCCGCTCATGATCGCCTTGACGTCGGCGAAGTCAAGGTTGATCAACCCGGGGAACACGATGAGGTCGCTGATGCCCTGCACGCCCTGACGCAGCACGTCATCGGCGACCTTGAACGCGTCAGTGATCGGCGTCTTCTTGTCGACCACCTGCATGAGGCGCTCGTTGGGGATGGTGATGAGCGTGTCGACCCGACCCTGCAGGTTGGCGATGCCCTCTTCGGCCGCCTTCTGGCGCCGGAGTCCCTCGAAGCGGAACGGCTTGGTGACCACACCGATGGTCAGCGCGCCCGTTTCCCGAGCAATCTCCGCAACGATCGGCGCCGCACCCGTGCCCGTGCCGCCACCCATGCCGGCGGTGATGAACACCATGTCGCTGTCGGCCAGCGCCTTGGTGAGCTCGTCGCGCGACTCCTCAGCCGCGTCGGCGCCCTTCACGGGATCGCCGCCGGCGCCGAGTCCGCGGGTCAATTTGCCGCCGATCCGGATCTTCCGATGCGCCGACGATCCAGTGAGCGCCTGGTGGTCGGTGTTGACCGCGATGAATTCGACGCCCTTGAGGTTGCTGCGGATCATGCGGTTGACCGCGTTGCTCCCTCCTCCACCGACGCCCACGACACGAATGCGGGCATTTCCTTCCAAGGTCCTATCCAGCTCTGGCATGGGCGTCTCCTCACGTTGCTTGGGCGTGGGTCGGGTCGTTGCTCGGGCGGTTGTTCGAGTCGCTGGTTCTGTGGACTCATTGTGGGCCCTTGCGACCGCGTCGCCGGGCTTGTCGAGTCCGTACATTCTCATTTGATCAGAAAAGGTCACGCAGCCACCTTCCAAAACGCACGGTGACCACCGGGCCACCGTCGTGGCCGTTGGTGTGTCCGTTGCCGCGGGACACTTTGCGCGCGCGATTGCTGCGCGCGCCCCACCGCAGCAGGCCCACAACAGTCGCGTGATGTGGACCGCGAATCTCGTCGTTCATCCCATGCACGCCTTGCGGTGCGGCAACGCGGGCAGGTAGGTCGGTCTCCTGCTGCACAACCTCGGCAAAGCCGCGCAGCAGCGCACCGCCACCCGTGATGACGATGCCACCCGGGAACAGACCCGTGGGGCCTGCGCTCTCCACCTCGCGCGCGATGAGTTGGGCCATCTCCCGCGCGCGCGGCCCGATGATCTCGGCGAGAAATCGTTGCGGGATGCCGACCGGTTCGTCGTAGCCCATCGGTGTGAGCGTGACCTCGGCGTCTGCGGGCAACGTGAGCTGGAGGCAGTGTCCGTAGCTGCGCTTGATCGTCTCGGCGGTGTCGAGGTCACAGCGCAGCCGACGGCGAGGTCTGATGTCACGTGATTGCCGCCCACCGGTATCACGCCGGTGTGCACGATGCTGCCGCGCGAGAACACGGCGACGTCACTCGTGCCGCCGCCCACATCGACGACAACGACGCCGCGCTCGATCTCGTCTTCCGTGACGACTGCTTCCGCAGACGCGAGCACTTGCAACACCATGTCATCGACGTCCAGGCCAGCCTTGTGCACGACCTTCACCACGTTTTGAATGGAAGTGTTGGCGCCGGTGATGATGTGCGCGTCGACCTCCAGACGAATGCCTGACATGCCGATTGCTTCACGGACGCCTTCCTGGCCATCGATGGTGTACTGCTGCGGCAGCACGTGCACGATGCGACGCTCCGACGGCACGCTCACCGCGCGCGCAGCTTCGATGGCGCGGTTTACGTCCTGGTCGCGCACCTCACGATGACCCGAGGCGACGGCGACAACGCCGCGGCTGTTTTGCGATGTGATGTGTCCGCCGGCGATGCCGACGACAGCCGAATCGATGGCCACACCCGACATCTGTTCAGCCATGTCGACGGCTTCTGCAACCGCCTCGGCGGCGCGGTCGATCTCGACCACAGCACCTTTGCGCACGCCTCGCGAGACGGCCTCTCCGACTCCGAGGACGCGAAGGCCTGTGGGCTCGAGGTCGGCGGCAGCGCAGCACACCTTAGTCGTTCCTAGATCGAGTGCAAAGACGCGGCGAGGACGGGTCACGCTTGAACCCCGAGTATAACCAGGGTGGGCTCCAACGCAAAGGGTTTTCGTGCGCAAAACCGCAAGATGCGGGGTTCGCGCGCGGAGTATGACACAAGATGTTGGCTGCCGTCGCCAAATGCACCAAGCGCTCCGTCAGGGAGTCTGACTGGCCGGACGGCGCTCAGCGAGCCCTTAACGCGAGCAGGGCCTCGCCACTGCACCTACCGGACGAGACCCTGCCGGCCGCAGCCCCTGTCGGGCCGCTAGAGCGCGGCAACCGTAACACCGGTCCGGCGCAGTGTCCATGGGGAGTCAGTGACTTCCTGGACTGTAGGGAACGGGCTCTATCTGGTCGACTGCGTGGGGGCCGCTGGTCCAGCCGTTTGCCGCCCCAATCGGGAGTTGACAGGCGCCGCCGGTGACGGAGTCGCACGGCACGGGCGCCGTGTGCGTTGTGACTCCGTCGTCCCAGCTGACGGTGATGGCGACTGAGAACGTCTCGCTTGCGGTGATGGTCCGAGCGTCGGCGACGTTGGCGTACGCGTGCGACGCACTGCAGGTGTCCGTCCACGTCTGCGCGGTCGCGTCGTAGCTGGGTAGTGCGGGCGGTGGCGACTCGACAGGCCCGGCCGTCTGCAGCTGCGTCCCATCACCCCAATCCCATGTGACTGGACCGGGCGTGATCGTGAGGTTGTAGACGAGGAAGAGCGTTACGCCGTTCTCGACGGTCGTCTTCACGGCGTGCATCGGGATCGGTGCTGCCGGCACGTCGCTGTTCAGCCACGCGCAGGTTGGGATGTGGACGTACGTCGGCGTGGTCGGGCCAGGGCCGGGGAGCGTAGCCACTGTTCCGATGCGCCACGAACCCGTGACCTCGGCTACGAGCGCGCTGCCGAGAGCGAACGGCGGAGCGTTCAGCACGGCGACGGGCGGTGCTGGCGGAGGGGCGAAGCCGGCCAAGAACGGCGGCGTGAATGCAAAGAGCGCGCCTTGGCATGCGCCCCCGTACGGGGGAACGCCGGGAGTGGCGTCCTGCCAGGTTCCGCCGTGCTGCAGCCAGGCGTCGACGGCGATCACGTGGCCGGCAAGCGTGGCGGCTGTGGCGGGCGATCCTATGGAGGTGGCAGCCGGGTCACCACCGGGTGGGACTGCGTTCGGCATCGAGTAACCGAAGGACGGGTCGCTACCGTCATAGCCGCCCTGCGCGTTGCGGGTGAAGGTCGGATAGATGGTCACGACCCTGACGATGCTGCCGGACGGGATGCCGGGCCCGATGACGCCGCCGTTCTGGCCTGGGTGGAAGACGCGAGTTGGCGGACATGCCTTGCCCTGAGGGTCCGGTGGCGGCGGGATGTAGAGCGGGTTTTGCGGGTCCGTGCGGCTTGCGGATACGCCGTCGGCAGCGATGGGCGTGTACGTGCCACCCGCGCCGGCTTGCAGCGTGTTGAGGACGACTGATGCGGAGCCGCTGCTTGTTGGCGGTGGAGAAGGCGAGATGATTTGGTTGCCGCCTCCGCCAGCAAGAGACGTACTTGGCCACGAGGCGCATAGAAGCCCAAGAGCAATGCCCGCTACGGCGACGCGATTCATCGGCCGCACCAATCAGGCGGCGGACCCGTTGTGTCTCGACAGTTTCCGCCTGCGTCGCCAAACCAGATATCACCGAGGACCGGATCGCGAATAAGTTTCCCCGGCGCAAACGCCACCGTAGGTTGGGCAAAGTCATCGATTGTTGCCGTACGGCCGTCTCGATATCGAATGGTCTCTGAGCACGGTGCTTTCGTGTACCCGACCACGAAGGCATAAGCGTTGTCGGTCGGGAGACCCTTCCGCCCAAAGTAGGCTTGGCCGTCAGAACCAATCTTGAAAAGCGTGTTGCTCGTTGGGTATAGATTGCAGTCTGGTTGGAGGATGTTCGCCCCCTGCTGCATGGCTTGAACTTCCAGCGCATTTATCAGCGCCGGTCCGACCAAGTGCCGCAAGAACGCTGGCTGACCGTTGGCCTCCGCCCACATGTACCAACCGCTATCTCTGTTGCTCGCATTTGCCCACGACTGTGCGTCCGCATCAGACACGGCACCGTTGGTCATGTTCTTCACCGGCGGCGCAAGCGGCACGTGTTCCTGCAGAAGGATGTCCGATGGCGGCACCTTCGTCACTTGGTACGGCGCCCACAGAGCAGCACAGGCAGGCGGCACGTCGACGATCGCAGTCGTCGTCTTCACGGACTCACACGGCCCACTAGTGGCCACAGACACGGACGGCGATGCGGATGAACCCGCGGACGGCGTGTGAGTGGAGCTCGACCCGCAAGCAGCCACCGACCAACCCATTCCCAGCATCACCACCATCGCGAGCCTCCGCATCGCCTTACCCTCGACCAATGGTGACCGGGAAACACGCTCGCAGCACGGACAAAGTCCCTCACTCAGCCGGACGATCCTCGCCTTCCTGACAGCTAACCCGTGCATCATGCCCGGCCGCTGGTCACGGAGGCTCTGTCAGCACCTCGCCGGTTGGAGTGAGCTTCAGGGACCACCCCTCCTCATGGACCCTGCGGTGGTGGACCCTGCAGAGCAGGACTAGATTCGGAACCGACGTCTCGCCGCCGTGCGCCCGGTGGTTGATGTGGTGCGCGTCGGTCCACTCCGGCGGGCGATCACAACCCGGAAACCTGCAGCCGCGGTCACGGTGAGCCAACGCTCGTCTCAGCGGGGCAGGGATGGTTCGCTTTTCGCGGCCTACTGAAAGCGGGGCCGACCCCGACATCGTCACCGTGCTCACGGACGCGTCGCATGCGATGCGCCGCGCGGTCTCAGCATGGACCGGACCAGCCAGCGCGAGCTCAGCAGGCATCACGCCTGGCACTCCGGCCAATGCAGCGACCGACGCGGTGAGAACCAAATGGGGCCGCTGGCCGTGAGCTGACGGCAGGTTGCCGCTCTTGAGCTGCCGCACGGCGAGCTCGACGAGCGCATCTGCTCGACGCTCTGCGGCGCGTCTCATCTCTCCTGGAACGGGCTTGCTCAACGCGTTGAGCGCTGTCTGCAGCGTGGCTCCTCCCTCGGCGTCGAGGAGGCCATCGATCACATAGACCCCGTCGAAGGTCTGGCTTACGTGCAGGTACTGCCGCTCATGCTCTTTCAGAACAGCGGCTAGGGCTCCGTCCGGATCCACGCAGTGCCGCAGGTGGCGACCGACGATGCGGAGACGCGTCGGGTCAAGACGGCGCGCGGCCTCGAGCAATGTGTCGGACGCCATCCGCGCTGCCTCGGGTCCGACCTCGGTCACGACCCGCGCCAGAACAGCCGCATGACTCAGTCCGAGTTCTCCCTTGCGGAACCGCTCTTGGGCCTCGGGGAGCTCGGGGAGCTGCCGGGCTACTTCGGCGCGTTTCATCGCCGCGCCAGCCGACAAACCGCAGTGGCTACGCAGCCACGACACCAACGAGGGTGCGCCGTCGTCAGCATCGCCGTTGCGCTCCTCGAACCGGCGCGTCAGGCGCGCGGACTCCGCCTCGATTTGGTTGGCGTGGCGCCGTAACCTGACAATCTCCTCTCCAAGCGCTGCGGCGCTCCAGTTTTCGATGTTCCGCGTGGACAGCGAGGCCACAGGGGCATCGAGCGGATGGAAGTCATCCCCATAGACCTCAGCCGCCGCAAGCGCCGTCATACACAGAATTGTAGCACATCACCGAACACCCGTTCGCCCCCGAAACCCCCTCAGACCGCGATAACGATCTTTCCCTGCATCTCCCCGCGGGCCATCTCAGCGAACGCCAACGTCGCATCACTCAGCGAATGCGTCGCCCCGATCAGTGGACGCAGCGCTCCGGTCGCACACAGGTCGACCAAGCGCCGCAGCTCCCCCCGCGTCCCCATCGTCGACCCCGCGATCGTCAACCGCCGGAAGAACACGCGCCGCAACTGCGCCGGCGGATTGTCCCCGCCGGTGGCGCCGGCCACCACGACCATCCCCCCAGGCCGCACCGCCCGAAGGCTCAGGTCCCACGTCGGCTCCCCCACCGTCTCGATCACCGCATCGACCCCTCGCCCGCCCGTCGCCTCGATCAACGCGCGAGCCGTAGAACGTTCAGGGGCAAACACCGCCTCGGCGCCGAGATCCAGCGCCAGCTGCCGCTTGGCTGCATCCCGCGACGTGGCAAACACAGTCAAACCGCCCAAGCGCCCCAG
>Ga0073928_10005033_pt1 | contig 18884 bp, 17 predicted proteins | sample PaiPotPPA55metaG_FD_76969 | JGI IMG/M metagenome (GOLD analysis project Ga0073928, IMG submission 76969) | Iron sulfur acid spring bacterial and archeal communities from Banff, Canada, to study Microbial Dark Matter (Phase II) - Paint Pots PPA... ... | reverse complement strand
CGTCAGAGCTCAGCTCGTCGATCTGGGACGCCGATGGCGCACGAGCGTGGCCGTTTCCATTGCCGTTTCCGGTGGACCGGCCGCGCGCGATGCCGCTCAGGCCGGAGGCATGCTGCCGGCCGTTGCCCGCCTGGTCAGGGCCGTTGCCGCCGCGCCTGCCGGACGGCAGAAGCGCGCTGAGCAGCACGATGCCCGTGCTCAGGTAGTACTTGACCGCGTAGGCGAAGAAGAGTCCCCCCAGGAGCAGGCCGGCAAACGCAAAGGTGTACGCGACGGCGTCCCGCACGCTGTGCACGTGGGTCTGCGTGAAGAGATCGACAAAGCCACGGATGAACGCGACCACGGGCAGCACCGCCAGGACCGCGGCCAGGAGCAGGATCGCGTCGAGGACCGAGATCCAGAAAAGCTCGCCGGCCCGCCCCTCCCCCCGGGTGCGCCAGACCTGGAAGCCGATCAACCCGAGGCCGGCGCCGGCCGCGGCCAGGCCGCCAATCAGGCTCAATCCGGGCGCGAAGGGATGCAAGACCGCGATCGCGACACCGGCTGCCACAAGAATCGCGCCTCCCGCGAGGCAGGCCGCACCGCCGAAACGTCCCATCAGAGCTCCCTTCTCACTCGGGCCGATCGGCGTTCACCGTGTACGCGCACACACGGAAACAGCGCCCCGCGCTCGGCAGGGCGAACGGCCGCCTCCCTTGATCTCGTCGAATTCTGCAATTGGGGCGCTAAGCCAACGCATGCTTAGCACGACTAGATCGGATCCCACAACGGGAAGGCTTGGCATTTCGAGAGTGGTGTCGCCGCTTTGTCGTCGAAAATGCCCAGAAAACCTGCCGCAACGCCTCCGATTGCGGTCCTAGACTTGGTCTCGCGAGGCGACGGCTCGTCGTGTATGCCGGACCTCAGTTAAATAGAACCTCACCCCCCGCAGCCAAGCTCGGTGCCGGTGTCGAGAAATCGCCCGGCCCGAGTTTTTTTATGCCGATTTTTACGCGGGCGCTGCCACCATATGCCCGTTAAGCGTCCGCTAAGCACCGTTTAGCAGGTTTACAGTTGCCTTCACCCCTCCCTTGAGCCCTCCCCTCCAACGAGGGGAGGGCCGGAGGATGTCCCCCACCGTCGTTTCCACCGACCTGCCTATAAGCGGAAAGGTGCTAGGCGGGAGCGTCTACCTCGGCGGACCTTGGAATTTTCTCCAGGAGCGCAGTCATCTCCTCTTCGGGCACAGGCCTGCCGATCAGGTAGCCCTGGACCGCGTCGCAGCCCGCCTCCAGGAGCATGGCCTCGGCGTCGGCCTCCTCCACGCCTTCGGCGATGACCCGCAGCCCGAGGTTGTGCCCGAGGCCGATGGCGGAGCGCACGATCGCCGACGCGTCCGGGTCCGACGGCAAGGTCTTGACGAACGACTTGTCGACTTTGATCTCGTGGATCGGCAGACGATTCAGGTAAACCAGCGACGAGTAGCCCGTGCCAAAGTCGTCGAGCGACAGCCTTACGCCCATCTCCGCAAGCCGCTGCATGGCTTTGCCGGCCGCCGCCGACATCGCGATCGTTTCGCTGATCTCGAGGGTCAGCCGCTGCGGCTCCGCCTTTGAGGTCGCCAGCGCCTTGCCTACGTCCTCGACGATCGAGTGGTCTTCGAGACATCGCGCCGAAACGTTGACCGCCACGGAGAGGTCGAGCCCCGAGGCCAGCCACTTGCACAGCTGCGCGAGGGCCGCGTCCAGGACCCAGCCCGTGACGGGCCGGATCATGTTGGTCTCCTCCGCCATCGGTATGAAGCGGTCTGGGGGCAGGAGGCCCTCACGCGGGTGGTTCCAGCGCACCAGCGCCTCGACCGCGTAGGTGGTGCGCGACTGGAGCAGCACGATCGGCTGGTAGTAGAGAACAAGCTCGCCCTGGGCCATCGAACGCCGCAGGTCGCCGGCAAGGCCCGAGTGGCGGAGGGTCTGGGCCTCGTGCTCGGGCGAGTAGACCGCGAAGCCTCCCCCCGACCGCTTGGCGGCGTACATCGCCACGTCGGCTCGGCGGAGCAGGGTGTTGGGGTCGTCGCCGTGCAGCGGGTACATCGCCACGCCGATCGAGGCACCCGTCTCCACCATCTGGTCGGCGATCGAGAAAGGACCTTCAAGCGACGCGAGGATCTTGCGCGCGGTGGCGACGACGTTGTCGGGGTGCTTCGCGTCCGTGCTCACCACTGCGAACTCATCGCCGCCAAGGCGCGCGATGGTGTCGGTGGCACGGAGCACGCCCTTCAGGCGCGTGGCCACCTCCTGCAGCAGGGTGTCACCCCGGTCGTGGCCGAGGGCATCGTTGATGTCTTTGAAGCGGTCGAGGTCGAGCAGCAGAACGCCGAACATGGTCTGGTTGCGGCGCGCCCCGAGCAGCGCCTGGCGCAGGCGGTCGCCGAACAGGGTTCGGTTGGGCAGGCCGGTCAGGCCATCGTGCAGAGCCTGGTACTCGAGCGCATCCGTGTGCGCCTTGCGCTCGGAGATGTCGCGGAGCGTGCCGATGAAGAGGCGTCGCGAGCCGACCTGCATCGAGCTCACGACGAACTCGAGCGGGAAGAGGCTCGCGTTCTTGCGCTTCCCCATCGTCTCCAGGGCACCCGACGCGGGGAGATCGTGCGTCAACCGCCTTTCCACGTAGTTGCTGAACGAATCGCGATGGGTGGTCGCGATCAGGGCGCCGACGCTCTGGCCTACCAGCTCCTTCTCGTCGTAGCCGAAGAGCTTCGTCACGGCCGGGTTCACCGACTCGATCAAACCTGACTGGTCGAGCGTGACCAGCCCGTCGGACACGTTGTCGAGCACTGAGCGCATGCGCTTCTCGCTCTCCTGGAGGGCCGCCTCGGCGCGCTTGCGCTCGACGAACTCCCCGATCTGCGTGCCGATGTCGTTCATGACGCCCAGCAGGCCCTCGTCGAGCTGCCGGGGCGCCCACGTCGCGAGCGAGATCATGCCGACCACCCGGCGGCCGCTGCGCACCGGGAACCCGACCAGCCCGTGGAGGCCGGCCGCCCGCGCGTCCGCCGCGCGCGGCGACGCGTCCTTCGCCAGGTCGTCGATCGAGACCGGCTTGGCCGCCTCCCACACCTTGCCGGCCAGGCCCTCGCCACGGCGGAAAGTGAACTGGGTGGCGGTGGCCTCATAGGCCGAGGTGTCACGTCCGGGCCGCTTCCAGGCCACGGCGAAATGCATGGTCTCGCGCTGCGCGTCGACCTCCCAGTACTCGCCCAGCTCCCAGTCGAGTGCACGGCACAGGCCCTCGAGCACGTGGGGTGCGGCCTGGTCCCAACCAGGTGACGTGACCAAGGCCTGCGTCACCGCGAACCGGGCCGACTGCAGGATCTCCGCCCGCATCCGGTCGCGGATGTCCACCACCACCGTCTGGATGTAGAGGCTGCGGCCGTCCTGGTCGCGGACCATGCGCGCGGCGACGTCGACCCATACGGACTGACCATCCTTGCGGATGTAGCGCTTGTCGATCCGGTAGCCGGGCGCATCTCCCGCCAGCACGTTGCGGAGGGCCACCTCGCTGAGCGGGAGGTCTTCCGGATGCGTGAGCTCGAGCACCGACACGCCGTCCAGCTCCTTCTCGGTGTAGCCGATCAGCTGGCGGAACGCCTCGTTGGTCGACGTCAGCCGGCCATTCAGGTCGGTAAAGGCCATGCCCGCCTGCGACTGCTCGAACAGGGTGCGGAATCGGGTCTCGCTCTCCCGCTCCGCCTCTTCCGAGCGGTAGCGGTCGGTGACGTCTCGGACGACGGCCAGCAGGCGGCGCTGGCCCTCCGCCTTGAGCGGCCGGATCGACGTCTCGATCTGGATCTGGCGCCCGTCCTTGGTGATGAGCGCCGACTCGTAAGCGATCGGGGCGTCGCCTCCGGAAAGGCGCGTCGCGAGCTGGGTCGCGAGCGGGTCGCGCTGATCTTTCGGCGCCAGCTCGATAAGCGAAGGCAGCGCGGCCAGCTCGTCAGCGGTGTAGCCGGTCAGCCGCAGGTAGGCCTCGTTGCCGGTGACGAAACGCCCGTCCTCCGTGATGACGAGCCCCTCGCCCAGGTCGCTCAGCGCCGCCAGCAGCGAAGCCTGGCGGCCCGCCTGGGTGACGAGGTCGCGATCGACGACGTGGTGGGTCACGTATGCGAGCAGGATCAGGCCCAGCAGGACGAGGCTCCAGACCAGGATCGAGCTGATCGCGACGTGCAGGTTCGTCACCGCGTCGATCCACAACAGTCCGAGGCCGGCGGCGGCTACGACTACCACGTACGCGAAGTGGCGGGCGTTGTAGCCCATGTCGAAGAACAGGAGCATGGCGGCGAAGACCCCGACAGACAGGGGCGCGAAGTCCGCGCCCAGCCACGGTCCGGCAACCCCGAGGGCCGCCACCGCGAGCACGACGTTGGCCACCATCAAGAGGAGCTGAGGGGCGGTTCGGGTCGCCAGCCTCGACGAGCGGATCGAGACCACGACGGCGGCGTAGAGGACGCCCACCCCCAGGACGGCGACCTCCTCCTGCATGACGGGCACCGGCATGCCGGCCTGGGCGAAGCGGAAGACGATCGCCGCCGTGATGGCGAGCGCGGCGATCGCGTTGATCGCGCTGAGCCAGCGCGACCCCTGCATTGAAGGGAGCCTGGGCTCGGCGGTGAGGGCCCTGCGGTGGGAGAAAAGGGAGTCGGGAACGGCCCTCACGAGGCCCGCGGCCGCCTTGCGCGCGGGTGCGCTCAGGATGGGCCTGTCTGATTGCATCGCGTCCACCATAGCGGTGAGGCTCCGGAATTTCGTGCGCGGACGACTCCCGGAACTGCCCCCCGAACGGCCGGGAAGCCTACTTTGAGGACTTTCCCTTGCTCGCTGGGGCGATCTTGGATGAGCGCTGCGGGATCGTGCGCTTGAGCGGCGTGCGGTGGCCGCCATGCAGCGGGATCTTGTTGCTCTGGGAGTCGTCCCCATCGAGACCGTTGTTGGCGACTGGGGCCGGAAGCGGACGGCTGCCTGCGGCGTGAAGCGCCCGCAGCTTGTCCAGCCTCTCCTGCTTCGCCGCCAGGGCGGTCTTGAGGGCATCCGACAGCTGGTTGTCATTCATGGGCACGACCCGAAGGCGAGCCTCCAGCTCGCGCACCTCCACTTCGGCCCTGGTCAACTCGAGATCAATCGTTCGCGACATTATTTCCCTCTACGCATGCGGCAGCCTCGGATAAATACCCAACTAAGTAACTACCGAATCCTGAATCGGGTTATGCCAGCGGCGCTCGTCAATCCAGGCTGATTGCATCGCGCAGCTTCTCGAAGAACCCCCTGGAGACCTTTTCGGGCTTGCCGGTGAGGCCGCCAAGCTTGCGCAGCAGTGCCTTCTCCTCGGCCTTCAGGTCCTTCGGCACGATCACCTGGACGAGCACGTACTGGTCGCCCCGGCGGCCGCCCCGCACGTCGGGCATGCCCTTCCCGGCCAGGCGGAAGGACTGCCCGTACTGCGTGCCCGCCGGGATCGCGATCTCGACCGGGCCATCCATGGTCGGCACCTCGATCCGGTCGCCCAGGGCCGCCTGCATCATGTTGACCCGCAGCTCGTAGATCACGTCCTTGTCGCGCCGCGCCAGCTGCGCGTGGGCCTTGACCCGCAGGACGACATAGAGGTCGCCTGGCTGGCCTCCCCGCAGCCCCGCCTCGCCTTCGCCTGAAACGCGGATCTGGGAGCCGGTGTCGACGCCGGCCGGAATCCGGACCGAGAGGCGGCGCGTGCGCTCCACCCTTCCCTGGCCGCGGCACTCCGTGCAGGGGCTCTTGAGCAGGCGGCCGGCGCCACCACAGGTGGGGCAAGTCGCGGCCGTGACCACAGCGCCGAAGATCGACTGCTGCTGGCGCCGGACCTGTCCCGCCCCACCGCAGGTGCCACAGGTCTCCACCCCGGTTCCCGGCTCTGCGCCGGAGCCGGTGCACCGCTCGCAGGTGACGAAGCGGGGCACGTCGATCTGCTTCTCGACACCGGTGAAGGCCTCTTCGAACGTGATCGTCATGTCGTAGCGGAGGTCGTCGCCTCGGTGCGCACGCTCGCGCCGAGCACGGGTGCCCACCCCGCCACCAAAGAAGGTCTCGAAGAGGTCGCCGAACGGCATGTCCGAGAAGTCGACCGCCGGGCCTCCGCCCATGTCCGTCGCGGCATGGCCGAACATGTCATAGCTCCGCCGTCGGCCCGGGTCGGAAAGGACCGTGTACGCCTCGCTGGCCTCTTTGAACCGCGCCGCCGCGGCCGCGTCGTCCGGATACCGGTCGGGGTGCGAGTCCATCGCGATCTTGCGGAACGCCTTCTTCAGATCGTCTGCCGAGGCCTGGCGTGCGACCCCGAGGACCTCGTAGTAATCCCGCCTGACCGCCACCTGACCAGCCCTAGCGTTCGGTGATGGAGACGTCGGCCGCGGGCAGCGCGGGGCGCCGGGACACCCTCACCAGGGATGGCCGCAGCACGCGATCGCGGATGCGGTATCCCCGCCGGAGCTCCGACACCACGACATCCTCCGGCTGGTCGGCGCTCTCCTCGTGCCCGATCGCCTCGTGATACTTCGGGTCGAAGGTCGAGCCAACAGACGCGATCGGTTCCACGCCGTGCGCGGCCATGGCCTCCTCGAGCTTGCGGACGGCGAGCTCGATGCCCCGAGCCCACGCGGGGTCGACTCCTGCCGGCTTGTGGTCGAGGGCGCTGCGCAGGTCATCCAGCGCCGGCAGCAGGCGCCCGATCAGGTCCGCGGACGCGTGCTGGATGGTGTCGAGCTGCTCCTGCCGCGTGCGCTTCTTGTAGTTCTCGAAGTCGGCGGCGAGCCTGAGGTAGCGGTCCCTGGCCTCGAGCAGCGCCTGGTCTTGATCGGGGGGCGCGGCCGCCTCGACCTGGCCCTGCTGGGCGATCCTGGCCTCGAGCCTTGCCTCGATCGGCGACTTGCGCGCCTGTGCTGAGTCGTCGGGCGCGTGCGTTCTCGAGCCGTGCTCGGGGTCGTCAGCCGGATGCTTGCGCGTGGTCATCAACCCTGCCTTCTTACCAAACGGGCGACTCCGGCCAAACCATAGACTTCACCAAAGCGATGACGAAAACAGCGTTGGTTACGGGAATTACTGGTCAAGACGGTTCATATCTGGCTGAGCTTCTCCTGGGGAAAGGCTACGAGGTGCACGGCGTCGTTCGCCGGTCTTCGAGCATGAACCGCGGGCGGATCGACCACCTGCAGCACGCCAACCCGAGCCACCAGGAGGGCTCGCGGTTCGTCCTGCACTACGGGGACATGACCGACTCAGGCGGCCTGAACCGCCTGGTCAAGACCGTGCGGCCGGACGAGATCTACAACCTGGCGGCCCAGAGCCACGTGGGCATCTCGTTCGACCAACCTGAGTACACGGGGGATGCCGACGGGCTCGGCACGACGCGGCTGCTCGAGGCGATCCGCACGACCGGGCTGCCGACGCGCTTCTACCAGGCGTCGACGTCTGAGATGTTCGGCCTCTCGCCGGCCCCGCAGAGCGAGACGACGGCGTTTCATCCGCGCAGCCCCTACGCGGTGGCCAAGCTGTACGCGCACTGGATGACGGTGAACTACCGCGAGGCACATCAGCTGTTCGCGTGCAGCGGCATCCTGTTCAACCACGAGTCGCCACGCCGAGGCGAGAACTTCGTCACCCGCAAGGTGACGCGAGGGATCGCGCAGATCCTGGCCGGCAAGATGGACCAGCTGCGCCTCGGCAACCTCGACTCCAAGCGCGACTGGGGGCACGCTCGCGACTATGTCGAGGCGATGTGGCTGATGCTGCAGCAGGACGAGCCCGACGACTACGTGATCGCGACCGGTGTCATGCGCTCGGTCCGGGAATTCGTCGAGACGGCGTTTGCGGTATCGGGCCTCGACTGGGAGAAATATGTCGTCGTCGACGAAGCCTACATGAGGCCGGCCGAGGTGCACGAGCTGCGTGGCGACGCCTCCAAGGCGGCGAAGAAGCTCGGCTGGAAGCCCAAGATCACATTCGACCAACTGGTCCACGACATGCTCGAAAACGACCTCAAGCTGGAAGGCGTAGACCCCACCAAGCACCTCAAGAAAGTGACGGCGCCTAGCTAGTCCAACCAAAGAAACCCGGAAACCTCCCCACCCTTGGGCGGAGGTCGGCGCCGCAAACGGCGCCGGGTGGGGGAAAGCTAGGCAACCCAAGAAAAGAAACCCTGAAACCTCCCCACCTTTGGGGGGAGGTCGGCGCCGCAAGCGGCGCCGGGTGGGGGAAACTAGGCCACCCAAGAAAAGAAACCCGGGCACCTCCCCACCTTTGGGGGGAGGTCGGCGCCGCAAGCGGCGCCGGGTGGGGGCAAGCTAGGCCACCCAAGAAAAGAAACCCGAGCACCTCCCCACCTTTGGGGGGAGGTCGGCGCCGCAAGCGGCGCCGGGTGGGGGCCCGTCGAAGGAATTGCCAGGTAGAGCTAGAGCTTAGAGCTCCATCATCCTGTCGCTCGCCGCATGCGCGACCGCGCGCAGCCGGGCCACCGTCTGGCTGTAGGCCATGCGCGTGGGCCCGATCACGCCGAGCACGCCCTTAAGGCGGTGCGAGGGACCGTAGTTGGTGAGCACGACCGCGCATCCCTGCAGGTGGCTGGAAGCGTTCTCCGAGCCGATGACGATCTGCAGGTCCGACTCGCCGATCAGCTCCCGCAGCAGGACCGTGAGGTACCGCGTCTCCTCCAGCACCTCGAGCACCTGCTGCAATCGCGCCGACTCCGCGAACTCGGGCTGCCGCACCAGGTTGCGCACGCCATCGTGGACCACCAGGTTCTCCGCGCCCTTCTCGTACTGGTCGAGCGCGTCCACGATGCTGCCCAGCACCTCCTTCTCGAGGCCGAGGTCGGTGCCGTCGTAGTGACGGCGCACCTCCTCGCTCAGGCGCCCGGCCAGCGTGCGGTTGAGCCTGGCCGCGAGCTCGGTGAGGTCCAGCTGCGTCGCCTCCTGCGAGACATGAAGCACCTGCTGGCGCAGGAGGTTGCCGTCGAGAAGAAGGATGAGCAGCACCTCGGAAGGCTCGAGCGACACAACGTCGACGTGCTTGATCCGCGCCTGGGAGCCCTGCGGCGCGCTCGCTACAGCGGCGTTCTGGGTTACGGCCGCGGCGGTCATGGCCACGCGCTCGACGAGACCCTGCACGTCGGCCGGAGCCTTGCGCAGCTCCTCGGTGATATAGGTGCTGATCCCTTCCGGCACCGCCTCCAGGTCCATCAGAAAATCCACGAAATAGCGGTAGCCGGAGTCGGTCGGGATCCTGCCCGCGGACGTGTGCGGTTGGGCCAAGTAGCCGGCCTCCGCCAGCTCCGCCAGCTCGTTGCGGATCGTGGCCGAGGATAGGTTGACGAAATAGCGGCTCTGGAGCGCCTGCGAGCCGACGGGCACGGCGCTGGTCGTGAACTCCTTGACGACGGCGCGCAGGATCGCCTGCTTTCGGGTTTCCATAGGGTGATTCAGAGTACCGCCAGGGCGATCTGGTTGTGGAGATCGAGCCCGCGCCGGGTCGGCGTCACCCGCCCGTCCTGGCGCTCGATCAAGCCATCGGCGGCGAGCTGGTCCAGCTCGGCCTGGAAGCCCGGGGGCGCGGCCATGCCCTCAGCTGTCCGCAGGCCCAGCATCAGCGACTCGGCGCGTGACTTGCGCAGGTCGAGCTCCTCGCCATCCGCCACCGGCGTCGGGCAGGCCGCGATGTACTCGCGCGGGCGGGCGACGTTCCACCAGCGCCGCGCGCCGGCGTCATCCCTGGAGTACGAGTGCGCGCCGGCCCCCGCGCCATAGACGGGGCTGCAGCGCCAGTAGGCGAAGTTGTGCCGCGACTCGAAGCCCGGGCGCGCCCAGTTCGAGACCTCGTAGCGGGCGTAGCCGGCCTGCGCGAGGACATCGCACGCGGCGTCGAGCTGATCCCACTGCAGGTCCGATTCGACCTCCGGCAGCTTGCCCTGGGCGCGCCGACGCCACAGGAGGGTGCCCTCCTCGAAGGTCAGGCAGTAGGTCGAGATGTGGTCGGGCTCGAGCGCGAGCGCGCGCTGCAGGGTGTCCAACCACGTCGTCCGTGACTGGTAGGGCACGGCGTAGATGAGGTCGACGTTGATGTTGCGCATGCCACCCTCGCGCGCCAGCCAGAACGCGGCTTCCGCCTGCGCGGCGTCGGTCCTCCGCTCGAGGACCGCGAGCGCGCGCCCGTCGAAGCCCTGCACGCCGAGGCTGAGGCGGTTGACGCCGCCCCCGAGCCAGGCCGCCAGCCGTGCGGCATCTGTGCTGCCGGGGTTGGCCTCGAGCGTGACCTCAGCGTCCGGCGCGACGTCGAACGTCTCACGGATGAATCGCAGCAGCCGCGCTATCAGCGCCGCGGGCAACAAGCTCGGCGTGCCGCCGCCCAGGTAAACGGTGTTCAAGGTCGCGAAGGGCCGCGTCCTGGCGGCCTCGGCCAGCTCGCGCTCGAGCGCCTCGACGTAGTCGGGCATCAAGCGGTCCATGCCCGCGTAGGCGTTGAAGTCGCAGTACCCGCACTTGTGCTTGCAGAACGGCAGGTGGATGTACAAGTTCTGGAAGTCGCTCATTGGGCTCCCCGCGTGGCCCAGCTCCGACCCACCCCGCGAAATCGTCGATTTCGCGGGGACCCCGTGGGCTGGGCCACCGCCCGCGAGCGTCGAGGGCCTTGATGCGAAGCCTGGGGGGGTCCCGCGGGGGGGGCCTGCCCCACCCGCGCCTTCTCGCTCACGCCTGCCTCAGGTCGGCGACCACGGCGCTGCTCAGCTCGCGCAGGCGCTCGGGCGTGATCTCGAACACCGAGTCGGCCCGGCCCGCCGCCGCCCACACCACCGGATGCGTCAGAAGGTCACGGTCCATGAACACCGGGACCTCGGTCGCGTGCCCGAACGGCGGCACGCCGCCGATCGCGTAGCCAGTGGCCGTGCGCACGACCTGCGCGTCCGCCTTGCTCACCGGCTCGCCGGCCACGGCCCCGAGCCTGCCCTCGTCCAGGCGGTTGCCGCCGCTGACCAACGCCACCACGGGTTGGCCGCCCGCCACGAAGACGAGCGACTTGACGATCTGAGCGACCTCGCAGCCGATCGCACGCGCGGCGTCCGTCGCTGTGCGAGTGCCCTCGGGGAACTGTTTCACTGAAATGCCGAATCCCGAATCGGCGAGCCACGCCTCGAACCTGGTCACAAACAGAGGATGACGACTTTTCACCCCCACCTGACCTCCCCCTCGAGGGGAGGGCATTTGTGAGGCCAACCTAGAATTGACCCTTCCGTGAAAGTTGTGGTCACCGGCGCAGCCGGATTCATCGGCTCGCACCTGGTCGACCGGCTCCTGGCCCAGGACCATGAGGTCGCCGGCATCGACAGCTTCACCGATTACTACACGCGACCGGCCAAAGAGCAGAACCTCGCCGCGGCCCGCGCCAACCCTCGGTTCACGTTCGCTACGGCCGACCTCGCGCAGGACGACCTCGGCCCGGCGCTCGAGGGCGCCGAGGTCGTCTATCACCTCGCGGGCCGGCCCGGAGTGCGCGCCGCGCTCATGCAGTTCGACCAGTACTGGCACGAAAACGTGGTCGCCACGCATCACCTGCTCGAAGCGGTCAAGGGGACGCATCTGAAGAGCCTTGTCTACGCAGGCTCGTCATCGGTCTACGGCGACGCCGAGGTCTTCCCCACCGCGGAGACGGCCGTGCCCGCACCGCTATCGCCGTACGGCGTCACGAAGCTGGCCGGCGAGCACCTCGCCTATGTGTACTGGAAGACCTACGGGGTGCCCGCGGTGCGCCTGCGCTACTTCTCGGTGTACGGACCGCGCATGCGGCCCGACCTGATGCTGTCGCGGGCGATGCAGGCCATGCACGAAGGCCGCGTCTTCGACGTGTACGGTGACGGCGAGCAGACCCGCGAGTTCACCTACGTCACCGACGCGGTGGAAGGAACCATTCGATCGGCCGAGCGGGGATCGCCCGGCGACCTCTACAACCTGGGCGGCGGCAGCAGCGTGACCGTCAACCACGTGCTCGACCTGCTCGAGGCCACCTCCGGCATGGAGCTCAAGCGCCGGCATGTCGAGCGTCAGCCCGGCGACCACCGGCGCGCGGGCGCCTCGATCACGCGGGCCCGGATCCAGCTTGGATGGGAGCCGCGGACCGCGCTTCGCGAAGGCCTGGCCGCGCAGTGGCGCTGGTTTCTCGAAACCCAGGAGGCGGCGAGGACAGGCAGCTCAGGCGGCTGACAGGCTCGTCTGCCAGCTGCTGATGACGTTCGCCATCGGGGCCTCGCAGGCGCGAGCCGCGGCCTCGAATTGAACGGTGGAGGCGCAGAAAAGAACCCCAACGTGTGATCCCGCCGCGAACAACGCGTAGTACTGGCCCGTGGCGGTGCTGTATCCGGAGGCCACGCCACTGGAGTCGAGGTTGCTTGCACCGACAACGGCGTCGATCCACGCGCTCGCATCACTGCTGCTCGAGAAGGTGAAGACCGATGCGCGCACCTCCATCGTCAGATCAGCGTCGAGGGCGTAGTCGGCGAACAGAAAATCGGTGACGCCGGCCTGGTGAAAGCCGTTGGCCAGGTCGGTGGGTGACGAGGAGCCGAGCATGTCGGCGGCGGCCTCCACGGGCAGCCGCACCGTGCCGACGAGCGTCACATCCTGTCCGGGGGCCGGCAGAAGGTTGGCGTCTGTGGCCGGGGTCGGGCTGGGCTTGACCTTGCCCGCGAACTCATCCTTGAGCCGCGACACGAGCTTGTTGGCGATGCGTCCCATCTCGGCGATATCGGCGAAGCCGGTGCCGCGCGTCAGGTCGGCGGTGATGACGACCTGGCCGACACGTGTGAACGCCACCGTTTCATAGAGCGCCGTCTTCGTGGCCTGGCGCACGCCGTAGTAGATGACCTGGTCACCCGCCCTTGGACCGGTGGGAGTCGTCCCCAGCTGCGTCTGCAGCGAGCTCATGAAGGATGTCGCGTTCGAGACGCTCGAGTAAACGACGTAGGAGGCGACGAACGTTTCCGATGTACCCACGTGGACATAGTGCTGGGTGATGCTGAAGCGAACCGTCTCCGGCGTCGACGGCAGGCCGAGCGGGCGCACGCCGAACTGCGGAACGCCCGGCCACCAGGTGCTGTCGCCGAGCAGCGACCGCACGTCCGACACGCTCGGCCCGGCCGCGTAGATGTCCGCCGGCTTCGCGTTGGCGTCGGAGACACCGGCCGACCGGGTGCAGGCGCCGATTACGAGCGAGGCCAGGAGGCCAAGGACGACAAAGCGCCTACTCATCGAGCTTCAGCACCGCCATGAACGCCTCCTGCGGGATCTCGACCGAGCCCACGCGCTTCATCCGCCGCTTCCCTTCCTTTTGCTTTTCGAGCAGTTTGCGCTTGCGCGTCACGTCGCCGCCATAACACTTGGCGAGTACGTCCTTGCGCATCGCGGGAATCGTCTCGCGAGCGACGACCTTTCCGCCAATAGCAGCTTGCAGCGGCACCTCGTACATCTGCCTCGGGATGATGGTCTTCAGCTTCTCGACGAGCTTTCGCCCCTGGATCTGGGCCTTGCTGCGATGGGCGATCAGCGACAGCGCGTCGACCGGCTCACCGGCCACGAGCACATCGAGCTTGACGAGCTCGCCTTCCCGGAACCCGATCATCTCGTAGTCCATCGACGCATATCCCTTCGAGCGCGATTTGAGCTGGTCGTAGAAGTCGTGGATGATCTCGCCCAGCGGCATCTCGTAGTCGAGCACGATGCGGTCACCCGGCCGGTGTTCGAGCTTCTTGAACGCGCCGCGCCTGTCCTGGCACAGCTCCATCATCGCGCCGACATAGCTGGACGGAACGATGATCGAGAGCTTCACGAAAGGCTCGGCGACGGACTCGATCGCCGTCGGGTCCGGCAGGGCCGCCGGGTTGTCGATCTCGATCACCTCGCCGCGCCGGAGCGTCACCCGGTACTCGACCGTTGGCGCAGTGGTGATGAGCTCGAGCTCGAACTCCCGCTCGAGCCGCTCCTGGACGATCTCGAGGTGGAGCAGGCCGAGGAAGCCGCAGCGAAACCCGAACCCGAGGGCGGCCGAGTTCTCCGGCTCGTAGGACAGCGCCCCGTCGTTGAGCTGCAGCTTCTCGAGCGCCTCCTTGAGGTCCCCGAACTGGTCGGAGTCGGTCGGAAAAAGGCCCGCGAAAACCATCGGCTTGACCTGCCGGTAGCCGGGCAGAGGCGACTCGGCGCCGTGCTCGGCGGTCGTGATCGTGTCACCGACGCGCGCGTCGATCACGTTCTTGATCGCGGCGGTGACGTAGCCGACCTCGCCGGCCGTGAGCTTCTCGGCTGCGGTCGGCCGCGGCGCAAACCAGCCGACCTCGTCGACGTCGTGCACCTTGTCTGTATTCATCATCCGGATCTTGCTGCGCGGCAGGATCTCGCCGTCCACCACGCGCACGTACGTGATCACGCCGCGATAGGTGTCGTAGTGAGAGTCGAAGATCAGCGCGCGCAGAGGGGCGCTGGGGTCGCCTCGCGGCGGAGGCACCCTGGCGATGACCGCCTCGAGGATGTCCTGCGTGCCGACGCCCAGCTTGGCCGACGCGAAGATCACGTCGGTTCGCGGCAGCCCCGTGACGTCGGCGATCTCCTCCGCGACCATCTCCGGTTGAGCGGCGTCGAGGTCGATCTTGTTGACGACCGGGATGATGGTCAGGCCGGCGTCGACGGCCTGGTAGAGGTTGGCCAGCGTCTGCGCCTCGATGCCCTGCGCTGCGTCGACGACCAGGATCGCGCCCTCGCATGCGGCGAGCGACCGAGACACCTCATAGGCGAAGTCGACATGGCCCGGCGTGTCGATGAGGTTCAGCTCGTATGACTGCCCATCGCGCGCGGGGTAGGTCATGCGCACGGCCTGCAGCTTGATGGTGATCCCGCGCTCGCGCTCCAGGTCCATCGTGTCCAGGACCTGGTCCTGCATGTCGCGCTTGCTGATCGACCCGGTGAACTCCAGCAAGCGGTCGGCCAGCGTGGACTTGCCGTGGTCGATGTGGGCGATGATGCAGAAGTTCCGCACCCTCTGGCTTTCGGTGGGCACGGGGCAATCGTAGGTGCCAACGATCATCAGCCGTGGCAACATGGCGCCGTGCTTGCGCTCGTCATCGGCCTCGCTCTGATCTTCGCCGGGATTTTCATGGATGCACGCCCTGCCCGCGAGTGGCTGATCCGAAGCGTCACGTCACGCTCGTTGGGCGCGCTGGCGCCTGGTTACGCAGCCAGCGATCGAGGCATCAGGACTTATGCGGCCATCGTGCGGTCGTTCGGGCTGATCGTCGTGAGCCTGTGGATCCTGGGTCTGTCGGTGGAGATAGGCGGAGTGCTGCTCCTGGCAGGGACAGGAGCGTTTGTAATTTTTTCGGTCAAGGCAATCCGCGGAGAGGTCACCACCTACCGAGACCTGAAGCGCTAGAGGCCAACTGCCCTCGCGGTGGCGACGATGGCCGCTGTGTCGGCCCGCAGGTTGCGAGGTCCAAGTCCGGCATGTGTCCCGACCATCGCGAGCTCCTTGTCCGTCCATCCGCCTTCCGGTCCGATCAGCAGCGTGACCTCTCGCGAGGGGGGCATCGCGGACAGCTCCGCAGGCGCTCCGCGCACGAGCATCACCGGGTTCGACCGCTCATGAATGACCTCCGCTAGCGGCGACGGCCCAGCCACGACCGGCACGCGCAGGCGGCCCGCCAGCATGGCCGCCTCGCGGCAGATCGTCTGCCAGCGGTCGGGCCGCGCGCCGCGGGACACGCTGCGCTCCGCCTCCACGATATGAAAGGCCGCCGCTCCAACCTCGGTGCACCGCGACAGCACAAGCTCCAGCGATGAAGCGGGCAAATGTGAGATGGCCACAACCACCCGACGTTCGGGCTCGGGACGGTGCACCTGCTCGGCGAGGATCGCGCCCTCCACGCGTGACGCGGTCACCGACTCCAGGCGCACCGTCAGCAGGAAGCCCGCGGGGTCGACCACCTGGATCTCCTCGCCCGGCCGAGCGCGCAGCGACCGCGCCAGGTGCGCCGCATCAACACCTGTGATGACGGCGCGGCCGCCCTCGCGCTCGGCGTAGAAAAACGGCAACTACATCATCGAGGCGGTTTCGTAGACCGAGATGCTCCCTCCGCTCTTGAGCAGCGGGCAGCCTTTCGCCGCCCTTGTCGCCTTGTCCAGCGTGACCGCTTCGATGATCGTGTAGCCCGTGGCCCGCTGCCCGACGGGGCCCTTGGCCGAGGTCCCGTCCGGCTTGACCTTGTTGACCGCTCCGGAGAACGGCAGGCCCGGGTCGACCAGGTCGGAGCCGAGCTTCTTGAACCAGGTGTCCCACTGCTTCAGCACGCGCGCCTGCGCCGCCGGCGACTCCGGCATCCCGCCACCGTAGTAAACGAGCAGGTATTTCATCCAATCTCTCCTGAACGTGAAGGGGCGAACTGCTCGCGTAATTGTCGGATCAACTCGAGCGCGCGTGCGAGCCGATCTCGGTTGGCCATGTCGTTGAGCCACCGGCTCTGTCCCGACGGGTGCGGCAGTGGAACGATGACGGGGCGCGTGCCGAACCGATTGCCGACGCGGTCCTCAAGCGGGCCCGGTCCAAGGAAGCGCGCGATCGCGAGCTGCCCGACTGGCATCAGCAGCTTCGGCTTCAGCATCGCCAGCTCGGTGTCGAGCCAGTGCGCGCAGTTGGCCATACCGGCCGGGGGCGGGCGCAGGTCACCGGCGCCGCGCGGATTGCGGCCTGGAAAGCAGCGCATGAGCGCGGCGATGTAGGTGAGCCTTCGGAACTCATCTGCGTCGAGGAACCCCGCGCGGATCATCCAGCGGTCCAGCTCCTTGCCGGCGCGGCCGGAGAACGGGCGTCGCGATTCGCGCTCGACCTGGCCTGGCGCCTGGCCAACGAGCATGAACGGCGCGCCCCATTCGCCGGAGAAAGTGGGGTGAGCCTCCGCGACGATGCCCTGGCCGGCGCACACGGTGCAGGCGCGGCAGGCGGCCTGGTGGGCGAGGAATGCGGCCCGGGTGGCGCGAGGCACGATACCCGTAACATGCCATGCCATGCCGACGCCCACGAGCCAGCAGGTGCTCGACGCGCTCTCGACAATCCAGGATCCTGACCTCGGTCGGGACGTCGTCGCCCTCGGCATGATCAAGGAGCTCGCCATCGAGCAGGGCGGCCGCGTGAGCTTCACCTTCGAGCTGACGACGCCGGCCTGCCCCGTACGCGACCGCTTCAAGTCGCAGGCGCACGACGCGGTGTCGGCGATCCCGGGCGTGACGGCGGTCGACGTGCGCATGACCGCCAATGTGCGGCCGGCCTTCTTGCGACCGAAGCCCTCCGAGATCCTGCCCGGCGTGAAGCAGACGATCGCTGTCGCGTCCGGTAAAGGTGGGGTTGGCAAGTCGACCGTCGCCGTCAACCTGGCCGCGGCGCTGCGCAAGGCGGGCGCCGACGTCGGCCTGCTAGACGCTGACATCTACGGCCCCTCCGTGCCCGCGATGACCAACTCGCGCACGGTACCCGAGCAGGTCAACGGCAAGCTTCGCCCGATCGATGCGCACGGCTTGAAGGTGATGTCGTTCGGGCAGATCTACCCGGGCAACGAGCCCACGATCTACCGCGGCCCGATGGTCGGCAAGGCGATCGAGGCGATGATGACCCAGGTCGACTGGGGACGCCTCGACTACCTGGTCATCGACCTCCCTCCCGGCACCGGCGACGCTTCGCTCACGCTGGCCCAGGCCGTGCCGCTCACCGGCGTCGCCATCGTGTGCACGCCGCAGGACGTGGCGACCGACATCGCGGTCAAAGCCCTGCAGATGTTCCGCAAGCTCAACGTGACGCCGCTCGGGCTCATCGAGAACATGAGCTGGTACGTTTGCCCGAGCTGCGGGCACAGGCACGACATCTTCGGCCACGGCGGCGCCGAGGCGGCCGCGCGGCGGCTCGAGGTTCCATTCCTTGGGGCCGTGCCGCTCGAGGAGGGAATCCGGGAGGACGCCGACGCCGGAACGCCGGTCGTCATCTCGAGACCCGAATCAGCGGGCGCCAAAGCCTTCGTCGAGATCGCTTCTCAGGTTGCCGCGCGCACGTCGATCCAGTCGTTCCGCCAGCTCCCGGTCATCAACGTCCACTGAAAAACCCTGATTCGTTTCCGGTCAACGTCGACGTCGACCGCGCGCGCCAGGTGATGGAGGTCTTGTGGGAGGGCGGCCATAAGAGCAGCTACGCCCCCGACAGGTTGCGTTGGGCGTGTCCGTGCGCCGAGTGCCGCGGTGAGGCCGGAGCACCCGGCCGGCTGGGCCGTGTGAACAGCCTTCCCGATGACGAGCTGCGAATACAGGACGTAACGCTGATCGGCCAGTACGCGTTGCAGATCGCGTTTGAAAGCGGACACGCCACCGGGCTCTACACCTTTTCCTATCTCAGATCTCTCTGCAACTGTGAGGAGTGTCGCGCACGCAAATCCTCTGCGTGATGGGATAATCCCCAGCGCTCAGTTGTCGCTGCCTACGTCACTGCAAGAGAGAGAGCGCACGTCCTGGCCGGCCCCGCCGGCGCCCCGCGGGCGCAACCGGAGGACTTTTCGCTTCCGCCGAGGCTGGATCGCGCTCGGCGTTCTGATCGCGCTCCTCTTCACCGGTGGGGGCGCCTACCTCGCCTACCTCAACACGCTGCCCACCACAGTGGCCCTCAACGTCTCCAACGGCCAGAAGGAGGTGCCCTCCGACTCGCCCATCGCTCTCACTTTCAATCGCGGGGTGGCGCTCCAGTCTCTCGAGGCGCATTTCGCGATCGCTCCGGCAACGCAGGGCAGCCTCGTCTCGCTTTCCGGGCAGACCAGGTACG
>Ga0073928_10005032_pt1 | contig 18887 bp, 14 predicted proteins | sample PaiPotPPA55metaG_FD_76969 | JGI IMG/M metagenome (GOLD analysis project Ga0073928, IMG submission 76969) | Iron sulfur acid spring bacterial and archeal communities from Banff, Canada, to study Microbial Dark Matter (Phase II) - Paint Pots PPA... ... | reverse complement strand
TGCGCGGCAACTCGCTCCGTCGCCCGGCTCCGCCCCAAACTGCGGGGCTACGCCGGCCGACGGAAGCCTCTCACAGGCTGCGAATGTCGTATGATCCACCCTGCGGATCCGGGGGGCAGGTCACCTTAATGCGGGCAATTCAACAATTGCAACCCTCTCAGGGATCAGGGTTGAGCGCGTTGCAAATCATGTACCGAAAATCATGTCAATAGGCAAATCGCACTTGAAAGCGAGCGCACCACCGAACGTATTTGTTCTTTGACCACCTGTGAAACTCGACGTGCTGCCCTCACGTCACTCCTAGTAGGCACTGGCAATGATCTTGCGCTTCTGCGGTATAACCAAAAGGAACACCAGAGTACTGATGTTGATGGTGGCCGTCCCATCGGCTCTCTATTCCTTGGCTCCGGCTACTCTCGCTCAGGAGACAATCCGCGTTCAAACGAATCAGGTCCTAGTCCCCGTTGTCGTCGCTGACAAGGACCGCTTTCGTCGCGTGCTGCGGGATACGAGTTTATACGATGCGGTTTTGACCGGCGACCTAGACGCGATTGCATCCAGGGTCCTGGTTCACGATTTGACCGCTGCAGATTTTCAGGTTCTTGACGACGGAAAGGCGCAACCGATTCAGAGCGTTACAGAAGAAAGGAGCTTGTATTGGAATGTTCGCGATAACCGAGGTCATCACACGGAATTCATCGGGCCGGGCGGAGGAAAATGGAGCACTGCGGAATGGCCACCGGGCCTCATGGGAGACATCGATTTCCCTCAATTCTATCTTGTTACATATACGGTTCCCGATTCGGTCGAAGGAAGCTGCCATCAGGTCAGAATAAAAGTGAGGCGTCCTAATGTGCTCGTCCGTGCACGAAACGAGTACTGCAACATAAAGCATTCCGCTTCTGACCCTGCGAACGGAACAAAACTTGGTGAACAACTCGAAAACGCTCTGAGCTCGTTTAAGACTAACAAGGTCGAAATCTCACTTCTCACAATCGCGCTCTACTCGAAAAGCGATGCCGCCCGTGTTCACGTCGCTCTCGATTGGCCCTGGAAATCCCTAGAGCACGGATTCGGATCAGGGACGAAAGGCGTCCTGGGGATGGTCTTTGACAAAGAGGGGAAGCTCGTAACACGCTTCAGCGATTTTTCCGATCGAGAGGGCGTCTCGGGTGCTAAGCACGTCCAGGACACTGACGGCCCCACTGTCATAGGCGCTGAGGATCGCTATGAGACGCAACTTAGTCTCCCTCCCAGTGAATACAACCTTCGGGTCGCCCTCACCGACGGAAAGATATTTGGCCGAGCCGAGATCCCTCTGACGGTCGAAGTCCTCGACCGGAAAGCGCTCGCCATAAGTGCGATTTCCATATGCAAGCAAATTGACGACGTTTCTGCGTTCTCGTCAGGTCACGGGTCGGCATTGGCCGGCGCCTGGAGCGCCAAATTGCCCGCAAGCTACGTTCCTCTCGTCAGCATAGACTTTGAATACAAACCGACGGGGAACACCCGCTTCAAGAACGGCGAGACTCTATACACCTATTTTGAGGTCTACGAACCATCCCTCGCGGGAGGCACGCCAAGCATAGTCAAAATTCAGTTCCGCATCTTTGATCTGAAAACCGGCGAGCTCAAGAGTGACTCCGGACCTGTAAGTGCCGAACGTTACGCGCGAGCAGGGAACCCCGCGATTCCCATCGGATTGGGAGTCGACATCAGTAAGTTGCCGAAGGGTTCCTACCGGCTGGAAGTCCAGGCAACCGACTCCGCAGGACAAAGCACCCCTTGGCGCACAGCAAGTTTCACAATCGAGTAGATTCGTGCACCTGCACTCGAACCGTCCCTCCGGCCAGTTGTCCCCGGGTACTCCGCCTGCTATATTCCACGCCGACGTTCGCAACCAATGCCTCGCTGCTTGCCCTCATTAAACTCTCCCGCCACAATTCCGTCCCCGCCACTCCAACTGCCCTCGACAAACCATCGATTTTTTACTCCTTTCTTTTCAGCACCTTCTGAGTTGCTTTTTTCGCAACTCCTTTGTTTTCAAAACCATCTGCGTTGCCCCCTAGTATTTTCGCTCGCTGCAAAAACCTCCCAGCAGCATCCCCCTTCACCAACCACGAGTCACTCAGCCACAAGCCATTTGTTTTCAGGATGTTGCCGCCTCTTTGCTTCTCTTGCCTCTCTTTTTCGCACTCGCTCTCTTTGTTTTCTATCGGTTGCAGCCTCTTTTCGAAAAATACCGGGGGTGGGGGGATGCGTGAGGAGTTTTCTATGAGGCGTACCGTTTCGGTCCTTACTCTGTTCGCGTTGTCCGTACTCCCGCTGACGCTAGCTCCGAGCGCTGACGCCTGGGGCTGCCGAGGTCATCAAGCGGTCGCCGCGTTGGCGGAAAAGCATCTCATGCCGCAGGCGAAGCAAGCATTGCTCGCTTTGCTGACCGCAAACCCGATCGATCCGCAACTGAAACGCTATTGCGGGCAAACCGGACTTGACGCCTTCGTGGATTCCTCTACTTGGGCCGACGATGAGCGTGGCCGCGACGCGAGCACGGCGCCCTGGCACTTCATCGACATTCCCATAGGCGTCACGCACGGCTCGGCGCAAGATTTCTGTGGCGCGGGCGGCTGCGTATTGTCGGCGATCACCACCCAACTAGCCATCTTGAAGGATAAGAACGCGTCAGGAGCCAAGCGTGCCGACGCGCTGCGATTCATCATTCACTTTGTGGGCGACTTGCACCAGCCACTCCACGGGTCGACCAACAGCGACCGCGGCGGAAATTGCGTTCCAGTCAAATACTTCACACGAAATCCGCATGCCCGGAATAACTCCTATACTCCGAATCTCCATCACGTTTGGGACACGGAAATTCCAGAAAGCCAAATGCAAGGAGCCGACGCCGCGGAGTTTGCGGACACGCTCGATGCCGCGTTCGATAGTTCGTTCGCGGCCTGGCAGCAAGGCGGCATGCAATTGGACGCCTGGGCCTGGGAAAGCCACGATCATGCCGTCGAAACAGCCTATGGAGCTTTCAGCAAACCGATCGCGCCAGAGCCGGACGTTCCAGTGAACGCCTGCTCGGATGACAACAACATCGGGCAGCGCATGCTGCACAAACATCTCGTGATCGGGATCCCTTACCGCGATCAAGCCGGATCAGTGGTTGAGGAGCGGCTGGCGCAAGCAGGAATACGGTTGGCAATGATTTTGAACGATGCGGCCAAAGCCAGCCTATAGCAAACTCATCGAACGGAGTGACCGCGACCGCACTAACTTAGTTCGATCTAACCAGCAAATGACCAGCGCTATTGACTGTCACGATTCGTGCCCATTGCTATTCGCGCTGCAAGTGGTAGCCTAAGGTACGGAAACAAGCATTGCCCCGCGCGGCCCGACCCTCTCGCCAGCGGGAGATTGACCCTTCCACGAACGCCCTCTCCGTTCTGAAAGCCGAGAAACAACGAATGCCGCCCAGCCTGCGGCCAGAGCACTTGCTTGCCACAATCCTGTCCTCTACAGAGGACGGGCTACTCTCATTTTCACTAGATGGAGTAATCCAATCCTGGAGCCGTGGAGCAGAGCGGCTGTATGGATATTCGGAAGCAGAAATCACCGGGCAGGCTATCAAGGTGCTGCTGCCCATCTGCGAAATACCCGCTTGCGAAGAGTTCTTGAGAGCGGCCAAAGACGGAATCGGCGATTGCTGTGAAAATGCGGAGCGGTTGCGGAAAGATGGAGCAAGGATTCGCGTGGCGCTGAAAAGGGCCGCGGTTCGCGATGAAAGCGGCACAGTTACTGGGATTGTGGAGACCGCCAGCGAAGAAGGCTGGCATACGGATGGCACCGCCCCGGATAGCCAGCTCCGAGCCCTAGTGGAGCAGATGCCCGCGATACTCTGGACTACGGATCACCACCTGCGAATCACCTCCAACTGGGGGACAGGTCTCAATTCGGCGAAAGTCAAAGCGGGGGACTTTGTGGGCCGGACGCTTTCCGATTATTTGGAATGCCAGGATCCCCTCGCTCCCCCGATCGCCCAGCATGCCGATGCGCTGCGGGGGATTGCTTCTTATTTCGAGTATCGGCATGGCAGCCGGCATTTTGCTCTTCATCTCAGCCCATTGCGGGCACCCTCAGGGGAAATCACAGGTTGCGTCGGCGCGGGTATCGACATCACGGACCGGAAGAGGAGCGAGGATCAAATTCGCTACCAAGCGACCCATGACGCGCTGACCGGGTTAGCGAACTACCGCGAATTCATTGACACAATGGAGCGCGAAGTGCGACGCGCCGAGCGTAGCAAACATTCGTTCGCTCTGCTTCTCCTCGATTTGGACGGGTTGAAGGCGGTCAACGACAAGTACGGGCATCTGGTGGGAAATCGCGCCCTTAAGAGATTGTCCGAGGTGATTAAGGAACACTCTCGCGCGACCGATCTAGCCGCCCGGTATGGGGGCGACGAGTTCGCGGTCGTACTGATCGACGCTGACCCTGGTATGGCAAATCGGATTGCGCAGCGCGTGCAGAAGGCATTGCGCGACGGCCGGGAACAGCCTGCGCTCACCGTTAGTATTGGAATGAGTGCTTCGCCGGAAGACGGCCGGACCGTGCCAGAACTATTGCAAGCCGCAGACCGGTACTTGTACAAGCGCAAGAAGGCGGCACATGCGCGACGCGTGAGCGCCGGTTAAATTCCCGCAAACCCGATGGTTGACAGTGACGCCGTCATAGCGCGATTCTGGCGGCGTTTCTGCGCAGACATATCCTATTTGGGAGAATCCGCCGTGGACTCCGCCGATCTTGTTCCTGCCCTGCTCAATGAAGCCTACGAAAAACGCACATGGCATGGTCCAAATCTGAAGCAGTCTCTGCGCGGAGTAACGGCGAAGCAAGCGGCATGGCGCCCTGGCCGCGATCGGCACAACATCTGGGAAATTGCACTGCATGCAGCGTATTGGAAATACGTTCTGCGGCGAAGAATTGAGGGAGGCAAGCGTGGCTCCTTTGTATTGGAAGGCAGCAACTTTTTTGTTCGGCCGGAGCCGGGGGCGAATACAGAGGCGGCGTGGACCGCAGACAAACAATTGCTCGAGCGCGAGCACCGCGCGCTGCGGCTCGCTATGGAAAAGCTGCGGGAAACACCGCGGTGGGAGAAACTGCTGCCCCAATTGTGGGGCATTGCGTTTCACGATATTTACCACGCGGGTCAGATACGGTTGCTGCGCAGACTGAGTGGCAAGAAATAGCGAGCGACACGGGAGAGGCACGTGCCAGCCACTGCCGAGTTCATTGACTTACGCGACACTGCATCCTAAACTGCGCATCATCTGCGGGACAGGGCGCACACGTTGCCCGTCCTTCCTGGCCGATTCTGCGTGGTCCCCGGCGGTGTACGTTGCCAAGCTCCGTAGTGTCGCATTACCGTCTACTTAATCCGCTGGGCAGCGGTGGAATGGGCGTGGTCTATCGGGCAGAAGACACCGCGCTGGGCCGCACTGTAGCTCTAAAATTTCTGTCTTCGCAAATTGCGCAGGATCCCAAGCGTGTGGAACGCTTTCGCGACGAAGCGCGCACGGCATCTTCCCTGAATCACCCCAACATTTGCACTATCTACGAAGTCGGAGAAGAGGAAGGCGAGCTGTTTATCGCCATGGAGTATGTGGAGGGCCGGCCACTTTCTGAGTCTTTGCGCGAAGGCGGCATGGCCGTGGAAACGGTTCTGCGTTATGGGCGGCAAATCTCCGGCGCGCTGGAACACGCGCACGAACGCGGAATCGTGCATCGCGACCTAAAGCCCGCAAACGTTGTAGTGACGCCGAACGGCACGGCGAAGATTCTGGATTTTGGTTTGGCCAAACGCAGCGATCCCGAGGAACTGCAGCGTAAAACTACGCAAGGTGTGGCGACAGAGAGCAGTGTCGGACTGACCGGAACCCTTCCGTACATGTCGCCGGAACAATTGCAGGGCGGTGAAACTGGAGCGCAGAGCGACATATGGTCGCTGGGCGTGATGTTGTATGAGATGGTGTCGGGCGGGCGACCCTTTCGAGGGGAGAACCTCTACCGGCTGTGCACCGCGATTATTCAAGAGCCGATGCCACCACTGCCGGCGCACGTTCCAGCGGGGTTTGCGGCGGTTATCAAGCGCTGCTTAGAGAAGGAGCAGTCGCGGCGCTACCAGCGGGCAAGCGAGCTGCGCGCGGCTCTGGAGGCGTTGGAAATAAGCAGTACGAGCGTCGCGGCGCCGCCCGCGCCCCCAAAGGTTGACACCGACCGAAGCACTGCGTTGTGGATTGTGGCTGGTGTGGCGCTCGTTCTATTGGTCATGGGCGGCACGTTGTTGTGGCGCAACAGCAGCGGGCCTAAGAGTGTTAGAGCGCCGGGGATCAGCGTTCCGCAAAGGGTGCAGCTGGCGGTTCTGCCTCCTAATAGCGCGACCGGGCCCGAAGATAGCGCGTTCAATGACGGTTTGGTGGAGACACTGACGTCGCGACTAACCGCGCTGACGGAAAAACATCCGCTCGCGGTGATTCCAGCAAGCGAAGTGCGGGCGCGCAAGGTCGGCACTGTCGATGCCGCACGTGAGGAGTTCGGCATTAACCTCGGCTTAGTCATAAACGTACAGCACGCGGGAGGACAGGAGCGCGTAAATTACTCGCTGGTGGATGCCAGTTCTCACCAACAGCTGCGCGGCGGAACCATTACCGCGCCGCGCGGCGATCCCTTTGCACTGCAAGACCAGGTATCCGAGAGCGTCACGCAAGCGCTTGAGTTGCAACTGCAACCGAAGGAGAAGAGTGCGCTGCAGGCGCACGGCACCACCGAACCCGCAGCCTATGACTTTTACTTGCAAGGGCGAGGTTATTTGCAGGACTACGGGAAAAAGGAAAACGTCGAAAACGCGATAACGGTGTTCCGGAGTGCGCTGGACAAAGATCCGGCGTTCGCCGCCGCCCACGCCGGCTTAGGGGAAGCGTACTGGCAGAAATTTGAATTGATTCACGATCAACGGCTGGTTAAGCAAGCTATAGACTCGTGCCGCGAGGCGAATCAAAAGGACAGCGCGTTGAGCGAGGCACACATATGTCTCGGTACGGTCGCGCAAGGCACGGGCAAGTACGAGGAGGCCGTAGCAGAGTTCCAAAAAGCGGCGCAAAGCGAACCAACGCGGGACGCCGCCGCTGGTGGGCTTGGTCGAGCATACGAAAGCCTCAATCAGATGGAGAACGCCGAGCAAGCGTACAAAGCGGCGATAGCGCTCCGTCCCAATTACTGGGTCGAGTACAACCGCCTGGGCACGTTCTATTTGCGGCGCGGTAAGTTCGACAACGCGGCGGGAATGTATACGCAGGTGATCTCGCTGGCTCCAGATAGCTTTATTGGCTACACGAACTTGGGGATTACTCGCGTGCAGCAAGGAAGATATGCAGAAGCGATCGAGCCGCTGAAGCGTTCACTCGAGATTCGGAGGACCGGCCCGGCAACGTCGAACTTGGCCACCGCCTACTTTCAACAGAAGAACTTCAGCGAAGCGGCCAAATCGTTCGAGGAGGCAACGGCACTCGATCCCGGAAGTTACGAGCTTTGGGGAAATTTGGGGGACGCATACTACTGGGCTCCGGGAATGCGCGATCGCTCAGGGGTGGCGTACCGCAAGGCATTGTCATTGGGCGAAGAACAACGCAAGGTCAACCCGCGAAACGCAAACTTGCTTAGCTACCTCGCCGGTTACCACGCCATGCTCGGAGAAGTAAAGGCCGCAAACGAAAGCATTTCGGAGGCACTGCGCCTCATGCCGCGAGACCCAGAGGTGCTTTACTACGCCGCGTTGGTATATGCGCAGCTTCACGACAGAGAGAAAGCGATCGATGCGCTGCAACGAAGCATTGCGGCGGGCTATTCGGTGTCCGCGGTGCGGGACACGCCAAATTTTGCGGTCTTGGAGAACGATCCAAGGTACAGGGCCCTTATATCTACGGAGGAGTCGAAAGCTGGTCGAGGAGGGCGATAAGTGAAAAACGTCATGTTGGCAGTTCTCGCTGTGGCCGTGATCGTGTTGGGCCTGCTTTACGCAAAAAAACCGCCTTTTGCTGATGGCGGCGGGGGCGGACGCCGACGCGCGGACGAAAACAACCTGACCCATGTGAAGTGCAACAGTCAGAACGGAACCAACCCAGGCAATGAGGTAGAAATTCCTGTGAATAGCTCTGTTGGTCTCGATTACAACGATAAGATCACTTTTGTCTGCAAGAACGAGAAGGTGCACTGGAAGTCCGCGGATTCCGCGGTCAAGACGTTCACAGTGACTTTTATCGCCTGGCCGTTTTCGAGCACGCAAATGAGCTTGCAGCCCGATCCAACGACGGGGTTGACTCAGGATCAACCGGTGAAGCCGATCAACACGAAATATGAAATGGATGAGTACAAGCTGGTGGTGACAAAAACCGACGGAACCACAATAACCGCAGACCCGCACATCATCCCGATGGGACCTTAGGAACTCTGCTGACCAAGCAGACGCAGTCGTGACATACCAGACTCCTGGAAGAGACGGATGGCTGCGATACCCGCAGCCCCCGCTATGAAGCATGACTCCGTGTTGTCCAGCGTGATGCCACCGATGGCGAGCACCGGAATCGCTACCGCCGTGCAGACTTCCGTGAGACGAGCTAAGCCTTGCGGCTCACCGAAGCCGGCTTTCGACGATGTCGCGAAAATTGGGCCGAAGAAAATGTAATCGGCGCCGTGGCGCTGCGCCGCTTGCGCGGTCTCGACCGAATGGCACGACACGCCGACTAGGAATGACTCATCGACGACCTGCTTCCGAACCGCGGACTCAACCAATCGCTTAGCTTCCGCAACCGGCAGGCTCTTTTCGCCGAGATGGACGCCACTGGCGCGTTCGGCTATGGCAACGTCCAGCCGGTCATTGAGCAAAACGCGAAAGGCGGTCGCGCGCTTTGCGGAAGCCTTTGCCCCGATTGCCAGAACTTGTCGCGTCAACGACGCCAACTCTCTGGCTGGCAAATCTTTCTCGCGGATTTGCACCCAGTCGACGCCTGCGGCCGCGATCTCTTGAATCTTCCGTGTTAAGGCGGCAACCGACTCTGCTTGATTTGCAACACGCAGGCTGTGACGGTCTGTGACGTAACAGAGCAGCGGAGAATTACGTCCCGTAGGCGAGCTATTGCGGGTGGACACGGGGTGCAGCAGAGGGCGCGGGATCAGCCCCAATCATGTTGACAGCCAAAAAAATGTCCAGCACGCCAAGACCACTTACAGCGCCGCGAAACGCGGGGTGCAGCAGGATGCGCATCAGGGAAGGAAAATGGCTAAGAAAATAATTCTTCTCCCAGATCGAGGTCCACGGGAGATAGAACAAGATCGCGCCCATTATGCACAGGATGACCACCAGCAGCGCGCTAAGCATTCTATTCATGAAAGATGGGTTGATCCCGCAAGCGGACCTGAAACATCAACGGATCGGCTTCTGAAGAGCGGCGATGCGCTCACCCACATCGCGATAATCAATGTTCATCGCGTAGACCTGGGAAAAACTCTTCAGAGCCGCGACCGGCTCACCGGCCGACTCCTGAGCTACACCTAAATCATACCGCAACGCGAGAGCACTTTCCGGGTCGAGGTCTGGAGTGCGCAGCGCGCGGTCATACCAGATAGCAGCAACGCCCGGTTGCCCTTTGTCCATAAAGGCAAGCCCCAAAAATATGCAGCATTGCATCGTGTACGGAAAGGGTCGGCCGCGATCCGTAGCCTTGGCGACCTTTTGAAACTCGCTGATCGCTTCTTCGAGCAAGCCCATCTCGCGGAAGGCAATGCCGAGATTGTAGTGCGTCTCGAGGTCTTCCTCTTCCGCTCCTCCCATTTCGCCCAACTCCGAGCGGAAATCGTCGAACACTTCTTTCAGCGGCCCACTCTCCATCGATGTCGATGTCGAGGCCGGCTTGGGCACAGGTTTGGATGAGTTGTTCCCTGCCACACGTGCGTCGGCTCTGGGAGTCGAAGCAGCGACAGGAGGCGCCGGTTCGCCTATACCAAGCTGGTCGATCTCGCTGGCGAGGTCCGCCAGGAACTGATCGGAAGCGAAGCTGTCCGCGGCCGCAGGAGGCGCGGCGTTTTGATGAACCGGCTCCGGCTTGCGGCTGGCGGGCGGAGGAGACGGGGGTCTTTGCTCGTGCGCGGGAACAAGGGGCTCGGCATCGAGCACCAGCTCGTACTCCTGCTCCACCTCGAATTCCGGTTCAGGCTCCGGTTCTGGCGCTTTGGGCTTTTGCTTGACGGACGGTTTTTCCTTGGGAGGCTTTGCTGCCAACGGCGGCTCACTTCGGAAGGCGGGCTCGCCAGAGGATGCCGGTAACGCTTCTTTTTCGAAAATGGACGCAGACTCGTGGGCTTCCTTGCGAATCGAGATTTCGGGCAGATCTTCCGCGACAGGGATATCGCCAGAAGTCTCGGCGAAGGGATTTGTGTTCTCGGGCGCGGCCGCTTCCAGCGGGATTTCAAACTCAGGCGCCGCATCGTCGCGAAGGGCGGGTGTTTCCGCGGCGGGTTCGGCCGATCGCGTGTCATTGAGCATCGATGCCCATTCGTCCGATAAATCGACCTCGTGAACCTCTTCCCCGGCTAGAGCAGGTTCCTCGGCCAACTCAATTTCGGGCGGTGCTGCTTCGGCCACGGCCGGCGGGGGTTCGGGGGCAGCAGGTTGCGGCGGAGCCAAATCCTCATCACTCAAACCTGCGGCGCGTTGGAAGCGGCGGCGAAGTTCCTCGAAGCGTTCTGCGCTGCGGACGTCTCCGCGCTCCGTATGAATTTGCTCCAGTTGTGCGGCAAGTTCGGCGGTGCGACGGTCGTCGCCGGCGCCGAGCACAAAATCCAGCAGTTTCTCCAGCGTCGGGGCATGCCGTGGCGCTCGCCGCAGGATCGCCTCGAGCAACCCTATGGCTTTCTGCGTGAGTCCATAACTCGCAAAAAGGTCAACATCTGTCAGCGACTGCGCAATGAATTTTTGCGTCTCGTCATCAAGCTGGCTGTCCGGGGAGTCCCCTGCGGGCTTTGCTCTTACTTCCGGTGTCTCAGCTTCCGTAGGCAATTTCGCAGCGGCCGGCTTCACCAACTCGACTGACAAGCCCTCTTCTTCCTGATCCTTATCATTCGCCGCCGCTACGGGGGCTTCTTCCGCAACGTCATGGCCCAGTTTGCGTAGAACTGCGTTGAGCTTGCGCTTGGGAGAATCGCTGTCCGGCTGCCGCGTAATAAGTTGCTCGTAGACTTCTTTCGCGCGCTCATATTGCTTGGCGCCTGCCAGAGCGTCGCCCAGGTGAGCGAGGGAGTCCGCTAGTCGGAACGAATCACTGGTGCGTCCATAGAATTCTACGAGCCATTCAAACGGCTCGATTCGTCCAGGCAGCCGGGTGGTCAGCTCGTTAAGGAGCCGGCCCACGTGCTCCTGCTCCCCGGCGTCCACCATGGGCATGCGGATGCGCTCCAGCAACTCCATGGCCTGCTCGCCCTCATCCGCTTGTAGCAGCGCTTCCGTGACCTTTTGCGCCGTGCCGAAGTTTTTGGGATCGGCGTCGAAGACTCTGAGCGCCAGCGCCGCGGCACTCTTCCAGTCCGAATTCTTCAGATACATGTCGAGCAGCAACTCGGTTTGCTCGCCGCCTTTATCAAGGTCGGCGACTTGCTCGAGAGCCTTGGCCGCCTCGGCGACGTCGCCTTTGGAGGAATGAATGCGCGCCTTGACGATCACTGCGGCCATGTTCTTGGGATCGAGCTTTAATGCCCGATCCGCCAGCTTCTCGCATTCCGTGGAATCACCACGCGCCAAAGCGCGTTGCGCAGCCGACACGTAAGCTTCGATCGCGTCGGCGGTCTGCCCCATCGCGGTGTAAAGATCAGCCAAGCGAATCTGAATACGCAAATTGTCCGGCTCGGCTAGGAGTAGCTTCTTGAGCAACGCGACGGCTTCCGGCTGACGATTGCCCTTCAGATGGATTTCCGCGAGTTGCAGGAATAGTGGGCGGGCCTCGCTCATTACTCCTTGCTGCACATACAGGTCAGCAAGTTTTTCCAGTGGGCGAATCTCTTCGGGAGCCAGTTTCGCGATGCGTTTGTAGACCGCAATGGCCTTGGTCAGGAAACCGTCGCCCACGAATATCTGTGCAAGACGTTCAAAGTAATCGATCGCCTGAAAAGTTTCGCCCTGACGGATGTACAGCTCCCCGATGGTCATCAGAGTGACCTGGTCTTTGGGCTCGTACTTCAATATTTGTTGATATTCCGCGATGGCCTGCGGGACCTTGCCCTGGTTCAGGAGCTTTTGCGCGGCTTCGACGTATTTGCTTTTGCTATAGGCCATTTGCTAACTCAGACACAGCGCCGCCTGCGCCTGCTGGAGAGGTTGGTCCTCGCGCCCGAAGGTAAAAAAGGCAGGCAGAAGCTGTGCTTGCCTAAGCTAGCAGGCGGGGAAAAGACAAGTCAACGAACCCGGAATTTCGTGTGAGCAGCCAGTTATCCCCGTTGGACTTAGGAACGGGCTGGCGAAAACCAGGCGAAGCCGCGGAAAGACGCTGTAAACTGGAAAACTGTTTGATATCGGCGAGTGCTTGCCGCTACAACGCGGTCAGGCTTCGGGCAGAACGGCGTCTGGCAATAGCGCGATCTGTGTCGCCCCAGCGGACCAGCAGCCTGCATCGCGTACTGGCGCAAACGAATACCGGTGCAGCGGCGTGGGGCCATGCTGTCGCAAAGCCTCCAGGTGGTCGGCGGTGGCGTAGCCCTTATGCCGTGCCAGGCCATACTGCGGATAGACCGCGTCCCATTCTTCCATCCGTGTATCTCGATGCGTTTTCGCCAGGATCGAAGCGGCTGCAATCGAAACGCTGCGGCAGTCGCCCTTGATCAGCGGTTTCTGCTCGATCAGCACGTCCAGTTGAAGCGCATCGATCAGCAGGTAATCCGGGACAATCGCGAGTTGCTGCAGCGCTGCAGTCATCGCCTGACGGCTGGCTTGATAGATGTTCCACGCGTCAATGCGCTGGGCGTCGATTTCCGCAACGGCCCATGCCAGCGCGTATTCGCGGATGCGCTCCGCCAATTGCCCGCGCCGCTCCGGCGCAATCTGCTTGGAATCATCCAGTCCGACAATGCGGCGCTTGGGGTTCAGGATCACCGCGGCGGCAACCACCGGCCCGAACAGTGCACCACGCCCGGCCTCGTCCAAGCCGGCGATGCGCGTCCAGCCAAGTTTGCGCGCCGCTCGCTCGAAACGGGAAGAGCAAAGGCGGCTCATTTCGGTCGCGATTTTAGCACGCGAGGGAATTTCGCCACAGGAGTTATGCAGGAACTCGTCAGAGTCCGTCATCGAGTCGGCCTCAAGTTGACCCGCTGCGAGCGCCCGGCTAGCATGGCGCAGCAAAATTTGATCACGAGGGGGAATTTGATGCATGCCCGACTGCAGTCCATACGCCACTCAGTAATGTTGTCTACACTGTGCATGTTAATTCTGACCGGGTTTCCCGCGCCTGCCTGCGCGCAGGGGCTAGCCAGCTCCGATCTTGCGCGGTTCCGGTTTGTTGGCGGCGTGCAATTGTCACCCGATGGCCATCGAGCCGCTTACACGGTGATTATGTACGATCGCCCCGGCCGTCCTTATCCGCTGCTCTCGATCATGGATTTGTCTACGCAGAAATCAGTGCCCGTGGGAGATGGCAAAGTGCCCGCCGGCAATCCCCGCTGGTCGCCCGATGGCAAATGGCTGGCTTTTCAGGGAAGCCAGGGCGAGAAGCATGGTCTGTTCGTGGCGCGCGCCGATGGCTCGGATGTCAATTTTCTCGCTCCGATGACCGGCACAAATAGTCCGCTGCCCGGCAGTGGCGAAGAGACAACTTGGTCGTCCGACGGTAAGCAGATCGCGTTCATTTCGTCCACGCCCGGCGCGGAGGCGGCGCAAGCATCCGGCGATCCGATGGTCATCACGCGCTATCTCTACAAACCGGATGCCGGCGAGGGCATGACGCGCTTCAACGACAACCAGCGCCTGCACATCTTCGTCGTAGACCTAGCGAGCAAGCGGATTCGGCAACTAACAAGCGGCGAGACAGACGAGCATTCCATTGACTGGTCGCCGGATGGGAACGAGATACTGTTCGTATCCAACCGCGAGCCAAATCAGGACGAATTCTTTAACTATGACATTTTCGTGTTGCGCGTCGGTGATGGCGGCATTCGCCGGCTTACCGCTACCGAATACAACGAATACGAACCGCTCTGGTCGCCCGATGGCAAGCGCATAGTTTATCGAGGGACGCGTCGCGGGCTGACCGACCGCGAGACCACGATGGAAGACACTCACGTGTGGGTGATGAATGCGGACGGCAGTGACCGACGCGAAATCGGCGCGGTGATCGACAATCGCCAGGGCGCACCGCAATGGGCGCCGGATGGCAACTCCGTGTACTTCACGGTGCAGGAGCGCGGCAGCATCCGTCTGGTGCGCTTGCCGCTTTCCGGTGGCAAACCCGAATACGTCGTGAACGAGACAGGGTCGGTCGGCAGTTGGGCGCTGGCCAAAGATGGTGCGCTCGCCTATAGCTTTACCTCGCCGCGCGACATGTCTGAACTTTATCTCAAGAGCGGCGCGGGAGTTCCTCGCAAGCTAACCGATCTAAACGCTGAAATCCTGAAGGGAAAGCAGATAGGCGAAGTTGAGTCTTTTACGTTCATCAGCAACGACAATAAATTTGAGGTCGAAGCGTTTCTTACTAGGCCGGCGTCGATGACCGGCACGTCAAAGCACCCGCTCATTGTCAACATTCATGGGGGCCCGCACGGGCAGAATGGCGCGGCCTTCAATTTCAAGAATCAAGTTTACGCGGCACGCGGCTGGGCCACGCTCAACGTAAATTTTCGGGGTTCGACGGGCTACGGACAAAAGTTCGCCGACGCTGTGTTCGGCGACCAGGATGGAAACGAAGGCCAAGACGTTCTGTACGGAGTAAGCGCGGCGGTTCGCCGTTTCCTTTGGATTGACCGCGAGCGCATGGGTATCGAAGGCGTAAGCTACGGCGGCCAACTCACGGACTGGCTAATCACGCAGACGAACGAGTTCAAGGCCGCTGTCCCTATTGCCGGCATCTCCAATCTCATCAGCTACAACTACATGACTTACTACAATCAGTACGAGGAGATGGAGTTCGGGCAGTTCCTGCACCAGGGCAATTTGATGGACGTGGCCTGGGAGCGCTCGGCGCTAAAGCATGTCGCGGCCGCACACACACCCACAATGCTGATGCATGGGGAAAACGATAACGATGTACCTATTGCCGAAGCCGAACAGTTTTTCATCGCGCTGAAAGATGTTGGCACCGAAGCCATCTTTGTGCGTTATCCCCGCGAGGGACATGGTATTCGCGAAACGGCGCATGTAATTGACTCCACAGAACGCTGCATCGCCTGGTACGAGAAGCATTTCCCCAAGCCCGGCGCCGAGGGCATTACCAACGTTCAGCCGTAACCTCGGTTAAAAGTAAAAAGCTCCAATAAAAAAGCCCCGCCTGCACGGGGCTCTTCACAAAACTGACAAAGTCAAAAAACTCTTAAGCCTTTGTTTCTGCTCCGGCAGCAGCAGCCGCCGCAGCCGGCGCTTCTTCACGCGCTGCTCTTTTGATACGGGCAGCCTTGCCGCGAAGTTCGCGCAGATAATACAGCCGCGCGCGCCGCACTTTACCTTTGCCGACCACTTCGATCGAGCTGATCGTCGGTGAATGCAGCGGAAAAATTCGCTCGATGCCCACGCCAAAGCTCACGCGGCGCACGGTAAACGTCGCGCCCGAGGCCCGGCCCTTCTTCGAGATCACGACGCCCTCAAACGCTTGCAGGCGCTCCTTTTCCTTCTCGCCGTCGCCTTCCTTCAGGCGCACATTGACGCGGACCGTATCGCCCGGCCGGAAGTCGGGGAGGTCTTTGCGCAATTGCGCGTCATGTAGTTTTGCAATAACCAGATTCATGTTCGTATTCCCTGCAGACCCACTCGGGCGGGGCCAGCACACCAAACGCAATCTTTAATTATAGGCAAATCACCGCGAATTTCCTAGTGGAATCGTTGCAAGAGCGTACTAGGCGAGTGCCGAAGCAGCGCTGCGCCGCCGGATCACTGTTTCGGCAAACCGCTCCATTTCCTCGTGCTGTGGGCTGAATTGCAACAAGAGCAAATCGACGCCGGCGGCCTCAAACTGCGCCACGCGCTCGGCCACCTGGTCTGCCGTCCCCACCAGCCCAGAACGCAAACCGCGATTCGAAACCGAGTAGTCTTCCAGCGAAACGCGCTGCTCCAGCTGCGTTCCAGCGAGCCATTGCTGATAATTCGCATACCCTGCAGCGGACTGCTGGACGTCCGTAATCCGCCGCAACTCATCCTGCGCCTCTCGCTCCGTTTCGCGCACGATCGCATATCCTGCCACACCGAATTTCAGCGGCGGCAGATTGTGGCGGGCGCGCCGTTCGCGCAAATCGGCAATCTTCTCGCGCACGCGCTCCGGCGGATCGCCGTGCATCAGGTACGCGTCGCACTTTTCAGCAATCAACTCCTTAGCTGCAGGCGATTCGCCGCCAGCGTACAAAGTCGGACGCGGCTGTGACACCGGCTTGGGCTCCAGAACGTTGTCTTCGACGCGGTAGTATTTCCCCGAGAACGAAAAATGGTCCTGTGACCACACCCCGTTCAGCACATCGAGCCATTCAGCGGTCCGCGCATAACGATCGTCGTGCTGCTCGAAACCGACGCCGTACTTGCGTGCCTCATCCGCCCACCACGACGACACCACATTCAGCGTCAGCCGGCCTCCGCTGATGTGATCGATGTTCGCCGCCTGCTTTGCGAGTAACGCCGGCAAATGAAATGTCGGCCGTACCGCCACCATCAACTCAATCCGCTCGGTCACCGCCGCGAGCGCAGCCGCGGTCGACCACGCATCGAGCGACGGAGCTTCTACTCCCTTGATGTCGTTCAGATTGAGTTCCGCAATCAGCGTAATGTCAAATCCAATCTCTTCGCTGCGCTGCGCCAGCCGCTTCACATAAGCCCAGGTCGCCTGCATGTTTTCGTCCGCAACATTGCGCAGCCAGCCGCCGAAAACAGGTAGCCAGTATCCGTACCTCATGACTTTTCTCCTGCTTCCACAACCGCCGTCTCTTTCCCTTCGTGAATTCGCGCTTCTTCGATCAAGAAATCCGCCAAGCGTCCGTACGGATTGAATCCCAGCATGCGCTCCGGATCAGCCACGAAGTTGGAAAGCGCATTGATGTCGTAATACATCTGCCGCCCACTGCGCTCGTCAATCACATACTCCACGCCGCCGACTTCTATTCCCGCCTTCTGCATGATGAGCTCAACATGCTTTATCACCTGCCGAGGCGCCTCGTACGTCTCGACCGTCATCCCCGTTTTCGGTGCGTCTACGGGACAGGCAATCCGCGTCAAGTCCTCGCCTTTTGTGCTCTTGCAAATGTCTGCCGGGCACAGATCAAACGTCTCGCCGGTAATGTGAATCTGAATCGCATACAAATATTTCCCGCCAAGAACTTCCACGCGCGTGATAATCCCGTCTCGTGCCGTGAAGCACTGCTGTACCAGCGCCGTGTTATCAATACCAAATTGCAAGCTGCCCTCATCGACCGCGGCCTGCAATTCCTCTCGTGAAGAAAATCGCTTGATCCCCGCTCCGCTGCCCCCGATATTGGGCTTCACAATTAGCGGGTACCCGACGGCTTGCGCCGCGGTAACTGCCTGCGAGGGATGGTTAATCACCCGCGCCTTGGGATATGGCAGTCCAAGCCTCTCCAGCAGCGCAAGCTGCAGCGCCTTCGAAGTCTCATGCCGGAATGCGCGCGATCCGTTCACCACGCGCACGCCTTTGTCTTCCAAGTGCTTCAAATAATTTAACGTGTAGAAAATTCCGTGCCCCACGCCGCGCTGCCAAGCCGAAGGGCTCATGCGGTTGAACAACAGCGAATACTCCCGTTCGGGCGACGCCGCGTCATATTGGTGATACCGGGCGTCGAGCTTCACCCAATTCACGCCCCGTGCGTCCATTTGCTGAAACAGTGGGACAAACCAGTTCGGCTGCTCGTAATAAATCGCAATCGGTCTTGCTTCGCCGTTTCCGTTCCTGATCGTCGCTTCACTCATATACCCTCTGTTTTTTCACGTCCGAGAATGAAAAAGGCCGCTCATCGCGAGCGGCCGGACCTTGCTGGTTTACAACTGACCTTACACCGCAGGATGGTCCGTACCGCTTATTGCGGAACACGTACACGCGCAGCGGTAACAAGCGCAGTCTGGTAGCGGCGCCAAGCTGGTCGCTGCCGTCCAGAACTTTTCGTATTGCGTAGCGCGATTCATCGAATTGTCAGTATATCGCGCCAAATCATCCCCGCAAGAGCAAATCCGGCCGGTTCCGCCGCGTCTTCTCGAGTGCCGCCGACCGGCGCCATTTCGCCACCTCGGCGTGGTTCCCGCCGATTAAAACCTCCGGCACCGCCCACCCGCGAAACTCCGCCGGCCGTGTGTAATGCGGATAATCCAGCAGCAAGCCATTTCCGCCGTCGCTATGCAAGGCGCGATCCTTCCCAATTGGTAGGGGCGCAACATGTTGCGCTCCAGTTGGCACGTTAGTGCCCGCACTAAAAGATTCATTCTGCGCCGAGGCCTCATTCCCCAGCGCCCCAGGTAACAACCGCGTCACCGCGTCAATGACTAACATTGCGGGCAGCTCCCCACCACTTAGCACAAAATCTGCCACAGAAATTTCCTCTGTAGCGAGGTGCTCGGCCACGCGCTCGTCCACGCCTTCATACCGACCACAGAT
>Ga0073928_10005031_pt1 | contig 18892 bp, 16 predicted proteins | sample PaiPotPPA55metaG_FD_76969 | JGI IMG/M metagenome (GOLD analysis project Ga0073928, IMG submission 76969) | Iron sulfur acid spring bacterial and archeal communities from Banff, Canada, to study Microbial Dark Matter (Phase II) - Paint Pots PPA... ... | reverse complement strand
CTGAAACGTTGCCATTAACAGCGCCGCCGGAACGCTTTTCCCAGCCACATCAGCCACCGTCACAATCAGCCGGTGCGAATCCGGCTCGCCGGATGGCGTCGCGCGCAGGAATGCATCGAAGTAATCGCCTGCCACCGTGTTCTGCGGACGCGTGGCGAAAGCGATGTCTATTCCGGGAATCACCGGCGGATGCGCGGGCACGAGCCACTGCTGGATTTCGCGCGCGATTTCGAGATCGCGCTTCATGGTCACGCGGTCGGCCAGCTCGAGCGCGAGCAGAAAAAATAAGATTAGCGCGCCGGCGCCTTCGAGATTGAAATTAATATCGCCGCGGGCCCCACGAACTTCCGGGTTGACGACGCAGAACAACAATGCCAGCAACAGAAGCACGCGTCGCACGGGCGAAAGTTTCATCAACATCGCCTGAAACAACGCCCAAACGGCGCGCAATTTCCGCTTCCATTTGCTCCGCTCGCGATTGATCGAATCCCAATCCACGTCGCGGGAATAAAGTGCGTAGCCTGCTTCCGCTTCGGACTTGAACTGGCCCCAGAGTTGGTCGATCGCAAGCCCGTCGGTCACGCGTTCCCAAAAACCGCGGGCACGCCGCAAGGCGCCCTTCTTCGAAGGAGCAGTGGGATCGGGAGCGGAGGCCATGAGAGCCGTGATTATATGGCAGGGGTGGTAAAGCCACTAAGACGTTCTGCTGATTCCCTCACTTACGATCGTCGCGAATCGCCAGCGAGCCACCCAACTGCACTTTCGAGAAGCCGAACTTGTCGCGCAGGTGATCCGTCGTGCGAGCCAGTCGCTCGAGCTTTTCGCGGCGGTCGGGATCGAGCAACTCGAGTTGCTGGTCCTTACCAGCGGAAAACGACGTGAACTCCGCCCCCACGAGCCGCAGCATCGCAGAGCCGTCCCACGCTCGCGAGAAAAGATTCCGCACGGCCCCGAAGAGAACCGTATCGAGGTCCGACGGTTCGCTCAACGTCTGGCTGCGGGTTATCGTGGTGAAGTCGGTGTAGCGTAACGTCAGGCTTACGGTTCGCGCGTAAAGTCCCGCGTCCCGCATTCGCTTGGCGGCCTTCTGACAGAGATAACTCAGCGTCGATTCGAGGAGTGCGCGATCGTTTGTGTCCTCGCCAAACGTTTGATTGTGCGAAAGGGATTTCGCTTCGGCGTCGGTGAAAAACTCATAAGAATCGATTCCGCGTGCCTTGCGATAGAGCGCCGTGCCCCATCGGCCGAAGACTTCCTCCAATCGCTCCAGTGTCGCACCCTGAAGTTGTCCAACTGTCTGGATGCCCAGCCCGTTCAATCCCGCCTCCGTCACTTTGCCGATTCCTGGAATCCGTCTGACGGAAAGCGGAGCAAGAAACGCAGGTTCCGCTCCCGGTGCTACCCATACCAGCCCGCGCGGCTTCGCTTGATCGCTTGCAATCTTTGCGACCAGGCGCGTTGCGCCTAAACCGCCCGAGCAGGGTAGGCTTGTCGTGGATGTGATTTCACGCAAGAGTTTGTGGGCGGCGGCAAGCGCGGGCCCGTGCAGCCGCTCGGTGCCGCTCAAATCAACGTAGGCTTCGTCGATCGAAGCCATCTCAACAATTGGCGAAAACCTCGCCAAAATCGCGGCGATTCGATCACTCCACCGGCCATAAAGATCGTGGTGACCGTCGAGAAATACCGCTTGAGGACAGAGCTTCGCAGCCGTTCGCAACGGCATCGCGGAATGCACTCCGAAGTTCCGCGCTTCATAACTGGCCGACGAAACGACACCTCGTTGATCGCGTTGCCCGCCGACCACCACTGGCAAGCCCTGCAACTCCGGCCGCGCGAGCAGCTCGACCGAGACGAAGAATGCGTCCATATCAACGTGAAGGATCGCGGCCGTTGATTCCGCTGAAGGCGCATCGCTCGCGTCGTGCTTGGCGCGGTATTGAGCCAGTTTCGGCATATAGAATGGGTCAACTATACAACGAGAGACGAAATAAAAGCGAAACAACTAAAAGTCCATTCGTAGTCAATTGTTTGCATTAAATTGCACGTTCAGCGGCCATAACACGCTCGATGCCAGCCAGGTCCGGCGTGATCGCGACATTTCTCCATCCAACTTGCTTCTCAAAGATGGCGCGCACATGCTCGAGCGAGTTGTAACCAAGTTCGAGCACCAAGATCCCGCCGGGTCGCAGCAGCGCGCCGGCTTGTTCGACGAGCCGCGCATACATTTCAACTCCGGTCGCTCCGCCGAACAGAGCCGCATGCGGCTCGTGGTCGCGAACCTCGCGCGAAAGTTCGTCGGACTCGTTGCGTCCAACGTACGGCGGATTGCTGACGATCAAATCGAAGAGAAGCGGTGATCCAGAAAACGCGCCGAGCAAATCGCATTCGACAAAATGCGTGCGGGCGTCAACGCCGTTGCGAACGGCGTTGCGCCGTGCGACCGCAAGCGCATCAGGCGAAATGTCGGTTGCGAATATCTCAGCGTTGGGAAGTTCGCGCGAGAGTGCAATGGCAATGCAGCCGGAGCCGGTGCCCAGATCGGCGATGCGCAATTTCGCCCGCTTGTATTCCGCCTCGCTAGTTCGTGCGGAACCGCGCGAGCCCAATCGCTCGAGCGCCACTTCGATCACGTGCTCGGTTTCCGGGCGCGGGATGAGCACCGCTGGATTGACTTCAAATTCCAGGCCCCAGAATTCCTGTTTGCCTGTAAGGTACTGCGTCGGCTCGCCCGCCGCGCGGCGCGCAACTAGCGCGAAGTACCTTTCAGCCGTAGCAGGCGCCACAATGTCTTCAGGGTGCGAGTAGAGCCAGGTGCGGTCGCGCTCCAGCGCGTGCATTAGGAGAAGTTCAGTTGCGAGTAAGTGCGATGGAACTTGCGCGGCGGAGAGTTGCGCGATGCCTTCCTTCAGCGCCGCGCGAACGTCCATCGGTGTTGCCGCTCGCATCGCCCGTCACGCGTCGACGAGTTCTTGATTCAATCGTTCGGATTCAAAGTGCCCTGAAAGCGCATCCACGATTGGCCCAAGTTTGCCGTCCATCACCTGATCGAGCTGGTGAAGCGTCAAACCAATGCGATGGTCGCTGACGCGGTTCTGAGGAAAATTGTACGTGCGGATTTTTTCGGAGCGGTCGCCCGTCTTGATCTGGCCGCGTCTCTCGGCCGCGATTGCTTCGTGCTGCTTCGACTGCTCCAGTTCGTAAAGCCGCGCGCGCAGGACGCGCATGCCCTTCGCGCGATTCTTGATCTGCGATTTTTCGTCCTGCTGCGACACCACCAGTCCTGAAGGAATGTGCGTAATGCGCACCGCCGAGTACGTGGTGTTCACGGATTGTCCGCCCGGCCCCGACGAACAAAATGTATCGATGCGCAGGTCCTTCGGCTCAATCTTGATGTCGATTTCATCCGCCTCGGGCAGCACGGCCACCGTTGCGGCGGACGTGTGAATGCGCCCCTGTTGCTCGGTGGCAGGCACGCGCTGCACGCGATGCACGCCACTCTCATATTTCAGCTTCGAGTAAACTTTTTTTCCCTGAATCGCCGCAACCACTTCTTTCATTCCGCCGATCGAAGAGGCGGAGCTTTCCAGGATCTCCACTTTCCAATTTTGCGATTCGGCGTAGCGCGAATACATTCGGAAGAGCTCGGCGGCGAAAAGCGAAGCCTCGTCGCCTCCCGTTCCCGCGCGGATTTCGACGATTACGTTCTTGTCGTCGTTCGGATCCTTCGGGAGTAAAAGGTACTTCAAATCCCGCTCCACCGATTCGCGGCGGGTTTCGAGTTGATGTTCTTCGTCGTGCGCCATCTGCTTCATCTCTGCGTCGTCCGTCTCGACGAGCAATTGCTTCGCTCCCTGCAATCCCTTTTCGATTTCCTTCCATTCGCGGTACTTCGCCACCATTTCGGCCATTTCCGCGTGCGTTTTCGCGAGCTTCTGGAAACGGACGGAATCCGAATGAACCTCGGGCGAAGAAAGCTGTTGCGTCAGTTCCTCGTACTTGGATTCGATGTGCTTCAACTTTTCAAATAACGCTAAATTCGCCACGGGCAAGCCTCAAAACAACAGAAACGGAAAGGGAAAATCGAGAAATCGATGGACTACAGCGAAAACATCGCCCCGGCCGGGGTGGGGAGGAAGGCGCTAATAGAAAGCGGCGAACACCACGGCATTAGATTAGGCGAAGAGAGCGTGGGAGTCAAACAGGCTGTTTAATTCTCACTTGACGGCGGCTCCCGGACTTACTACCATATTACATGGTTTGGTAACCTTATTTTGAGGCTGGGCAGCGACGATTCGTTATTTCCGACCAGGTGAGGCAGAAAGTAGAGCGGAAGGAACCATGAAGGTGGCTGGGAATGCCAAAATCAAGGTAGCCGACGAGGTGTGGATCGCTACGGCGCTGCTACATCGGGAACAACGACAGCGCAACGACTTCTCGATTGAGGAGATTGTTAACAGGGCAGCGTCAGAAGGAATCTCCGGTGTAAATCGGCCGGGAGTGTACGTACACGTGGTTCAGCATTGCGTGGCGAACCGTCCTCCGAATCCGGGCCGCTACCGAATGCTCTTCGAGACCAGTCCGGGGAGGCGGCGCTTGTTCAGGAAAGGAGACTCCTATCACCCTGAGCGCGAGGGCGCCAAAGTAACTCCTAATCCTCAAGACATGCCGTCCGGGTACGAAGGACTTCTGGATTGGTATCGCGATTGGTCAGCTGAAGCCGCTGATTCAACGTTGGCCACCGATCCGTTGCTGGCCCTGGCCGGAACAGGAAAGCGACTTTGGTCTTCCGAGCATGCCGACGAGTATGTGCGGCGGCTACGGGAAGGATGGGAATGAGCCGGATATTTTGGGACACGAATCTCTTCATCTACCTCCTCGAAGGAGAAGAGCCGCATCATGGCCAAGCAATCGGTCTTCGAAAGGCCATGTTGGCGCGTGGAGATCAGCTTGTGACGTCCACCCTAACACTTGGAGAGGTGCTGGTTAAGCCAGCGGAAGTGGAGGATGAAGGGCTATACAGAAAGTATGAAGAGATGATCAACAGAGTGGCTCTCGTGGTGCCCTTCGATCAGCGAGAAGCCAGGATTTACGCCAAGCTTCGAAGCGATCGCTCGATCAAGGCACCGGACGCGATACAGTTGTCATGCGCTGCCGCAGCGGGCGTTGATCTCTTCATCACGAACGACGCGCGTCTCCATGGGAAGCATGTGGAGGGAATTCAGTTCATTGTTCCGCTGGATCGGGCGCCGCTTTGAGTAGCTCCTTGTGCGCGCTTTGCGTTAAGGCAGCCGTGTACTACGATGGCGACGATGAGCGACAACACAGCTTCCGCTCCCAAGAAAGCTTCCAGCGAAATGATGTGGGGGTTCTGGTATCCGGCGCTGCGAAGCAGCCAGGTCCACGGGCGCAGGCTGTTTCGAGCCATGCTGCTCGATGTGCCGCTTGTGCTGGGACGAGATGCGGCAGGAAAGCCGTTCGCACTGCGCGACGTCTGTCCGCACCGGGCCTTTCCACTTTCGTTCGGTCAATTCGATGGCGCAAACGTGGAATGCGCGTATCACGGATGGCAATTTGACGCGCACACAGGGCAATGCCAAACGATTCCGTCACTCACACCGGATTCAAAACTCAAGTGCGACCGAATCTACGCCGGCAGCTATCCCTGCGAAGAGCGCGACGGCTACATCTGGGCCTTCATGACGAGCGAAGATGGCCACGCGCAAGATACCTTGCCGCTACCGGCCCCGGAGCTCCCGAAATTCGGCCCGCGATTTCGATCGGCGCATTTGTGGGCTGACCTGCCGTGCAGTGTCGATCACGGAATCATCGGCTTGATGGACCCGGCTCACGGGCCATTCGTCCATCAAGCCTGGTGGTGGCGTTCGCGCCACAGCATCCGCGACAAAGAGAAGAAATTCGAGCCCATCCCCAATGGCTTTCGCATGAGCCCGCACACGCCCTCGTCCAACAGCGCGCCTTACAAAGTTCTCAAGCTCATCACGGGCGAGCCAGCGACGACCACCATCGACTTCGTTCTGCCGAACCAGCGCTTCGAACAAATCCGTGCCGGCCGCTACTGGCTATCAAGCCGCACCACGGTGACTCCCATCCGCCACGATCTTTGCCGGCTCGATTTCTGTGCCGCGTGGAACATTCTTCCGTGGTTTCCAGTTGTTTCGTTGATCATCAACGTCCTTGGACCGCGATTTATCCGGCAGGATACCGAGGTGATCGAGAAGCAGGCGCAGGGCCTCAAGTACGAGGACCGCATGATGCTCGTCGACGACGCCGACCGCCAGGCCCGCTGGTATTTCGAGTTGAAAGACGCATATCTCGAATCGAAACGTACCGGCGCGCCGATGCGGCATCCGGTTTCGGCGCCGGTAACTCTCCGCTGGCGCTCCTGAACCCCGTCGCGCCCGCACTACTTGATCAAACCGTACGCGGCTCACCGGCGTCATATATCTGGCTGTGGTTTCAATTTTCGGCAGCTTGGGAGAGTCAGACATGAACGAAGCGAGAAGCTGGACTCGAAGATTTCGTCCGCTGATTCGGGGCCGCTTCCTGCTGATTGCAGCAATCGTCGTAATTGTCTCAGCTTCTTCCCACGCGCAGGATTCCAAGCTTCCCGCAGGCCAGCGCGAACAAATCCAGGTAGCCATCTCGAAATTCATGTCCGCCAACCACGTGCCCGGGCTCTCCGCCGCTGTGGTTGAAAACGGCGAATACCTTTGGTCGGACGGATTTGGAATGGCTGACCTAGAAAACTCCGTTCCGGCCACATCGCTGACGCTGTACCGCCTCGGTTCAATCTCAAAGCCACTGACCGCTACCGGCGCGATGCTGCTTTGGGAGCGAGGGAAACTAGATCTCGACGTCCCCGTGCAACGTTACTGCACGGCATTTCCACAGAAGCCTTGGGTGGTCACCACACGCGAAGTGCTAGGGCATCTCGCAGGCATTCGCCACTACCATCAAGACGCCCCACCGGACGATCCGGAGCTCGCCAACACGAAACATTTCGATGATCCAATCGCGGCAGGCTTAAAGTTTTTCGCCGGCGAGCCACTGCTCTTTCAGCCCGGAACGAAATTCAATTATTCGACGCACGGCTATACTCTGGCGGGCTGCGTAATCGAGGGCGCGTCGAATGAAAAATACGCGGACTACATGCGCGAGAATGTCTTCCTCCCGGCGAACATGGTCCGCACGCAGCAGGACGATCGCTACACGGTCATTCCATATCGCACGCGCTTCTATTCTCTGGATAAATCAGGCCGCGTGATCAACGCGGACTTCCTTGATTCGAGTTACAAACTTCCCGGCGGCGGGTTGCTCTCTTCAGCGGACGACATGGCGCGCTTCGAAGTCGCCCTCTTGAATGACCAACTGCTCCACCGCGCCACGCGCGACGCAATGTGGACTCCACAAAAAGATGCCGATGGCAAACAGAACGGCTACGCGCTCGGCTGGGGCAACGGCAACAAGGGCGGGATCGCGACCGTGGGCCACACCGGGTCGCAGCAGGGGACGAGTACAGCGATGGCGTTGGCGCCAGGGCTGCGCGATGGAGTGATTGTACTCGCGAACATGGAAGATGCGGATACCTCAGCGCTCGCAAGCGAATTACTGAAGATCGTTATCGCGAAGCCTGCGGGTACGCCAGCGAAGTAACGCCTGGCGTCGAAGAGTCAGCGCGCTAGGGCGCGACGGAACTAGACTCGCTATCGCAGAGCGGCAAGATCGAACGTAACTTCGATCTCTTCTCCGTCCGGTGCGAGCACTTCAACTTTGGCATCCTCGGATTGGATCTTCTCGGCATCGTAAGTAAGCTCGATCGTCGCGCCGGTTAGAACACTCGATCCCCCGTCTCCTCCAAAGGAATAAATCGGAGTCCCACTCAGAGATTTCGAAGGAATTTCTTCCTTCTGGACTAGCCGCACTGTGAAGTCTTTCCAGAAATCGTCCGGCCGCATGTGAATCGTTCCAGCCGGAGATGGAATTTGCCAGCCATACGAATCCGTAAGGTCGATCTGCACTCGCAAACGAAATACCGCAGGCTTGCCGAGGAAATCCTTTTCCGCAGCCGGGGCGCTGTAATTCAACATTTCCCTCGAATGCTCAACGACTCCCACGTACGGCGTCTCCAAAATTACGGATGCAATGTGCGGGCCTTTTTTCGGAACCGGAGGCCTTTGCGTGTATTTCTCAAATAGTTCTGACATCTTGTCGTTGCTCGACTTGCCCAGAAAATAGGCGTCGCGAATGGCGGAGTCTGAAAGCGGGTACTCGTAGGCAAAAGCGGGCAATGCAACCGCCAGCGTCAACAGAGAAATCGAAAGCCCGAGTCGTGCGTTTGATTTCATCGCGGCCTCTCAGTTACTAAATTAGACGCCAAAGAGCGGCAGTCCGATACATCGCGAAGTCAATTTGCGATGCTGCTCAGGAACGGATAATGTTCCGCGGCGCCCATCAAAAACAACATTGGAAACGACAGCCAGAATCCCACGCGCGACGCGATGAATCCCCATCGCGCCAGTCGCTCAGCTTCCGGCGGCATCGGCGTCCCCTGTTCTACGTTCGCCCGCATCCACGCTATCAGGCGCTTCTGCACGCTCCACACCACGACCCAGGTGTTCAGCAGCATGAGGAGCCCAATTCCTCCGCCCACGCTGATTGCCAGATGTGCATTCGATGACATAGCGCCTGAATTCAAATTCAGCACGACCCACGAAGCCGCCACGACGACCGCCGCCACGCCCACTGCGCGTACCCAGACGTTATCCAGGATTCGCCTCCCCGGAAGTTGAAGCTGATAAATCAGTTCGAAGGCCACGGTCCAGACGACCACCCACTCACCGAACCATTTCAGCGCCAGCGTAGCACGCCCTGCGTTTTGCGCGTCGGCCGCGAGTATCATCCAGTAGTAGCGCATGCCCACAACCACGGTGACTAAGGCCGACCAGCGGAACCACCACATGGCCCGCGTCATCAGCACGGGATAAACCTTGCCGCGCACGGACGCGTCAAGCTGCTTCATGGTAGGAAACCCAACGAGATTGAAAAAATAGAGCAGGCCGATCCAGATAATTCCCGACACAAAGTGAATCCAGCGGAGCATGATCTGCTCGTTCGCGATTGCGCCTTGCGGAAAACTGACATGCGGCTCGAGCGCATGAACGAGGGTTGTAAGCAGAGAGAAATGCATCGGGACGCCTCCGGCGCGGCGCGTTAACGTTGACGGGATCCTTGAACGCGACGCCGCTACGCTACGAATTCGCACCCTACAAGTCAATCTGCCAATCGGCGCCTGGCATCGGCCCCAGCGACTTTTGCAGCCCCAGTCGTGCAAGCGCCCAGCGCGCATGCTCGGCAATCAGCGAATCATCGGAATCCGCGAGCCTGCTGAGCAACAGAAGAACGCGCGGATACGCCTCCGAATTTCGGTCGATCGCCGCATTCCCCAGCGCCAAGCAAGCATTGCGAACCAAGCCGCGCCATTTCGCGCGCTTCACGGCGCTCCCGCGAAAAATCCTGCTGAAGTCTTCCTGCGTGAGCGACGCCAGCCATTCCAGCCCCGGCGCAAACAACGACTTGTCAGCTTTTGTTTCGTCTGTGTCACTTATACCCTGGGCCGCAATCTGCCGCGGATGAAAAGCGGCAAGCGCCGTTACAGGCGCCCGCCTCGGCGAATTCCACGGGCAAACATCCTGGCAAATATCGCAGCCGATCACCGCGCGTCCCATTCCCGGGCGCAACTCTTCAGGAATCGCGCCGCGCAATTCAATCGTGAGATACGAAATGCAGCGACGCGCGTCGAGCACGTACGGCGCAGTGAAAGCGTTGGTCGGACACGCATCGAGGCACAAACGGCAATTCCCGCAAAGGTCCGCGGCAGGAGATTCGCCCGGCGTAAGCGAAGCTTCCAACTCGAGTGTGGTAACGATCACTCCAAGAAAAAGCCACGAGCCAAGCTGCTCGTTGATTAGGCAGGTGTTTTTCGCCAGCCACCCAAGCCCGGCATACTTTGCGGCCACGCGTTCGACCACCGGTCCCGTGTCCACGTAGGAGCGCGCTTCGAACGGCTCGGCAAACTCCGCGCGCATCGCAGCGAGCAGCGCTTCCAGTTTTTCGCCCAGCACCTCGTGGTAATCGTCGGCCCACGCGTACCGCGAAATCCACCCACGCGGTGAGGCTTCGCCGTCGATGACGCTCGCAGCTGCCTGCGTCGAGTACGCCTGCGCCGAATTGTAATTCAGCGCGACTACGATCACGCTGCGCGCGCCTTCGATCACACGCCGAGGATCGCCGCGCCGCGCATCCTTCAAGTAATTCATCTCGCCCGCGTAGCCCTGCGCGAGCCACTCAGGCAGATGCCCGAGTTCGTCAAACGCTTCCGCGCGCGCAACGCCGCACAGATCGAAGCCCACCGCGCGTGCCCGCTCGCAGATCCACCTTGTCCGATCGTGTGCCGTCACATCACCCATCATGCCACTAACGATGCCATCAACAAGCTCCGCGCACGCCTTGCAAAAACGATCGCCATTGGCCTATGGATTCAGGGGCTGCTACAATGCTCGGCCATGGCTGACTGGCGACAGATCCAGGCCCGCATCCGCAAAGCGAAGAACAGCCCAGACGCTCCCGCGAAGCTTTCCGAACTCTATCAGCGCACCCGCGACGCAATGGTCGCCTGGGAACTTGGCGCGGTAGAAGAGAAAGCGCAACGCAACGACGAAGCCGGCCGCTGGTACACGATTGCCGCCCAGCGATTCCGCCGCGCGGAATGGAAGAAGAAAGCAGAGGAAGCTTTGACGAGATTAGGTATCGCCCTGCCTGCTCCCGGCAGCGCACCCGTTACCGACGAAGCGAGTCCGCCCGTTTCCAGTGCGCACGAGACGAGTCAACCGCTGGCACACGGTGAAATTCCGGAAGAGTTGGAACTATCAACGAACGAAGAATCGCTAAGCCCTGAACCCGTCGCTGCCGCAAGCGGCGCATCCGACACCAGTGACAGCCTCAAGAAGAAGCGTCGGCGCGGACGACGCGGCGGCCGCGGCCGGCGCCGTAAACCCGGCGCAGCCGGGCCTGGGCTTCCATCGCAATCGTTCACCGATGCACCGAAAACAACTCCGGCGCCCCACGTAGAACAACGCTACTCGGCTCCGGCACGCTCGGAACCCTATGAACCGCCCGCCGCCTCGCGACCCGAGCCGCCTCGCGCTAGCCACATCGAGCACCCCGAGCCGCAACTGCCTTCCGAACGCACGGCTCATGGCCGCGCGGGCGATCCCGCGCTGGCTTCGCGAATGGCGCACCTTGAATCCATGTTGCGGAGGCTTGTAGCGAGTCCATTGCACCGGCTTGAAGAAGCAGACGAAGCCCCCGCCGGTCCGGGCGTGTTCTTGCTCTCCGATTCCGACCAGATTACTTCGTACTATATCGAAGCTTGCCAGACGCTTCGCGTCGGGCTCGGTAATCTTGTGCGTGGTGGACGCGGCGGAAAAACCACACGTGGCGGACGCGGTTTCTCCGACAGCGCACTAAAAGCGAAGCTCGCCGAGCACCTTGAAATCAGCGAGGCGAAAGTCGCCCAGTACTTGAAGGACCACTGCGTCGTCCGCTGGATCCAGCTCGATGATGGAGCCCAGCACTTGGCGCATTTCGCCATCGGTGTTCTTCGCACCCCCCTAAACGCCGATTGACACCTTTTGTACCTTGGACTATTTGGGCCTACTGGTACCCTGCCCATTACCGTTCAATGCCCCAATTCCCCGTTCAACCCCCCGTCTGTACCTTTAAGCGCAGTTGACTGGACTACCCCCTAGGAATCCAGGCAAACTCTGGTACGGTAACCACTTGCGTGTGCAGTCGCGCGCGCGTTGGGGTCAGGCTCTCGGGGCAAGTTCGAGTTTGCGTTTAAATCGAAGAGGTGGGGGAATAATGCCGAAGACGATTGGGAATCAGCTCTGGAAAACGTTCGATTGGGCGCTCTGCAAGACTGCGGGCGCTACCTTCGATACGTTTCAGTTCTTTAATAAGTACCGGCCCAACCCTTCCTTCACACCGAAGTGGTCCGAAAAGCCGATGCTGAAGTCGTGGGAGAAGTCGAAGCCCACGCTCGGCTGGCCCCGCCAGACGGATTCTCTCTGCCCCGATTGCGTCCGCGAAGCCCGCGACCTGATCATGAACGGCAAAAAAGACTGGACCGACCTCGTTCACGAGAAAGTGGGCGAAATCAAAGCGCAGATTATCGAGCGCGATGGCCAGGTCTGGATGGTGAAGGAATGCCCCATCCACGGAAAATTTGAAGACCTCATGGCCATCGACGCAAAGTTCCTCGAATGGATCGAGGGAAATTTCCCGGGCCGCGACATTCCGGCTCACAACGACGAGGACCTCCACCGCCACGGCTCCAGCACGATCCGCCATGGACGCGGCTCGGTGCTGACCGTCGACCTCACGAACCGCTGCAACATGATGTGCGATCCCTGCTTCATGGATGCGAACCAGGTAGGCTACGTCCACGAACTCAGCTGGGAAGAAATTCAGGAAATTCTCGAAAACGCCACGAAAATCAAGCCGCGCCGCCAGATGTCCGTGCAGTTCTCGGGCGGCGAGCCGACCATGCACCCCCGCTTCCTCGACGCGGTCCGCTACGCGCGCAAAGTGGGCTACAACAGCGTGCAGGCCGCAACGAATGGCATTGAATTCGCCAAGAGCAAGGATTTCTGCAAGCAGGCATTCGAAGCCGGCATGCGTTACGCCTACCTGCAATTCGATGGCATCGGCAACGACGCCAACAGCCATCGCCAGGTTGGCAACCTCTTTGACGTGAAACTCCGCGCCATTGAGAACATGCACGAGGCCGGCATTGAAATCGTTCTCGTCACTACCATCGTCAACAATGTGAACAACGACCAAGTTGGCCCGATCGTGAAGTTCGCGATGGAGAACCCCAAGAAAATCTCCTTCGTGTCCTTTCAGCCCGTTTCATTCACCGGACGCGACGAGGAAATCACTCCCGAACGCCGCATCCGCCAGCGCTACACGCTTTCGCATCTCGCGCAGGACGTTAGCGCTCAGGTCGGTAAAGTCGAACCCACTCGCGATTGGTTCCCGATTTCCTACATCGCCACATTCGCCGGATTCTCCGATCTCTCGCACGGGCCGGATTCGCAGTGGGGTTCGCTCTCCTGCGGATGCCATCCGAACTGCGGCGTCGGCACGGCGCTGATGATCAACAAGGAAACGAAAGAATGGGCGCCGGTTCCGCGCTTCCTCGATGCGCCAAGCCTCACAAAGGACGTCACGGCGATCACTGACGCGGCTCGCGGCAAGGGCTTCTCAAATTTCATGATGGCCATGGCGATCCTGAAAAATTACAAGCCGTTTCAGGCGCCGCCGAGCTTGCGGCTCAAGGACCTCTGGAAGAAATTCGACAAGACGTGGGCGCTCTCGAAGGGCTCCGAAAAGAAGTATGGACGTACCAGCCCGGAGCGCACCTTCGAAGACGCCATGAAGCGCCGCAAGGAAGATCCCTGGAACTTCCTTTTCATCGCCGGAATGTGGTTCCAGGATTTGTTCAACTACGATTTCCGCCGCACCGAAATGTGCATCATTCCCTACGCCACGCAGCAGGGTGAAATTTCCTTCTGCGCCTACAATACCGGCATCGGCTGGCGCAAAATCATCGAGAACATGTACAAGAACGCGACCGTCGCGCAGTGGTACAAAGAGCACGGCAAGCACGACATTTTCGCCAAAGGCAAGAAGGTCGATCTCCAGAGCTACGAACATTCGCTCCGGATTGATTCCGACGATGCCGCTCGTGTCCGCCACCTCGAGCACGACATCCCGCTCACTGCGGCTGAAGAAGACCGCGCGCGTCGCCGCAAGGCAACGGAAGAAGCTGCCAAGGTTCGCAGGATTTACGAAGAGCTCGTCCTGAAGAAGCCCACGGAAACCGTTGTGCAGATCGGCTCGATGCAACAAATGCTGACGGCCGTTCCCGGCACATTGGTAAAGCTTGCCTCGCCGACTGGCGGGCCCGTCCAAGTTGCGCCGGCAAACGGCAACGGCCACTCGAACGGCAACGGTAACGGCAACGGAAACGGAAGTGGCGCCGCAAAGGTCGAACAAACCGAACCCGAAGCCAGCGTCGCCGGCGACTAATAATCAAAAGCTGTCATCGTGACGCCATCCGACGAGGATGGCCGAAGGATCCCAGCGCCAAATCAGGGAAGCGCAAAAATTAGTAGGAGCTGTTCTCTTTCTTAACTCAGGCAGCTTTTCCTCAACAGCCCCGGCTCCAACCGGGGCTGTTGTTTTTTTGTACCGGCTAGTTTGACGCCACCTCACCGTCGGCATAAACTGGGTACATGCCAAGAGTTTTGACGCAGGTAGAGCCTTTTGAGGCATCCAATCCGACTGAATACAGTTTCACTGTTGTATTCGAGCCGCTTACAAAGGTTGTGACTGTTCGGAGGAAGGGTAGGAAAGTGCGCCGGGCCGAGAACCCCTCTTGGCCGGGATATCAAGTAACCGTTCCTCTGCTCCCTGGACTAATCACTTACGGGCGGACGTTGGACGAAGCGCGTACCATGGCCCGTGACGCTATTCGCTGCCACTTGGAAGGGCTTCGTAAAGACGGAGAGCGCATTCCAGACGAGCGCCGCGCCCGTCAAGAGAAACTGCGCGTGGCGCTTTCCGCTTGAATGCCGCGTCTGCCTGTTCTGAAACCCAAACAGGTACTCCGCGCATTATTAAAGGCGGGTTTTGAGGTTCATCATCAAGTTGGGAGCCATGCGCAACTGAGACATCCGAAAAAACCTCACTTGCGCGTGACTCTGCCTAGACATGATCGATTTGACTTGCCCCTGCCAGTCCTCAAGAACATCCTTCGACAAGCAGAAATGACGGTAGAGGAGTTTCTCAATTATCTCTAGCGGAGTAGAATTCGAATATGCCTATCTACGAATACATTTGCGACGATTGCGGCGAGCGTTACGAGCGCATCGTCATGAGCCAGAAGCAAACTATCGCCTGCCCGAAGTGCGAAAGCAAGAAACACACAATTCAGCTCTCTGTCTTCGCCGCGCCCGCGAACGCCAACAAATCCTCCAACGGTTCGTCCTCAGCGCCAAGCTCCCGAAGCGGTTGCTGCGGCGGTGGTTGCTGCAACTAGCCCGAGCATGCGGCTCCCAATCAGGCATTCTCAGCGCAACACTCTCCCGAAACTAAGCTGCGCGGCGGCATTGTTGGCCTGCGTCTTTTTTCTCGCACCTCTGCGAGCGCGTGCGCAGGCCGGCCCTCCCCTCCTCACTAACGATCCCGGAACGCCCGGCCACGAAGAATGGGAGATCAACATCGGAATCATGCCGGTACTTGTTGAGCATCAGCACGACTTCCAGGTTCCGCAGCTCGACATCAACTACGGTGTCGGCAAGACCATTCAGTTGACCGTCGAAGTTCCCTACATTCTTCAAACCGCCCCGCAGCCTCAGAGCACGGGGTGGAGCAATACCACGATGGGAGTTAAATGGCGATTCATCGACAACTTTAAGGGCTGGAACGTTTCAACGTTCCCGCAGGTGGAATTGGGCGGCCCGTCGGATTCAGTGCGCCAGGGATTCGCCGGACCCGGCCCCCGCTTCTTTCTGCCCATTGAGGTTCAAAGGAATGTGGGTCCGCTCGAACTAGGTATCGAGGTAGGCTATTTTTTCCCGGTCCACGGTCACGACGAACGCATTTTCGGCTTCGCCGCCGGTCGCCAGTTCACAAAAAAGTTCGAATTGATTGGCGAGGTCTACAACGATTCCGTCATGGGCGTTCCGCCGCACGATAACACCTGGGACCTGGGCGGCCGTTTCGGTTTCCACAAGGGTTTGATCCTGATGTGGATGGCGGGGCGCAGCTTCAGCAGCGCCTCGAGCGGCCAGCCGACCTTTTACGGATACATCGGCGTGCAAATCCTCTTGGAGAAAAATGGGCGCAGGTTGCACTCCGAACAATAAACCTCACCTGAGCCACTTCCGTGCCCCCATTCATCTCACGCGCTACTGACTTGCGGCCTCGCCGTGGTTTGAGAATATCCACGGCACCACTTCCGGATCGGCAAATGCTTTCTCCCAGACGTTATGGCCCCAGCCCGGAACTTCCGTGTATTTCGGATTTCCGCCCGCGGCGCGTAATGCCGCAACCCATCGCCTGGCGATTTCGACGGCCACGGCCGGGTCCGCATCGCCTTGAAATATCCACACGGGAGTTTTTGCGTCCGGCGCAATCATATCGTCGAAGCCATAACCGCAGAGCGCAATGGCCGCGGCAAATCTTCCCGGCGCGGCTGCGACCGCTGCCCACACGCCTTCGCCGCCCATCGACTGCCCGGCCACGTACACGCGGCTCGCATCGATTTGGAATTCCTTCTCCACGGCATCGAGTATTTCAAGCGCGAGGCGAATCGAAATAGCCGGAGCGTTCGCGTGTGGCCGCGCCCACGCCTTCGTCTCGGAAACCTGCGGCGCCAGAACGAACGCATGGTACTTCGCCTGATTTTCCGTCGTGGTCCACACGTGCGTTCCGAGCGCATTGCCGCCAGAAATTTGCGAAAGATTGTCCGACCCGCGCCCCGCCGCTCCGTGTAGCCATAGCACGAGCGGATATTCTTTCACCGCATCGTAATCGGCGGGGACGAATAGCCGGTACGCCATCGTCTCGCCGCCCGCGCTGCGATACGACCGGGCCACAAATCCATCGACGGGACTTTCTGTCTCTTGCGCGCTCGCAGAAAAAATAGGCGAAGAAAAAACGATCAGCAGAATTACAACGATGAGACGAACCACCAATCGCACCCCGTTACCTCACATCCAGTTCCGGACCCGCAGCAGCGGGCGAGAAAGTTTGCTGACAGCGCGGCGCCTCACCGCGAATAATTTCGCGCATGCTCCGGCGTCGCAATTCCGCCCGGCAATTTCGGATCGGTAACGGGCGCCGAAGCAACCAGCCGCAACGGCACCACCCCAGCCCAAATCGGAAGCGCGTAGTCCTCCGCTTCATCCTTCGGCGGCCCCGTTCGAATTTTCGCGGACACCTCGGCAAGCGGCAGCGCCAAAACCGAGGTAGCCTTCAACTCCGATTCAGTCACAGGACGCAGCCCATCCCACCGCCCCGCCACAATATGTTCGGTAAACGCGTGAAGCGCGCGAAGTTTTTCGTCGCGGTCCTCCACCTGTGTAGCCCGTCCGAGAATGACCACGGAACGATAGTTCATAGAATGATGAAAGGCCGCGCGCGCCAGCACCAACCCGTCCACCAGCGTCACCGTAACGCAAACCTGAATTCCTCCCGCCAGCGTTCGCAGCATTCGGCTAGCCGCCGAACCGTGAATGTAAAGCGTGTCGCCGATGCGCGCGAAGCCAGTAGGAATTACAAATGGCTGCCCGTCCACCACAAATCCAACGTGGCAAAGGAACGCTTCATCAAGAATCGGATAAATTGTTGCCGAATCGTACTTCCCGCGATCCGGCAGCCGCTGCACCTGAGTGCGTTTCGTAGGCGTGAATTCGCTCATTCCCAAAGCGTAAATCCGCGACGCACCCGCCGCAAGGGCCAATCTGGATGGTCGCCGCCCGCTCTACTTCGCTTTCACCGCGCCGCGAGCCACTCGGAAGCCAGTATACGCAACGTCAGCCTGCCGATACCGCGCCTTCGAATCCGACGCGCGATCCGCGCTCCCGCCCATCGTCTTACCAGTTCCGTCGGCAGCGATCACCCACTCCGCCACGTTTCCTCCGAGATCGAATATCAGCTGCTCGCCTTCCTCGCCCTGCCCCGCAAAGCTACCGACTTCGCGCAACAGCGGAGCGTTTCCCGGCAGCTCTTTCATCTTCGCTTCGAGCCGCTGCGAGTCCTCGGGATTCACAGCGTAGCCCGCCCAATAATCGAGCGTGTTCTCGCCGGGATGATCCTTGTAAAGTTCTTTCACTTCGTCTTCGTTCGGCAAACGATACGTCTCCCTCGTCGCCTTGCTCAGCCACGCGCAATAAGCCTTCGCCTGTTCGAACGCGATGCCGTTCGCGGGAAAGTTGTCAGTGCCTGCTTCCACCGCATAGCTCTTGTCAAAAGCCGCGTATTGCGCGCGCGTCACTTCAAACCGCCCAATTTCAATCGTGTTTCGCTTCACAACTTCCGGCGCCAGCGCTCCGCCCGCCAGCGCGCCAAATTTAGTCCCGTCCTTCTTGATCGACCGCCGCGCCAGCGCAATATCGATCGGCGAGCCCTTCTTGAACGCCTCATTCTCCGGCGGATTCGCCTGAAACAAATATTTGTCGAACCACGCCATCTCCTCGCTTACCTTGCGCAGCTGGTGCGAAAGTTTCCGCGGACCATGCGCCTCGCCCGGAAAGAGGACCAATTTCACCGGCACTTTTCCGATCGAATACAGCGCCCGGTAAAACGTCCAGCTTTGCGCCGTAGGCACCTGCCGGTCGTTCGTGCCGTGGAAAATAAGCGTCGGCGCTTTCACCCGATCCAGTTTAAAAACAGGCGATTTGTCGATGTACAACTGCGGATCTTCCAGCGGCGTTTTTCCAAAATAGTAGTGATCGAACGCTTCGCCGAAATCCACATTGGCCCAATCGCTGATCCATTCCACGTCTCCGGCGCCCACCACGGCAGCCTTATACCGGTCGGGATCGGTCACGATCAGCTGCACGGAAAGAATCGAGCCATTCGACCAGCCCAGCGCCGCGATCTTATCCGGATCGACGAGCCCTTTCGCAATGAGGCTATCGACGCCTTTCTCGATATCCGGAATTTCCAGATCGTAATATTTTCCGCAGCAGATCGACTCCACCCACTTCAGCCCGTAATTCGAGCTGCCGTGATAATT
>Ga0073928_10005028_pt1 | contig 18901 bp, 18 predicted proteins | sample PaiPotPPA55metaG_FD_76969 | JGI IMG/M metagenome (GOLD analysis project Ga0073928, IMG submission 76969) | Iron sulfur acid spring bacterial and archeal communities from Banff, Canada, to study Microbial Dark Matter (Phase II) - Paint Pots PPA... ... | reverse complement strand
CACCGGCTCGGTCACCTTCTCCGACGGCTCGCTCGTGCTGGCGACGGTCACCCTGCCAAGCGGATCAAACGTGGCGAGCTACACGACGGCTGCCCTTGCCGTCGCGGGGCATACCATCACCGCCAGCTACGGCGGCGACAGCAACTACACCGGCAGCAGTTCCTCCCTCAATCAGACGGTGAACCGCGCTTCGACCGCCACTAGCGTCAGCTCGTCTGCAAATCCGTCGACGCTCGGTCAGGCGGTCACGTTCACCGCGACCGTCGCCGCCGAGGTCCTCGGGACGATGCCGACCGGCACTGTCACCTTCATGGACGGCGCCACCGTGATCGGCGCCGCTACGCTTGCCACCGATGGGACGGCCACATTGACCACGTCGTCACTGGCGGTCGGCGGTCACAGCATCACCGCCGTCTACAACAGCGACGCCAACTTCGCGGCCAGCGCCTCGGCCCCGCTGAGTCAGACGGTCAACAACCCGCCGTCCAGCATCAGCGGCCACACGTACTTCGACGTGACCGGAGACGGCCTGAGCGCCGACGACAAGACCATGGGCGGCGTTACCGTCCAACTCTTCCTCGACGCCGACGGCAACGGCGCCCTCGATGCCGGCGATCAGCTCGTCGCCACTGCCGTCAGCGATAACACCACCGGCTCGTATTCGTTCACCAGCCTGGCGCCGGGCCTCTACTTCGTGCAAGAGGTCACGCCCAGCGGTTATGTCCGGACTGCGCCGACCACCGTCGCCTATTACACCAACTCGATTGCCACCGGGACCTCCGTCACCGGCGACGACTTCGACAACTTCCAGAAGTGCCCCTGGGTCAATGACATCTCCAACGTCGTCTTCACTATCGATGGAAGCAGGAAGGTGACCAACCTTCGCGGGCACGTCCAGCAGGGCGACACCGTCTCGGTGACCTTCACCGTGAAATCGGGCCACACAGACGTCTTCTCGCTGGTCAGCTACACGGCCCCCGGCTCGTCGTTCTCGGCGTCCAACGCCAGCCAGCAGCAGATTTACCAGGATTCCTCGGGCGTCTTCGGGCCGGGCACATACACCCTCATGGTGGTCGTCCCGCAATCCTACTTCCAGGTGGACTTCGTTTGCGGGTATGCGATCGACAAGTTCGGCCCCGCCGGCAGCAACATTTTTTACAGCGCCGAAGGCCGACTGATCTCCGCGGACAACGGCGGCACGAACCCGCCGCCAACGCACTGAGAATCGATCCGATGTCAACGAGCCAGAGGATCGTTTAGCGAAATGCGACAATCGATAGCGTGAGCACAACACCGTTATTCAGCGCATGGGCGGCGGCGGAGGCGAACATCGTGCCGCGCCACTCGCGAATTGCCGCCAGTACGAGTGCGATCGCGCCCAGCGCCGGAATCGCGACCCACCCCTGCGGATGTATGGCGGCGAAGAGGAACGACGAGAGCAGCGCGCTCAACCACCACCCGTGCCGCTGCCGCAGATGGTGGAACAGAGCGCCGCGGAACATCGACTCTTCCACCAGCGGCGCCCATACGCTTGCCAGCAGGTAAAGCTGCACGACCGGCCAGACGCCTCGCGGATTGGCGAACATGATCGGATGCGCGGCGCTGGCGCCCGAACGGGCCATCAGCGCCGCGGTGATCGCCAGCGCCGCTGCGATGATCGGAAGTCCCGCCAGGTAGCCGCTGATGCCTGCCCATGTTTCAATGAACAGTCCGCGGCCTGTGTGCCACCCAAGGCCTCGTCGCAGTTGCGCCCAACTGACGCCGCGAAGGACCGGCCAAAACATCGCCAGGAGTACCGGTGGAATCGCAAACCCGTTGGCGGACACTCCTGCCTGCGGCAATATCCGTCGCACCAATACTCCGGTCGCGGTAAAGCCGACGAGGTAAACCGCAAATGCCTCCAGAAAGGCCGTGGTCGGCGGCCCGTCGGGCCGGTAGGCGAAGCGGATGTTCCCCACTGCCAGCAGCACGATCGCCAGCACCAGCAGGACGACTCCAGCCAGCAGCCCCAGCCCGCTGACCAGCTCGAAGGCGAGCAACGCCAGGAAAGTCACCCGCGCCCTGTGGATCACCTCCCGGCGCAGCGGGTCGTCTGGCGGCTTCCCGAAACTCAGGGCCAGCTTGCCAAACCAGCCGTGGCGTTGGATCAGCTCCTCCCTCTCCTTAGCCGGCACCCGGGCGGGACCGCGGCGGTAAATCGTTCGCAGCGCCGCGGCGTCGCGCTTCAGGTCTGCGCTCTTCAACAGCGGCCCCAGGTGGTCCAATTCGCCCAGCGCCGCGTCCGGCCCCTCGACATCGCCCATGACGCAAATCGCGCGAAGCTTATCGGCCGGCGTCACCGCGGCGGCGCGGACGTGATCGACCATCTGAGTTACGGTTGAAGCGGACATCACTTGCCAACCTGACAGCAAGGAGTGCGACCCGACGGCCATCCGCGAGGTAATTACGAGCTGATATTCGCCCAGCGCCTGGGCGCGATCGACGGTGCGCGAGGCCCGCCAGTTGGAGTAGCCGACGAGTGCCACCACGCCCAGAATCGCTGCCCACGCCAGCGCCGCAATTGCGGGTGAATACTGATGGCTTGGAGGTGGGCCAGCCTCAGGAACGCCAAATGCCGCCGAGCTTGTCATCGGCGCGATTGTAGAAGAAGGAACGCGAATGGCACAGCCGCGCAGCAGCAGTGATCGAACCGTCATTCATCGACCGGGCGCGTTGCGGGCTGTGATGTGAGTTGGGCGTCCTCGGGCCGGCGTTGCAGGCCGTCGACCAGTAGCAGTCCGTCCGGCGTGATCTTGACGGTCTGACCTTTCCCTGCCGTCCCGTAGTTCAGGCCGTTCAGTCGCAGCAGGCCGTGATCGAACGTGAAGTTCACAACGCCGTTGCTGGAGCGGAGCACATCGGACGACTGCTTGGCGGCCTGCACCGCGGCAACCGGGTCGACGACCCACGGAAAATCGAATTGGATCCCGTCGAACACCACCACCGGCGGCCCCAGAGGTTGCACCGCATCCTCCGGCGCCTGCTCCTCCATCGGCGGCTGCATCGGCAGTTGCGTCGTCGTCTCGTCCTTCTTGCACCCCGGAAACGCGAGCGCGCTCAACATTGTGACCAGTATGATCCCCGCAATTCGGCTTGGCGGCATGGCGTCACCTTCAATGGCCGCTGCGCGTCGGCTGGCCGAGCGTCATTAAGCGTCGCTGGGGTCGATCGCTGCGCCTCGAGTTGGATTTTATCATATCGGCAGCCCGAGGTGTCATTCACGACTGCGAGCGCCCGCGCCCCGCCGCAGATCGCATACTGTAAACCCCGCCGAACGGCGGCTATACTTCTCAGCAAGAATGCACAGCGGCTCGACAACGCAATTGAGCCTGACTGAGGCTCGGAAAGGGACCAGATGGTGCGTGCCGTAGAAAGGATCTATCGTGACGGCAAGGTGGAACTCCGTGAGAGACCGGAGGGCTTGGAGGCGGCGCGCGTGGTAGTCGTGTTCGTTTCGGAGTCACCGTTACCTTCCCTCGTCAGGCGGGAGCCCGCAGTGGACGAGCTGCTGGCGGAGCTGAAGAAGGGCTATCACCTCGGCGGCCGGCCATATCTGAATCGGGAAGAACTCCATGACCGCAACGACCGGCAGTAGGCTAATGGCCGACACGCGGCGGCGTGCGAGGTCGTCCCGGTTGCTAAATCAACGACCCTGCTCGCGCTGGAAGGCGCCTCGCGCCACGGCTTGTCGTTCTGGGACGCGCTCATCTGGGCCGCCGCCAAAGAGGACGGCGTCGCCGAACTGTACAGCGAGGACTTTCAGAACGGACGAGAGATCGAGGGTTTACGGTTCATCAATCCGTTCATCGCCGTAACTTGAGTGGACTCGACTGCCGCGCGGCTCTGCGGCGGCGCGCTTTCGGCGCCTTGTCCGGCGCCTCGCCGGCTTGTCGCTGCCCCAAACCACGCGCTGTCGGTATGTCGCTAATCTGTGTCGAATTCTTCTTGACAGAACGCCGCGGGCCGATCACAATGCCCACCTCGCGGGCGGAAGGGGCGATTTAGCACGTCGGCGCCACCTACGGCCCGTTTGCACAAACGGAAGGAGAGTCAATATGCTCGCCGCTCGCCCCAGCCACGCGCTTAGCTAAGGCTCGCCTGATTGTCGCCATTGCGACCGTCGCCGTAGGCAGCATGGCTATCCAGGCATCGGCCACGTCCTTCACCGAGAATTTCGACGAGTTGATGAACAACCAGCCGCTCATCGGCCAAGGTGGCTGGATAAGCCAACGCCCCAACGACCAAATACCCTATGTATCGTCCGGCACGGGTGTCGATACGTCGCAAACAATGAGCAACGTGGTCGGAGGCAACGCTCCAAACACAGTCGAGTACGGCGCGCAGCACCTCCTCAGTCCTGCATTTTCATATTCCGCGTCGGACACGCATGTCGTGTTGGCCGTAGACACGCGCCATATCGGGGGCAACGGTCCCACCGCCGGCCTGTCATTTACTCCGACCATCCCCGCCAATGGTGCAATCGGCTCCAACCTCTTTGGCATAAACACGCCTGGCAGCGCTCTGAGGACATATCTCATTTCGGGCGACGGCTTAGGGCATGAGGGGGACAACCTGGTTCTGGGTGACTGGTACCGCCTTCAAGAGGTGGTCGATTTTTCGACGCCGGGTGGCACCGGTACGTTCTTCTATGAAGACCTCACCGCGGGGCAAACAAGTTTTACCGAGGATGCCACCCTCCGAGGAGTTCCTCTGGACCTGCCGAGCGACGGTTCCGGTCACTACACCGCATATTTGGTATGGGCCAGCGCTGACGGAACTCCCGGCACGTCGTACATCGACAATATCAACTTTGCGGGGCCTTCCTCAGCCCCCGCCCCAGAGCCAACCGCCGCTTACGGGATGGCGCTTCTGCTGGCGCTCTTTGGCACCGGGAAGCGTGTACGTCGCGGAAGCCCCGCCGTCGCCTGAGCGAGAAACTGCAAAGCGGTCGGCAGATCGCAACCCAACGGCGATTCTGAGCCTACGGTATCTTGATCGGTTCTCAGAGCATCGCGTCACCCCTCTCGGGGCTGGCTGACCAGCCGCGCGGCATGCGGGTCCTCGGCGGCGTCGCGGCCGCTGTGGACCATGGACCAGCGCAGCGCGAATCCCGCCGCCAGCCCGAGCGCCGAGCTGAGCATTCGTATCGGCTTGCGCAGAGCGCCGCCAAATGGCACTAGCTTGAGCAACTCGGCGGCGATCATCGCCCTGAGGCTGAGGTGATGATATTTGCTCTGGCTCCCCTGCCGCAGCGGCCGGGCCTTGTCGCCAGCGAAGCGAAGAAAGCCGGCCAAGCAGCCGATCTCGGTCAGGTGCGCCAGCGTATCCACCTTTCGAAGGATTGAATGCGATGGCGACTGCGGCTGGCCCCCCTCTGCCGTGCAGTCCAATGCCAGGCTGATGGCCTCCGCTCCGGTGCTCAGGGCGCTGGCGCTGAAGAGCGGTCCTAGCCACGGGTTCTTGCACCACAGCGGATTGGACGTGCAGCTCAGCAGTACGCCGGTGTATCCCGCCACCATCAGCGCGAACGGCACGCCCGCGGCGTCGTGTATCGCCAGCAGGACGCCGTTGTTCATCAGCTTCAGCAGCCTGCCGCGCTGCGCCGAGCCGATGCGATCGGAGCGATCCTGAAGATACTGGCGGACGACTTCGTACGTAGCCATGCCGCTGTAGGCCACGATGCTCCACGTGCCCAGGTTCATCGGGGTGCCGGGCTTCCAGACGCGGAGCATGTGATGGAAGCGTTTGGGATCCCCCAGGTCGGCAATCAGCAATGGCGGACAGGGAATCAGCGCGGCAAGGGCCAGATAAGCGCCCATGCGAGACAGATCGCGGTATTTCTCATCACCCGCGCGCTCGGCCATGCGGGAGAGCGCGTACGCCCCGGCCGAGAGCCCGCCGCAGAAAAAGTAGGACGCGATCTGCCACTTCCATACAGGCGCTTTGAGAATTGACAGGTCGTAATACGACGGCTGAGGCGAGGTAGTCGTCGGCTGCGGGTATGGCGCCTCGGGGAGCGTCGGCCGACGAGCAGGGGCGATCGTCCGGGCCGGCACCGCCGGCCCGTTGACACGGTTGGGATCGGGGCGATGGCGCAGGTTTGGCGTCCACTCGGCCTGGTACGGAACGTCTCTTGTGCCCTCAGCCATGACGGCGTCCTCCGCCAAGCAGCAGCGCCGCAATGGCGGTCAATGCCGCACCCACCGCGAGGCTCGCCGCGTACCGCAGCCCCTGCCCGCGGAAGGGCTGCGGCGGATCGACCGGCAGGTTGTACTCATTCGGATGGTCTTCCAGCAAGAAGAAGGCGTTCAGCGGCCCGTAATCGCCCACGCTGTCACAGCCATAAAGATACGCCCGATCGTTCCCGCGGTCATGGAGGTCCTTGACCCGCTGCCGCGCTGCCGCGCGCAACTCCTCGACCGGGCCAAACTGGATAGACGCCGTCGGGCAGGACTTGGCGCACGCTGGCGTCATCCCTTCCACCTGCCGATCCATGCAAAGGGTACACTTGTGGGCGTGGCCGTCCGTCGGTTGGCCGTTGACCTGCTCGGCCCGGCCGAGCACCCCGAACGGACAAGCGCTGATGCAATACCCGCACCCGTTGCAGATGTCGTTCTGCACGTATACGTCGCCGAACTGGTTGTAGATGATCGCGCCGGTCGGGCAGGAATGCTGGCACGGGGCGTCCTGGCAGTGCTTGCAGACGTCACTGAGCATGAGCCAACGGCCCGGACCTTGCCCGTCCTCGGGGAGTTTTTCCTTGAACGCGACGTGCCGCCAGGTCGTGCCGGAGAGTTGCCGCGTGTTGTCATAGCTGTTGCCGGTGAAGTTGAGCCCATCGGCGGGGAGCTGGTTCCACTGTTTGCACGCCACCTCGCACGCCTTGCAGCCGATGCAGAGTGTCGTGTCGGTAAAGAAGCCCATGATTTGCTTGAGTCCGACGCCGCCGTCATCCGGCTGAGGCACGGGCGTGTACTGCGGCGGGAACGTGTTGGCCAGTTCCTCCCACACTTGCCCCAGCCGGCCATTCGGCGCTACGGCGGGCGCTTGCGCGTTGACGATCGGCAGTTGCAGCTTCATCGCAGGTGTCCTTCTGGTTGGGCGCTGGGAGGCGTGTCGGGGATCAGGTCTCGGTTGGGCCAGGGCGCCTGCGGCACCGTGGGCCGCGTCGGCTGCCGCGGGACGCGGCCGGGGCGCACCTCGCAGACGAACGCCTTGGCCTCGTGCATGCTCACGTTGGGGTCGGCCACGAGCGACGTGAGATCGTTGGCCACCGATCCGACCACCTCGCCGGCATACCCCCAATGGAATGGGATCCCAACCTGATGGACCTGCCGCCCGTCGATGATCAGCGGCTTCATGCGCGCGGTGACCAGGGCCCGCGCCTCGACCTGTCCGCGCGGGGACGTAACGGTGACCCACGCGCCGTTCTCGATCCCGCGCTCCGCGGCAAGTTGCGGGCCCATCTCGATGAACATCGCCGGTTGCAGCTCGTTGAGCCAACTGTTGAACCGGCTCATCGGCCCGCTCAGGTAGTGCTCCGTGATGCGGAACGTCGTCGCGACGATCGGGAATTGCGTCTCGGGCGTCGCGGCGATCACGTTCAGCGGGCCCGGGAACGTTCGAACGACCGGGCTTACCGGGTGCTGCGGGTAGAGCCGGTTGGACAGGGGCGACTCGATCGGTTCGTAGTGGGTCGGAAGCGGCCCGTCCTTGACCCCGGTGGGGGCAAACAGCCAGCCGTGGCCGTCGGGCTTCATGATGAACGGGTCGGCCCCGCCGATCGCGTCCATTCCCATTGCGCCGGGCGGACGACGATAATCGGGCGGCTTGTTGGGTTCGAAGTCGGGCTCGTCAAACCCCACCCACCGCCGTTGTTGCTCGTCCCACCAGATGTACTTCTTGCGCTGCGACCACGGCTTGCCCTGCGGATCGGCGCTGGCGCGGTTGTACATGATCCGGCGGTTCCGCGGCCAGGCGAAGCCCCATTCCGGCTGCAATGGATTGCTCCCCAGGTTGCGTTCGCGGGCACGGTTGCGGCCGTACTCGGGGAAAACGCCACAATAAATCCAGCAGCCGCAAGCAGTCGAACCGTCGTCTTTCAACTCGGAAAAATCGCTCAGCAGTTTCGGCTTGCCGGTCCTGGGATCTGATTCATTCGTCTTGAAACCGTTGATCTCCTGAAGCACCCTGTTGGCGTCGGGCTCGCCTTCGATCCGGCTCACCGAGCCGTCCGCCAAGACCGGCGGCTCCTCGTAATCATAATCCCAGGTCAGTTGCCGTATCGGCTCGTCGCGGGGATCGGTGGAATCGGCATAAAGCCGTTTGAGCCGCTTGCCCAGGTTATAGACGAACCAGAGGTCCGAGCGACAGTCCCCTTCCGGGTCCAACGCCTTATCGTGCCATTGCAGCAGCCGCTGCGTGTTGGTGAAGCTGCCTTCCTTCTCGGTGATCGAAGCGGCGGGGAAAAAGAAGACCTCGGTGCCGATCTCGGTTGATGGAGGAGCGGTAGGGTCGTCCTTCCAGAAGGTGGCGCTCTCGTGCTGGAACCAGTCGAGCACGACCAGCCATTTGAGCCGGCGCAGTCCGGCGCGATGGAGTCGGGCGTTGGGCCCGCCGCCGGCCGGGTTCTGCCCGAAGAGGAAATACCCCTTCACTTCGCCATCGGCCATTTGATTGAAGAAGGGCAACTGCGAGTAATCGCCATCCAGGCGGGGGAGCCATTGGTAGCCGAACTCGTTCTCCGGCCTCGCCGCGTCACCATACCAGGCCTTGAGCAGGCTCACCATGAACTTGTTCTTGTTTGCCCAGTACCCGGTAGGGAGCGTCTCGTTTTTGAGGTACTCGGCCAGCGTCGCATTCTTGGGACCGCCGACCGGCTGCGCGAGATAGCCGGGCAGAAGGTCGCTGAGAGTGGCAAGATCGGTCGAGCCCTGGATGGTGACGTGGCCGCGCATGGCCATGATCCCGCCCCCAGGCCGGCCGACGTTCCCGAGCAGCAGTTGGATGATCCCCGCCGCTCGGATCATCTGCACCCCGGTCGAGTGCTGCGTCCAGCCCAGCGCATAGACCAACGCGGTGGTCCGGTCCCGCCCGGAGTTCTGGCAGAGCGGCTCGGCGACCTCAACCATCTGCTCAGCCCTGCACCCGCAGACGCCGGCGACGAACTCGGGCGTGTACCGCGCGAAATGTTTCCGCAGGAGCTGCATCACGCACCGGGGATGCTGGAGCGTCGGGTCGCGTGCCGGCTGCTCGGCCGCGGTGCCGGCAACCTCCGGCGTTCGCTGCTGCATGCTCGAGCCGGCCCCCATTAACGCATAGCCGTGGACTCCAAGACCTGCGGCACTCTGTTCATGGCCGACGCCAGCTTCCTGTTCCAGTTCCTCTGATTCCTGCTCGTAGCTCCAGCGCCCTTGGCGGGCGTCATAGGCGCCCTTGGCCGCGTCAAGCCCGCTGAAGATGCCTCCCAGGTCCTCGGTGTCTTGGAACCCTTCATGGATAATGTTCGACGCGTTGGTGTACGCCAGCACGTACTCCTTGAACCATTTCTCGTTGGTCAGGATGTAGTTGATGATGCCGCCGAGGAACGCGATGTCGCTGCCGGGGCGGATGGCGACGTGCAGGTCGCACATCGCCGACGTGCGGCTGAAGCGCGGGTCGACGTGGATCAGCTTCGCGCCGCGCTGCCTGGCCTTCATCGGCCAGCGGAAGCCGACGGGGTGGGCCTCGGCCATGTTCGATCCCATGAACAGGATGCAGTCGCTGTTGGCCAGGTCCTGCTGGAAGTTGGTGGCCGCCCCGCGGCCGAAGCTGGCGCCCAGACCGGGCACCGAAGCGCTATGTCATATCCTCGCCTGGTTCTCGATCGACAGAACCCCCAGTCCGCCGCCGAACAGCTTCTTGATCAGATAGTTTTCTTCGTTGTCGATCACCGCGCCCCCGAGGGTCCCCATGTTCTTCACCGCGTTGATCGCGAAACCCTCGGCGCTCTTGGCCTGGAATCCCTCGTCCCGCGTTTTCTTCACGAGTTGGGCAATCCGCTCCATCGCCCACTGCAGCGGCTTGGTCTCCCAGCGGTCGGAAAACGGGGCGCGCCACAACACGTTCATTACCCGGTGCGGGTTCATCACGAGCTGGAACGTATTGGCCCCCTTCGGACAGAGCGTTCCCTCGCTGATAGGACTGTCGGGGTTCCCCTCGATGTCGATGATCTTGCGGCCCTTTGTATAGACGTTGATGCCGCATCCGACGGCGCAGTATGGACAGATGCTGTGCGTCACCGCCGCCCCGCGCGTCCGTGACGACTTTTGCAGACTGCGGGGGCTGAACGGCTGATCGGGGCGTGCAACGTCGACCCCATCCCCTATCGCGGACTGGAGACGCCTGAACATGATGTGCTCCTTCGCTGCATGCTGAGATTACGGGCCGGGCGGTGCCTTTGTGGCACAGCCGCCCTCGGCTGTGTTCCGCCGGAGACACGCCTCGACTGTATCCGGCTCCCCCCTCCGAGTCATCTGAGATTTGCCGATGGACGAGGGGCCGCCCGAAGCCCGGCCTCCTCGGAGGCCTCCGCGGCCAACCCCGTCCAGTCGAGATCTCCGCGGCCGTTCGCCACCGCCCGGAGCATACGGTCGTGAACCAGGCTCGCCAGCGGCATCGGCATGTTGCTGACGTTGGCCCAATCTCGCGCCAGCCTGACGTCTTTGAGTCCCAGCGAAAGCTTGAACAGGGCAGGTTGATACCGCTCTTCCGCGATCTGCCTGCAATAGTTGCCGAAAACGGCTCCATCAAAGATGGTCCTTGTCAGTACGCGTTCGAGGCTCGACCGCGCAATTCCATTCTTCTCCGCCAAGACGAAGGCTTCGCCCATGCCCTCGATGGCAGAGGCGAGTAAGAAGTTGCAGGCCAGCTTGACGACATTGGCCGCCCCAGGCTCTTCTCCCAGATCGAATGTCTCCTGCGCCAGGACGCGCAGCACCGGCTCGACCTGTGCCTTCGCCGCTGCCGGTCCGGCCACAAGGGCCCGCACCTTTCCCGCCGCGGCGGCGTCCGGGCGGCCCAATACGGGCGACGCCAGATAGCTAACGCCGTACTCTTTGTGCCCAGCGGCCAACTTTCTGGCCGTCGCGGGTGAGATAGTGCTGGTGGACAGGTGAATGCCCCCCTGGCCCAGACGCTGAAGCAGCGCCCGGTTGGGGCCGACCACCTCCTCCAGCACCTGATCATTGGCCAGCGAGCTGATGAGCAGCCCGCCCGGCTCGACCGCATCCTCGGGGCGCGACGCCGCTACGGCGCCTTGCCCCACCAAGGCCGCTGCGCGATCCGGCGTCCGATTCCACACCCGCAGGCGGTAGCCCGCTCTTAGCAAGTTCGCCGCCATCGCCTGCCCCATCGCTCCCAGCCCAATAAAGCCGATCACCGGTTTCATAAATGCTCCTGTCGGTTACTCGGTTCAGCCGTCCGGTCTTTCGTGCCGGCATTTATCCGCAAAGCGCACGCCAATACGGGGTGGGAGAGTAGGAAGGCGCCGCCTTGGGCACGGCCAAGTCGTGTTTGCATCACAGGCGGATACGGAGCCGGGGGTTACGTCCGCTGACGCGCCTCAAATAGTGTGGAGAGCCGAACCGAACGCCTTTTCCAGCAAAACTCGCAGCATCTGGCGGGCGCGATGCAAACGAGTCTTGACGTTTGCCGGCGTGATTCCCAGTAGATGGGCCGACTGGTCGGTATCGAATTGTTCGATGTCCCGCAGCAGTAGTACCGACCGATACGGCTCAGGGAAGCTATCGATGCAGGCGCGCACCTGCGTCCGGCTCTCTTGCGTTGCCACATGGGCGAAGGTCTCGTTCCATCGCGTGATTGGGCAGGCATGATGGCCGGTCTCGTCGAAATGAGGAAGCAGCTCATCCAGCGGCGCCGCGCCATGACGGTCGCGGGAGCGCAGAATCATGAGGCATGCGTTTGCCGTGATGCGGTGCAGCCAGGTGGAGAGGCTGGCGTCTTCGTGAAACGAGTGAATCGACTGGAACGCGGAGATGAAGGCGTCCTGGACGGCATCGGCACTGTCCTGGGCGCCGGGGAGGAATCGCCGGGCGATGCTCCGCATACGAGGCCCGAAGTCGCGTACGAGCATCTCGTAGGCGCGTTCGTCTCCATTCCGCAGCCGCCGAACGAGTGCGTGCTCGTCCATGCGGTCAGGGGCGTCGCAGTTCGGGTTGCGGTGGCGATCCATATGGACACGGCTATCGCGCCGAGTTCCTGACACAACCGCACAGGCGGTGGGGTTATTTCCCAACCGGTGCTGCGCGACGGATCGCCTCGTTCCATTGTTCGGTACTGGGGATCTGGACCGCGCCGCGACCGACGGCCCATTGAACCCCGGCATACTCCAGCACTTCCAGGAATGACCAGTGACTCAGGTGAAAAGCGATCCGCTCGAACAGCCAATCCATCCGCAGCAGCGGCAGCATCCACCGGTGCCGTGATTTGCGGCGGACTTCGTCCCACGGTTCCGGGGGTTTGCGATCTTTGACGACAAACGGCATAACTCCTCCCGGCAAGCTTCGATGCGGCGGTAAGCTCGGTGGTTACACGAAGACGTGCAGCCGTACTGTAACCTGAAGGGTCATCTCGGCATCCAACAGACGCAGCGGGAAGCACACGATGGCTTACATCCTTGATCCAGGCCAGCAGTGGTCAGCCTCGCGGTGACCTATGACATGCCGTGAAGCAACCGACGTGCTCGACCGGTATCTCGACGGCGAACTTCCCCGGCGAAAGGCCCTCGCCTTCAAGCTGCACCTGCTTCTCTGCCCCGCCTGCCGGAATTATCTCCGCTCGTACAAGCTGACAATTCGCGCCGCTAAGAATGCGTTGTTGGATCCCGACGGCCCGCCCCCATCCGACATGCCCGAAGAACTAGTCAAGGCGATCCTCGCCGCCCGCGGCCGCGCTTCGCGCGATTGACCGTAATCGATGTAACCCGAATCGGCGTTCCGGCATCCCACAAGTACGGGGGCCGAATAACGGGAAGCTCCCGATTCCGATTAACCAGCGAGTGAACTCGCAGAAAGGTCATTGTTATGAAGTCCGCAACGATGATGCTCGCAGCCGCTGCCATGGGCGGGTTGCTTGCTGGCGCCAGCAGCCGCCTGTCGGCCGCTGCCACACCCGCGGTCACGGGTGGCGCGCAACTGGTTGCCGGCCATGCCAACCCGGTAGTCAAGACCACGCTGTCCGCCAAGCCCGGCACCCTCCTTGCCGACGACACGGACAAAGGCAAGCACGACTGTAAAGGCAAGAACGACTGCAAGGGCAAGGGTGGCTGCAAGGGCGGCGACAACGGCTGCAAGGGCAAGAACTCGTGCAAAGGCAAGGGCGGCTGCAAAGCCGAGGGAAACGACAAGAAGTAGATCGGACCTTCCCCTACGCCCCGCGCCAGGGGCCCGGCCGCCCGCCGGGTTCCCGGCGTTTTTCCATGGATCACCTGGCATTGGCGAAGTGTGATTCGGGCGAGCTCGCACTGGCGAGTGGGCAACCGCTGAGTTTGCGCCTCAAGAGATGATCGAGCGAGACCCTGCCCGGACCGAACGCCAGCATCACCAAGGCGAGAACGAGCATGGTGAAGGCGCTGTCGTTGATGAACTTGTCATATCCGTCGAGCCGGTCAGGCCCGAACAAGAGTTGCTTGAGCGTATCGCGGCTGGCGGTCGCATATGCAACCAGAAAGTTGAAGACCAATGGGATTGAAATCAGCCGCGTTGCCAGCCCGAGCATCAGAAGCGCCCCGCCGACAAGCTCCGTTCCGCCGGAGATGTAAACATTCAGCTCCGGCAGCGGAACGCCCCACCCCTTGAAAGCCTCCACGGTCTTCTGCACATGGGTCAAGTGGCCGTAGCCGGAGTCCACCAGTTGCCATCCCCACGTCAGGCGCAAACCCAGAAGCACCGCCGATTGGAGGTGGCTGGCACCGCCGGCCAGCAGGTCGTAGTTCTGAAGCATTCGTGGAAGCGCTTTGTTCATGGCACTCATGATAACACCTCGTGGTAAAGGTTCTGCGTTCTGTCGCAACCCTTTTTGGATGCGGCCGCGGAATCGCGGGTTACATGGGTTACAGCGGATCTCACCCCGACATGTAACCGCGCCGAGACGATCCGCGACGGTACGCTCCACGTCACCCTGACCCGGAGCTGACGTATGGCGTCGGTGTAACTTGCCGGCGGCCTCCGGCATCTCAATGGTGGCATCACCGGCTCAATCGCGACGTGGTTGGGCTCCGCTGCCCGAGGAATTGATGATGAAGGACCCTAAACCCCTTTCAACGATAACGATGCTGAGTGCCGCGGCGTTGGCCGGGTTACTCGCCGGGGCCGGCGCTCCGGGTTGCGCCAGCGCTCCTCAGAGCGGCGTCTCCACCGCCTCGACCCAGCCGGGCACGGCGGTCGCGCGGCATCCGACCGAGCACCATCTGTGCCAGGGACAGAATAGTTGCAAGGGTCAGGATGGAACGAAGGGGACGATGGAACGAAGGGGACGGGAATCTTTTCCGACCATGTCCCATCCCGCACACCGTCGTTGATTTGCAGAGCGCACGTCGGAATGCACGGTGGATGTCATTCAGCCCGGCGTATCACCACGAACCACGCCTTGGGCCCGCCCTCGGAGAACGGCAGTTCCTTCATGTCGGGCCGGACCCCGAAACGAGACGGCTCGATCGATTCGACGCTCCACCCCTTGGTAAAGGAGGCGTGGAGTTCCTCCTTCGACACCCTCCGCGGCCCGACGGTTCCCGGCTCCGCATCGCTGAAGCAGAGGAGGAACAGCCGGCCGGCCGGCTTGAGGACTGCCGCCAGGCCCGCGACGTAGCGCCCGCGATCCTCGTCGCCAAAGACGTGGAACAGGCCGCTGTCGATCACGTTGTCGAATCGCTCGCTCCACCCGTCGAGCGTCAGAGCGTCTTTGACCAGGAACGTGACCTGCAAGCCCTGCCCCTCAGCCTTGCGTTTCGCCCGCCTGATCGGTTCTTCCAGGAAATCGATCCCCGAAACCGTGCAGCCGCGTCCGGCGAAGTACAGGGCGTTGTCCCCGGTGCCGCACCCGGAGTCGAGGACCGAGCCGCTAATCCGGTCCCCGACATCGACAAACGCCTTCTGCGGCCTGCCGATGTCCCATGGCGCCTGGCCCGCATAGGCGCTCTCGAACGTGTTTCGATCGGGTATAGCGCTCATATTCGCTCCCATCTCTCCGAGGAAAACTGATCGCCCGCAGGCGGCGCGGCCGGGACGTCAAAACTAAGAACTCAGCACCATCCGATGAGCATGCAATCCTCGCCCATAATAATCCGCCAGCTCTCGGCACGGGACGAAACCGAGCTTCCGATAGGCGGCGACCGCCGAGTGGTTCTCGGCTCGGGCCTCGAGGAAGATCCGTCGTGCGCCCCGACGGCGCAACTCCTCGATTGCATGGTGCAGAAGCCGCGACCCCACCCGCCGGCGGCGCGCGTCGGGATGAACGGCTAGCGCATAAATCCGCCCCCACGGCTCCGCCGTGCGGCGCCAGACGAAACCCGCCACCCATCCAAGGACGCGGCCTTCACCCTCCGCCACCGCGACGAACATCCGCCTGCTGCCCAACAGGTAACGCACTTTCGCCTCGTTGAAGCGTTCCCCTGCGTGGGCAAAGCTCAAGGTTTCAATTTGCACGATCTGGTCGATGTCCCGCCTTTCAGCGGGGCGAACGACCACCGGCGGGTGATGTGTATCCGCGGACCCCATCACGTGGGACTCTATCACCAACGCTTTGTTATCGCAGCAAGAGGCGTCGGCTTGGATCGTGGCACGGGCGACTCGCCCGTGGTCCTGAGAGTTTCATTGCCGGTTGGTGCTCGATTGTGGAAAGCCCGGCAGCGACACCGGGTCTTTCATCCCGATGGAATCGGGACCCACCAACCGGTGATGACGCTCTTACGCCCACGGCCGAGCGGTCCCGGCGCGCCGGGAGCGCAGCTTCGCCACAACCGAGCGTCAAACCCCGAGGCGTCGAGATGCTGGGTGCGGCAATGGCCGCCGCGCCCCCGCCATGCTAAGCTGCGCGCGGTCTTGCGTGATCGGAGGATTCCATGATTCAAACGGCGGCGTTGTTCGCGAGCCTGTTCTCTGTCCTGGTGCCGGCGAAGATGTGGTTCGCGCCCAGCCAGCCTGACAACGTTGAGGTCAAATCGAAGGGGGAAGTCACCCTCGTCCTGACCGATTTCCAGGGCAAGCCACTGGAGACAAAGGGTTCGGCCGACGTGGCCGCGGGCAAGACCGTGGACGCCAAGACGATCTTCCCCGCCTTGTCCACGCTCGGGACCTACGTGCTGTACGCCGTCCCCAAGGGCAAATCGCTCCCTGATTTCGAGGGCACGCCGCTGGTGATCGAAGTCCGCGGCCAGAAGGACGGCGGGACCGAGCCAGTGGTCACGCGCGTCGAGCCGCTGGATTACGCCGTAATCCAAACGCAGCACGGCCCGATGACCGCGATTTTCTATTACGACGTCGCCCCCAACACGGTTGAGAACTATCTGACCCTGGCCAGCCAGGGATTCTTCGACGGGCTTACGTTCCACCGCATCGTCAAAGGATTCGTGATCCAGGGCGGCGACCCGCTGGGCAACGGCCGCGGCGGGCCGGGCTACTCGATCCCCGAGGAATTCAACGACCGCCCGCACGAGGCCGGCGTCCTCTCCATGGCGCGCAGCAACGACGTGAACAGCGCCGGGTGTCAGTTCTTCATCTGCCTCGATTACGCCAACACGAAACAACTCGACCACAAGTACACCGCCTTCGGCAAGGTGGTCGACGGCATGAAGGCGGTAACTGAGATCGCCAACACCCCGACGGATGGCGAAACCCCGACCACGCCTCAAGTCATGGCCGCCGTGACCGTCAAACCCGTAACCGCGCAAGACAACCCCTACGCACAAATCATGCATGTAAGGCGATGAGAATCCAGTTGGTAGATTGCTAATGCCTTGTCGCAAGGAGCTTGCGCCGAGGGCCGAACCGTCGCGACCGGGCGACTGTCCCGCCCTTGAAAAAAATAGCGCCACGGGACGGATTTCTCTTGACTTGAATAGCACGGTTGTTAACGTCAATTCAGCAGTTCAGTGATCGGGTTCGAAGTGCGGTTGACATTCGGCGCCTCACACGTCCCCACCGAGGCACGGAGGTCGGATGCGCTGGCTATTGAATAGTTTAGCCCGGGGGGGGGGCGCCGCGATGGCTAGCGAGCGCCCAAGTGGCGAACGGCGGTATCCGGCGTGGAACGCCGGCGCCTACGCCCTCGTGAGCGGCGCACTCGCCATCGCTCTTCTGGTCGCCGCAGATCTCAAGGCACAGGCCCTCATCACAGAATCCGCGGCCCGATCATCCCCCGAGCATTGGAGCGAAGCAGCGCGCTGGGTGGCCATCGCGGCGGAATGCCTGGTCGCCGGTTGGCTCCTGTCGGGCATCGATAAGGTCTGGGCACGACGGACCGCACTGGTCCTTCTCTCTGTCTTCCTCTGCGTTGCGGGCTGGCATCTGCTCGTCGGTGACAAAGACTGCGGGTGCTTTGGCACTTTCGCGATGCACCCCGCTCGGACCGCGGCGCTCGATGGCGTTGCGCTGATCCTCATTGTATGGTTCGGTCGTGCTCTGCCGCTGCCGAAGGTCGGACGTACCGGCCTCGCTCTCGGGCCACGGCCCGCTCCGGCACGTGCCCTCGTGGCGCTGGCCGTCGCGATGTCCGCGATAGCGATAGTTTTTTCGCTGGGCTTCGGCCACGTAAGGCCGGAGCCTTACAGCGCGAGCGGTCTGGTGTGCGAGCAACCTACCTACAGCTTCGGCGAAGTCGATGCCACGCGCGCAGCGGTTCTGCAGCACGAGTTTGTTTTGAGAAACGTCGGATCGCGGCCGGTCCGCATTCTGAGGCACATCGCGAGTTGCGGTTGCACCTCGGCCGCTCCCAGGAGCGCCACCGTCGCGCCGGGCGACTCTATGACGGTCCCGGTCAAGGTCGACTGGCGCGACCGAGATGGTGAGCAGGCTGCGACGGTGACATTAGCGACCGACAGGCCGGACGCTCCAACAGTGGTCCTGAAGGTCGCCGCGGTCGTTGCGACCCCAATCACGGTTTGGCCGCGCGTACTGGATTTCGGGGAGCTACCACCCGGACCCTCCCAGGAAAGGGAGTTCGGCGTCTCGCAACGCCGGGGACAGGCGACACTTCACATTACAGATATTCGCGCAACGGGTCCAACCATAAGGATCAGACGGCTTGGGCCCGGTTCGAACATGCCACTGGCCGGCGGCCCAGGACGTTTCGGGGTGCAACTAATCTCGCCGCGGCAACCTGAGACCCGAGAGGAAAGGATTCTGGTGTGCACGACAGAGAGCGGGTCACCCACTGCTATCATAGTGCGCGCACGAGCAAGCGGAGCCATCCGGGTCACACCTGGGTCCCTGCTATTCGACCTTCGCCGCAGCGCGTCGCCGCAGGTCGCGGAGGTCAGGGTCGCCGCCGGGGATCCCCGCGACGCGAGCCGGAAGCTGCACGCGGAGGTTACCGCTACATGCGGTGTGAGTCCGTTCCGCGTCGTGAAGATCGCCTTCGCGCCCGCGGAAGGCGGCGCCTCAGCGACTGTAATCGTTCGTTGCGAGCGACCATCGCGCGAGATCCTGGCCGGGAGCCTCCGCATCGTCGCCGGCGAGGATGAATTTGTATTGGTTCAGCCGGAATTGGAGAATGAGTGCTCGCGCCTAATGCACTCCAGCCATCGGACGGTGCGTTTTTGAAGGCATGGGGGAATGCTCTGAATGATCGGGGTCAGAGCGGTCCCATT